>Ga0208789_1000786_pt1 | contig 24207 bp, 24 predicted proteins | sample Methanotroph_Enr_FD_187368 | JGI IMG/M metagenome (GOLD analysis project Ga0208789, IMG submission 187368) | Enriched soil microbial communities from Old Woman Creek wetland in Ohio, USA - Methanotroph_Enrichment_5 (SPAdes) (version 2) | ecosystem: Environmental > Terrestrial > Soil > Wetlands...
CCTCCCCAGAACCCGTCGAATATTTTTTCAGGTACAAAAATATTTTCTTCCCTTAGCGTTTGATTGACCGCAGCCAACCTGCGCCCCCTCGGCAGGCGCCGCGGCCGGGGCGACAAGCAGCGCGCACCGGACGAAATTGGGTACTTTCTCCACAGGTGTAGAGAAACACCCCAGAAGGTTGCCGCGGGCACCAAAAAGGGATTGCAATTCGGCAAGATAGGAGGGCCAGGGGCCGCACGTTGCCGTAGCGGTTCCCCTGATTCCGGTGTCGGAGGGCAAAAAGCGTGGAGAAACTCTACAAACTGCAGTCAGTCACGGTGTCGCGGGGCCTCTACCGGGTGCGCATAGGGAGGCAGGCAGGTGATACGGGCTCCGGAGGCCACCTCGCCGCCTCGCAGGACCCGCGCGAAGACCCCTTCCTTGGGCATGACGCAGTCGCCCGCCTGGTAGAAGATGGCGCAGCGCGTATGGCACTCCTTGCCGATCTGGGTCACCTCGAGCAAGGTGTCGCCGATCTCCAGGAGTGTGCCGACCGGCAGGGTGTAGAGCTCGATCCCCTCGGTGGTGAGGTTCTCCGCAAAATCTCCGGCGGATACCTTAAGCCCCAGTGCCTGCATCTTCCTGATGCTTTCCAGGGCAAGGAGGCTCACCTGGCGGTGCCAGGGTCCGGCGTGGGCATCGCCCTCGATCCCGTGCTCCACCAGGAGCCGGGCGGTGCCCACCGGGGTCTTCCGCTCCCCCTTTGACTGGCTTATGCAAACCTCGACTACTCGTGCGGTCATCTCTCACTCCAAAAATCTGTTAGCCGCCGATGGCGGACATGGCAAACGGGGTGTGGGTGGCGTTTTCCCGGGACATCTGGTGCCTCCCCGGTTTGGCCAGGACGATCTGGCGCAGGGCGTCTTGCAGCCGCTCGCCGTCGCCCTCGCCGAGATACGGCTTCAGATCCTGTTCGCCGTTGGAAAAGAGGCAGCTCTTGGCGCCGCCGGTCGAGGTGACCCTGATCCGGTTGCACTCGCCGCAGAAATGGCCGGTGACGGGGGTGATGACCCCCACGGTTCCGACGGCGCCCGGCAGCCGGTATTCGCGCGCCGGCCCGGCCAGGTTGCAGCGCAGCACAGGCTGAAGCTCGAAGCGCCCCTTCAACCGCTCCAGGATCTCCTGACCCGGCACGACGAGCGACTGCCACTGTTCCTCGCGCGAGGAGGGCATGTACTCGATGAAACGGACCGTGTAGGGGTGGTCGAGGGCCAGGGACGCGATGGCGTCGATCTCGTCGTCGTTCACCCCGCGCATGACCACCATGTTGATCTTGACCGGGAAGCCCGCCCGGTCGGCCGCGGCGATCCCGTCGAGGACCCGTTTCAGTTCACCGGTGCGGGTGATCTGGCAAAAGCGCGCGGGATCCAGCGAGTCGAGGCTCACGTTCAGCCGCTGCACCCCGGCTGCGCGCAGCTCGGCCGCCATTTCCTGAAGGAGCACCCCGTTGGTGGTCAGCACCAGCTGCTTGAGACCGGGAATCCCCGCCAGCCGGGAGAGGAAGGGGACGATCCCCTTGCGCACCAGGGGCTCCCCGCCGGTCACCCGGATCTTCTCGATGCCAAGCCCTACCGCCGCCCGGGCGATCCGCTCCAGCTCCTCGTAGCTCAGGATCTCCTGGTGCGCGAACTTGTCGACCCCGTCCTCGGGCATGCAGTAGCGGCAGCGCAGGTTGCAGCGATCGGTCACCGACAGCCGCAGGTAGTTGATCTTCCTGCCGAACGAGTCGAAGAGGTTCATAGCTGTGCCACCTTCGCCGGAGGGGACTGCGGATCCAGCCCGTAGCGCTCCAGCTTCGTGTAGAGGGTCTTGCGGTCGATCTCCAGGATCTTGGCGGCCCGGCTCTTGTTCCCGTCCACCTGTTCGAGCACCCGCTCGATGTGGTCGCGCTCGATGACCCAAAGCGGCAGCTGGCTGGGGGCGGCGGCCGGCACCTGGCGCTGGGGCAGGATCTTCGGGGGGGCGAAGGGGAGGAGTTCCGAGGTGATCTGCGCGTCGGTCGCCAGGATGCAGGCGCGCCGGATCACGTTACGGAGTTCCCTCACGTTGCCGGGCCAGCTGTAGGCGGTGAGAGCGGCCATCGCCTCCTCGGTGATCTCCCAAGTTTCCTGGTCCCGCCCGTTTACCGATTTCATGAAATAGTAGGCGAGCGGGATGATGTCCTCGACCCGCTCCCGAAGCGGGGGAAGGTTGATCGGCAAAAGGTTGATCCGGTGGTAAAGGTCCTCGCGGAACTCCCCGCGTTCGGCACACTGCTCCAGGTTCTTGTTGGAGGCGAAAACGAAGCGGACGTCGACGCTTATGTCGTGGTTCCCCCCCATGCGGCGGAAGGTCCCGGTCTCCAGGACCCGCAGGAGCTTCACCTGGACGTCGAGAGGCGTTTCGGAGACCTCGTCCATGAAGAGGGTGCCGGTGTCGGCCAGTTCGAAGAGCCCGGCGCGCCCCTTGGTGGCGCCGGTGAAGGCACCCTGGGTGTGGCCGAAGAGCTCGCTCTCGGCCGTGTTGATGTTGAGCCGGCCACAGTTAACCGTGACGAAAGGTTTGTTAACCCGGGGGCTTGCGTCGTGCACGGCGCGGGAGATCAGCTCCTTGCCGGTGCCGCTTTCCCCGTAGATGAGGACGTGCTCGTCGACGGGACCCCAGCGCTTGACCACCTCGAGCACCCGCATCAGGGCGGGCGAGCGGCCGACGATGCGGTGGCTCTCGAACTTGCTCACCTCGAGCTTGAGGCTGATGTTCTCAAGCCTGAGCCGGTTCTTCTCGTAAGCCTTGTCGATCACCATCTCCAGTTCGTCGAGCTTCACGGGCTTCGTCAGGTAGTCGTAGGCCCCATACTTGATGCATTCGACCGCGGTCTCGATGGAGCCGTGGCCGGTGAACATGATCACCTCCGGGACGATGGTCTCGGAGCGCATCTGGCGCAGCACCTCGATGCCGTCCATGCCCGGCATCTTGACGTCGAGCAGCACCACGTTGAAGTTCTCGTCGCGGTACTTCACGAGCCCTTCGGCCCCGTTGGTCGCCACCTCCACCTTGTAGCCGCTGCGCGACAGTTCCATGAGCAGCAGTTCCCTAAGCGGCGTGTCGTCCTCGACGACGAGCACCTTCCCTTTTCCCTTCCCTAGTTCTGACATAACGGCAGCCTCACGGTAAAAGTCGCTCCCTCACCTTGTTGACTCTCCACCTGGATCTCTCCCCCCTGCCTTTGGATGATGTTGTAGCTGATGGCAAGGCCAAGCCCCAGCCCCTGCCCCACGGTCTTCGTGGTGAAAAACGGGTTCCAGATCTGCGCGAGCTGCTCCGGCGGAATGCCACAGCCGCTGTCCTTGATCCTGATCACTCCCATCTCCGCCTCGTTAAAGGTGGCAATCTCCACCGTCCCCGCCCCCTGGATCGCCTGGTGCGCGTTCAACAGGAGGTTCATGAGCACCTGCCGAAGCCCCGCCCCGTCGCTTAGGACCGGCGGCAGGTTTTCCTGGAGCTCTTCCTTGATCTCGATCTGCTCGTAGCGCGACTTGTGCCGCACCAGTTCGAGCACCTCCTGCAGTACGTGGTTCAGGTCCACCCTCCCCACCGAACCGTCAGACTTGCGGGAGAAGCTGAGCAGGCTGTCGATGATCCCCTTGCAGCGGTAGGTTTCCCTCATGATCACATCGAGGTACTTCTGGAAACCGTCGAGCCTTGGATCCTGGACCAGCCCGGGGTCATCCCGGAACCTGCGCAGCAGCGCCTCAGCGTAGCCCGCCACCGAGGTGAGCGGGTTGTTGATCTCGTGGGCCACCCCGGCCGCCAGCACCCCGATCCCCGACATCTTCTCCGCCTGCATCAGCTGGAGTTCCTGGGTGCGCCGGTCGCTTACGTCCCTTAAAAACAGGAGCGCCCGGTTCTTGCCGTTCAGGTCGGCAATCGGTGTCACCGTGGCGTCGTAGTAGCGGGTCTCCATCCCGGGAACCGTCGAGGTGAAGGAGATCTGGACACTCTCCCCCTGGAGGGCCCGCTCCACGGGGCAGTCGGCGGAGTGGGTCTGCTCGGGGTGAAAGAGCTGGCGGCAGGGACGACCCACCAGGGTATCGACCGGGAACATCCGGGGGCAGATGTGGTTTCGGTGCTGGACGTACCCCCTGCTGTCGTAGATGGCGACGCCGTCGCTTATGGAATCGAACACCGCCTGCAGTTCGCTCGACTTGGCGCGCAGGCCGAGGTTGGCCGTCTCGAGTTCCTGGATCTTCTGCTTCACCTCGGAATAGAAGCCGATCTTGGAACTTTCGAGCCCCAAAAGGCGGTCCAGACTGGCCGCGTCAACCGGGGTGCGCAGTATCTTCTTCATCAGTAGGCCCGCTTCAAAATGGTGAGCAAGTCCTTGGCGTCGGCCTGGCGCGGCGAGGTCATCAGGCAGGCGTCGTGCAGCGCCTTCTCGGCCAGCCCCGGGAGGTCCTCCTGCTTGACGCCCAAGCTGCGCAGGCTGCGCGGCGCACCGCAGGCGTCCAGCAGCGATTCCACCTCCTGCTGCACCACCTCGGCAGCCGAGGCGCTATTGCCGCCGCCGTGCCCGAGCCCCCAGGCCAGTTCCGGGAGTTTCTCGGTCACCACCGGCAGGTCGTAGCGGATCACCTCCGGCAAGAGCACCGCGTTTATGGAACCGTGGTTCGCGTTGTAAAAACCGCCAATCGGGTGCGCCAGGGCGTGCACGATCCCCAAGAGCGAGTTGGAAAAGGCCATCCCCGCATGGAGGCTCGCCCGGGACAGGTTCTCCATCGCGTCGGGGGTCTGCTCGCGGACCGCCTGGACCAGGCTCATCTTAAGGAGCCTGATCGCCTTGATGGCATGCACGTCGGTGAGCGTGGTGGAGGCGATGGAGAAGAAGGCCTCCAGGGCATGGCTCAGGGCGTCGGATGCGGTGGTGCAGATGTACTCTTCGGGGAGCGTGCTCAGGGTGTCGGGGTCGGTGAGGCTTATGTCCGGCGCTATGCAGCGGCTCATGATGGTGAGCTTGCAGCGCGTATCGGTGTCGGTGATGATGGCAAACTGGGAAACATCGGAACCGGTGCCGCAGGTGGTCGGGCAGAGCACCATGGGGGGAAGCGGCCGGATGATCCGGTCGGTCCCCTCGAAGTCGCGGATCCTCCCGCCGTTGGCGGAGAGGATGGCGATCCCCTTGGCGGCGTCCATGGCGCTGCCGCCTCCCAGGCCCACGATAACGTCCGCACCATGGCGCAGGTACTCCCGCGCCCCCTCCTCGACCTCATGGTCCTTCGGGTTGACCGACACCTGGTCGTAGTAGATGAAATCGAGGCCCGCCTCCATAAGGCTCTTCATGACCTGGTCCACCCAGCCGGCGTTGAAGAGCCCCTGGTCGCTCACCAGGAATACCTTGCGGCCACCCAACCGGCGCGCGCAGGAACCGACCTGGGCGAGCATCCCCCGGCCAAATACTATCTCCGGCACTTCGAACTTATAATGATGCAGATTGTGCCCATCGGCCATCAGCAGCTCCTTGCCAAAAGATCTCGCCTTGCTGCCGAGATTGCCGGCCGCACTGCCGGCCACCCTACCGTATACACTAGCAAACCCTATGCCAGATAGTCAAACAAAGTTTTACAACATCAGCAACAAGGTTGGCGCAGGCTAATCCCGTCATGATATCTCCGACTTTCGGGGCGCGCAGAGCACCGACGGAAAGCGGGGTTGTACAATTACGCCACGCTGTAGCGCTAATCCCCACCGATTATGGCCCTTTTCCGCCCCATTGCGCCCTAAAAATCCCCACTGCACCGCTGTCGCCCACCCCAAACGGTGCCCAACGGTGTCATACACCGCTATAAATCGCTGTTTTATTATTTGGCACCGCCGTTGCAAAGAGGGCACAGCACTACCCATGGAGCGCATCCGTGCAACCGCAACGTACGGAGGTCACACCTGTTCCGGCTTTTCCCCGCAGCGTCAGACGCCGCAGTCAGTCTGGCGCCCGCTGCCCGGATCCCCGGCCGGAAGAGCAAAGTTTCACTGTAATGAAGCGACCCCAACGGAGGCCGTTTGGACCGCGGCGGGAGCGATACCCACCAGGACCACCTGTTTTGCAATGTTCACGCTTTATATCTTTAGGAGGTACACCATGTTGAAAAAGTTAGTACCCGTACTGGCAACAGCTGCCCTGATGGCATCGACCGCCGGCACCGTCCACGCCTTCGATGTCGGCGGCGTCAACGGTTGGAAGTTCTCCACCGACGGTTTCGTCAACGTTTTCGCCACCTACGAAAGCGTCGAGAAACGGCCGGACGGGGTGATCGACGGCGAGTTGGGCCTGGGAAGCGGAGAGAGGAACCAGCAGTTCAGGGTGAGGACTGGCCTCTTGCCCGTAGGCATCGGCTTCAATATCAAAGCCCCGACCACCAACGGCGTGGACTACGCTGTGCGCCTTGGGATGTACCCGCAGGTCCAGAACAACGGCGGCAGCCGCACCGACCTCTCCCCCAACATCGATTTCCGCGAGATCAACATAACGGCTGACGGCGCCTTCGGGCAGGTCCTCGCCGGTCGCGCGATCAACCTGTACCAGGCCAAGAACATCCTCACCGACATGACACTGTTTGGTGCCGGGGTGATAGGGCCGGTGAACAACGGGCCGACTATGGGGCACATCGGCTACGGCTACCTCTACCCCAACTTCGGCGCCCAGTTCCGGTACACGACCCCCGACATGAAAGGCTTCAAGGTGGCCGTGAGCGTGAACGACACGAACGACATAGGTGCCGCCACGGTGCGTAACGTCCCCCGGTTGGAAGGCGAGGTGTCTTACGCCACGAGCTATACCGACGGCAAGGCTCAGGCTTGGGTCTCCGGCCTGTACCAAAGGGCAAGCTTCTCCACGGTGCCGACCACCGTGCGCCCCGGCCAGCACACCGAGTCCATCGGCGGCGCAGGTGGCGTAGAGGGAAGTTACCACGGCCTCGACCTCCTGGCCTCCTGCTACGGCGGCAAGGCGCTCGGCATGCTCGGCATGCAAGGAGCAGACGCACTCTCCACTGACGGAGAGGCGCGCATGAACTGGGGCTACCTGGTCCAGGGGACCTACATGCTCACCCCCGAGTTGAAGCTCGGCCTCAACTACGGCCAGAGCAACGCCGAGAAGGCGGGCAACGACACCGACCTGAACATCAAGACCCAGCAGGCAGCGGTTGTCGCCCTCACCTACAACATCAACAAATTCGTGCAGATCATAGGCGAACTGACCTGGGCCCAGGACAAGTGGGGCAACGGTGCCACCCAGGATGCCAACATCGCTTCGCTGGGAACCTTCATTTACTGGTAGCTAACCACCTGGCTCCCGGGCAGCAGAAAGTTTCGGAAGCGCCCGGCCTGCCACAAACGCGAGGTTACTATGCCTAAGTACGTTATAGAAAGGGAGCTTCCAGGCGCCGGGAGCCTGCCGGCAGAGACGCTGCAGGCCGTATCGCAGAAATCGTGCAGCGTTTTGAACGGGTTGGGACCGCAGATCCAATGGGTGCATAGCTATGTCACCGACGACAAGATCTACTGCATCTACATTGCGCCCAACAAGGAGCTGGTTTTGGAGCACGCCAAACAGGGCGGCTTCCCGGCGAACAGCGTGGCTGAGGTACGCTCGATCATCGATCCGACCACCGCCGAATAATGGCGCGCAGGTGGGCCACCATACGGCCGGTTCGGTCCTCGGGCCTGCGGACCGCGCCGGCAGACAAAACGCACGTTTTCATTGCTCTTGACTCTTAGTCATCGGTACTCAAAAGGAGATGGTCATGACGTTAGCAATTCTTATTGCAATCAGCCTGATGTGGGTTCCCGTAGCACTGTTGTTCCTCGGTAAAGGCGAAGCCAAAGGTACCGGAGCCATCACGGGCTTCGTCGGCCTGGTGGTGGTCATCGGTGCCTTCCTCCAGACGGCCCTTTTCAAGGATCCGTTCACCGGTGGGTTGCTCTTCGCCCACGGCCTGCTCTACTGCTCCGTGTCATACGCCCTTTTGGCCGGGCTCGAAGATCTCCGCTCGGTCGGCAACGTGAGCTTGGTCGTCGCGGTGGTCTCGGCCATCTACATGGTGCTCTTTTTCACCGGCGGGGCCCCGGGTGCCGACGGGAAGCTGCTGTCGCCGCAGAGCACGTACCTTGCGTTTGCCTGTGCGGGCTACACGGTGCTCACCATCCAGGTGTGGCTGAACGCCTACGGCAAGGTGTCGGCCAGCACCCTGGCCTATTCCCTCATCGGATGGGCCTTCCCGGGCCTGCTGATCCCGTCGTTCATGCTGCTTTCAGCCGGAAAGCTCCCTTTCTAGAACCGACGCTCTCATCTAAAAACATCACGGAGGGTTCAATGAAAAAATTAAGCATAATGATGTACCTGACCGTACTGACCCTGGTGGGCGCTGTACCCGCCTACTGCCAGGACACCCCGCAGGACCAGTACCTGTGCAAGCTGCAGTCAGGCAACTGTGTGAAACGGGCCGACGCGGTCCAGCGCAAGATGAAGAAGTTGGATGCCGACATCAAGAAGGGGAAGAAGACCTACTCGGCCGAGGAGCTGAAAAAGATCGAGGAAAAACTTGGCGAAGTAGAGAAGATGGTGGACGAACTGAAAGCGAAGTAGCCGCAAAGCCAGAAACTTACGCACAACAGTTTCAGAAAAAACAGATATAGGCCAGGGGTGAGTTGCTCCTGGCCTATCCTTTTGCCCGCCACCGCGCGGCTTCCCAAAGAGTATGTTTTCCTATTTTTCACCCAATTGAGTATACGAGCCTTGATTTTTTCTACCATAGGCGTACAGTGTAGCTAAACAAACGTTTGAACGGATGCCACCATGAACGCGAAAACCGGTCGAACTGCTCTGATCGAGGCCGCCACCCCCCTCTTCGCCGCACAAGGGCTTAACGGGGTGAGCGTGCGGGAATTAGCCAAAGCCGGGGGGACCACGGCAGCGATGGTTTCCTACTACTTCGGGAGCAAACTCGGCCTCTACGAAGCGGTGCTCGGGGAGGTCTTCTCGGGACTTTTGGAGATGGCCAGACTGGCGGAAACGGACCTGACCACCGGCGAAAAGTTCAACGCCTACGTGTACCAGTGCGGGATCTGCTTTCACACCGGGACCGGTGAAGATTTCGTCCCCCACACGGCCAGTGCGGACCACGACACCCCGGAATGCCCGCGCTGCCTGAACAACGACGCGGATTCCTTCAGTAAAGAAGCGAGGGACGCAGAAGACGCTGCAGCCGCCTGACCCGAGTCACCACCCGGGGCTCACGGCCCGACACCAAGAGGACCCTATGGCTGAGAACGATTGCAAGGCAAATCTGATCGCAGCAACCACCCCTCTTTTTGCCGAGAAGGGGTACAACGGCGTTGGGGTCCGGGAACTGGCCCAGGCCGCCGGCGTCAACCTGTCCATGATCTCTTACTATTTCGGCGGCAAGGAGCGTCTCTACGCCGCGGTACTGACCGAACAGTTTGCCACCCTCAGACGCGTTGCGGAGCTTAAGGACATGGACCAAGACCCGATGAAGAAGTTCGAACTCTACGTCCGCGCCACGGTCGCCAGGTACCGTAAGAGCCCCTACTTGTTGCGCTTTTATACCAGCGAGCTGACCAATCCGACCCCCTGCTTCGAGACCATCGTGAAGCCGGCCATCCGCGGCGTGCTGCAGATCCTGATCGACACCTTCTCCGATGGCCTTTCCCATAAGCAGTTCCGCGAGGGGCTCGACCCGACGGACACTGCCCTCGCGCTGGCCGGGATGATCAACTTCTATTTTCTCCTGGAGCCAGCTACCGGCGACCTGGTGGACCGTGCCGCTGAGCGCGACGACGAGCTGGTCCAGCACATCATGGATATCTTCTCAAGGGGCATCCTGAAGTAGGGGTGCGCCTTTTTTTTGGCCTCTAGTCAAACAAACGTTTGAACATCAAGAAGAAGCGGCAAGGGCCTGTTTTTCGGCCGAGCGCGACACCAACAGGCAGCACAAAAAAGGAGAACACCATGGACGAGAAAGCGATCATCGAGTGCGGCATCTGCTACTTCCAGGCGGCGGCAAAAGAGTTCACCCCAATCACCGTGAGCGCGAACTTCGCGGCCCTTGAGTGCCCCAAGTGCCTTAACAACGATTCCGATACCTTCGAGGAACTGAAGAAAAGCGAAGAAGTAAAGGCGGCCTAACCGCTGCGCCTGACAACCTGCTGCAGCACGATTGAGCTGCAGGCAAGGAAGCCGCCCGATTGGCATCGAGCGGCTTTTTTATTTCAAAAAAACCTGGCGCTAGGGTCCGGGGCTCGGCGGAGCCAGTGCGGTTTTGGCCTGGTGAGGAGAATCTGGGCAATCGAGCAGGTGTTCATGAACAAGAAGCACAATAATCGTGTAGACAAAAGTCTCAAGTGCGGAAATATTCCCCAACCGGCGGCGACAAGACCGATGCAAACCACATGAGAAAATCGCCTTCCGCTCCGACCACGCCCGCGTCCTCCCTTTCCGTAAAATCCTGCAACAACAGCATGTTAATGCCTCCTACCAAGTTAAGCACCCTCCTGCTACGGTCCAAAAAATTTTGTATACAATGGCAAAGATATTGCTAATTGGAGCTGGTCTCACCCAAACGCTGAAAGTTTCTCACCGACTCACGGGATGATATTCATGCAGACATCGAAGAAAGCAAAGATGCACCTCTCCAATGAAACCATGAACGTTGGTTTTGTTAAAAAGGTGGAAGTCCTCTCCGGCACCTCGGTGCGCCGCTGTTTCCAGTGTGGTAAATGTTCCGCGGGCTGCCCCATGTCCAGCTTCATGGAGCACCCACCCAACCGGGTCGTGCGCCTGTTGCAGCTCGGTCAAGGAGAGCGCGTGCTGGCAGGACGCTCCATCTGGTACTGCGCCTCCTGCGAGACCTGCACGACCCGCTGTCCCAACAAGGTGAATCTCGCCGCTATCATGGACGCGCTGAGAAAGCTCTCCTGGGACGCCGACGGCCCTTCCAAGGAAAGCTACGTGCAGCTCGCCAACCGCCTCTTCATCGAGAACATCCGCACCTACGGCAGGCAGTACGAGCTGCGGCTGGGAGCGGCCTTCAACATGAGAAGCGGCCAGTTCCTGAAAGACCTCATGCTGGGGCCCAAGCTCCTCTCCCGCGGCAAGATGAAGCTGTTTCAGTCAAAGAACAAGAATCTCCCCGAGATCGAGGCGATATTCAGCCGGATCGAGGAGATGCGTAAGAAGGGGGAGGCGCTGTGACATCAGCCAAGAAACATATCCGCCACTATTCCTATTACCCCGGCTGCTCGCTGCACGCCTCCGGCCGCGAATACGACATTTCCACCCGCGAACTGTTCAAGGCCTTGAGGCTCGGGCTCCAGGAGGTGCCGGACTGGTTTTGCTGCGGCGCCACCCCGGCGCACAACGTGGACGAGCTCCTTTCGCTTTCCCTTTGCGCCAAGAACCTTTCGCTCGCCGAAGACGTCGAGGGCGACCTGGCGGTTGCCTGTGCGGCCTGCTTCTCGCGCCTCAAGGTAACCCAGCACCACCTGAAGGAAGACGACTCCAAGCGCAAGCAGGTGGAGATTGCCATCGCCGGACCGGCCACTGTAAGCAAGACGGTGAAGCACATCCTGGAGATCCTGGCCCGCGACTTCGGCCTGGCCAAGCTGGAGGAGAGCGTCAAGAAGCCGCTTTTGGGGCTGAAGGTCGCCTGCTACTACGGCTGTCTCTTGACCCGCCCGCCGGGGGTGCCCGAGCTGGACGATTGCGAAGATCCCAGCATCATGGAGGATATCCTGCGGGCCCTGGGGGCCGAGCCGGTCAAGTGGAGCCACCGCATGGAGTGCTGCGGCGCCAACTTCACCCTGTCGCGCCCCGGCGTGGTGCTGAAACTCTCCAGCGCCATCCTCAAATCCGCCCAGGAAGCCGGCGCCGAGTGCATCATGGTCGCCTGCCCCCTGTGCCACGGCAACCTCGACATACGCCAGGACAGCATCCAGAAATACGGCACCCCGGAGGGCTCCCTGATGGGCAATATATTCGGTTCAGACTTCGCGCCGGGATCCGAGGGCATGCCGCATCGCGAGACGCCGATCTTCTACGTCACCCAGCTGGCGGCACTCGCCATGGGTGTTCCCACCGACAAGCTGGGTCTGGAGAGCATCATCGTCGACCCGAGACCGCTTTTGAAAGAGAAGCAGCTGCTCTAAACAATAGCTTCCGGTTAGCCTCTGCAGGAGCGGCTTGAGCCGCTACCATCAAGTGCAATCGCGGCCAAAGCCGCTCCTACCGGGGCCTCTTCGCCGCTGCAACAAGGATTGAGGAACTTATGTCCAGAATCGGTGTGTTTGTGTGCCACTGCGGCGAGAACATCTCCCGCACGGTAGATGTGGAGCGGGTCGCCAAGGAGGCCGGCGAGATGCCGGGGGTTGCCTTCTCCTGCGATTACAAGTACATGTGCTCCGACCCGGGCCAGAACCTTTTGAAGAAGGCGGTGGCCGACCATAAGCTGGACGGCGTCTTGGTGGCGGCCTGCAGCCCGCGCATGCACGAGAAGACCTTCAGAAAGGCTGCCTCGGCGGCGGGACTCAACTCCTACCTGTGCGAGATGGCGAACATCCGCGAACACTGCTCCTGGGTGCACGAGAACCGCGAGGAAGCGACCGCCAAGGCCTCGGACATCGTGAAGCTGATGGTGGAAAGGGTGAAAAAGGGCAAATCTCTCGCTCCGATCACAGTTCCCATCACCAAGAAAGCGCTGATTATCGGCGGCGGCATCGCCGGCATCCAGGCGGCGCTCGATGTCGCCGACGCGGGGCACCAGGTGCTGCTCGTCGAACGCGAGCCCTCCATCGGCGGGCACATGGCGCAGCTCTCCGAAACCTTCCCGACACTCGACTGCTCGCAGTGCATCATGACCCCTAAGATGGTCGACGTGGCCAACCACCCGAACATCACGCTCTACACCTACGCCGAGATCGAGAAGGTCGAGGGGTACATCGGCAACTTCTCGGTCACCGTGCGCCGCAAGGCACGCTCGGTTGACGAGTCCAAGTGCACCGGCTGCGGCGTCTGCATGACCAAGTGCCCCAAGAAGAAGATTCCCAACGATTTCGACCAGGGGCACGGGATGCGCACGGCGATCTACGTCCCGTTCCCGCAGGCGGTCCCCAACACGCCGGTGATCGACCGGGCCAACTGCACCATGTTCCAAAGCGGCAAGTGCGGGGTCTGCCAGAAAGTCTGCGGCCCGGGCGCGGTTGACTTCGAGCAGGAGGACACCTTTACGGTTGAATCGGTGGGCGCCATCGTGGTGGCAACCGGGTTCAAGCTCTACTCCATCGACCGCAAGCCGGACGACAGCCCGATCCAGGGCTACGGCGAGTTCGGTTATGGCACCATCCCGGACATCATCGATGGCATGACCTTCGAGCGGCTGGCTTCCGCCTCCGGCCCCACCGGGGGCAAGATCCTGCGCCCCTCCGACGGCAAGGAGCCGAAGCAGGTGGTCTTCATCCAGTGCGTGGGAAGCCGCGCCCGCGAGAAGGGGATCTCTTACTGTTCCAAGGTATGCTGCATGTACACCGCGAAGCACACCATGCTCTACCACCACAAGGTGCACGATGGCCAGGCCTACGTGTTTTACATGGACGCGAGGACGCCCGGCAAAGGGTACGACGAGTTCTGGCGCCGGGCGGTTGAGGAAGAGGAGGCGGTGTACATCAGGGGGATGGTCTCGCGCATGTACCAGCGCGGCGAGAAGATCGTGGTGATGGGGAGCGACACCCTGGTCGGCGTGCAGGTGGAGATCGAGGCCGATCTGGTGGTCCTGGCGACCGCGGTGCAGCCCCAGGACGGTGCCGACCTGTTGGCGCAGAAGCTGGGGATTTCCTACGACAAGTACAACTTCTACTCCGAGGCGCACGCGAAGCTGAAGCCGGTCGAATGCGCCACCGCCGGGATCTACCTGGCCGGCGCCTGCCAGGGCCCGAAGGACATACCGGACACCGTTTCCCAGGCCTCCGCCGCTGCGGCCAAGGTGATGACGCTCTTTGCCAAGGACGAGCTGGAGCGGGATCCGGTGGTCGCCAAGGTGAACGAGAAGTACTGCGTCGGTTGCCTCGCCTGCAAGAAGGTCTGCCCCTACGGCGCCGTCGAGGAGAAGGAGATCCGGGATCGCCAGGGGAACCTGGTAAAGGTGATCGCCTACGTGAACCCGGGCGTCTGCGGCGGCTGCGGCACCTGCCAGGCCACCTGCCCGTCGAAGTCGGTTGAACTGGACGGCTACACTGACGAGCAGATCATGGCGATGATTGAAGCACTGTAAGCCCCTTGATCGGACGGCTCAGTCGGATCGGACCGATCATAAGTGACAGCCTCAGAAAGGATGTTCCCATGCACGCTGAAAAACTACACCACGACTTCGAGCCGAAGATAATCGCCTTTGTCTGCACCTGGTGCACCTACGCCGGCGCTGACCTGGCCGGCACCAGCCGCATGCAGTACCCCTCCAATGTTCGGGTACTCAAGTTCCCCTGCACCGGCCGCATCGACCCGGTCTTCATCCTGCGCGCCTTTCAGAAAGGGGCGGACGGAGTACTGGTCTCCGGGTGCCATCCCGGCGACTGCCACTACATGGCCGGCAACTTCCATGCGCGGCGCCGCTTCGCCGCTTTCCGGGCGCTGCTCGGCTTCGTCGGCGTCGACCTGGAACGACTCCAGTTCTCCTGGGTGTCTGCCGCCGAAGGGGGAAAATGGGTCGAGGTCGTCACCGAGCTTACCGAGCGGGTGCGCACCATGGGGCCGATGGCAGAATTCAAGGCACTGGAACATGAAGAGCAGTGGTCAGGAGCACTTAGCACTCCCGAGCTGCGCGAGGCATTCGACAACATCGGCTGAGCATCTCATTCCTAAAGCTAACTTTCCCGCGCCGCCTGCCGCCCTCCTGGCAGCGACGCCAATGGTGCGATATCACATGAACAGTAAAGCTGAGAAGATCAGGATCGCGAACGTCGATCCGGCATACTACCAGGCGGTGACCGACGCGATCCGCGGCGAGGCCGTAAAGCTTTTGACCGAAGGTTCGGTGGTCGCGGTGGTCGGCTACCTGCCGGGCCGGCGCAAGGGAACGGCCCTCCCGGGACTGGCGACCACCGCCGAAGAGGCCGGGCAACTCATTTTCTCTCCTGCCTGCGTCAATAACCTCACGCTCTACCTCACCAAGGCAAAAAAGGGCGTGCTCAAGAAGGGACGGGTCGCCATCATCGCCAAAGGGTGCGACATGCGCGCACTGGCCGGGCTGATGGGGGAATCCCAGGTGAAGAAGGAAGATATCTTCACCATCGGCATCGCCTGCGCCGGTGTTTTCGGAGCCGGAAGCGACCGCAGCGGCAACCTTTCGGAGGACTCGATCGCCCGAAAGTGCCGCGAATGCACGGTGCACCAGCCCGAAGGCGCCGACCTGCTGGTCGGGACGCTCCCCGAACTCTCCCCGTTGACTCCGGTGGAAGCCGAAGAGCTGGCGCGGATCGAGGCGATGCCCCAGGCGGAGCGCTGGGCGTTTTGGAAAGACCACTTCTCGCGCTGCATCAGGTGCCTGGCCTGCCGCCAGGTCTGCCCCTTTTGCTACTGCGAACAGTGCCTGTGCGACAAGAACCGGCCCCAGGCGGTGGAAAGCTCGCCGCGTCCTGCCGGCAACACGGCCTGGCACATCGTGCGCGCCATGCACCTCGCCGGGCGCTGCGGCGGCTGCGCCGAGTGCGAGCGGGTCTGCCCGATGGACATCCCGCTCAACCTGCTGAACCGGCGCATGGCCCAGGAGCTGAAGGAACTCTACGACTACGAGGCGAGCACCACCCCGCAGGAGAAGGGGCCACTCACCCGCTACCAGGAGGACGACGACCAGTCGTTCATCAAGTAGGGTTGCAACTTTAGCCAGCTTCCCTCACCCCTGCCCCACGCCCTTTGGGCGAGGGGATAAATTGGTCTACAGGTACGAAAATAACCGGCGCCAGCTGTTTGCGGCCCATGCCGACCAGCTCGGACGCCACCTAAGAGAATCTTATGCCGCTATCGATAACGGAAACGAATCTGCGCAATCTCGTCGACCTCCTGGTTAAGGAGGCGAAGCTGGTGGTCGGACCCAAGCTCTCCGGCTCGGTCGTGCTCTATCAACCGCTTGCCGCTGGAACCGAACTCACCCTGGACTCCCTGCCCAGCCGGTCCGCCAAGGAGCTCTACTTCCCGGTCTGCGAAGACATCCTCAGCTTCAAAAAGGAACACGGCAAGGTAACCGTTGAGGACGTCGACAGGTCGTGCTTCCCGGAGACGGTCCTGATCGGTGCGCCCCCCTGCGACGCCGGTTCTCCTGCCATTCTGGACGCGGTGTTTTCCTGGGATTACCACGACGACTTCTACCTGGAGCGGCGCAAGAAGAGCACCATCATCGGCATCGCCTGCACCAAGGGTGACGACGCCTGCTTCTGCACGGCGGTTGGGCTCGCGCCCGATACCCAGGCTGGCAGCGACCTCTTTCTCACCCCGCAGGTCGGCGGCTCCTATGCATGTACAGTAGTTACCGAGAAGGGCCAAGCCTTGGTCGATACTCACGCCGGACTTTTCGGCGACGCGCCTGCCGGGCAACCGGTGCCGTTCGCGGACCAGTCCGTCAAAAAGCTCGACCTGGTGAAGATCAAGAACTGGCTGGAAGGGCACTTCGAGGATCCGCTTTGGGAGAACATCGCCGACATCTGCATCGGCTGCGGCGCCTGCGCGTTCATCTGCCCGGCCTGCCACTGCTTCGACATCAACGACGAGGGGAGCCCGGACAACGGCACCCGGCGCAAGCACTGGGACGCCTGCGGGTTTGCGAAATTCACCAACCACGCCTCGGGCCATAACCCGCGCGACATCCAGAACAAGCGCTACAGAAACCGCATCATGCACAAGTTCAAGTACTACGACGACAAGTTCGGCAAGACCCTGTGCACCGGTTGCGGCAGATGCATCCGTGCCTGCCCGGTGGGGATCGACATCGCCGATATACTCAGCACGATTGACAGCAAGGCAGAGCGAAGCGATAGCTAAAGCTTTTAACGCAAAGGCGCAGAGGCGCGAAGGCGCAAAGTTAAAGGCAAAAAGAGAGGTCAAGACCTAAGCTTGCTCCATGCTTTACGCGTTGTTTTCCCTTGCGGCTTTGCGCCTTAGCGGCTTTGCGTTGAAGCCCTTGATTCTTACCAAATCCAATCAGCACCGCGGACATACTGTCTGCGCGACCAAAGGTCTCCACTTATGTGTGAATCGAAAAATATCTACCTGCCCAACCTTGCCACTATCGAAGCGATCGTCGACGAAACGCCCGACGTCAGGACCCTGCGCCTGGTGTTTCAGGACGAGGCTGTTCGGGAGAACTTCGCCTTCCGCGCCGGCCAGTTCGCCGAGTACTCTGCCTTCGGATCCGGCGAGTCGACCTTCTGCATCGCCTCGGCTCCCACCCGCAAGGGGTACATCGAGTGCTGCTTCAGGAGTGTGGGGCGGGTGACGGAGTCGCTGCGCCGGCTGGAGGTGGGCGACACGGTGGGCGTGCGCGGCCCTTACGGCAACTCCTTCCCGATCGAGCAGTTCTACGGCAAGAACCTGGTGTTCGTCGCCGGCGGCATTGCGCTGCCCCCCTTGCGCACCGTGATCTGGAACTGCCTCGACCTGCGCGACAAGTTCGGCGACATCACCATCGTGTACGGCGCCCGCTCCGAGTCGGACCTGGTCTACAAGCGGGAGTTGGCCGAATGGCAGGAGCGCTCCGACGTCCGTCTGGTGAAGTGCGTAGACCCGGGCGGTGCAGGCCCGGACTTCGACGGCAAAGTCGGTTTCGTCCCCACCGTGCTGGAAGAGGCGGCGCCGAGTGCCGACAACACCATCGCCCTGGTCTGCGGCCCGCCGATCATGATCAAGTTCACCCTGCCGGTGCTTGAGCGCCTGGGTTTTGCCGATGACGCCATCTACACCACCCTGGAGAACCGCATGAAGTGCGGCGTCGGCAAGTGCGGCCGCTGCAACGTGGGCAACGTCTACGTCTGCAAGGACGGCCCGGTCTTCACCGCAGGGGAAGTGAAGGCGATGTCGCAGGAATTTTAGGTTTAATTATCTGACGGGCAATCCGCAAGATACCTGGCGGATTACCCATAACCACCACCCCTCTTTGGTTGGCTCCTCGACTCCGACAATCCCCTCTCCCCCGGGAGAGGGTTAGGGTGAGGGAAACCTCTGTTGCTCAGCCTTTCCATCCCACACTCTTTTCAGCTACTTCCGACTAACTACTACGCTCAGTTTCTGAATTTGACCTTGACATTGCCTGCCTAAATGGGAGAAGTTGCCAGCTTCGTGCGCTCGGTTTCGGGGTACTTGCTTTTGGGGGCTCCATCACCCTGTCCCTCTCCCGGCGTGCGAGGGGACCTGGGGGCGGCTGCCATGGAGTACCCGGAAACCCTTCCCTCTGAAACGAATTGGGCAGCTTACTGATCCTCCTTATCCTACTGACTGTACTGCGGGACGTTCGATGCCGTATCTCCTCCTCACCCTGAGTGCGCTTATCTGGTCCGGGAACTTCGTGATCAGCCGGGCGATGAACACCACCATCCCACCGGCGGGTTTCGTCTTCTGGCGCTGGCTGGTGGCGGTTGTCGTGCTGGCGCCCATCGCTCTCCCCAAGCTGCACAAGGGATGGCACATCGTGCGGGCCAATCTCCTCCTTATCGGCATCTGCGGCTTTTTCGGCGTTACCCTCTTCAACTTCCTGATCTATACGGCCATGCACACGACCACGGCGATCAACGCCGCACTGGTCAATTCCGCCATCCCGGTTTTCATCATCATGTTCGCCCGCATCGTCTTCGGGCAGCAGATCTCGCTGCGCCAGCACACCGGCATTGCGCTTTCCCTCACCGGGGTCGCCACCATTATCCTGCAGGGCGATCTCGCCCGCATCCGCACCCTTACCTTCAACAAGGGCGATCTTTTGGTGCTGCTGGCCGCCGTGGCCTGGGCTCTCTACTCCATTGCGTTACGCCGCTATCCCCAGGGGCTCAACCCGTTCCTGTTCCTCTTTTGCGTGTCGGTAGCCGGCCTGGTGTTCCTGCTCCCGTTTTATGTGGCCGAGATACGGTCCGGCGCGCTGATGACGCTCAATACCCCCACCATCCTGAGCGTCGCCTATGTGGGGATCCTGGCATCGGTGGTTGCATTCACCACCTGGAACATCGGACTGCGCCAGGTCGGCGCCCACGTGGGCGGCCAATTCGTGCACCTCATGCCCGCCTTCAGCACGCTGCTCGCCGTAATCTTTCTCGGCGAACGCCTGTACCTTTTCCACATCGTCGGCATTGCCCTCATCCTGGCCGGCATCGTCTGCGCCACCTGGAGAACCGGCAAGGCAACCGCCTGACAAATCCTCCACTGCCACGCTCTCATTCACCCTTCCGTTAACTGGTCAAGATATACCCATATTCAGCACGTTAGGCCCACTATTTTTACCTGCCTATACCGTATACCGGCTTGATCCGTTTACACTATCCTGCTATCCTACCCAAGGACAAAGGTAGCATCGGACTATCCTTCCCGGTCAACGCTGACCCTCAACAGTGCGGATCCCCGTAACGCCCCCCCGCAACAGCGTCCTGAATGGAAACGGCTCAATGGATGCGCCTGCCAGATGTGGTTTTCACGAAGTAACCTCCGATCCAAAAATGATACTAGAGGAAGGTGACCCATGTTCGAAGTGCTCAGTAACGAGATTCTCGCCGAGAACCTCCACAAGATGGTGATAGCGGCACCACGCATAGCCCGCGCGCGCAAAGCCGGGCAATTCGTGATCGTCAGGCTGGCCCAGGGCGAGGAGCGCATCCCGCTCACCATCGGCGATGCCGACGCGCAAAAAGGGACGATAACGCTGTTCATCCAGGCCATCGGCGCCTCGACCCGCAGGATCGTGGAAACGCCGACAGGTGGGTTCCTGAGGGACGTCGCCGGCCCGCTCGGCAAGGAAACCCACATCACCAACTGGGGACGGGTCGCCTGCGTCGGCGGCGGTGTCGGCACCGCGGTGCTGTTCCCGCTGGTAAAGGCGCTGGCCGAGGCCGGTAACCAGATCACCACCATCATCGGTGGGCGCTCCAGCCGCTACATCATCCTTGCCGACGAACTCACCCCGCTTTCTGAAAAATTCCTGGTCACTACAGAAGACGGCAGCATGGGCAGCAAGGGATTCGTCACCGGCCCGCTCGCCGAACTGCTGGCCGATCCGGAGCGTATTCCCCAGGCCGTTTTCGCCGTGGGGCCGGTACCGATGATGAAGGCAGTCGCCGAACTGACCCGGCCGCAGGGGATTGAAACCATCGTCAGCCTCAACCCGATCATGATCGACGGCACCGGCATGTGCGGCGGCTGCCGGGTTCAGGTCGGGGACGAAACCAAATTCGCCTGCGTGGACGGCCCGGAATTCGACGCCCACCTGGTCGATTTCACCAGCCTGAGCGACCGGCTCACCAGCTACCGTAAGGAAGAAGCGGCGAACCACGCGGCGGAATGCAAGTTGGGGAGGAACTAGCGAGATGAGCAACAAACTGACACCGAAAGAGCGGCTGGCCATCGAGCGGGTCAAGATGCCCGAACTGCCGGCGGATGAGAGGAATAAGAACTTCGAAGAAGTGAACCTGGGGCTGAGTGCCGACCAGGCGTTCGAGGAGGCGCGCCGCTGCCTGCAGTGCAAGCACCGCCCCTGCGTCGCGGGGTGCCCGGTGGGGGTTTCCATCCCGGAATTCCTAGACGCGCTGGCCAGCGACGATCTGCCGCGCTCGGTGCAGGTACTCAGGGGCGATAATGCCCTTCCCGCGGTGTGCGGCAGGGTCTGCCCGCAGGAAAGCCAGTGCGAGGCGCTCTGCGTGCGGGCCGCCAAGGGCGAGCCAGTAGCCATCGGGTTCCTGGAGCGCTATGTCGCCGACTGGGCGATGCACCACCCGGACCGTCTGTTGCGCGACAAGACACCCGCAGCAACCGGCAAAGCTGTCGCCATCGTTGGCTGCGGCCCGGCAGGACTCACCGCAGCAGGTGAATTGGCCCGGACCGGCCACTCAGTCACCATCTTCGAGGCGCTGCACGACACCGGCGGGGTACTGCGCTACGGGATCCCCGAGTTCCGCCTGCCCAAGGAGATCATCGATCGCGAGGTGGCGGTCCTGAACGAACTCGGCGTCTCCATCGAGTGCAACGTCATTATAGGCAAGACGCTCACCATAAACGAGCTTCTCGAAGAGTTCGACGCGGTCTTCATCGCTAACGGCGCGGGGCTGCCGACCATGCTGGGCATTGCCGGCGAGAACCTGAAAGGCGTTTATGCGGCGAATGAGTACCTGACCCGCGTGAACCTGATGGAAGCGGGCCGCAAAGAGGACTGCGCCACCCCGATCATCAAGAGCCGCGAGGTAGCGGTGATCGGCGGCGGGAATACCGCGATGGACTGCGTGAGGACCGCACGCAGGTTGGGCGCCGAGCGCGCGATGATCGTCTACCGGCGCAGCGAGGCCGAGATGCCTGCCAGGGTGGAAGAAATCAAGCACGCCAAGGAAGAGGGCGTGGAGTTCGTCATGCTCACCGCCCCGACCGCCATCTTGGCCACCGAAGACGGTTGGGTACGCGCGCTGCGTTGCCAGAAGATGGAGCTGGGGGAACCGGACGCCTCAGGGCGCCGTCGCCCCCAGCCGGTAGAAGGCTCGGACTTCGAACTGTCGGCAGGCGTCATCATCAACGCGGTCGGCACCAGCGCCAATCCGCTTTTGACCGCCACCGCTCCCGACCTCGATTTGAACAAGTGGGGTAACATCATGGTGAATGAGAACTGCGAGACCAGCATCCCCGGCGTCTTCGCCGGCGGAGATATCGTGAGGGGCGGCGCCACGGTCATCCTTGCCATGGGCGACGGCAAGCGCGCCGCTTCGACCATCAACGAGTACCTGAGCAGGAAGTAACTCAACTACTCGTACCCTGAACCACAAGATGCCTGGGCTGTTACAGCCCAGGCATCTTTTTTTTGCGTCACCTCAAGGAGCAGCGTCGTCCCCCGCGTACCGGTCCAACCACTCGATGAACACCTTCAACAGCTTGGTGGGGTTACCGCCTCTGGTCAAAAGCCTCAGGCTTCGCTTCAAGTTGAGCGAAGTGTCGACGGCTATCAACCAGCCATGATCCAGTTCTCGTTGTACCGCAATTCTCGACAGGCACCCTACTCCCAGCCCTTCCTCGGCCGCCTTCTTGATAGCCTCGGTGTGCCCCAACTCCATGGCAATCGAAAAGGGAATCCCTTGTTCTGCCATGGCAGCCTCGAAAACCTCCCTGGTACCCGAGCCTTTTTCCCGCATGAGCCAAGCCGCCTGCTCCAACTGCGGAGCCGGAACCTTTCCCGTCTGCGCCCATTCGTGCGTCTTCCCCACGACAACCACCAGTTCGTCCGGCAACCAGACGCTGCTCTGCAGCGTGCCGTCGTGCCCCGGACCCTCGATGAGACCCAGGTCCAGCTCGCCCGCAGCTAGCGAGTTTTCCACCTGCTGAGCGTTGCCGACCTGGAGCAGCACCCTGGCGCGCGGGTACTGCCGGGCAAACGCCCCCACGACCGCAGGGAGCAGGTAATTGCCGATGGTGGTACTCGCCCCGACGCTGAGGACTCCGACCGGTTCGGCGGCCGAATCGTCGAAGAACTGCTCTATCATCCGGACCCGCTGCAGCACGTCGTGAGCTTCCGGCAGGATCTGCCGGCCACGGTCGTTCAGGATGAGCCGCCTGCCCCGACGCTCAAAGAGCGGCGCACCTGCCAAGCGCTCCAGCTCGGCAACAGCCATGCTCACCGCCGATTGGGACAGCAGCAACTGTGCGCTGGCCTGCGTCACGTGACCACACAGCGCCACCTTTTCAAAAATTTCCAGCTGCCTCAGGGTTATCGCCACCGAGCCATCCTCATAAGTTATCCTGATGTTAACGATTAATATTTCCAATTTTTATTTATATACAAACTTCGATATTGTGCAATACATGAATTGCAGGGAGGGCGACATGAACCATCGCATAGCAAAAATGATTTTCTTGCTCTGCCTGACGGGCTGCACAGTTCCTCGCGTCAGCACGACGCTGGCCTTGCTGATGGGGGCTGCTTTTGGTCTTTTGCTGGAGAACCCGTGGCCTGAGAAAATCGCGCAGCTGAGCAGGAATCTGCTTCAGATTTCCGTGGTCGGGCTGGGATTCGGCTTGGGGCTGGGCGAGGTGCTGCGTACCGGGAGGTCATCTTTTGTTTTTACCGTGGTTGGCATCACCCTGACGCTCACCCTTGGTTTTCTGCTCGGCAAACTATTCAAGATCGAGCACAACACCTCCGCCCTTATCTCGGTGGGTACCGCCATCTGCGGAGGAAGCGCGATAGCCGCCCTGGCGCCGGCCCTCAAGGCGAAAGACGAGGAGACTGCCGTCGCACTGGCAACGGTCTTCACCCTGAACTCTGTTGCACTGCTGCTGTTTCCGCTGATCGGCCACCTGCTGCACCTGAACCAGGTCACCTTCGGGACGTGGGCCGGGCTTGCCATCCACGATACCAGCAGCGTGGTCGGCGCCGCTGCAGCGTATGGCAGCCAAGCCCTAGCCACGGGGACGACGGTGAAGCTCACCAGGGCTATCTGGATCACCCCGGTCGTCCTCGCCATTGCATGGTTCAAAGGAGGGGACCGCACCCTGAGGGTTCCGCTCTTTATCATCGGGTTCGTGGTGGCGGCGGGTATTCGGACCCTGCTGCCGGACTACGGGCAGGTTTGGGCTGGGCTGGCGGCCATCTCGCGGCAGAGCCTGGTGGTGACCTTGTTTCTGGTGGGTGCCGGGTTGAGCAAAGAAGTGCTGAGGAAGGTCGGCGCACGCCCCTTGGCGCAGGGGATTGCCCTTTGGCTGTTGGTCAGCAGCATGACGCTCGTGGCGCTGGTGCAACTGGGGTTGGCGTAACTGCAGAATTTCGGGGGCAATCGGTATCAAGGCTACAGGGGATTTTCAGCGTGCAGCAGGTTTAAGTCCGAGCAGGAAAGGAGGTGCTTGTCGCTGCGCTTCAGGGCCTTGATGGCCAGCTCACGTTTGCTCGCGCTGCTGCGATCGTGTCCGCCTTC
>Ga0208789_1000787_pt1 | contig 24095 bp, 21 predicted proteins | sample Methanotroph_Enr_FD_187368 | JGI IMG/M metagenome (GOLD analysis project Ga0208789, IMG submission 187368) | Enriched soil microbial communities from Old Woman Creek wetland in Ohio, USA - Methanotroph_Enrichment_5 (SPAdes) (version 2) | ecosystem: Environmental > Terrestrial > Soil > Wetlands...
CATTTCTACTTGCCGCAACCATGACATTTTAAAAAAATCGCTACATTGGGGCAAGGGAGTCTTGACAATTAATCGAGAAAGAGATATTTTGCGGTTGAAGGGGAGCGGGAGCTGAAATTGAAATGAAGCGACAGGAAAAAGGAGCTATCATGACGAATATTATTAGCGAGCCGAAGCCGGAAATTAAAAAGGGGACGGCCAAGGTCAGCCGGGAAATACGGCTGGTCTCCCGTCCCAAAGGCCTTCCTGCCGCCGAGAACTTCAGCCTGGCGACGATCAACGTCGAGCCGCCGCGCAGCGGCGAGGTGCTGGTGCGCAATCTCTTCATGTCGGTGGACCCGTACATGCGCGGCCGCATGAGGGAAGCTGGCAATTACGAGCCGTTCCAGCCCGGGCAGCCGCTGGACGGCCGCGCCGTGGGCGAGGTGGTGGAGTCGCGCGCGGACGGGATAGCGCCGGGCGCCGCCGTCACTTCCGAATACGGCTGGCGGGAATACTTCACCGCCCCGGCCAACAAGGTGCGCACCGTCCCCCGCACGGTGCAGCCGCTCTCGGTCTACCTGGGCGCCCTCGGCATGCCTGGCATGACCGCCTGGGCCGGGCTGAAGCTGGCAGAGCTGAAAGCCGGCGAGGTCGTCTATATTTCCGCGGCCGCCGGCGCCGTGGGCAGCGTGGCCGGCCAGCTGGCCAGGCTGCGCGGCTACCGGGTCATCGGCTCGGCCAGGTCGGCGCAGAAGGTGGGGTTCCTGCTGAAGGACCTCGAGTTCGACAAAGCCTTCAACTACACCGAGGGGCCGGTGGCCGCGCAGCTGGCCAAGGCGGCGCCCGACGGGATAGACGTTTATTTCGACAATGTGGGCGGCGAAGCGCTGGAGGCCGCGCTTTCCTGCCTGAGACCCCACGGCCGCATAATCGCCTGCGGCGGCATCTCGGGCTACAACGACGAAGCGCCGCGCCCCGGCCCCCGCAACCTGTTCAACATGGTCTCCAAACGCCTCACCATGACGGGCCTGTTCGTAGGCGATTGGCTGAACAAGCGCGCCGAATTCGAAAAGGAAATGAGAGGATATCTTCAGGACGGGAAGCTGCGGAACTATGAAACGGTGGTGGAAGGTCTGGAGAAAGCCCCGGAAGCCTTTATCGGGCTTTTTAACGGACGGAACACGGGAAAGATGATAGTGAAGCTTTAAGCTAGGCGAACCTTCTCCGCATCAGCAGCCGGTCTGCCGGCCGCCTTTCACGCGAAAAGCCGCGCGGCCTTCGCTATCCAGCCGTAGAATTCTTCTCCGAGCCCGGGCCAGCGCTCCTCGAGCCCGGCCTCGCCGCCGGCCCCTTTGGAGATCACGAAGCGCACCAGCTGGTGGGTGCCGGCGTTCGCCGCCTCCCATTGCTCCGGAGTGATATCGGGGCGCTTTGCCTGCAGCCAGGCCAGCGCCTGTGTGTATCTTCCATCCAATTCCGCCTGTGAGCTGGCGGCGCCGAATTTGGCCTGATAGGCCCGCGCCGTCTGCCGGTCGAAGAGGTTATACTCCTTCAGCGCCGGGTAAACCGTAAGGATGAGCTCCACTTCTTTGGGCGACAGGGCGGCGCCCTCCGCCTCCTGAGCCGGTTTCTTCCCGGGCGCCTCCGCGGGGTCTTTTTCCCTTGGTATGAACGCGATCACACACGCTGAAATAAAGCCAAAGACCGTTCCCGCAAAAGCGCCGAACACAGCGCCCAGACCCAGCGCGGAGATGCTGCGGGGATCCCACGTCTGAAGGAAAATATTAGGGATGTGCACTGAAAACCCGGAGATCAAGCCGGCTAAAGCCCCGTAAAGCGTTCCCAGGACGATCCTCGATAAGATGTTCCCGTTTTGGAGCTTTAGAGTGAACTGGACGTAGTAATAGCCGACCAAAAGGCCGCTGATAACGCCCACGACGGCGCCTGCCGGGCCGCCGGCGAAACCGAGCGAACACCCGATAGCCGCCGAGATAACGGCGATAACCAGCTTCAATACTTTATGACCTGTTTGCATTTCAGCCCTCCTGTGGATAAATAGTCCGGTCGACTCCCGCGGGGTCATTTTTCCTTGCCGACGATCAGCCGGCGGAAGGTTACCGAGCTCTGGTTGATGGTGAACTGCAGCGTGTTCCCGTCGCTGTCCTTCGCCGAAAAATATTCATCCGTAGAGTCCAGGTACTTCCCGGAATCATAGCGGAACATCCGCCCCTCCGCCAGCACCAGGTTCACGTCCAGGGTCTCGTGCCCGACAGGATAGAGATAGATGCTCTTGACCACCGGCCTGGCCGTCAGGTAGGAGAACCCCGCTATCCTGGAGGTCGTTTTATCCTCGAATTCCAGGTATGAATACTCCTTGGCGGTCTTTTCCGTCTTGGGGATCCCGAGCGCGCCGATAACCTCTGAAATATTGCGGCCCAGGAAATGGGAGTAGGGCTCTTTCCAGCCGATCACCGCGTTCACGGAAAGCTGCTGCCGGGTCCGCGCGGGTGCGGCGGTTTCGTTCTTGCCGCAGCCGGCGGCAAAGAGCGAGCCGCAAAGAAGAAGCCCCAGCGCCCCGTTAGCTATCGTCATCATCCCCCCGCCCTCCGTCATCTCGCGTAATTTAACTACAATCACTAATTGATGTCAATCGGCAACCGCCGGGCTTTCCCGGCGTATCATAATGCCCGGCTTTTTGTGCCCGGGAAAACCTTCTCTCTTGCAGGCTAAAAATCCCCCGATCTCGCCATAAGCTGAATAGCTTCATCCCATGAAAGCGTATCGGGAATGAGGGTAGTGCGGGCACGCTTGAGCTGGATGATCTTCACCTTGCCCTCGCCGCCTTTACCGCTCTTCAACGCGTCCAGGCTTGGCAGCGGCCGGACGATCAGGGTTACCTCGGTCCCAAGCTCGCCAATAAGGGCCTGGGCCGCCTTTTCCATCGTAAATTTCCGCGGTTGGAATTGTCGGTCTTTTCCGGCGTAAGCCGCGGGAGGCCGGGCAGTTATTTCGAATATCCGGTCCCCCGGCCTGAGCCCGGCTTTGTCGGCCGGGCTGTCGTGATAGATCTCCTCCACGAACAGATCTCCTTTGATAACCCGTGCTTTTATACCGATCACACCATATTCCTTCTTCGCTTCGGAAGTGCGGCCGGCCACGGTTCCCCACAAGGCCTTGGCCTCCGCGGCCCTGCGCATGGCATTTTCGGCTTTTTGAAGGTCGCCGTTTTCCTTGTAAAGACCGGCGAGTTCCAACCAGGCGTCTTCCCACACCGGGTCTATCCGGACCTGCCTTTCCAGGCATGATATCGCCTGCACGTATTTACCCAGTTTCTTAAGGGCGAGACCTTCGCTATAGTCCGCCTGTACATAGTCCGGGGCCAAACGCCTTAACTTGCCGTATTGCGCCACGGCTTTTTCAAGGTCCCCGGGCGCGCCACGGTCCTGGAAGACCTTGCCGATAAAATACTGACCCATAAGATACACTTGCGAACCCGGCGTTTCTTTCCCATATGCCTCAATAGCGGCGTCCCAGTTGTCGTTCTTGGAATGAAAGATCGCCATGTTGTGGGACATTTCGGAGTTGAACATCCGCAGCGAAAAGACCGCCCCCCAGCACGCGCCCGCCGCCACCACTCCCAGCAAAAGCCACCGCAGCGCGGCAAAGGGGACCGGGATCGCCAGCGTTTTGTCCGGCTTTGAGGACCGCTGCGACGCGAGCAAAGCCAGCAAGCCGGCGTTAAAATAGAGCAGCCAACCCACGGCCGGGCTCCGGGGTGAATTAAGAGAGATCATAGCCACAGCCAGGCTTCCGGCCACCGAAACGAAAAGGGCCCCGGCATAGCCTCCGAACTCCCCGGAAACCGCTGGAAAGCCTTTATAGAGAACGATCACGAACAGAAGGCTCCATAGCAGCAGGCCGGGCAGGCCGCCCTCTATCCACTGCTCCAGCGGTTCATTGCCGGTATGGTAGGTGATGATGTTATGACGCTGATGCGTCAGCAGCACTTCCTGAGAACGGAAAGCCGGGAAATGCACCCAGAAAGAGCCGGGCCCCGTGCCCAGCCAGCCGGTTCTTTTCGCCATTTCGAAAGAGGAACTCCGTATCGCGGAAGTCGCACGTCCGAAGGAAGAGAACGCGGATGGCTTAGGCCGCTGGAAGATTAAAAATACCGCGCAGACCGCGACCGCCAGGCCGGCGGCCAGCAAGGCAAATTTGCGGCCGGCAGGTTCGGCCCTGAAAGCGGTCATTACGATGAACCCTGTAATTGCAGCCAGGTAAACCGCTATCTCAGGCGCAGCGCCGGTCATCACTATGACCAGGCCGCTCGCTGCTGATAGTATGCCGGAAGCGGCGCGCAGCGGCGCGGCGAGGGCCACATCTGCGGTGACCGCCAAAGCCAAAGGAGAAGCCGCCACCAGGTAAGCCGCCAGGTAATCCGGGTTGCCTATCGTGGAAAAGATATTCGTTCCAAAAGAGCCGCGCCAGATGAACGGGTCCACCCCCAGGTTCTGCGCCAGCCCATACAGCACCACCACCGCCCAGCCGCCAACGGCCGCCAGGACCAGCTGCCGGAAATTCTCTTTCGGAAAATTCAGCGGGATGAGGATAAAGGAAAGCAGGAATATCTCCTGCGTCAGAAAACCATCCAGAGCAGCCACGCGGTACTGGGACGCGGCGAACCTGGCAAGGTTCCAGAGGAATAATCCTGCGGCGGGAAGCACGAACGGCAGCGTCCGGGCGGGGACCTCGAACCTCCGGGCTGCCAGGGCGCCGGCAAGCCAGGCGGCCAGCGCGGCGATGGTGCCCAGTTGGAGGATAGTGGATTTAATGGCGACGGAATCGTACGTTTTAAGGTAGAAGGCCACCGGCAGCGCGGCCGCCAGCACCAGGAACGCGGCTTTAACAGAAGCGGACGGGATCTTTATCCAGGAAAAGTTCATTTTTGGATCCTTGTAACCGGTTCGGAATACGCCTGACTTTCCAAGCCAGGCCCGAACACGGAACCTGAAACGAACAGTATGAAAGCCAGCGCGCTGAAAGCGAAGGACAAAGCGGGGGCCTGAACCTCCGGCAGTTCCCACTCGGCCCAAGGCGCCGCTTCGGGAGCGGTTTGCACCTCAGCCTTAAGTGCGGCGGCGAGCCGGCGCTTCAGCTGCGCCGGCACAGCGGGCACGTAGAAAGCCCGCAACCCCAGCTTCAACTGCCGCAATTGCGCGGCCCTGGCAGCGCAGGCCGGGCAGCGGGACAAGTGGGTCTCCACCCAGCGGGCCTGGAACCCCACCAGCCTTTTGTCCAGGTAAAGGTCCAAAAGTTCAGTCATCAGCGCGCAGATCATTTTTCCCTCCCGGCCTCTGTCAGACTGTCGCGCAGGAGCCGCCTGGCGCGGAACAGGCGTCCAGACAGGCTCCCGACCGGCCAGCCGAGCGTCAGGGCCGCTCGCTCGTAGTCGCAGCCCTCCATGTCTACCAGCACTACGCAAGCTCGCATATCCGCGGACAGGGTATCCAAAGCGCGCGCGATCCGTTCCCTGAGCTCGTTATTCTCGGCTATCTTGTCGGGGGATTCTCCAGGAGGTGCCGCCTGCTCCGGCCGGCCGGTTTCCTCTCCCGGCGGCGGGTCGAGTGGAACTTCGCGCCGCCGCTCCCTGCTTCTGCGGCCGTTAAGGTAAACCCTGAAAAGCATGCGGTGCAGCCAGCCGCCGAAATCGAAAGCCGGATCGTAAAGGTCCGCCTTTTGTATGACCCGCACAAAAGTTTCCTGCACAAGGTCGCAGGCGTCGGCCTGATTGCCCGCCAGCCGATAGGCGGAAGCGTATGCCCTATCCGAGTAGGTCTCTATGAGCTGTTCTATTTCCGCGGCTGTGGCCATCTTAAATTCTGTTACGTTCCGGGCTGTCCTGTATATTCTACACTTGAAGCAGCCAGAAAAATACAGAGTCCGCACCGGATGCAAAGCGGGAGCCAGAGACCGTTTGCATTTCTGCCCCCGCGCTAATCATTCTGTGAAAAGTAAAATCAGGCTTCTGAGCCTGTTGCCGCGCCGAAAAGCGGAGCGTTTCCCTGAATTTGCGCGGTTCCACGCACGCCCGGCTGTTTGCCGGGCGTGTTCGCGTTTTTCGTTAGTCGGGTCGTCGTCAGCCGGGGGCGTCTCCAGAATATAAGGGATAAGAATCTTAAGCCGATAGGCAACGCCAGGAAGATCGCGACACTGACCGGATCACTTCTTCCCGGGCTTGAACCAATCCTCTTTCCCATATAGTTTGTTCATGCACGCCTCGCAGAGTCCATGAGAGAACTTCGCCTCCGAGCGCTGGCTTATATAGGTTTCCACGCGCTCCCAGTAGCCTTTGTCGTTGCGGACTTTTTTGCAGTTGGCGCAGATCGGGATAAGTCCTTCCAGAGTGTGCAGTTCCTTCATCGCCGCTTCCATCTTTTTACGTTCGGTTATGTCGCGCATGATAGCGACCATATATTCTATCCCCTCCCGGACAACGTACTTGATATTAACTTCCGCAGGGAAAGTGGTGCCGTTCTTTTGCTTATGCGTCCAGTTCAGGAGCAGGGAAGAGCCTCCCTTAATGCGTGCCACATCGTCCTGCCAGTCATAGCCGGCGGGCATGCCGGCCGATATGTCCATAAACCGCATTTTCAGCAGTTCCGCCTTGGAATAGCCGAGGGCTTCGCATGCGCTCTGGTTAACGTCCATAAGTCTGCCGTCGGCCGGCACGATTATCATTACGCTGTCGGTAGAACTATCTATAAGGTCCCGGAACAGGCGCAGCTCATCGCTGGTTCGGCGCAGTTCGGTCACGTCCCGTATAACTCCTACAATACCGCCCACTTCGCCGCCCGTCCCCGGGAAGGTGCCGTCATGTACCACGATGTACCCGGGAGCGCCCGCCTTGTCCCTTATCTTAAGTTCATAGGTTTGCGAGCCGGGGTGGAGAAAAAGCTCCTGGTTCTTTTGCGCGTAGATATCCGCCAGATCTTTCGGGAATATCTCATGCACCGTTTTTCCCAGTATTTCCGCTTTCGGCAAAGCCGCGAAGGTTTCATAGGCCTTGTTGCAGCCGATGATCTTGCCGTCGGTGTCCTTGTAAAAAACAGGGTCCGGGATGGTATCCATAAGTGTCCCGAGCAGGCGGTGCTGCCGGCGCAGGGCCGTTTCGGTGCGCAGGCGCTCGGCGAGGTTCGCGGTGGCTATCTCTACGTATACCGCGGTCTGGTTCAGCAGCTGGTACGCTATCTCGCCGAAAGTGACGGGGCCGGTAAAACCGATGGTTTTTTTCCCCTCCAGCCCGGAGTGAATATAGTTCAGCATGCAATTGCAGGAGAACATTATCCTGTCGTCTATGCCGCCGGGCTTCTGGTCCATGAAGGCGCGCAGGTATTCACCCACGGGCTTGGCGTGCCTGTACTTAACATCCTTAAATACAGGCGCAAAGAACCGGACCTCTCCGGCCGCGGCGTCCACCTCGTTAAAAGACACGTTTATCATGGCCCCGCCATAGTTGGCTACCAGCGGCAGTTTTGTGTCCAGGCCTTTTTCTTCGATATATTCCGCGAAGTTACATCTTTTACCGTTTACCAGCACGTCGGCTGCCTTGAACCCGTCTTCGGGAAAAGTCAGGATATCACCGTCAGAAGGTTCGAAAATATTGATAATGCCGACCACAGCTGTTTTTCCCCTGGGCAGCGTTACGTGCATTACCACTGCCGCGTCGTCCAGCGCCCGGGGCGTACGCCCATCAAAGACCTTCGGCACGGCCTTTTCCGTATTCGGCAGCGGGACGCCCGAGATCCAGCCGGCCAGCGGGCTGGACGCGAATTCGTCATAACGGGGGGCGTTAAGGGCGAACGAAAGATGGGTTTTGCTGGAGGCCGGGATGATTATCAGGCTGAACCCGTTGTCGGGGGCGTCCTTGTAAATGTTGGCGAGGGACTTTTCGTCGTAAACGCGGATCTCGGCGCCGGTTATGTACGACGGTAGTTTCAGGGCATAGGCCTTATCCCGTGTCTGTATGCCGCCCTGCTCGGTCATGAACAGGGGAATGGTCCCCCCTATCCAGTTGCCTTTCGGCAGCTGCTTAAGCAGCTCTTCCGCGCCCGCCACAAAACAATATCCTCCCGCGGATATTTTTGACTTCAGCTCATCTATCCCCAGCATGAATAGTTCGTCCGTCATATCTTACCCCTATCCCCTTGCCCCCATTCCCCGCTTCCTTCCGCGCCGAAGTTTATTTATCCAGCGCTTATTCGTCAGGCCTCATGCTCCGAGCGGCGGCGGGATCAACTTCGGTATGTATACAAAATTTAAAGAACGCCGTCCCCGCCATAGGTTTTATCTATAATATCAATAGACGTTTTCCTGAATTTTGCGCGGTTCCCACTCGCCCGGCTGTTTGCCGGACGTGTCCGCGTTTATCGTTAGTCAGGGAATATAAGGAATTGGCTGCCTGCATATGCCCGAGGAAAATAACTTTTCATGGAAGCTGCCCGCCTTTATTGCGCTGGCGGGCTGCCTGCTGTATGCCGCCTCGCTGGGCTTCGGCTTTACCTACCTGGACGACGACGTGCTGATCCTGGACCACATCGATTTCCTGCGGAACGCCGGCAATGTGCTGGCGGCGTTCCGGCACGACGTTTTTTTTCAGCCACACGCCGCGTTCGTCTTTTACCGGCCGCTGCTCACGCTCTCGTTCATGCTGGACGCGCAGCTCGGCGGCGCCAACCCGTTCGTTTATCATCTGACGAACCTGCTCCTGCACCTCCTGGCCTCCCTGCTGCTGTTCAAATTATTGATGAAGATGAAGTACAACAGGACCCCGGCTTTCTATTTAGCGCTGTTCTTCACCCTTCACCCCGCGATCTCGCAGGCGGTCTACTGGATCCCCGGCAGGAACGATTCCCTCCTGGCCGTTTTTTCGATCTCGGCGTTCCTCGCGGCGCTCAAGTTCTGGGAAACCGGCGGCCGGCGGTATGCCGCGTGGCACGTACTGTTCTTCGCGCTCGCCCTGTTCACGAAAGAAACCGCGGCCGCGCTGGTCCCGGTGTGCCTGCTTTACCGGTCGCTGATAGATAAAAAGAGCCTCGCTTCCACCGGCAGGTATTTGGCTCCGGGCTGGGCGGCGGCCATGGCGCTGTACTTTCTGCTCAGGCATTTTGTGGTAGCGAACCCGACGGATCTTTTCTCCCTGGGCCTGGGCGCGGCGGCCAACATCCTGATCGTGCTGCCGTACCTCGGCAATATCCTCTTCCCGTTCCATCTCCCTGTTATGGCCGTACAGCGGGACATGCCGGTTATCTACGGCCTTATAACGCTGGCCCTGATCGCCGGCGCTCTCGCGGTCTCGAAAGAGAAGCGCTGGGACAGGATCGCGTTCGGTTCCGCCTGGTTCCTGCTTTTCATCATACCGTCGAACAGTATTTTCAGCTCATATTTCATGGCGCACAGGATGTACCTGCCGTTCGTGGGCGTTCTCCTCGTCCTCCTGGAAATAGACCAGGTCAAAAATTTTAAAGGGAAGGGAGTGGCCGTCCTGGGGGCGGCGGCGCTGGCGGTTTTCCCGTCCGTCACCTTCCTGCACGGCCGGAACTTCAAAGACCGCATGAGCTACTGGCAGAACTCGGCCGCTAATTCCCCTAATTCGGAGACGGCCCGGCACGGGTTGGCGTCCGCCCTGGCCGCCGCGGGCAGGATGGACGAGGCCGGGGTCTGTTTTGAGGAAGCTTTGCGGATCGATCCCGGCTATTACCATGCGCACTACAGCTGGGCTTGTTTCCTGGCCGGGCAGGGCCGGGACGAAGAGGCCGACCGGCAGTTCCGGGCGGCGCTGGCGATAGCCCCGAAGGACGCCGAGATCTACAACAGGTGGGGCCTGCTTGCGGCCAAGCAGGGCCGCACGGCCGAAGCTATCGCGCGCTACGGCGCCGCGCTGCGGCTCAGGCCGGAACTGGCGGAAGCGCATTATAACTGGGGGCGCGCCGCCGCGGCCTACGATCCGGAGGAGGCCGCCGCGCACTTCCGGGAAGCGTTGAGAATAGATCCGGACCTCCGGGGCGTGCGCTATGGGCTGGGGATGGTCCTGGCCGGACAGGGCCGGGACAAAGAGGCCGCCGCGCTTTTCCGGGAGGCGGAAGCGCGGATAAACCCGGGCGATGACGAGGAATTTAACAACTGGGGCGTAGTTCTGGCCATGCAGGGCCGGGAGACAGAGGCCGAGGCGCGTTATCGTGAGGCGCTGCGGATCAATCCGGAGAACGCCGAAGCGCATCAGAACCTGGGGCTCGACCTGGTCGAGCAGGGCCGGCTTGAGGAGGCCGTCACGCAGTACGGCGCCGCGCTGCGCCTTAACCCGGGCTATCCTGAAGCCCACAACAGCCTGGGGATCGTCCTCGTTAAAAAAGGCAGGCTGGACGAGGCCCTGCAGCAGTTCCGGGCGGCGCTCAAGGCCGCGCCCGGAGATCCGAAAGCTCGAGCCAACCTGCGCATTGTTCTGGCGTTAAAGAGCCGCCGGCCCCGCTAAAAAAGCGGCGTTGACTGAGTCAGGCGCCTGCTTTGAGGACCGCCCTGATCCTGGCTTTCCCGGCGTCATACCTGGCTTTTTCTCCAGCGGTCAGGACCCTGGCTTCTCCGGCGTCCAGCAATTCCTTTATCTGCCTGAAAAGTTCCTTTTTGGTCTCCGTTTTGCCTATCCAGTTCTGCGACTTGGCGGATAGATCGTTATAATTAGTGTCTTTGATTATGCCGATACGCCAGGCCCAGTAGCGGGCTTCCACGTCCATGATCTCCCTGGAAATCACGTCTATCTCCTCGCGATCCGCTTTCACCCGCAGCTGCTTTTGGCCTTTCGAGGCGTTGTTGCCGAATATCGACCTTATCCTTTCCAGCCCGGTATTATACCTGTCATGCTCTTCTTCGGTAAGGTCGCGGACCGCGCCTGCGTCGAGTATTTCCTTTATCCTCGAGAAAAGTTTATCCCGCACCTCTCCGCTCATTACCCACCGCTCGGAATTGGCGTGCAGCCTATCGTAACTAATATCCCCGGCCACAGCGATGCGCCTGGCCCAGGACAGAGCTTCTACTTCAAGGATCTCCATGTGTATGGCGTCCGCGGCGGCCTTCTGCTCCTGCGCCGATGCTTTCCCGGAAGCGGCAGCGCCGCCACCCGCCGCAACCTGCCCCGCGGCGAAAACCGGGGCCGACAAGATAAACAGAGACAAGGCGATTACCAGTTTTTTCATAATATCTCCCTTCGTTAACTTCCTCACCCGTAAACAGATCATCTTTTATGCCAACCGATAGAGAGCAAGCGGCAACGATTCTTCTATTTGGCAATTAAATTGCCGATACACATTTTCATTTGAAAATTAAATTTTCAAATGAAATAGTCGGGAACCTTCACCCCTGTGGCGATTCGGGTTTTTTTCGGATAGAAGTGCGGTGCAGGGAAGGGAATCTCAGAAGCTGCAAAGTGGTGCTTGCCGGCCCCGCTAAAAACGCGGACCGGATCGGGATAGGATCAAAGGGCTGCTCAGCCGGGAGAATATTTATTGCGGGCGGGCGCAGCGGCGGAGCGCCTTCGCTTGCGCTCGAGCCGGTTCTCGTCCTCGCTGTGGAAATACGGCAGGACCAGCGTAGCCCTGTGGGGGATATTTTTCTTCAGGCCGGGCAGGTCGGACAGCGACCAGGAGGTGATGTCGCTCTTGTTCTCCGGGTCCGCCATCCTCACGCAGAAGAGGCTCCGCTCCGGGCTGAATATCCCGAGCAGCCGCTTGCACAACGCCGCGAATTTACCGGCATCCAGTTCCTCGGCCGCGCTCATCAGGACCAGCGTGGACCGCGGGTGCGGCACCACGCGGCCGGTGGCGACATCCTCCGCGGTGGCGAGCGTATAGCCCCTGCCCAGCGCCTGCGACAGGAGCCCCGGAGCGGCATGCATGACGTCGATGGAAGAGACGCCCGGGAGAACCGAGACCTCAAAAGCCCCGGCGCGGCAGCGCTCCGAAAGTTCGAGCCCTTCGCCGCGCAGCATAGGGTTGCCGTAAGTGAGGTAGGCCGTAGGCCGGCCGGCGGCCAGGTTCTTTTTTATCGCGCCCCAAAGGCGGCCTATATCCACCCGCCCGCCTTTGAATATCGGCACCAGTTTTATGCGGCTGTCGAGCTGCTTAAGTTCGAGCGCTACGCGGGCATAGTCGCGGTGCACGTAAAAGACGGCGCTGCAGCCGGCCAGCGCCTTGACGGCGCCGACGGTCAGGTCGCGCAGCGGGAAAAGGCCGGAACCGCAGATGACCAGCCCGGCCCTGTTTTCCTTCCCGCGAGCGCTTTTTTTCTTCATGATGTTTTCAGTATAGTATTTTTTAACCGAAACCGCCTTCCCCGCCGTCCGTTTTATCTATAATAACCTAAGCCGTTTCCCGAATTTAGCGCGGTTCCCCTCACATGAACAAAAACGCCCCCCCCGCATTCAATCCCAGGCTGGCCTGCCCCTGGCCGCGCCGGCCGCGGCTGGTGAACGTGGGCCAGATAGCTCCGGCGGAACTCGACAGCTGGATAATCCACCACGACGACAAGGTTATAGTCGTGAACAAGCCGGGGGATATTATCTGCCACCCGTCCAAGGCCGGGCCCTGGTCCAGCCTTGCCGGCGCAATGCGCGAGCACTTCGGCCTCGCCGCCGCCCACCTTGTCTTCCGGCTCGACCGCGAGACCAGCGGCGTGGTCGTGTTCGCCAAGAACCCCGCGTCGGCAAGCCGCCTGCAGACCGCCATGCAGAAGCGGCAGGTCGGGAAGACCTACCTGGCGATAATGACGGGCGAATTTTCCGGCGCGGTTACGGTGGACCAGCCTTTGGGCCCCGATGAAGCCAGCCCGGTGTACGCCAAAACGGGCGTAAGGCCGGACGGCCGGAGCGCGGTGACGCACTTCACCCCTCTTTCCAGCGGCGGCGGTTTTACGCTGGCGCGCGTAGTTACCGAAACGGGACGAATGCACCAGATCCGGGCCCACGCGCAATGGCTGGAACACTCCCTCGTGGGGGACAAGATCTACGGGCCGGACGCCCGCTGCTACCTGGATTTTCTCGACGACGGCTGGACCCCCGCCCTGGAAGAAAAATTATTGCTGCCGCGGCAGGCGCTGCATTGCGCCGAAATAGATATGCGCAAAGCGGGAATAGAGCGCGTCTTCTCCGTCCCGCTCCCCCCGGACCTGCGAGCTTTTTGCGACGCCAGGGGCCTCGCGGTCCCCGCGGAGCTTTGACTGCCGCAAACATAAGTGGGTCAGACAGTTGAGGTAAAAAAAGACCCGCCGGAGACGGCGGGCCTTTTTAATCCGGTGCGCAGCCTTCAGCGCAGGGCTTTAGCGGAAAAGACGCAGTCCTTGCCGGCGAAGGCGGACTTTTTTCCGCCGCCCGGGGCCAGGATCAGCTCGCCCTGGCTGTCGGCCAGGGTTTCCCCGCCGTCTTTGAGCAGCAGGGTATACTGCAGCTTGAAAGTTCCGTCCAGCGCCGGACCGTTGGGCAGAAGACCGACCATGAAGCGGCGCACCGTATCGTCCTCCCCGCTGAAAAGTTCGGCGCTGTACTGCTCGTCAGGCAGGTACACGAAATTGGCGGGGTAGGAGTCCCTTCCGCATTTCAGGCGGGTCTCCAAGGTCCCCGTTTCGATCCTGGGATATTTCCCTTCGGTCGTTCCCTGCAGTTCCAGGATCAATTTCCAGCCGCCCGCTTCGGCGGCCAGGACGGGCTTGCCGGGGCGCAGCAGAACCTTTCCGGCGGCCTGAAAAGGCGGCCGGGCCCGGTTACCGCCGGCTACGGCCACCTGGTAATCGAACCTGAAGCTGCCTTCCTCCGGCTCGTTAAGGAATGAATTGACGGTGATCTCGCGGGCCGGGCCGCCGCCCCTGGCCTGGGCCTTGCCCGAGTAGGCGCGCTGCTCCCTGACGGGGCAGGCCTGCGCGTGCGAATAGGAAACCCTGCCGTTGACGGCCTTCACCATTACCGTCCAGCTGTCCTCCGCCGCCGCGGGGAGACAAAGAGCCAGGCTGAACAGCGCTAACAACGGGATTTTCATAATTTACGGTAACCCGCATCCTGCAGGGCTGTCGATATTCTACAAAACAAAAACCGCGGGGTTCCCCGGCGGTTCCAGCGGCTCCGTGCCGCCTTGCCGGGCCTATCCCCGGAACCGCGCCAGGCACAAAAGCGGGAACCCCCTTGCGACTCTTAAGTTTATAAAATACCTTAAGATCACTTTACCGCAAGGCTTAGCGCAGGATGGATGAAATACTATGCGTTTTATCAAAATAGCGGCGGCGGCGTTAAGTTTGAGTCTCGGCGCGGCTGCCGCGCGGGCGTCGAGCACCAGCCCGGTCAACGGGGTCGATTACCTCACGCTGCCCAAGGCGCTGCCGGTTTATGAATCCGGAAAGAAAGTCGCGGTCACCGAGTTCTTCAACTATAACAGCCCGCAATGCAATGAATTAGATCCGGCCTTGGCCGGGTGGGTGAAAGCGCAGGGGGACAACATAACGTTCAAACGGGTGAATTTGGCGTACCGTCCCCAGGAGGAAACACTCCAGAGGCTGTTTTACGCGGTGCAGGAGATCTGCAGGTCCAAAAAAAGTCTTGAGGGAATGAACGCCAGGTGCGAAGAGCTGCATAAGAAGATCTTCGAGGCGGTTCACGTCCTGCACCTTGATCTGAACGATGAAGCCGTTATGAAGCAGTTTCTCGGCGGCCAGGGCATGGACCTGAAGGAGTTCATGTCCTACTTCCATTCCTTCGGCGTGACGTCGCAGATAAATCAAGCGTATCAGATGGCGCGGGCCTATAATGTCACTTACGTGCCGTTACTGGCCGTGGACGGGCTATATGAAATTCCGCCGGCGCTCCTGTGCCCTGCTCATGGGGGCCATTCGGGAAGCGAATGTTTTGCCGATACGCTGAAGGTCATGGACTGGCTGGTCGCGAAGGCGGCCAAGGACCGCATCGCGGCAAGACAATCCGTCACCGCCAAGCCGGCCGCGGTGAAGAAGAGCAAATAAAAAATCAATTCAGATCTTCAGGATGAAGCGGTATGGCAGGGCCGCGTCTTTCCCCGCATAGTCCACTCCGACTCTTTTCCCGGTTACTATCCTGCTTTCGTCCACCGCATAACCCCTGTCTTCGATCCAGATCTTGTGCCCGAGCAGGGAAGTGCCTGTGTGGGAGTAATGAATGCCTAAAGCTTCGGAAACCGTGCCCGGTCCCGAAGCGGCGTTCTTCTTCAATTCCGTCATGTGCCTTCTGCCAAGTATCGTCGGGATCCCGTGCGTGGGCCGGATCGCGCGGATAAGCACGGCGTGCGGCACGCCTTTCTTATTCGTGACCACGTTGAAGAGGGAATGAATTCCATAGCAGAAATAAACGTAAGCGGTCCCGCCCTGCATGTACATGACCCCGGTGCGGGCCGTTCTTCTTCCGCCATGCGCGTGAGAGGCGCGGTCCGTTTCTCCGGCGTAGGCCTCCGTTTCCGTAATGATACCGCCCGTCAGCTTCCCGCCGAATTTCGTGAACAGGAATTTCCCGAGCAGTTCCTTCGCGATAAGAACTACGTCCTCGCGCTGGTAGAAAGATTTGGTAAGCCTGGGCATATAGAATTCCTCCCCCACTCTAACAAATCTGCGGGTACAGGGACACTACTCCCGTGCCCTTTCACGCGGGGATTTGACTCCGGCGAAGAGAAATGTATAATCGGGGGAAGTTAAGCTTAAGGGGGAAGGGACTATGGAAAATCCGGGACAAATGAAGGGCGGGCAGGCCCTGCTGGAGAGGAACGAAATGGTGGAGAAACGGCTTTCCACGTTCGACACGCTGGACTACGACGTGTTCAGCAACCAGAAATGGGAGAGGCTCAACGAAAGCCACGCGCAGGACATCGTGGTCAACTGGCCGGACGGCCATCGGACGATAGGGCTGGCCAAACACGCGGAGGATCTCAGGGCGATGTTCGTGTATGCGCCCGACACGAAGATAAAATCGCACCCTATAAGGTTCGGAACGGGGGAATGGACCTGCGTCACAGGCGTCATGACCGGAACCTTCACCAGGCCCATGCCGACCGGGAACGGGAACGTCATCCAGCCCACCGGCAAGAAATTCTCCATCCCCATGTGCACGATAGGGCGTTGGAAGGACAAGATCATGACGGAGGAATTTTTATTCTGGGATAATGCGGCCTACATGAGTCAGCTCGGCATTAAATAACCTCTCCTGGCGCAGGCCTGAACAGGGAACGGAGGCATGGTCGTACCAAGGCTTCCCTCCCCGTCCCGGCCCGCCTCGCGCCCGCCTCGCGCGCAGGAAGTCCTGCGCCGCATGCTGCGGGGCGTAACTTTCGCCGTGCCGGATAGGGAGGAGCGAGATGCCGCTGCCTGAATTCCTTCGTACGCGCCGGGGCCGTCTGCTGGCCTGGGTTATCGGCCTGTACGCGTGTTTTGCCCTGCTGACCTGGTGGGCGGTCCCGCTGGCGGTGGGCCGCGTAGTGCGCACGCTTACCAAGGACATGCCGGGCTTTGAGGCCCATATCAGGGACGCGCGCTTCAACCCGTTCAAACTTGCGCTCAGGGTGCGCGACTTCTCTTTTTCGCACAAGCAACTGGGCCAGATCGCTGCCTTCGACGAGTTCTACGTCAGCGCGCAGCCGCTGGACCTGCTGCGCTTCGCTCTGGGGGTGCGCGACCTGCGGTTCACCCGCCCGGAACTTCGGACGACGATAGCCGCCGACGGGAAGAGCGTCCTGGATTACCTGCCCAGGCCCGTGCCGGCGCCGGCGGGCGCAAAAGAGAAGGCGGTATTCATCCCCCGCCTGATAGTTCACCGCTTCCAGATCAGCCGCGGCGCGCTGGAGCTGGAGAGCCGCCTGCCGGCCGCGCCGCAGAAACTCACCGCCGACCCTGTAAATTTCAGGCTTAAGAACCTCAGCACGCTGCGCAACTCCGAAGGGACGCTCAGTTTCACGGCAACCACCGACCACGACGAAGACGTGTACTGGAGCGGGAAGGTCAGCGTGCGCCCGGCAAAGCTGGAGGGGCGCGTGGCCGTGCGGAATATCGACCTCACGCGCGAAACCAGCGGCGCGCCCGCGCTGCCGGTGGAGATCCCGTCGGGGCGCGCGGATCTGTCGGCCGGCTACGAGTTCTTCTACGGCAAGGGCGTGCTGATCGCGACGCTCACGGACGCGCGCGCGGCGGTGCGCGGCATGTTCTGGAACCTGCGCGGCGCGCGTACGAAGCCGCGCGGGCCCTTTTCGATAGAGACCGGCCCGGCGCATGTGTCGCTGCGGGTCCCGGTGCCGCTGGCTGGAAAATACGCGGGCTTGACCGTGAATACCCCGGTCGCGGGTTCCGGTACGGTCGAGCTGCGCGCGAACGTCTCGCAGGCCCTGGCCGGGAACGTAACGCTGCTGGTGACGAAACTGCCGCTGACGCCTTTTTCGCCGCTTATGCCGCCGCCGACGCAGATGACGATAGACTCGGGCACGGTCTCTCTTGACGCGCGTTTTGAACTGGCGCCAAAGGACCGCGGCGTCAGCGCCAGCGGATCTTTTTCGGCTGACGACTTCCGGATTTCGGACAGCGTGTCGCGCCGGCCCCTGGCGCGTTTCGCCCGCTTCTCGGCGGACAAAGCGCAGGCGGCCCTGAAAGCCGGGACCGTGTCCGTAGAAAGCGTCAGCCTGACGCGCCCGTATCTCCGCCTGTTCCGCGGCGCTAAGGGGGTGACGAACGTCGAAACCGCCCTGGGCGTGCGCTTCTCTTCCGCTGCTGCCGGCAGCGGGGCGATCGCGGCGGCGGCTCCGGCCAACGCGTACCGGCCCGCGCCCTTGCGCGTAAAGCTTAAACGCCTGAAGGTGGAAGACGGGAACGCGCTGGTTCAGGATGAAAGCGTTTCGCCGGCCTTCGCGCTTTCCATCCGGAAGATATACGCCGAACTCTCTGATCTCTCTACCGACAACCGCTCTACGGCCGCGTTCACGGCGCGCGGGCTGGTGGAAGCGGCCCCGTTCCAGGCCTCTGGGAACGTGCGGATCTCTTCCGCGGCGGTCTGGGCCGACGCGAAGCTGAACGCGCTTGGGATAGACCTTCGGGCTTTCACTCCATACTCAGTCAGAATGCTGGGGTATAAGCTGGACCGGGGCACGCTTAAACTGGAACTGTCTGAAAGGCTGGCCGCTAAACGCATCGAGAGCGAAAACAGGTTCGTCATCGACCAACTGGAGCTGGGCGACAAGGTCGAAAGCCCGGACGCGCTGAAAGTCCCGGTGAAACTGGGCCTGGACATATTAAAGGACCGCAACGGCGTTATCGATCTGAACGTGCCTGTCTCCGGCAGCCTGGACGATCCTGGTTTCCGGCTTGGGCCTTTGATCACAAAAACCGTCGTTGACCTGGTGGAAAAGGCCGCTCTTTCGCCCTTCGACGTGCTGGGCAGTATCCTGGGCGGCGGCTCCGACCTGGGCCATGTAGCCTTCGACCCCGGTTCAGCCGAACTGGACGCCGCGGCCATGTCAGGGCTGGATAAAACTTCTCAGGCGCTGGCCGACCGGCCGGCGCTCCTTATAGGCGTGCGCGGCGCGGTTTCCAGGGCGGACGGGGATATAGCGCTGCGCCGGCAGCTGCGCGGCCGCGAGGCCGGACCCGAAGCGCTTGCGCCGGGCGAGGAAATGAAGGTCGCGGCGCTTTACGAGAAGGCGTTCGGCAGGCCGGCGGCTTCCGCTGCCGAGGCGCGCGAAAAACTGGCGGAGCGGCTGGCGGGCGGCGCGGACATGCGGGCGCTAGCCGTCGCCCGCGCCGAAGCTATCCATAAATACCTGGCAGGCAAAGGCCTGGCGCCGGAAAGATTCTTCAGCCTGGAGCCGGCCAGCGCCGTAGCGGGCACGCCGGCGCAGTGTGAACTTCAGCTGGATGTCCGTTAAGCGGGCAGGGCTCGACAGGGAGACTTATGCCGGAAATAAAAGAGAGGAAGACAACCCGGACACGAACCGGGCGCATATTGGATAAAAATATAGATAAGCTTGCGGTGTATTTCGAGCGCTCGGAGTTTCAGGATTACCTGGAACTGCTGGGCAACCCCAAACGCCTGCTTTGGGTGAATTTTATGGCCGGCCTTGCCCGCGGGGTGGGAATGTTCCTTGGCGGCGGCCTGATCGGAACTGTCGTCCTGGCTATCGTGATCGCCGTACTTGCGTGGGGCGTGCATGCGCTTGGCGGACTTCCCTGGATCGGGGCGGAATTCCAGAAACTGGTATTGCACGTCCGCGATATCGTGCTGCAGCATCAGAAATGAGATTTGGGGACACAATACTTAATTCTTTGTATTAAGTATTGTGTCCCCAAATCCCCACTAAGCCCCCCAGGGCTTTTTAGAATTTATAGCCGATAGAGGCCTGCGTGACGGTGTCCAGGGCGGCGGAGGGGGCGAAGGAGCAGCCAAGGGTCAAGTTCTGCCAGGCCAGGCCCACACCTAAAGTGACCCCGCCGACGCTCCGCCCGGCGAGGTAGCCCAGCCGCAGCGAGAAGAGATAATCGTCAGCCAGCGCCAGGTTCGATTCCACCCCGCCTTGCACGTAGCTTTTATCCTTGTCCACGTGGGACCAGTCGGCGGACAGGAGCACGTCGCTGTGGGCGATGGACGAATTCGGTTTCGGCGCTACTTCGAACCTGTAGGAGACGCCCAGCCTTTCTGTCGTGGGCGGCGGGTCGCTCTCCGTCTCGAATTTTATCTTCCCCCCGCTGTTAAGGTACGACGCCCCGAAGCTCAGGCCGTTTTCCGCCGCGTAAAGGATCCCCAGATCGTAATGCGTAGAGGAGGCCGAGGCGGATTCCGCCAGGTTCGTGGAGGCGTGTTTTACCGTCGCGCCCACTCCCAGCCGCTGCACGGGCCGCCAGCCCGCGGACAGGTAGAGCACCTTATCCTCCTCCGCCGTCACCGTGGCTTTTGTGCCGTCCGAAAGGTTCAGGTTCATGGTGCCGGAGTTGAACAAAAGATAAGCCGGGGTAAGCGTAAAAGCTCCCAGCGGTACGGGAGCGGCCAGGAAACCATAGTTGCCGCCGAAGAGACCGTGCATGTAGGTGGCCGAGACGGTAATACTGCTGATGAAAGCGAGAGCCCCGGGATTATAATTTATGGCTTCCGGGTCGCCCGGCACCGCCGTAAAGGCCCGGCCCATTCCTGAAGAGCGGGCGCCTATAGGCGTATTCAGCACGGGCGCCCCCGTATGACCGGCTGCGGCCATGGCGGTCCCGGCCTGGGCGGCCAGAAGGGCCGAAATGATCAGCGCTCGGATATGTTTCATTTTATCAGTACTATCTTTTCCTTAGCGTCGGTCTTGGGACCTTTCACGCGCAGCAGATAGAGTCCGCTGGCGGCGACGGATCCCGAGCCGGTCTTCCCGTCCCAGAAAAAAGTCGTCACGCCGGCGGCGGCCTGCGCGTGGAACAGCACCTTCACCTGCCCGCCGTTCAGGTCGTAGAGCCTGGCGGTTATAACCCCCGGATTAAAGAGCGTGACGTCCACCTTGGCCTTGCCGCCCTTCAGCGGGCGGAAAAGGTTGTCCGTTACAGTGGCGAAGCCGGGCCTGAAGTCGACCGTCAGGCCGTTCGGCAGCGCGGCGCTCCGGCCGCCCGGGTTGGTGACCGTGACGAGGTAGCTACCGATAGGCGCGCCGTTGGGATTGGCGCTCACGGTCAGGCGAATGTCGGAGACCCTGGTCACCAGCGTAACGGGGACGCTGTCGGCGCCTTTCGTAATGCTCACTACCGGCGCGGTGGTGGAGAAGATCTCGCCGGCAAGCGTGAAATCCAGGGCCGCGGCATCGTTCAGGACCACGGCCGGGGAAAATGAATTTATCACGGGAGACAGCGTAACGGCGCTCCGCACATAGTCGGTGGCCGAGGTCGCGAGCCGCAGGTTCATATACAGCCGCCAGCTGTACGTGTCGGTGGAGCGGGCCACGGCTATGGCGCCCAGCACGTTGGTGGCCGGATTGGTGGAGAACACCTGCGCCGCCGCGCCGAAATGGAGACCATCCGAGCTGTCCGCCGAAAGTATGCTGGCCGCGCTGGTCCCGCTCAAAAGAGGCGCCGTGGCGAACAGCCTGATAGTTCCGTCCGTCAGGCTGGAAACAGCCACGCTGAAGATCCCGGTGGAGGGCAGCACCTGCGTTTCTCCCGAGAAGCTGTTGCCCCCGTCCGTACTCGTAGCGGCGAAAACCGCGAACGCGCCGGGGTCCGGGACGGGGTCGCCGTTGTCCCTGGTATAGTAAAGAACGGCTCTTCCTCCGCCCAGATCGAACGGGGCCAGCGAAAGAACGCGGCTGTTGCCGCCGTTGAAGTTCAGCAGGAAGTCGCCGTCGCCGCCCCAGGCCAGGCCGTCCGTGGAGGTGGCGCTGAGTATGGAATACAGGCCGTCGGTGCTTATCCCCACGTAATAAGCCCTGTAGGGCCCGCTGGTTATATCGGGCCCCGCGTAAACGCCCAAAGCGGTGATGCTGCTGGAGAGGACGCCGCCTGCCGGCGTAGAGATCCTGACCCCGTTTTCCACGGTCCAGGTCAGCCCGTCCGTGGAGGTGGCGCTGAGCACGGCGAACGCGGCGGAGGAGGAAAAATACATGCGGTAACCGGCCCCCGCAGGCAGGACACAGCCCAGCGTGGCCGAGGAAAGGCTTACGGCGTCCTCCTGAGTAAAGGAAGGCGCGCAAAAAGCGCCGCGGGCCAGGGCCGCGCAGGCAATAACAACGTAAAGTATACGCCGCATCTGATTTTCTCCGGTTATACTCGTGCTGATTCCCGCCCTTACTGCTCCCCCGATTGTAATCGAATGGAGCGGCTGAATCTACTATATTAATCCCTATTCTTCTGTCTTATTTCCGCTTTTCGCGCTCCGCTCGTCGCTGCCGGTCTTGAATTTAATTTGAGTTTTATGAAACATTTTTGTCTCTGGTCATCAGCTAAACTATACTCGAGGCGAAAGCGTCTCAATCCCACTAAATAAATTGACCCGGCAAAGTGCCGCACAGACCGTCATTATACCTGCCGGGGCGCAATAGCAGACCCGCGCAAGAATCACAAAAAATCAGAACCGGAACCCGTTACCGCACCAAGCGGTTCCTGACTTGCCGCTCCCGGTCATTCCCCCGCTACCGATCCTAGTCCGCTGGAGGCTCCCACAACCCCTATGAAACACCTTTTACTCATCACGACCATGTTTATTGCTACTGCCGGCCTGGCCTATGGCGGGCTGAACCTCGGCATAATGAATGATCTTAATAAACGGATCATCCAGCTTGACGCCAAAGTCACCCGGCATGCGCTGAAGACCGCGGCGCCGGCGCCGGCCCCCTCCCCAGCCCCCGTCCCCGTTCCTGTCCCCGTTCCCGTTCCTGCCTCAGCGCCCGCTATCACCAGCCCCGGCACCGCAAGCGGCACGGCGGGCCGCGCTTTCACCTTCACGATCTCTGCCTCCAATACCCCCACCAGCTACGCCGCCGCCGGCCTGCCGGCGGGCCTCTCCGTAAACGCCCAGAGCGGGTTGATCTCCGGGACACCTTCCGCCTCGGGCACCGCCAGCGTGACGCTGAGCGCCTCCAACTCGGGCGGCACCGGGACGAAGACCCTGACGCTGACCATCGCGGCGGTTCCCGCGCCTGCCGGCATAAAGACGGGCGCCTATACCGAGAACAACACCACCATCGAAACCGCCACGCTGGGGTTCGAGAACTGGCTCAACAGCGGCAGCGTCTACGCCCTGCAGTACGGCGGCGACGCCAGCGCCAGCGACTTCACCGGTTCTGTCCCCTGGGCCCTCGGCCTGGTGCCCAACAACCGCAAGCTGCTCTGGAGCCAGCCGCTCGTCTACGTAGGAGCCTCGCTCGCTTCGGCCGCTTCGGGCTCCCTTGATTCAGCCTACGCTTCCATCGCTACCAGCCTGGCCGCCGGCTACGCCCAGGGCAAGATCCTGCTTGTCCGCATAGGCTGGGAATTCAACGGCGGCTGGTACGCCTGGACGACGAACGGCGGACAGTCGGCCAACTACGCAGCCGCCTGGCGCAGGCTCGCCCTGGCGATCCGCGCCAAGCAGCCCAACATTAAATTCGAGTGGTGCCCGAACTGGGGCCAGACGGATCCCACGGCGGCGTATCCCGGCGACGACGTCGTAGACTACATCGGCATGGACGCCTATGAAGAAAGCCAGTACGTCAGCGGCAGCGCGTCCGCGCGCTGGGCCGGGTTCCTGAACCACTCGGGCTGGGACCTGACCAAGATGGCCGCTTTCGCCGCGGCGCATAACAAGAAGATGGGTATTTCCGAATACGCCAGCGACTACAACGACGGCTACTTCGTCACGCATATGGCGGAATGGATCAAGAGCCATAACGTGGACCATCACAGCTACTGGAACAGCACGCACCCCATCAACACCCTGCTCGCCAATTACCCGGTGAACCAGACCGCCTTCTACTCGGCGTGGGGCGGTCAGTGACGCTCGCCGTATGACGGCGCCCGGAGGCACGAAACGTTCAGCCTGGGAAACTTTCATGAAAAACAAAACTCAACTTAAAATACAATGGCCGCTTATGATAGCCCTGTGCGCGCTTATGGCGTTCGCGGACCCCGCCGGCGCGCAGCTGCTGGTCGTACCCAGCCAGCCGCCTCCGGCAGCGGCCCCCGCCAGCCCTGCCGAAGGCCGGTGGGCCGTCGGCATCGTGAATAACGGCGGCGCGATAAGATACCAGGCGGGTAAAAAAACGGTCCTGGAAGCGAAAGGGCTGTACAGTTCGAACGTTCTCATCGCCGGGCCCAGGCTCTATCACTATCTAAACAACGGTTCCAGGCTGTCGCTGTTCTGCGGCGTCGAAGGCGACTATATAAAGTTCACGGGGAAGGTCAGCAAGGGTTCCGGTTTCGCCGGCGGCGCTTTCGTCGGCGCGGACCTGTATTTCACCAGGCAATTGAGCCTGGCCGTGGATTTCGGGCCCATGTATATCGGCCTCAAGGACGGCGGCTCCTCCCAATCCGTGGGCGGCGTCGACTACGTGACGAATGTCGGGGTCTACCTGCATTTCTAAAGCCGG
>Ga0208789_1000788_pt1 | contig 24094 bp, 25 predicted proteins | sample Methanotroph_Enr_FD_187368 | JGI IMG/M metagenome (GOLD analysis project Ga0208789, IMG submission 187368) | Enriched soil microbial communities from Old Woman Creek wetland in Ohio, USA - Methanotroph_Enrichment_5 (SPAdes) (version 2) | ecosystem: Environmental > Terrestrial > Soil > Wetlands...
ACTACAGCCGAGACATTACTCCCATCTGAGCGAAAAAACGTCTAATTTTTAAATTTGCCTTATCCATATAAGCTGTCGGTCTACAAGAGTTTAACTTTTTTTAAACATAAGCGTTTTCTGAGTAAGATGGGAATAATCATACTGAAACAATGTTCTAGTGCAAGAGCATAAAATGATGTGTGCAAGTAATAATTTACTTTGCAAATTAAAACGCTAGCCAACCGGTAACCATGAAAGTGTTGTTGTCACTAGCCTGATTGGTTGTGCCGTTGAATTTGGTATAAGCAATATACTGAAGGCTGGTTCGTAAGTTGAGCAGATAATTATATGAATTGGATTTGCCAAACGGTACATAGACCAGCTCTGCTGTGTAGTACTCACTGTTTGGTCGAGTTAAAACATAATCTGGATAGAGGGCAGCATCTGTTGAGCCTGTAGTTCTATTATAAGCAAAAGTGGCACCGTAAGTTTGCTCAAATGTATAGGCGGTATTGAACTTAAAGGTTGTCAGATAAGTGTTGCCAGTAGAATTAACATTACCCGCAAGCCGACTTGCCGTTAATTTCTGATCTTCGTAAATATAGGTCGTTTTGGTTTCGAAGATATGTCTTGGATTGCCCATGAACTGGTAGGTCGCATCAACCGCGAGATCCGTATAACGATTTGTGCCATTGCTAGGATCGCGTCCTGGAAAGACATCCGCACTCATTCCATAATGACCAATTGAGAAATAATGTCCTTTCCAGTCATACTGTAGGGCAGCTCGCCAATAGGGTGCTGCCCCATCAATTTGCTGTTGTCCGGCATTAGCGACGCCGAGGCCCATTTGCATATTGTTTGCTAAAGAGGTGTACCCACCAGCTTCCAGATAAAGCAAATTATTGATCATGGTGTAAGCTGTAGCTCCGCCTACCTGCCCGGAAAGTGCTCCGTCAAGCAAAGCAGTTGTTCCTGGGTATATTTGAAAGGCGCTCCTATTATAAGGAAAACCCCAGACCGGCGTAGTATTCCACAAGTCCTGTACAGTGGGGCTGTTATTCACTGAAATACCATAAGTAATGGGCATGTTCCACAGATCTAATTGATCGGCGAAACGAATATCGGAGTTGTCCAGAGCCACGCGGTCAGTAAAGCCGTTATAAGTAAGCTGACTGAATGCACCAACCTTGTCATAAACTCGCCCCGCATAAAAAATAGCCGCTTGATCAAACGTAAAGTTATTATTTTTATTGTAGCCTGTAGGAGTAACTGGCGGAGTTTGATCCATTTTTGAATTGGTAAATGATCCCATAATCATAGCGCTGACAGGCGGTACTTTTTCATTAATACCACTTCCACCGCTCATGGTATAACCGCCTAGTTTGAATTCACGACCGAATGGCGTTAAGTTAGCACCAAAGGATTGGGTATGACAGGCACTGCAAGCTTCACCAGTTTGTCTAGCAAAACTCGGCATAGCTTCTACTTCCGAACTCGTTAAAAAGATGATTGAGATTAGTGCCACTGGCAATGTAAGTAAAAATTTCATACTGAGACTCCTTGTAAAAAACTGAATAAATCTAACTTAAAAAATGGTCGGCCGTACACGCGGCTTCCGTAACGTGAAGATATAAAATATTCATGCCTTTTCATGTCAACTAATTGTTAACCTAATTAAGGGGTTAAAGGTTTTCTGAGTAGGATGTGAGTAATATTATATGGTTTTTATTTTGTGGCTTCTTTTAAGTATAGATGATTGCTATCTTTATGCCTGCACTAACTTGGGAAAACACCATGCCGCAACCCCATACAAAACCACAGCCAGAAAGATCAATACGGTAAAACCGAACTGCATCGCAATCAGGGTTGCCAGTATCGCACTGATGACCGAGGCGCAGCCGTTAATGCCCCAGGCCCAGGGTATCAGTGCCGGGGCGGATTTGCTGAGCTTGGTCAGCGCCATCGGAAACGGCATGCCCATAAAAAAACCCAGCGGCGCTATCAAAACTATCGAAAGCAGGTAGCGGCTCAGGCTCCCGGTTTTCAGCAAAAATTCCGCGATCGGTTCAAAGCCCAGGCTGTAAGCGATGCTCAGCAAGGCAATGGCCGAGATCGGCAGCAAAAACGCCGATTTTTCAGTACGGGATGACAGTTGGATCGAGAAATAGCTGCCGGCACCGGCCGTCAATAAAAAGGTGCTCAGAACCACGGTAATGGCATACAGCGGGTGATGCAAAATCAGGATGAATTTCTGGATAAAGCCGATTTCAATAAACAAAAATGCCAATCCCAAGCAGAAAAAATACACCAGCATGTGCAGATGACTGCCCGATTCCGGTTCGATGCCGAGCTTGGCTTTCCACAGCCACAGCGGCAACGCTATCAGCGCCAGACTGGCGAGTATCGCCTGCAACAACGCCGCGATTAATAACAAATAGCCGCTTTCCAGCAGGAAGTTACCGCCGCTGCCCAATAATGACCAGATTTCGGGCAAAGTCCGCCATTTGAAAAAATGGAACAAATAAGGCCGGTCGTCTGTTGCAGGCTCGATGTGGAACTTGTAATCGTCGATAAACGCCCGGCTGTTATCGCCCAATAAAGCCACAGTAGCCTGGTACAGATAAGGCTGATGCTGGATATTGAAGCGGTTGACTTCCGGCTCCGTTATGCCGGGATAATAAACCGGATCAAAGCTGCGCTCGTCGCAGAACTTTTTTAACCGGGCGATTTCATCGGCGGAGATAACGCCGTTTTTTACGATCAGGGTGCTGGTTTGCCAGCCGCGTATCATGGCCATTTGCCGGCCGGGTTGGCTGACACCGGTCTTTTTAAGCGCGTCGATAACCGTCGCCAACAGTTTGGGTTCATCGCGGGGAGGGACCTTAATCCAGCGGGTAATGCTGAGATAACCGTCCGGACTGACATGGCGCAGATATTCCTGTATGGCCTGTTCGGTGTAAAGGTAGTTTTCGGCCATCGAATAAAGCCCTGCCGCCGATGCGCCAAACGCATCCAGTAATGAAATATTGATCAGGTCATAGGTTTTATCGGTTGCCGCAAGGTAGCTGCGGGCTTCATCAACATGGACATTAACATGGGGACTTGAATAAAGATAATCCGAAAATTCGGCATAGGTTCTCTGTACCAGATCGATGACTTGGGGATTCAGTTCGATGGCATCGATGTGCTTAATGGCATGGAAGGTCGCCTGCAAAACATCGCTGCCGGTACCGGCTCCGAGTATCAAAATATCGGACAATTGTTTCAGGTGATAGGGCAGAGCCGAGGTGGTTTGATCCAGGTAGCTGAGCGTTTCGGGTTTGCCGTTATAACGGGTGATGGCGGTCATATTGTCGGCATCGGTAAACACGGCAATCTGTTCCGGCGGCTCGGTCGTGGCATTAAGGCTCAATCCAGGCGCATGGCGCAGCGGGGTCATCTCGCTCTTGACGACGCTGATTAAACCCAACGGGCTGGAATACCGACCGATGATTTTTGTGCCGGGAACTTGCAATACTTGATTCAGGGTTTTATACGGGGAAACCTTCAGCGTTATCCAGCCGGTCGGGGCAACAATAATCGCCAGCCCGATGATAACGGATGCAATGGTCCAGTGTTTGGTATTGCCCGCTTGTCCGTAAAAGGCAAAATTCGACACCAGCAGGGTTGCGAGTATGCCCGACAGCACCAACACGGCTAATATCTGTTCGGGAAAGACAATAAAAAGCAGCAAAATGACGCTCACACTGCCTACGCCGGCACCAAACAGGTCGGCCCCGTAGATGGAAGATACTTGGTTCTTGTAGTGGTAAAGCGACAGGCCGACGACATTGGCCGCGAAAAAGAAAGGTAAGGTCAGAATCAGGTAGATGCTGCACAAATACAGCGGTTGTACCGGCGACCAGAGCATTTCTGCCGGATTAAACGGGATTTTCTGAGCCAGCAAAAAACAGGCCGGAGCAAACAGACTGAACAGCAACATATTTGCCATAATCGCAATCGGGAACAGTCGCACCAGTCTGTCTCGATTCAGTGCCAGGAATACGCCGCTAACGCCATAGCCCAATAGCGCCAGGCTGATCATCATATAAGCGAAATGGTGCCACTGGATAATCGAAAACAGGCGCATCAACAAAACTTCATAGGCCAGGGACGATGCCGAGATAATGCCGACAGCGGCCAGCAGCGATAAGTGTGGCTTCATTGTCATTTCCCCTTCAATGCTTGCCGGTAAGCGGGACAAAATGCACCGGCAGAATTTGCCGAGTGGTGACCTTTCCGTCAACGCCTTTAGTCACCAAAACCAGGTACTGCGTCATAAACTGAGCGCCGACCGGAATGACCATGCGGCCGCCGGGTTTAAGCTGTTTTATCAGCGGCGGCGGTATATGGCTGGCAACGGCGGTCACGACGATCGCGTCAAAAGGCGCTTCTGATTCCCAGCCGTAATAACCGTCGCCGAGGCGGGTGTTTACGGCGTCATAACCGGCTCGCTTAAGGTTTTCTGCCGCTTGCTTGCCCAGCTGTTCAACTATTTCTATGCTGTAGACGCTACCGGCAAGCTCGGCGAGTATGGCTGCCTGATAGCCTGAACCGGTGCCGACTTCCAGAACCCGGTCGGTTTTTTTCAGCTTAAGCAGGTCGGTCATGACCGCGACGATATAAGGCTGGGAAATGGTCTGTCCGTAACCGATAGGCAGCGGCCTGTTTTCGTACGCAGCGGGACGTTCGGCATCACGGACAAATTCATGTCTCGGCACCTTGCGTAGGGCATCGAAAACCTTCTCATCCAGCGCCTCCTGATTCAGGTAATCGCGGGTCAATGTCACATCGGCTTTGACGATGTCGACCAAGGCGTTGCGTTGCTGCCTATATTCATCTTCAGCTACGACATGGGTGGAAAATAACAGCAAGATAATGCCGATGACCACTAGCCAGAAAATAATATGCTTAACTCTTTTCATGATCACAACCCCTGATTTCATCGAGCGAGAATCGGCTGTAAAAGTTGGAGTTTAAACGAATGAAAAGTTGTTTGTCTGTAGGTCTTTTCTACAATTGCCAGCCGGTCGGTATAGGTTTATGGTGGCTAAGCGAACGCGAATTTGCGGGGCGAATTCGCTCCAAAGCCCTATTTATGATGCGTCGTTTCGACATTCCAGTCGTGTTGGAATGGAGTGAGAAGATAAAAGCGCAAAGCCGGCTTTGCGACTCCATAAAAATATGCATCATGGAGTGCAAAGCTGGCTTTGCAAGTTCCCAGGCAATGACAACTTTATCCAGGAGGTGGTCGATGAGCCCAATCAAGCAGCTTGCTTTTATTCGTATAATTTTCTGTGTCTTTTTTACCGCGGCCGCCTTGGCTGAAGGAGAGCAAACGATGACCTTGATTCTAAAGTCGCCGGACTTTGTCCATCAGGGCGAAATCCCCAAAACGTTTACCTGTGACGGTAAAGACATTTCGCCTGCGTTAAGCTGGTCGGGAGCTCCTAAAAACACCAAGAGTCTGGTGTTAATCGTTGATGATCCCGATGCCCCCGATCCTGCCAAACCCAAAATGACCTGGGTACATTGGCTGCTCTACAACATTCCGCCGACTGTTGCTGGATTGCCGCAAGCCGTTGATCCCGCCGATTTGCCCGTCGGCACGCATCAAGGCAAAAACGACTGGAAACGCACCGGCTACGGCGGCCCTTGCCCGCCCATCGGCCGGCATAGATACTTCCATAAGCTCTATGCGCTGGATATTGAATTGCCTGATCTGCACCACCCCAATAAGATTCAGCTGGAAAATGCGATGACGGGGCACGTTATAGGACAGGCGGAATTGATTGGGACGTATAAGCGCTAAAGGCCAAAGGGTGTGCGGGTTGATCTTTATGGGGTTGACCGCTCCACTCTGGGCCTTGTTTTCGGAACTTTCGGAAGATTGCGGGCGATTGCCTCGATCAGGCCTCGAATGTCCTCGGCAGAGAGATGCCGCGTCAAAGTGAATCGGATACCCGATTTCCGCCGGGACACGGCCGGATATGCAGCATGGTTAGTGTAAAATCCGTCATCAAGCAGGTATTTGGCCATTTCGCCGGCAACCTCGGGAAGCCCTAACTTGACATAAAAAATCGGCGACTGCGAAATACAGGCCACAGGTATATCGTATGCTTTAAGCAGTTGGTTGCACAGGGTAATGCGCTCTTGCAATTCCCGTTGTAGATGATTAATCTCGGCTGAGAGATGGATGCGGGCAGAGGCAATAGCGGCGCCCAGCATAGGGGGCTGAATAGGGCCTGAAAAAATCATAGGCCCGCCGCAGTTTTTAACGTGCCGATGCATCTGTGCATTCGGAAATATCAGCGCCCCGCCGCCGGCAGCGAAACCCTTGCATAAAGACGTCGCAACAACCATCCGTTCTTGAAGGGGCAGGTTATCGAGAACATAACCTCTGCCATGTTGGCCTGTCCAACTCATGCCGTGGGCGTCGTCAAAATACAGGTGCAGTTGTTCGTAGCGGTTTAATAACCGGCCTAATTCTTTTACCGGAGCCAAGTCTCCGAACATACTGTAAACGCCATCAGTGAGGTACCAGACATGGCGGTACCGCTTGCTCAGGGCGATGATTCGCTCTTCAAGCAACTCCAGGTTACCGTGGAGTAGAAGTTCGACAGGAACCTCGTCCGCCTGCACCAACTTTGCCGCTGTTTGGACGCTATTGTGAACCATCTGGTCGATGATAATTACGTCGCCTTTTTGAATCAGCAGCGGCAAGGCGGCGATATGTCCAAGTGTTGTGGTTGGGGTCGCGAGGACATGGCCGTCGAATAGCTGATCAAGCATCGCTTCCAGTTCGGCATAAGGCGTTGCCGACATATAGGTTCTCGATAAAGCGAACTGGGTGCCGTAGCGGGTCACTGCGTCAATCGTCCCTTGCTTGAGCCGGGCATCCAGCTCCAATCCCAAGTAACTGCAGAGAGCAAAATTCAGCACATGCCTGCCGTTCAAACAGATGGTGCGGCCATTGAAAAACTCATCTTCAGTTGTACGCTGCATCAATCCATGGCTTAAGCCCATATCGATTATTCCTTCAATAGTTGTTACCCAGTTTGGGCGAGTTTCCATGAAATATTCCCGGTGAATTGTCATTTCTCTTCTTTTAAAGTCGAAATGAGGTATGAAAAAACAGTAATGATGTGCCGGCAATATAACTTTTTTAGCTGAACTATGACTTAATGGGGCAAAAGCGGATGGAGCGTTCAGTTTTACAGCAAGCTGCGGTCAAAGCTGTTCGTCAGAGGTCGGATATAGACGAATCGGCGTCAGTTATTAGCGGGGAATTTATTTATCAAGTTCGGAGATGTAAAAAACCAGAATTCGATAGCGGCAGATAGCTCAACCGCTTCATTTGTAAAATATCCGGCATGGGTAGTCTATTTCCGCAAGCTTCATCAAAACCATGCTGAAACTAACTTTCGACATTCGGTCCTCCATTTGCATTCCATTTCTTCGCAAGTCATATTGATCTCTGACCGGAAACAGGAGCTATGTCCGGTAACGTTTTGAATGGCTCGCACCAGCTCAATGTCTGACAGCATATTCTCAGGATCTTTAATGCCGATAAACGCCGCCAGCTCCTGCAAGCTTAAAATTGTCATCGGCCCGTCTTCCTCTAAAATGGAAACATACAATGCTATCAGCAGTTTGTAATAGTCTATTTCGGCCTCTAACCAATCGGCTAATTCTTTCCTCGGATCAAACTGTCTAGCCAGTGCTTTGTAATAAGCGGCTTCTGAAATCCATTGATGCCGATTAAGAGGCTTTACGGCATGGTTTAGCATCGACCGGAATCATATGTTGCTTGCCTCAACTGATGTTTTGTAATGCGGCAATACGCTCTTCCAGCGGCGGATGGCTCATAAACAGGCTTTTTACACTGTTGCCGTTAATGCCGAAAGCCGCCAGTTGTCCGGGCAGATCCTGCGGCTCGTATTCGCGTTGCAAGGCACGAAGCGCGCTGATCATTTTTCCCCGCCCGGCCAGATTTGCGCCGCCCGCATCAGCCTTAAATTCACGGTAACGGGAGAACCACATAACCAACATGGAGGCCAAAAATCCTAAGGCGATTTGTGCAACTATCTGGGCGAGAAAATAGCCCATGCCATGATTGCGTTCGTTTTGAAGAATAACGCGGTCAACCACATGGCCGATGATGCTGGCAAAAAAGTAAACGAAAGTGTTCAGCACGCCCTGCATCAAGGCCATCGTGACCATGTCTCCGTTGGCGACATGGGTGATTTCATGGCCGAGAACGGCTTCAACTTCATCGTTACTCATGCGTTGCAGCAAGCCGGTGCTGACCGCGACCAATGCGCTGTTCCTGTTCATTCCGGTGGCAAAGGCGTTGGCTTCGGGTGCCTGGAAAATACCCACTTCAGGCATGCCGATGCCCGCTTGTTGGGCGTGTTTAGACACAATAGCAATCAGCCATTGCTCGGTCGTGTTTTGTGGTTGTTCGATAACTTGAACCCCCATCGCTTGTTTTGCCGTCCATTTCGACATAGCCAACGAAATGACCGAACCGGTCATGCCGATAATCGCCGACATGATCAGCAATGAGTTAAGGTCGAGATTAATACCCTGCGCATCTAAGATGCCGGACAAGCCCAAAAGGTTGAAGACAATACTGATCACAACCATTATTGCGACATTGGTCGCCAGAAATAGAAAAATTCGCATCATCGGTAGACCTGCTATAGCGAGTGAGCTATAAAAAACTATGCTTTGGGGATCGTAATGGTCAGCACGCCGTTACGATATTCGGTTTGCATTTTGGCCGCGTTGGCAGGGCCGGGCAAGGTTAATGCCCGTTGAAATTGGCCGACGAAACGCTCGCGGTACCGGTATTCGCCGTTTTTGTTATCAGTTTCATCTTTTGCCCGTTCTGTTTTGATTGAAATGCGCAAAACTTGATCTTCCAGCTTTACATCCATTGAAGATTCATCGGCGCCGGGCGCATTCACGGTCACAATGTAGCGATCCGGTTTATCCTCTAAATCCACGGCAGGCTCTGCGCTTAAGCTGCCTAAAGGGGTGTTAGCATGAAAACGCGAAAACGAGTCATTGAACATCTGTTCCATTTCATTTTGCATATGCTGGATTTCTTCATAAGGATTCCATGGGCGGCCTTTAAAGAATTCGTCTTCACCCGTTTGGGGAAGATTGGGTTTGGGTAGGTTCGATGTTGTGGTTTGAGGCGGGCTAACCTGATTAGAAGATCTACTCATCTGATTGAGCCGGTCATTCATTTGAAACATCGTATAAGCCTGTACGCCCAGAATAAGCACTAATACGGCCACTATAGCGGCAATGGTTTCATTTTTCATTTCTATCTCCCGGAGCAAACTGTCGATATGGCAACGTAGATATTTGTTGTGTTAATCACCTTAGGGGAATTAATCGTCCATGATTAATTCCTAATGAAAAACCAATGAGGACTAATGAATCTCGATGCTTTTACGTTTGCTTTTTTCGGTTTTGGGAATGGTCACTTTCAATATGCCATCTTTGAACGAAGCTTTTGCTTTCTCGCCATCGACATTGTCGGGCAAGGACAGGGTGCGCTGAAATTCGCCACGCGATATTTCGCGGCGAAAATATTTGCCTTTTGCCTCTTCCTTTTTCTCTTCCTTGGTCGAAGAACGGATGGTAATGGTCTGATTGGTAACCGATACTTCCAGGTCTTCTTTTTTAACACCCGGCAATGCAGCTTGAACTTCTATATCATCAGTGTGATCGAGAATATCGACTCTTGGGACGCTGATTTCCGGTAAGGTAGGCATATTCAAATCCAGCAGGCGAGGCCATCTGCGTGACAGGAAATCATCAAAGAAGTTATCAAACTCATCAAATGACATCAAATCGCCGAGCGATGTTTTGGGCAATAATTCAGAATTCTTTTTGGGTTTATCCATTTCTTTACTCGACATAGATTTCTCCAGTAAGTTAATTAAAAATATCCGCTAACAGAGTGTTGCGACTTATGTTTGACCGTATTGTTACAGCAAAAATTCCCGTTCCGCCTCAAGCCAGTCTTCAAGTTCGTAACCTGGTGCAAAACCTCTGTTTTCCGCCTTGTAATAGGCTAGCTCAGCAATCTTGGCGTCACGGTCCGGAAGGCATATCGTTGAGCTGTCTTCGTCAGGATTTGAAGTTTTTTCTTTAGGTTTTCTCAAAGTTGCAGCCATTTTTCACCTCATTTTGGTCAAGTATTGTCTTTCGTATTACGCCTGAAGCATTACACCCGCACCGCCATTGTAAATACAAACATGGGAAAAAATATTAGTGCAAATACTTAGCCTTTTAGTTAAAGGTGCAATTTTTTGAATGGACAAAATAAATAATTTTCACCGTCTGGAATATGGTTAAATGCCAGTGAGCGTTAGTAATAATTTTTCATTAGCCGTGCAGCTATATTTTTTACAAAGGAATCGATTGTGCCTACTCAACTTGAAGTATTGCTGGATAAAATGAAAGCCTTGGAAAATGAGCTAATCGATGAATTACAAAGACAGCAGGAAGAGTTTTCCTATGAAATCACCAAGAAACGGGTATATTTTGAAGAAAACGTTATTATTAGACATAAGGAATATGCCAAACGGTTATTAAATTATATAACTGATGCAAAAATTAAACATATACTAACAACGCCGTTTATATGGGCATGCATTGTCCCAGTGGCATTAATGGACGCCTGTACCAGACAATCTGTTTTCCTATTTACGGTATTCCCAAGGTAAAAAGAAGCGACTATATTATTTTCGATAGGCAGTATCTGAATTATCTGAATATGATAGAAAAGATCAATTGCGCCTACTGTAGTTACGTCAATGGTTTGTTTGGTTATTTACAGGAAATAGCCGGGCGCACCGAACAATTCTGGTGTCCTATCAAACATGCCAAGCGAATTAAAAACCTGCACGGCCGTTATCAGAAATTCATCGATTACGGCGACGCCAAAACCTATCGGGCCAGCATTGAAGCAATCCGCCATGACTTCAAAGATTTGGAATGAAGATCAAACGCAACTATTTAGCCGCGGATCAACGCAGATTAAACAGATTATTTTAGCGGTCGCTTTCAAGTGTGGATTCATGACTTAGGGGTAAACAATGCTGGCTTGAGGGCCAAGATCGTCTTTTTCTTCGATATAGCGGATTTCATCGCCAACGGTTAACGCGTCAAACCCGCTTCCCGTCACACTGTTACGATGGAAATAAACCTCATGGCCGTCGCTAGCCTCAATAAAGCCGTGATTTTTTTCCGGTAACAGGCGGGCTACGGTTCCAGAGCTTTGCAAGTCATGAGTCTTAATCTTACCGTGCTGTATTCGGGCGTAATCCTCCAGCTGCCTTGTCGCCGCGTTAAAAGCATCACGTATGGCTACATAAATATCCTCATAAGCCTGTTTGTCATGATGCTCCCGGCTGATAACCAGTTCTTTACGCGGCGTGGTGATGTCAATACGGATGTGGTATTGATTGCCTTGATGATGGTGATGGTGCTCGGCTTCCACTGCCACCCTGCAACTCATAATATGCGAATGAAACCTATCCAGCTTGCCGGCTTTTTCACGGATTTTGGCTTCTACCGCATCAGAATGAGGTATCCCACGAAAAGTTATTTGTAATGGGATTTGCATGATTTAAGCACCTTGATTGAGTTTAGATATGGGGATTTTTGCTGCCGGATCAGAGGACAATTAGATCCTCAGCTTGTGGACCTTTTTTTCCCTGCGTTACATTGAATTGCACTCGTTGCCCGTCAGTCAAGGATTTGAACCCTGTGCTACTGATATTGCTGTAATGAACGAAAACGTCCGGGCCTTTTTCCTGTTCGATAAAACCGAAGCCCTTGCTAGCGTTAAACCATTTAACTGTGCCGGTGTTTGTTTTTGTAGACATAAATAAAAATCCTAAATAATAAATTTGATTTGTATTAAGTAATATTATTAATACTTAATATTTAATGTTTTCGGTAAATGATAGCTATCCACCCGACAGTTAACCGAATAGGTTTTTTTGTGGCTTGTTAATTAACGCTCATAATAACTCCAGTAATATATAAATTAATTAAAAACATCGGCATGGTTGCCTAGTGATGGATGTTTTTAGTAATAGCTTCCTTAAATTCACGTTCCGCTTCGATCCAGTCATCGAATTCATGGCCCGGCTCAAAGCCTCTGATTTCTGCCTTATAAAAAGCAAGCTCTGCAATTTTTGTGTAACAGTCAGGAAGATTTATAGGTGTAATCGATCCTTCAGGGGTTAAATCTACGTCATGAACGGGTGCGCTCATCTTTTTCGCCTCACTCACAGCTAAGTTGTTTGACCAGTCTTGAGCCTTCCCAAAAGGTACAGAAAAATCCAACTGTTGCTATTGAATCAAAAAAATAAGAATAAATATATTAGTATAAATACTTAGTTATTGGGTTTTTTTAAACATAACTCTGCCGAGCAGGGCAATCTATATTAAATAGATAGTGTTATTGCGGTCAATAACATAAACTTGACGTAATAATTTTCTGGAGTTACGGAAAAATAGAAGTTATTATTAAAATAAAAAAATCACCGTTGTTTTCATAATTATTAATGATCGTTTTTTGAAGAATCATTTCAAAATCGGTTATTGCTTTTGTTAGTTAATGTATTGTTACCACCAAACACACGGAGCGTAGCTTTAACGCTATCCATTAATCAACTGAGTTTTCCAGGAAGGGCATATCACCATGAAAAATACACCGTTGGATCCTACGCAACTCTATAAGCCATGCAATGTTGAACAACTAAAATTCAACACCACCGAGGAACTTGAAGACATTGAAATTGCCGTCGGTCAACAACGCGCTGTGGACGCCGTCAAATTGGGTATCCATATGCATAAAAACGGTTACAACATCTTCGCAATGGCGCCTGCCGGTACCGGCAAATTGACGACCGTAAGACAGTTGGTCGAACACGAAGCCAGTCGGCAAAACATTCCGTCGGATTGGTGTTATGTCAACAATTTCAGCCAACCCGCTAAACCGACGGCCATTAAATTCATGCCGGGACAAGGCAAAGCGTTCAAGCATGATATGGCGCAGTTGATTGACGAGTTGAGTATCGCCATACCGGCGGCGTTTGACGGTGACGAATACCGTTCCAGAACGGGCGAAGTTGAAAGCGAATCGCGGCAACGGGAAATAAACGAGCTCAGCCAGTTGCGCGAAGAGGCCGCCAATGCCCATATTATCCTGACGGAAACCGCAACCGGTTACGCATTCTCCCCGGCAGATGAAAACAACGAAATTATCAGTCCCGAGCAGTTTAATAAGCTTGATAAAGACAAGCAGCATGAAATACAAAAAACTATTTTTAACTTGCAGGAACGCTTGGCAACATTGCTGAAAAACTTCCCGATCTGGCGCAAGGAAGCCAAACGTAAGCTGCAAGCGCTCAACCGCGAAGTCGCCGAGCAGGCGGTCAATCATTCGATAGACGATTTGATCGAAAAATACGCCAAGCAGGATACCGTTCTCGCCTATCTGAATGACGTTCAAAAAGATATTATTGAACATGTGCTGGATTTTCTTCCGCGCAGCGAAAAAATACTGCCCTTTATGGAATTGGCGCAGGAATCCAACCCGTTTAAGCGCTATTACGTTAACCTGATAGTAGATTTTAGCGATAAGAAATCGGCGCCGGTCATTTACGAGGATCACCCGAGTTACAGCAATCTGGTCGGGCGCATCGATCATCAGGCTTACATGGGTTCGCTAGTCACCGATTTCACCATGATCAAACCCGGCGCGCTGCATAAAGCCAATGGCGGTTATTTGATTATCGATGCCCGAAAACTGCTGTTTCAGCCGTATGCTTGGGACACTCTTAAAAGAACTTTGCAGTCCGGCGAAATCCGTATTGAATCGCTGGAACGGGCGCTGAGCCTGATCAGCGCCTCATCGCTGGAGCCCGAACCCATACCGCTTAATTTAAAGCTGATCCTGATGGGCGAGCCGCTGATTTATTATCTGCTGTGCGAGCATGACCCGGAGTTTCACGACCTGTTTAAAATTGCCGCCGATTTTGATGAATCGGTGTCCAGGGAGAATAGCGGCCAGGAATATGCCCGTTTATTGGCGACTATCGCCCGGCGCGAAAAGCTGCGTCCGCTGAGTCAAAACGCAGTCGCCAGGGTTATCGAGCACAGTTCCAGAATGAGCGGCGATGCGGAAAAGCTGCTGACCCATCTGCGCAGCATTACGGACTTGTTAACCGAATCGGACTATTGGGCGAGCGATAATGGTCGCGAGCATATTGCCAACAGCGATGTACAGCAGGCTATTGATCATAAGACTCATCGGTTGGATAAGCTCAGGGAAAAGTTGTATGAGAATATACACCGGGGCACGGTGCTGATCGACACGGACGGCACGGTTACCGGCCAGGTCAATGGCCTTTCGGTATTGCAGCTGGGTGAGTTTAGTTTTGGGCAGCCCTCGCGGATTACCGCAACCACCCGTCTTGGCAACGGAAAGGTGGTGGATATTGAACGTGAAACCGAATTGGGCGGAGCGATACATTCAAAAGGCGTATTGATTTTGTCGAGTTTCATTGCTTCCCGTTATTCCCGGAAAACACCGTTCTCGGTAGCGGGCAGTCTGGTATTCGAGCAATCCTACGGGCACATTGAGGGCGACAGCGCCTCTCTGGCCGAACTGTGCGCAATTTTATCGTCGGTCGCCCAAGTTCCGTTGCGACAGGATCTGGCGATCACCGGCTCAATCAACCAATTGGGCAATGTGCAACCGATAGGCGGGGTTAACGAGAAAATTGAAGGCTTCTTCGATATTTGCGCCAAAAAAGGACTGACCGGCACTCAGGGCGTGATCATTCCTGCCACCAATATTAAGCATCTGATGCTGCGCTGGGATGTGGTGCATGCCGCTCAATCCGGCCAATTCAACATTTATGCCGTATCTACCGTGGATGAGGCTGTCGAATTATTGACCGGAATGGAGGCCGGTGTTGTCAACGAGCAAGGCGTTTATCAGCCGGAATCGTTTAACGGTAAGGTGGAAGCCCAACTGTTGCAATTTACCAAGATTAAGAAGGCGTTTGTTAGCAAATCAGAGGGTTAGTGATTTATCTTTTCGCGGTTCCCAATTTGGATATTGGGAACCAGCGAAACCAACCTGCCGTTCTTGGTGGTGTGTTTGTGTGGCTTTTGTAAGATTGATCAATACCAAAACCCACCCAGATGCCAGCGGGGTTTTTTGACTGATTTTTGATAGTGGACGGGGATAGCAAAGCGGTCATGGTTTGAGTATTTCAAATCCGGTTTCTGGGGCTTTTTTAAACTTAGCAGCCGTTTTATTCTTTCTTCGGTGACAGGATGCGTCCTGAGGATTGAGGGTATCGATGCGCCATGTCCGCGTCCGAACAGGATGTCGAAAATTGTGGTTTCATAGGCTTCCAGTTTGCTTAACGCCATAGCCAAGCCTTCGGGGTCGCCGGTTAATAAAACGGCTTGGCGGTCGGCATCGAACTCCCTCATTCGGGACAAGGACAGTTGCAGGAAACTCATAATGTTCGGGGCCACAATCAGCACCGCTAATGCCCCCCAGGAAATCGTGACCATCCCCAGGAAAAACAGGGGCAAGTTTATTAAGATCATTAAAAAACCGGTTAAAGACAAGGTATGGGTGATCCGGCTAATGATGTCGGCATACGTCATCACGCGCACATCATTATGCTGGATATGGCTGATTTCATGCGCCAGTACCGCGATAATCTCCCTCGTGCTCAGTGAGTTCAGCAGTGCATCGCTAAGGCCGATGGCCGAATTTGCAGACGTGCCTACCGAGAAGGCATTCATCAGTTGACTGGGCAGGTAGTAAAGCGCAGGCGGCGCGGGTAAGTCGGCACGAGCGGACAGCTCATGGATTATCTGATAAAGGCCGGGGGCATTATCTGCCGACAGTAATTTGCCGCCATACATGGAAAAAATGAACGCCGGCGATATGTTTGGGCTGATAACCAGTATCAGGACGCCTAAAAATGCCGCCCATACAATGCCCTCGACTCCGGCTAGAATAAAACCGACTAATGACAAGATGACGCCCATGCAAAGAAAGAGCGCTAAGGTATGGAAGACGTTTTTTAGTTTGTGGTTGAACTCTGTCATTTACGAATCTTTTGCGGCAAGCGCTTCGGCATTGCGTTTAACTAAGTTATCGATAACGGCGCTTAAAGAACCTTTGGCTTGAATCTCATCGTTAAAGCTTGAGCGGTAATTGGTAACCAGACTCACTCCGTCAATTATAATATCGTAGACTTTCCATTCGCCGTTGCTCAGGAGCATGCGGTAATTGACGTCAACAGGCTGAAGGCCCGGTTGCAGAACCTGTGTTTTGACGATGACTTTTGTAGCCTCATTCGACATTTCAAGCGGCATGAAACGTATGGTCCAGTCGTTATATTCCACAAACGCCCTGGAATAGGTTCTTACTATCAGCGTCTGAAACTCATGCTTAAAACGTTCCTGTTCGTCCGTTGTTGCAGCTTTCCAGTGTTTTCCCAGCACTAACGGCGCAATTTTGTCGAAATCCGTATGTAGGGAAATAACGCCATTAACGAACCGCGTCACTTGGGCAAAATCCTTGGTAAAGGTTTTGTCCTTCAGTCTTTGCTGTAGTTGTGACGAAACGCTTTGGATAACTTGTTGCGGGGGTTGTAAATCCGCAGCCATCCCTTTAGTAGCGGGGATTAAACTGAGTAATATTGCAAAAAATAAACTGAATATTGCATGTTGTTTAGTTTGATTTCGCATAATTATCCAGTTTTAAAATATATTTAAATGGCGTCTGTGGCTACTTGTAAAGAATATAATCTTATTTGTCAACTCAGGAGGAATTAGTTTTGTTGAGTTTAGTCAGTACCGGAGATGAATTTTTTCTTTGCATTTAGACAAATCAGGATGATTGAAAGTCTAACCCTCTATGAGAAATCAGGACAGTCTAAATGCCCGTCCTGATTAATAAAATAACAGTGTAACTAATGTCAGATTACTTGGGTTTTGCCATTTTTTCATGGGTTGCCGCAGCTTTCTCGTGCTCCTTGGACAGCTCCTCATGGTGTTTAGCCATTGCTTCGTGATGTTTATGTAACTCAGGATGCCCTGCTTTTTTATATTCTGCCGCCACCGATTTATGATGCTCTGCCATCGCTTTGTGATGCTCGGCGTGTTTTTTATGAAGCGCGGCGGCTTCTTGATGTTCTGCGGGGGATGTAGCAGGCGCAGTGATATTAGCGGGATGTTCGGCAGGGGCAGGCGTAACCTCTGCCAACAAAGATGTAGAAGCGATGCTTAGGCAAGCAGCCAAGGCCAAACCAATATAAGAGTTTTTCATAATCGTTTCCTCAGGTGAATTAATATCATTTGAACCAATAGTTTTTTGCTGTTAAGCCGTTTTTGGCGGCATTTTCAGCAAATATCATAATGTCGGTAGTTCAGATGGAGCGCAAGCTGGGGCGATTGCGTATTGACAACTAATTGTCGGAATGGTTGGGCCTATAATCACAATGCGCCGTGTTATCCACCAGCATGTTGTATTGTGGATGGATTATAGCGAGTTCAGCACAACAAACACGGCGAGTCCAAACGAGGTCACTGCCAACCCGGCCATAGCCAGGCGCGGGCCGTGCAGCTTGGTCCATAACAGAAGGCCGGTCAGGGAAAGAAACACCAGACCGCCTGCCAGAGTATCGGCCAGCAGTATCCAGGCTGTCCCCATGCCGACACCTTTGTGCAATCGGGTGATGAATGCGAATATGTTTGCATCCTGATGCTTAATCGAAACAAAAGTATTGCCCACCCAATATTCGGCGTTAACAGAATGTTGCGGGCTGTGAAAATCGACCCGCCACTGGCCGGGCTGCTGGAAGTTTTGACCGCTCCAGCTCACTGTTTTTGACGGTTCAGTGGAAATCTTGCTGGGTTCCCGGTCGATGCTTAACTGCGCTTGCAGCCATGTTGCCAAGGCTTTTGCATCGGCCGGAGGCGGCGTGGGCAATGCCAGTTCGACTTGCGATTGTTCCATATGCGCCGCCGGAATCTTCATGATCGCACGGTGGTTGAGTAAAACGCCGGTAACGCCGAACAACAACCCCAGCGCCGCGCCCCACAGACCGACCCAGGCATGGATGCGGCGCAGCCATTTGAGCCATGGTATGCGTTTAGGTTGCCGGGTCAAGGTCTCTGTCTCCATGTTTCGTGTTTGCGCCATTATTGTTCCTAGCTTGTTTCATTCATTGATTCAGTTGTACTTCTTAAATACTTTATTACGAAAGCGGGATGTGTTTTATCGCGGTCAAAAGGCGCGTTTGTATAGAATCAGAGAAAACAGTGCTTCAGAATGTTACGGTGATGCCCGCGTTGGCAGCGATCGGCGAACCCGGTGTGATATTGGTGTTGTTGTCCGCATTAGCGTAATACTTCTTGTCGAACAGGTTTTCGACATTGACTTGCAGTTGGATATTTTTAGTTGGTTTGTAGTAGACGGCCGCATCGAAGCGCAGGAAGCCGGGCAGAGTGACTCTGTTATCGGTGGCCGCAAATATTTTGCTGCGGTATATCGGGCCCAGGCCCACGCCCCATTGTTGGGTAATGTCATAACGGTTCCACAGCGAGAAGGTGTGTTCCGGCACCTGTGCCAGAGTGGCGCCGGCTAATGCAGAGCTTGAAATACTTTTGGTGATTTCGCCGTTTTGATAAGCATAGCCGCCAATGACCTTCCAGGCATCGGTAATGTTGCCGCTCAAGCCCAGTTCTATACCCCTCGTACGCTGGCCGTCGACTAAAAACGACACCGCCGGATTATTGGGATCGGTGGCAAGGGCATTGAGGCGGTCAAGTTGATATAAGGCCAGCGTTGCCGACAGATCGGGGCGAATATCCCATTTCGCTCCTACTTCATAATTCCTGAATTCTTCCGGTTTCAGCGCTGCATTAGTCAGCGTAAGCGATGCCAGCTGGTCGCCCGCCCTCGGCACATAGGCGATGCTGTAGTTGGTATACAAGGAGAAGTTGTCGAACGGTTTGTAGATTAAACCGCCGCGTGGGGACACAAGATTGTCAGCCGTGGCAATAGCTTGACCATTGCGGTTATTGGTGAAATCGACTTCGAAGCGGTCGTAGCGCACCCCCATAATGGCCTGCCAATGTTTAGTTAACTCGATCTGATCCTGTACATAGCCGGCTTTGATATTCGTAACTCCGTGATTATTGGCATCCGTGGCGCTTTGCCTGAAGGTGACGGCGCCGTTATATCTCGGGTTCGTAACGGAAACATTGGCCGACGTAGCGTTAGCGCCCACATCGGTAAAATAACCGGTACTGCGGAAGTTATCGTTTTCCTGGCGGCCAAACTCGGCGCCGGTCAGGAACTTGTGTTTGAAAGGCCCTGTGTTCAATGAAAAAGTCAGGTCGGTTTGGTTAAATAAATTCTCGCGCTGGTTAGCGTTATTGTAGGCGCTGATCGCTACCTGGGTACCGGCGACATTGACCGCGCCCGGATAGATGTTCTGGTAGAACTTATCATAGCTGGCGTAACGGCTGCTGTTGCGGATCGAGACACCGCCGCCGAAGTCGTGGTCTAGCACTGCCTTGAAAGAACCGACAGTTGCTGTGGTCTGGCTGCGGTTCGGGTCGCCGAAAAAAGTAGAGACATCGGTGTCGACCGGTCGGCCTCCAAACGAGGAAATGCCTCGATCCGCAGTTCTTTTATCGTCGTAATGTTCATAGCCCAGCGATACTTTGGTCTGCTCGCTGGGCTGCCAGGATAGTGTGGGATTAACGCCCCAGCGTCCGGCATCGAAGCCGTCACGGTAGCTGCGGGAATTCTCCCACATGCCCGTGAGGCGCACGGCAACGTTGTCGTTAACGGCTTGATTGACGTCCCCTGTGCCCCGATATTTATCGAAGGAACCGACCTGGAAATTCATTTCGCGCGCATTGCTCCAGTTGGCCTGCTTGGTGGCGCGGTTAATCAAGCCGCCTGAACCGCCGCGGCCGAAAACCATCGCGTTAGGGCCTTTCAGCACGTCGACTCTTTCGATGTTGTAAAGGTCGCGAAAATACTGTACATCGTCGCGTATGCCGTCGACAAACATATCGGCATTCGAACTGTTGCCGCGAAAAATCGGGTTGTCCCGGTTGCCTTCCCCTTGAGCGGTACCGACACCGGGCACATAGCGAGTCGCCTCGGCGATGCTCTGCATATTTTGGTCCTTGATCAATTCTTGGGTGATAACGGTGATGGACTGCGGCAGGTCGATCAGGGCTGTGTCGGTCTTGACTGCGGTTGAGTTGCTTTTGGCTTGATAGCCCTTGGTAAGGTTGGGCTTTTTCTCGCGAGACGCCTTTACTTTGACGGTAGGCAAGGTCAGCTCTTTGCCTTCAACTGTGGGATCGGCGGCCATGGCCATTGTGCTTAATGCCAATCCTAGCGGTAATAGCGTTTTTACTATCGCGGTTCTTTTTAAAGGATGCGGCCCGTTCAATGATGCGGCAATAGCCGATTTTAACGATCGATTCTTGTAATTATTCATAAGTCACCTTGCTTGTAATGGTTAGCTCGTTGTTGGCTGGCTAGTCACACAAAAGGCGATGGCTGGCTGAATATTCGCGGCCTACGCACTTAGGCGTAAACCGGTTTTGTTATTTTTTTGGATTCGGCTCGGTAACAAAGCCGAGTTTTTCTATTCCTGCGCTTTGTGCCGCGGACATAACCATTGCCAATTGCTGATAGTTAGTTTTTTTGTCGGCGCGTAAATGCAATTCGGGTTGGGGCTTTTTCTGTGCCTCTGTCGTCAGTCGCGAGGCAAGTTCCGCCTCTTCGAATGGCGCATCGTTCCAAAACAGTTTGCCTTCCGCATTAATCGACAGGGTGACGGCGTCGGGTTTTTCCTGATTGGACTGGCTGCTAGCTTGCGGCAGGTCGATTTTGATTGAGTGAGTCAGCAATGGTGCGGTAATGATAAAAATGACCAGCAGCACCAGCATCACGTCTACCATCGGCGTCGTGTTGATTTCAGCCATCGGCTGGCTATGGTGATTGTCGCCGCCGAATCCGCCTGAGGACATCATGATAAAGCCTCGGCTGGTGTCATTTCAGTAGTTTGTAGGGTTGCCAACGGTATCCCGGTGGTCAGGTAAGTATGCAGATCGTGGGCGAAAGTTTCTATTTCGCCTATTAATACGCGGTTGTCGCGTACCAAAGCGTTATAGGCCAGTACGGCGGGGATGGCGACTGCTAGGCCGAATGCTGTCATGATCAGCGCTTCGCCGACCGGGCCTGCCACTTTGTCTACTGTCGCTTGACCGCCGACGGCGATGCTGCCGAGTGCGTGATAAATTCCCCAGACCGTGCCGAACAGTCCGATGAACGGGGCGATACTGCCCACCGATGCCAATAAGGTGAGGCCTGTTTCCAACCGCATGGCTTCCTGGCCAATGACGCGGCGTAGCGCCTGGGCAATAAACTCATCGTGCCGCGAATGCTCCTGCAACGTGGTACTTCCACCATCCTTGGCGGTCGCAGCTACGCGTTTCGCCAAGAGTTGCGCTGTGTAGCGTTTATGATGCTCGGCAGCGTTAGTGCCTTGCATGGCAAGACGCGCAAACGGGTTTTCCGCCTTTTTCAAATCTTCGCTCATGGACGAATCCTGCCAAAAACGCGCCAAGAAAAGTGTACGGCTGCTTCTCAAGCGTCGTGCCTCTATCGCTTTTATGACCATTAAAGTCCAACTTCCGATGGACATGGCTAACAGCATCACCGCTACGGTCACAGATACCGCGCCGCCTTGGCTGATGAACTTCAGGTTGTCTAAGAGATATTCTGTTTGCATGATGGTTTTATCCTTCTATTGAAAAGCTGACCGGCACTGTCACCGAGGCGCTGACCGGTTGTTCGCCGCGTTTGGCCGGAACAAAACGCCACTTCTTGACGGCTTCCCGTGCTGCCTGATCGAGTCGATCCGAACCGCTGCCGGTTTGCAGTTCTACGGAGTCGGCTGCACCGTCGGCCGTTACCTGTACGCGCAGCAGCACCAAGCCTTGTTCGCCCAATCGCTGCGAGACTGACGGGTAATCGGGTGCCGGGTTATTCAAATAAGCGGCATTAAAGTTGGGTGCCTGGTATGTCTGCGTGTCAGATGTCTTGTTGTTTGTTGTTTTGGCCTCTGGCTCCGCAGCAGGTGCGCTTGTCGCTGCTGTAGGCATGGATATTTGCTCTACGGGCGGGGCGGTTGACAGACTGGGTTGCTTTGTGTGCGGCGCAACAGGTTTACTGTCCGGTGTCTTAGCGGATTTTTGTGCCCTTTCTATGGGCACGGCTGGCGGTCTCGGCTTTTGTGGCGCTGTCTGTGGCGCACTCAGCAAGCTAACCATGATGGGGTCAGGGATAGATTCAACCGATAAAGGTTGCGGTTCTGGACGTAATACCGCAAACATTGCCAGATGCGCGCACAGCACCAGACTCAGCGCAATCCATGGGCGGTCATGGGTACGCGTACCCCCGCCGGGACTGATATTTCTCAGCATGGGAGCAGGGCGGCTTTCCATAAAATAGAAGTTAGCTATTGGGAAGGGCATTTTAGTGAACACGACCGAACCTCATCGGTTGGATATTGCCATTTGCCGGTGCGGCATCTTGCATTTGGGCAAGCCGCACTTTGGCGTGATTTAACACAGAGCTGAGTATGTTTAACGATTCACTATTGGTGCGTATGATTGATGCGCCCAAATTTATCTCTAATGTGCCGCAATCAGGACAAAATACCACTCGGCAATCGCCGTTACCGGAAAGCCCCACTTTTTTGTGTCGTTTGGTTGAGTTCATTGAGTTCACCATCCAAATGTTAAGTAACTGCTATATAGCGTTAAGATGGCAGCGGTGCGCATCTTTGTCATTGGCTGGCTAACAACACCTGAAGATGTTGGGTGGCTGGCTGTTTTTGTTTATTTGGTCAGGATTAATTTGCCCTGACGCGTCAAACGCAATCGGTATTCTTCACCGGCATGTTCGATGACAACCTCGCGCGCTGTACCCAACAGTTCCATGCTGCGTAGACGCGGTTGCACCAGCTGTGATCCCGTCACTGTCGGCACGTCCACCATCCCTGGTGGTCGTAAAGTCGGCGCTGTGTCGGGTTTTGCAGAAAGTGCAAAATCCAAAGGTTTGAGAGGAGAGGGAGGTTGTTTGTTCATGGGTTCAAATGATAATGATTATCATTTGAAGAGTCAATAGTTGTTTTTTTCCTGGCAGTAGACCGGCAAAAGTAAGCCGTATAACCGTAAATTTGAATTGCGTATGCTCAATTCAGCCCAGTGATGCCTCTACAATTTGCCGTTGGGGTGGGTGATTCGGCTGATGATGTCGGCATAGTTATCACAAGCATGTCATTGAGTGACGTTTTCTGCGGACAGCGACAAAACGTCTTTCACCGGCTTACGGGTGCTTGCATGACCTGCACTTTGATAGCGCTATCGGCAGAATAGCCTAAACTACATGCAATCAAAATCGGCAATTTACAAGCGGAGATACTTAGCCATGGTGGAAACTCTTTTTCAACTCAAGCTCCATAACGCCACGGTTTTTGGCGAATGGATTGCCGGAGCGACAACGTTTATCGCGTCCATGTATATCATTATCGTGAACCCGGCGTTGTTGAGCCAGACCGGCATGTCTTATGAGGCAGCATTGACGGCGACAATTCTGGTATGCGTTTTTTCCTCGGTGACCATGGGCCTGTACGCCAACAATCCCATTTTGGTCGCACCGGGCATGGGCATTAACGCCTATTTCACTTATGCCATCGTTTTAAAACAACATGTTGCGATGGAAACGGCGCTGGGCGCGGTGTTTTTGAGCGGCGTCATCTTCTTGCTGCTGTCGGTGTTTCGGGTCAGGAATTTGATACTTCAAGCTATTCCTCCTTGTGTGCGGCTCGGCAGTGCCGCCGGGATCGGTTTGTTCATCGCGTTGATCGGCTTTTTTAACTCCGGTTTTATCGTGGTGAAAACG
>Ga0208789_1000790_pt1 | contig 24090 bp, 24 predicted proteins | sample Methanotroph_Enr_FD_187368 | JGI IMG/M metagenome (GOLD analysis project Ga0208789, IMG submission 187368) | Enriched soil microbial communities from Old Woman Creek wetland in Ohio, USA - Methanotroph_Enrichment_5 (SPAdes) (version 2) | ecosystem: Environmental > Terrestrial > Soil > Wetlands...
AGGCCAGCATGGTGAGGTCGAGCATCTCCTGGGGCGTGGAGGGGGCCAGGGTGATGGCCTGCGTGTTGCCGTGGCCCAGCCCGTGGCAGGCCAGCTTGATGTCCGACTGCTCGGGGGCGATGTTGCCCAGGCCGGGCCCGCCGCGCATGACGTCTACGAAGACGCCCGGCAGTTCCGCGCCGATCATGTAGGAGACGCCCTCCAGCATGAGGCTGAAGCCCGGCGAGGAGGTGAAGGTCATGGTGGGCAGGCCGGCGCCGGCGGTGCCGTACATCATGTTCACCGTGGCCACTTCGCTGACGGCCTGGATGAAGGTTCCGTCGAGCTTGGGCAGGAACTTGGCCATCAGCTCGGCGCCCTCGGTGGAGGGGGTGATGGGGTAGCCGTAGACGTGTCGGCAGCCGGCGAGGAGGGCGCCGATGGCCGAGGCGTACGTGCCCTTGATGACCAGGGGCTCGGTGCGGGGAAGGGGCAGGATCTCGGAAGGCAGGTCCACCGGTTCGGGCGCGTCGCTGGGTTTGACGCCGAAGAGCTTGGCCGGATCCTCCAGCTCGAAGTCCTCCACCGCGCCTTCGGGCGCAGGCCGCAGCCCGTAGGGCTCGGGGCAGGCGTCCATGCACAGACCGCAGGCGTTGCAGTTGGTCAGATCCATCACCACCGGAATGAGGCCGGTGAGAGCATTGATCTGGTCACTCAGTGTGATGCAGTCCTTGGCACAGGCGTCGAGGCAGCGGCCGCAGCCCTTGCAGTACTCCGGCAGCAGGAATGGTTTCGGTCGTTCTTTGAGGGCCATGTGGGGCTCCATGCGGGGACGCGGTCCTGACCTGGGGAAGTCTCCATCTCGGCCCCTGTGTCTGGGGTCACAAGCAGGGGAGGACGCAGACCTCCGCCGACCAATGCCCCCTGGCCTGGGCCCCGGGCCACCGGTCTGTGGTGCCGGCCCTCAGCCAGGAACCGATCGCCGACAGCCGATGGCTGCCTTCGGCCTACCGGTCCCCCCAATGGAGCTTCTGCTGGAGCAGCCCGAAGAAGTCCAGGCCCTCACGCTGCAGCAGGGTGACGGTGGCCTTCGCCATGCGGAGGCAGACGCGGTCCCCGGGCAGGACGCGGTTGCCCACCTGGCCGTCGAGGGTCAGATGCGCGTCCTCGGCGTCGTCGAGCGAGATGGTGATGGGGATCCGGGCCGGTACCACCGTCGGGCGCAGGGTGAGGGTGTGTGGGCAGATGGGGGAGACCACGAAGGCCTCCAGGCTGGGGTGGAGGATGGGGCCCCCCGCCGAGAGGGAATAGGCGGTGGAACCCGTGGGGGTGGCGACGATCAGGCCGTCCGCCTTGATGGGCCCCGCGTCCTGGTCGCCCACGGTGAGGTGCAGATCCATGATCCGCGCCAGGGCCCCCTTGGCCAGCACGGCATCGTTCAGCACGGTATGCCGGGTCAGCAGCCGGCCGTCCCGCCAAAGCTCCGCCTCGAGCATGGACCGCCGGTCCGGCACGAGGGCCCCCGCGAGGAAGGCCTCGATCATGCTCCGGGCCTCGGACACGGGATGGGCCGTGAGGAACCCCAGCGAACCCAGGTTGATGCCGAGGATGGGCGTGCCGCGGAGGCCTACGCGGCGGGCGGCGTAGAGCAGGGTCCCGTCCCCGCCGAGCACCAGGCAGAGGTCCGCGGGGGGATCCTGGACGCCCAGCTCGGCATCCAACCGGAGGGCCGCGGCAGGAAGTCCCGCGAGGCCCCAGGCCTCGGTCAGGCCCGGCTCGCCCGTCACAGTCCAGCCGCGGTCCAGGAAGGCCGGAACGGTCTCACGCAGAGTCCCCGTCAGATGGGGGGACTTGACCTTGGCCACGAGGATCAATCGCTGGGGCATGCCCACAACTCTACCGCTATCCTGGGAGCATGGTCTCGAAGCAGGCGTCCCCGAACCCCAAGCCGGCCCGACGATGGCTCCGCCGCGCGCTCTACGCCGTGCTCGGGCTGATGGTGGCCGGGGCCGCGGCCTTCGCCGTGGCATGGTCGGTCCTTTCCCGGGACGCGGACAGCTTCCTGACGCTGTTCGCCCTGCGCGTCCCCAAGACCATCACCAAGGTCCTGGATCAGAACGGGAACGTGCTGGGCGTCTTCGCAGAAGAGCACCGGGTGGTGATCCCCTACGGCGACATCCCCAAGGCCTACGTCAACGCGCTGGTGGCGACCGAGGATGCGGACTTCTGGAATCACGGCGGGGTCGATATCCGGGGCGTCGCGCGGGCGGGGGCGAACTTCATCCTCAGCTTCGGCAGGCGCCGCGAAGGGGCCTCGACCCTGACGATGCAGCTGATCCGGACCGTCACCGCCAAGCGGGAACGGCGGCTGCTTGCGGGCGGCATCAAGCGGAAGATCCAGGAGATGATCCTCGCCCGCAAGATTGAGAAGGCCTACACCAAGAAGCAGATCCTCGAGATGTATTCCAACGAGGTGTATCTGGGTGGGGGACGCTACGGCATCGAGGCCGCTGCCGAGTTCTACTTCGGGAAGAGCGCCCCCCAGCTCGCACCGGAGGAATGCGCCCTCCTGGCCGGCCTGGTGCAGAATCCCAATTGGTACAACCCCTACAATCCCGACCCCAAGGCTCGTGTCGCTGCCAAGGCCCGCCGCGACCATGTGCTGCTGCGCATGGCCAAGGAGGGCTACCTCAAGCCCCAGGAGGCCAGCCTCCTCATGGACAAGCCCATCCGCCTGGCCCGCGAGAACGCCCGCGAGGATTCGGTGGCGCCCTATGCCGTGGAGGAAGTCCGGAAGTACCTCTACGAGAAGTACGGCCGCGACCAGGTGTTGAACGGCGGCCTGGAGGTGACCACCACCATTGACAGCTTCCAGCAGGAGGCTGCCGACAACGCGGTCCGCCAGGGGCTCAAGGTCGTGGACCGGCGCCGGGGATTCCGGAAGGACGCCGTGCAGTTTGTGAACGACCCGGATGGCGCCCAGCTGCCCGGCTGGAAGCGCTACTTCGAGAACAATGACGAAGTCCAGGGGGTCATCCTCGGCTGGAGCGGCGGGAACGCCCAGGTCCGCGTCGGCGCGGTGCGGATCGAGGTCCCTGCGGCGGCCTTCGCCTGGGCAGGCAAGGACATCCAGAAGATGCTGCCCCGAGGGGCCGCCCCCCTCTTTACCGTGAAGACAGCGGTGGACGGGACCCCCAAGGCCCTGGAGCTGGACCAGGAGCCCACGGTGCAGGGGGCCCTTCTGGCCATCGACCCCCGCACGGGCGAGATCCGGGCCATGGTGGGCGGCTACGACTTCAACCAGTCCAAGTTCAACCGGGCCCTCCAGGCCCAGCGGCAGGTGGGATCCACCATGAAGGCCTTCGTGTACGGCGCGGCCTTCACGGGGGGGATGACCCCGGCCACGGTGGTCCAGGACGTGCCGACGCGCTTTCTGGATTCCGTGGACTACGCCACAGTGACCCACCCCGACGGCAGCGTGGAGTACAAGCCCCTGCGCCGCGACGTGAAGCCCTATGAGCCGCGCAACTACGAGCTGAACTTCTGGGGGCCCATTCCCATCTGGGAGGCCCTGCGGGATTCCCGGAACGTGCCGGCGGTGCGGACCCTGGAGGACACGGGCGTGCTCAGCGTCATCGACTTCGCCCGCAAGTGCGGGATCACGGGTTCCATCCCCCCCTATCCGAGCATGGCCCTGGGGTCCGGGGACCTGACCCTCCGCGAGATGGTCCGCGCCTACGGCACCATCTGCAACGACGGCCTGCAGACGCCGGTCCCCTTCTTCATCAAGAAGGTTGTCGACCGGAACGGGCGGGTGCTGGAGAGCCACAGCGGGGCCGCCACGGAGCAGGTGCTGGATCCCCAGAGCACCTTCCAGCTCATCCAATGCCTGCAGGGCGTCGCCACCAGCGGCACCGGCGCGGGCAGCAACGTGCTGGAATGGCCTGTGGCGGGCAAGACCGGCACCACGGACGAGCACACGGACGCCTGGTTCCTCGGATTCTCCACCCGGCTCACCTGCGGCGTGTGGGTGGGCCTGGACGAGAAGAAGACCATCTACCGGGGGGCCGACGGCGGTCACGTGGCCCTGCCCATCTGGGTGGACTTCATGAAGGTCGCCCTGCCGAGCACGCCCAAGGAGGACTTCACGGCCCCCCCCGGCATGGAGTGGGCTGACATCGACCGCTACACCGGCCTGCTGGCCACCGCCGCCACCACGGACACGGTGCTGCACCTCGCCTTCAAGCCTGGCACGATCCCCAAGTCCGGCAGCGACGCCGACACCATCCAGAAGATCAAGGAGGCTCGGGACAAGGCCCCCTCCCAGCCCGTGGAGACCCGCATCTGGGGCCGTCCGAAGGACCTGGAACAGCCCAAGCCGGTGGACCTGAACGCCAGCGACCCGAATGGGTGACGGGAAGGCCTCAGTCCTCAGTTCTCAGAAGCGGCGCCCGCCCGGGCGCCGTCCTGAAGACTGAGGGCTGATCACTACTTCTTCTTCCACGCCTTCACGGGCGCTGACTTCCACGGCCGCGGCGTGTCCTTGGAGGCGGGGCGATCGTCCCAGACCTTCCGGGGGCGCGCCGGGGCGTCCGCCTTGGGCTTGGTGTAAGGACGGGGCTTCTCGTCGAGCTCGCGCCGGGGCTTGAAGCTGCCATCGGGACGGGTCTTGGAGGGAGCCTCCGGCCGCGGGGCCTCGCCGCGGGCGGCGGCGCGCTCGGCGTACGACCGCTGGGGGCGGGGTCCGCCCTCGCGGCGTTCGCGGGCTGTGTCGAAGCGGGGTTTGGCCTTGCGCTCGGGCTCGTTGGGCAGATCGAAGCCGGAGGACTGGTCAGACTGGACCAGGCCCAGGAGGCCCGCCACGAGACGCACGGGATCCGCGTCCTTCAGCATCTGGGCGGCCTGCTTGAGGAGGGCGGCGCTGGCGGCGCCCTGGATGCCCTCCAGCAGCTTGCGGGCCTGGGCCTCGCGGATCTCCGCCGGGGTGGGAATGGCCCGCCAGTCGAGCTTGAGACCGCCGCGGCGGCTCCAGGCCAGCAGGATGCGGCTCTCCTTCCAGTTCACCACGGCCAGACTGCTGCCCTTGGCTCCGGCACGGCCCGTGCGGCCGCTGCGGTGGATGTAGTTCTCCATCTGGGTGGGGATGCCGAGGTGGACGACGAGCGGCAGGCCCTCGATGTCGAGGCCCCGGGCGGCGACATCGGTGGCCACCAGGTAGCGCAGCTTGCCGTCCTTGAACTGGCCGAGGATCCGGGTGCGGGTGGCCTGGGCCAGGTCGCCGTGAAGGAAGGCCGCGGGAAGGCCCGACACGGTCAACTCCTCGGCCACCTCCTCGCTCTGGGCCTTGGTCTTCGTGAAGATGAGGGCGGCGCTGGGCTCGTCCATCAGGAGGAGGTTCACGAGGGCCCGCACCTGCTGATGGTCGGGCACGATGACCGGTGTGTGGGTGATGTCGGCATGGACGGCGGTTTCGCCCGCCTCCGCGAGCTGGATCCGCACGGGATCGTTCAGGAAACGTCCGGCCAGCTTGGCGATGGGGGCGGGCAGGGTCGCGGAGAAAAGGTAGGTCTGGGGCCCCTTGGGCACCTTGGCCAGGATGGTTTCAACGTCCTCGAGGAAGCCCATGTTGAGCATCTCGTCGCACTCGTCGAGGACGATCATGCTCACGCGGCTCAAGTCCAGCGTGCCGCGTTCCATGTGATCCATCACGCGGCCGGGGGTGCCCACGACCACGGGCGCGCCCATCGACAGGGCCTTCATCTGGGGGGGGTAGGCGACGCCGCCCACCAGGGAGGCAATGGGAAGCTTGGGGACGAGGCTGTGCAGCTCCGCGCCCACCTGCTGGGCCAGCTCGCGGGTGGGCGCGAGGATGAGGGCCTGGGTGTGGCGCTCCGGCCCGAGCCGGTGCAGCAGGGGAAGGCCGAAGGCCAGGGTCTTGCCCGATCCGGTGCGGCTCTGCACAAGGAGGTCGCGTCCTTCCAGCCCGGGCTTGAAGGTCTGCGCCTGGACGGGCATGGGGGTCTCGAAGCCGCGCTGGGCCAGAGCCGCCAGCAGGGCCTCGCTGCAGCCGAGGGCCGCGAAGGTGGTGTCGCTCACGTTGTCTCCCGGGGCTTTCCCTGCGGATGCGTGCCTGTCTGGCAGGCATCGTTGGCGGACAGCGCCAGCCGGGAGTGGCCCAAACGGCTAGTATCCCACGGGAAGCCCCGGAATCCCACGGAAATTAAGGCATACTACCCCATGGCCCTCCCCGATGACCGCCTCCTGACCCTTCCGCTCGGTTCAGACCTGGACTTGCGCCGTCGGCATATGCTGCTGGACGAGGACCTGCTCGGCAACGTTCGCTTCGGCCTGCTGCTGGAAATCCTCGACAAGCTGGCGGAGGAGGCGGCCCTGGATTACGTGTGCCACTTCCATCCCGGCGCGAGGGTGGTCACGGCGGCCATCGACAATATCTACATCCGCGCTTCGGCGGATGTGAAGCGGGACATCGCCTTCAGCGCGCGGGTGAACTTCGTGGGCCGTACCAGCCTGGAGGTGGGCATCCGGGTGGAGCACCCCCTGGGGCCGAATGGCGAGCCGCCCGCCCACATCGCCTCCTGCTACTTCACCATGGTGGCCCGCAGCACCGCCGGGGATGGGGCCCAGAGCCTGATCCTGCCCACCTTCGCGCCGGAAGGCGATCTGGGACGCCGACGCTGGGACCGCGCCATCGCCCGACGCGAGGCCTACAAGCAGCAGCAGCACCAGGCCCAGGAACCTCCGAGCCGCGAGGAGTACGGCCTGCTGGTGGCGCTCCATGCCGCCCAGGACAAGCCGGGCTTCGATGGCCTCCTGGCGGCGGATTGCGTGACCAACGGCTGGGAGCGCACCTACCCGGAGCACGAGAACGTGCCCCAGAAGATCTTCGGCGGGCACCTCATCCGGCGGGCCTTCGAGCAGTCCGCCATCTGTGCAGAAGAAGTGGCGCCCGACCGGCCGGTCATCGTGGCCGTGAACCGCATCAACTTCGTCCAGCCCGTGCGGATGGGGGACAAGCTTCACTTCGTGAGCCGGGCCGTGTACACGGGGCGCACCAGCGTGTCCGTGGAGACCGAGATCATCCGCATCAGCCGGGACCGGACGCAGACCCACCTCTCCAACAGCTGCATCTTCACCTTCACGAACGTCGATCCCGCCCTTGTGCCCCGGCCGGTGCCCGCCATCTACCCCACGACCTATGCGGAGGATGCCCGCTACCTGGCTGCCCACCGCCGGCACCTGGGCCACCTGGCCTGGAAGGCGGCGCGGAAGCGTTAAGATCGGGGGATGGGTCCCACCCTGCTCCTCATCCGTCATGGCCTCGCCGAAGATCCCCGTCCCGGCCAGCGGGACGCTGACCGCGCCCTGACCCCCGAGGGTTGGGCGAAGACCCGGGCGGCGATGCGTGGCCTCGTGGCCGGCGGCTACGCGCCCACGCGCGGCGTGACCAGTCCCTACCGGCGGGCCCTCGAGACCATGACCTGCCTCCAGGAGGCCGCGGGCCGTGCCTTCACCGTAGAGACCTGGGAGGGACTGGCGCCTCACGGCGATCCTGGCGTCGCGGATCTCTGGCTGCGGGCCCTCATGGCGGAGTCCCGCGAGAAGGAGGTTCTGGCCCTCACCAGCCACCAGCCGTTCCTCGGGGACCTGGCCTTCCATCTCACGGGGCGGAGCCTGGAAGTGAAGAAGGCCAGTTGCACGGTGATCCGGTGGACTGGTGGAATCTGGTCCTTCGAGCGGCACCTCACGCCCTCGGAGCTCCGGAGCGAGGCATGAGACCCACGCCTACCCTCGCCACACTGGCCTCGGGCCTCAGGCTCCATTACCGCGTGCAGGGCCCGCCCGATGCCCCGTGGATGGTGCTTCTCAACGGTCTGCTCTCGGACACGACCATGTGGGCGGGTGTACTGCCGGGCCTCACACAGCGGTTCCGCGTCCTCACCTTCGACAGCCGCGGCCAGGGCAAGTCCGACGCCCCGGAGGCGGGCCCCTACCCGACGGCGCTGCTGGCGGAGGAGGCCTGGGAGCTGTTCCGGATCCTGGGGGCGGAACGCCCGTGGCTGGTGGGGCTCTCCAACGGCAGCGCCATGAGCCTGGAGCTGCTCACCCGTCATCCCGGGGTCTTCGCGGGGGCGGTGCTCACCAGTGCCATGCCCCGCATCGACTTCGCGATGGCCCTCAAGGCTGAGCACTGGGCGCGGTGCCTGGAGGTGGGCGGTCCCCTGATGCAGTTCGACGCCGTGGCCCCCTTCCTGTGGGGCGATGGGTTCCTGGAGGCCCGCCACGGGGTGCTTAGGGCCTATCACCAGGTCGTCACGGGCGGTGACCGGCCCCAGCATGGGAACCTGCACCAGATCCGGGGGATCCTGGGCTGGGACATCCGCGATCGCCTCGGGGCCATCGAGGCGCCGGTGCTGCTGCTCAGCGGGGCCGAGGACCTGCTCACCCCGCCCTGGAAGTGCCTGGCTACGGCCCAGGGGATTCCCGGTTGCCGCTTCGAGGTGGTGCCGGGGGTGGGCCATGCCTACCCAGTGGAGGATTCCAGGGGATTCGTGGCGCGGGTGCTGGAATTCACTTGTAAGGAACCTGCCATAATTGGCCGATAAGTAAATCCGACCTATCATGTCAGCATTCCCGAGCCAATTCCGACTCGCCCGATCCCGAGGTGTCCCATGGCCACCCAGCCTGTGCCGCCGGTCGCCCTGAGCCTTCAGGAGCTCAAGGAGCTGTCCATCGGGAAGCTCGCCGAGCTTGCCAAGGACCTCCAGATCGAGAACCCGCTATCCATGCGCAAGCAGGAGCTGGTCTTCCGTGTGCTCCAGGCCCAGGCCGAGCGCGAGGGCCAGTTCTTCGCGGAGGGCGTGCTGGAAGTGCTGCCGGAGGGCTTCGGATTCCTCAGGAGTCCCGACGCGAACTACCTCGCGGGACCCGAAGACATCTACATCTCCCCCAGCCAGATCCGGAAGTTCAACCTGCGCACCGGCGACACGCTGTCCGGCATGATCCGCGCCCCAAAGGAGGGCGAGAAGTTCTTCGCCATGCTGCGGGTGGACGCCGTGAACTTCGACCCCCCGATGATGGCCAAGGACCGCCTCCATTTCGACGATCTGGTGCCCCTCTATCCCAAGCACCACCTGCGCATGGAGCGGGACACCCAGGAACTGAGCACGCGGGTCATGGATCTGATGACGCCCCTGGGCAAGGGCCAGCGCGCCCTCATCGTGGCCCCGCCGCGCACGGGCAAGACCGTGCTGCTGCAGAACATCGCCAACTCCATCACCGCCAACCACCCTGAGGTGTTCCTCATCGTGCTGCTCATCGACGAGCGGCCCGAGGAGGTGACGGACATGGAGCGCAGCGTGAAGGGCGAGGTGGTCTCCAGCACCTTCGACGAACCCGCCACGCGGCACGTCCAGGTGGCCGAGATGGTCATCGAGAAGGCCAAGCGGCTGGTGGAGCACAAAAAGGATGTGGTCATCCTGCTGGACTCCATCACGCGGCTGGCCCGGGCCTACAACACCGTGGTGCCTCCCAGCGGCAAGGTGCTCTCCGGTGGCGTGGACAGCAATGCGCTCCAGCGGCCCAAGCGGTTCTTCGGCGCAGCCCGCAACATCGAGGGCGGCGGTTCCCTCACCATCGTGGCCACGGCCCTCATCGAGACCGGCAGCCGCATGGACGACGTGATCTTCGAGGAGTTCAAGGGCACCGGCAACAGCGAGATCGTGCTGGACCGCAAGCTCTCCGACCGGCGCATCTTCCCCGCCATGGACATCCAGAAGTCCGGCACCCGCAAGGAGGACCTCCTCATCGAGCCCGCCAAGCTCGCCAAGATCTGGGTGCTCCGCAAGGTCCTCAGCGCCAGCGGCCCCAGCGAGAGCATGGAGCTGCTGGTGGATCGGCTTGGCAAGGCCAAGACCAACGATGAGTTCCTGGCGAATTTGCAGGAGCCGGCCCCGCGGCGCTAGCGCCGCATGGCACCCAATCTGGCGCTGCCAAAGCAGCGCCAGATCGGCGTGTCGATGGGCCGGCCATCACGTAGAAACAGCCAGAACGCTGGACGCGAGCGCCAGCAGCGTCGGATGAGGTGTTGAGGGGCCGGCGACCGGACGGGAGGAGGCGATCCGCCGGGCGGGCGCTGAAGCACCGCCAGGAACCCTTCTGACGGGTCCCGGATCCCTGGGCCGGGTTTCCCTGCGGCGGGGCCTCCGCGTCAGCGCGTCTGGACGAGATCCAAAAAACAGTCGAGGGGTCCCCTTGACTTGCATGATGAAAGCGCTATCGTGGTTGTGTCATGCAAGCGCATAGGCCATTGCATGGCGTAATCGCCCCCATTTCGAGGAGAAGCCATGCGGCTCGAAGGCAAAATCGCAGTGATCTACGGGGCGGGCGGGGCCATCGGCGGCGCGGTGGCCCATGCATTTGCCCGCGAAGGCGCCACGCTCTTCCTGGCCGGGCGGAACCGGGCGAAGGTCGATGCAGTGGCCCGGGACATCCGGGCGGCCGGGGGCCGGGCGGAGGCGGCCCAGGTTGACGCCCTGGAAGAGCAGGCCATCGATGGGCACCTCGAGGCCGTGACGGCTCGGGCGGGACGCGTCGACATCTCCTTCAATGCCACCGGCATTCCGAACACGGACGTGCAGGGGGTGCCACTGATCGACCTGGCGGTCGATCGATTCTCCCTGCCGATCGCGGCCTACACGAGATCACAATTCCTGACCGCGCGGCTGGCCGCCCGGCGGATGGTCAAGCAGCGGTCGGGCGTGATCATGACGATCACGGCCGTCCCCTCGCGGACCGGCATTCCCCTGCTGGGGGGCTTCGCTCCGGCCCAGGGCGCGGTGGAAGCCCTCACGCGGAGCCTGTCTGCCGAGCTTGGGCCCCACGGCATCCGTGTCGTGGGCCTGCGGGCGGACGCGATGCCCGAGACGGGTACGATCAAGGAGGTCTTCGGGATCCACGCCAAGGCGTGGGACCTCTCGTGGGAGCAGTTCCACGATCTGATCGCGAGCAAGAACCACCGGCGGCGGCTCCTGACGGTGGCCGAGACGGCCAACGTGGCGGCCTTCCTGGCCTCCGATGAGGCGAGCGCGCTGACGGGGACCATTGCCAACCTTAGCCTGGGGATGCTCGACGACTAGCGCCCCGGCCAGCGGCCGGGCTGTGGGTAAGCGGGTTTCGGAATCTCAAACCAATCATTTGACAGGAGAACACATGAACGTTTCACAGAAGACAGTCCTGATCACGGGTGCCAACCGCGGCATCGGCCAAGCCCTCGTCGAGGAGGCGCTCCGGAGGGGGGCGAAGCGGGTCTACGCGGGCATGCGCACCGTCCAGCCGCACCCCGACGCGCGGGTGAGGCCCCTGAGGCTGGACGTGACCGATGCCGCGCAGATCCGGGAGGCGGTCGAGGAGGTCGGCGCGCTCGATCTCCTCGTGAACAACGCCGGTGTAGCCCTCTACGACGACCTGAGCCAAGCCGGCGTCATCGAGCAGCACCTGGCCGTCAATGTCCTCGGGTCGTTCCACATGACGAACGCCTTCCTGCCGCTGCTGAAGCGCTCCGGTGGGGCGATCGTCAACCAGCTATCCCTCGTGGCCCTCGCGCCCCTTCCGTTCATACCCGCCTACTCCATCTCGAAGGCCGCCGCGCTGTCCATGACCCAGTCGCTGCGGATGTTCCTGGCGAACGAGGGCGTGACGGTCCACGGCGTCTTCCTAGGCCCAATCGACACGGACATGAACCGGGGGCTCGACATCCCCAAGGCCTCGCCCGAGTCCGCGGCGAAGAGCATCTTCGATGGACTGGAGCATGGCGAGGATGACATCTTCCCCGACCCCGCCTCCCAGGCCGTGGCGGCCGGCTGGCACGCGGGCGCGGCCAAGGCGCTCGAACGCGAGTTCACCGCCCTCCTGCCGCCGCGTGCGGCGAATCCCAATTGACGTCCCCAGGACTGGAAGAAGGAGCAACCCAGGATGGACCAGAGCTGCAGCACCTCTTTCACGGTGGACCAATCCCCCGTAGAGGTCTTTGCCGGCGATAGCCTGCGGCGTCTGATCACCACAGGGAAGGGACAGCCCATCCGGAAGGAAGCCGCTGCCACTGGATCTCCCCGCTGATCAATTTCCAACGAATGGAAACCTATGGAGACCCCATGAAGACACTTGAACAGAAACGGATTCTCGTCACCGGCGGGAGCCGGGGGCTGGGCCTTGGCGTGGTCGAATCTCTCATCGCACATGGCGCCGATGTCACGGTGCTCGCGCGCGACCCGGCCCGCCTGGCGGATCTCCAGGCACGGCTCGGCGTTTCGGTTGTGGCCGGCGATGCCGGCGATCCGGCGCTCGCGGAATCCACGCTCCGCGAAATGCGACCCTCGGTGCTCGTGCTCAACGCTGGCGCCACCCCGACGATGGCGCCGCTCCACAAGCAGACCTGGGAGTCGTTCAGCCAGACCTGGAATGAGGATGTCCGGTCGACCTTCCACTGGATCCAGGCTGCCCTGCGTCTGCCCCTCGAGCCTGGAAGCCGCGTGCTGATCGCCTCCAGCGGTGCCGCCGTGCAGGGATCCCCGCTCTCCGGCGGCTATGCGGGCGCCAAGCGGATGAACTGGCTGATGGCCAGCTACGCCAGCGGTCTGGCCAGCGAGCTGGGTCTCGGCATCCGGTTCCAGGCGCTCGTCCCCCAGCAGATCGTCGGGGCGACTGAGCTCGGCCGCACGGCCGCCGAGGCCTACGCACGGCACAAAGGTGTGAGCACGGAGGCGTTCCTGGCCGGGTTTGGCAAGCCGCTCAGTCCGCGCGCCTACGGCGATCACGTCGTGTCGCTGCTCACCGACCCGCAGTACGAAGGTCCGACGGCCTTCGGCCTCCACGGCGAGCGGGGCATCCAACCACTCACAGCCTAGTAGCGCCGAAGGAAGGTGATGGGCCCGCGCCTCGTCAGGGGCGCGGGCCGTTCCTTCGCAGCGCCGCCACGCTACCAGGTCGTACGGCCTTCCCGCAGTCCTTGCAGACCAGCTTCGACTCGACGTGCCCTCCGCATCCTCGGTGCTCGAAGACGACCGGCCCCGGCCCGACCCAGCGGTCGCCCCATTCAGTCAGCGCGATCACAGCCGGCATGAAGTCGAGGCCCATCTGGGTGAGCACGTACTCGCGGTCGTCCGCCCGCGGGCCATACTGGCGAACCTCCATCAGGCCCGCTTCGACGAAGGAAGCCAGGCGCTTGGCGAGGATGTTGGTGGCGATCTGCAGGGACTGCGTGAACTGCGAGAACCGGGTGGAGCCACGGAACATGGCATCGCGCAGGATGAGCAGGCTCCAGCGCTCCCCGACCAACTCGAGCGCGCGGGCCGCGGAGCACTCCTGACCTTCGTACAATCGTCCAAGCACGACACCAGGATAATGCATTGAGTTGCACCATGCAAGCTCATGACAGCGTCTTCCTGCCCCGGCTCGCTCCGCCGGAGGCGGAGATCCCGGGCCTCCGCGGTACACTGGAAGGTCGTCAGAAAGCCCACTCGTGACCTTCCCCCACTCGCCCTTCCACATCCGCGACATCGAGGTGCCCAACCGCCTCGTCATGGCCCCGCTTCACGAGATCACCGATCAGCCCTTCCGGAAATTCATCCGGGAGATCGGCGGGGTGGGGCTGGTGGTATCGGAGATGATCAGCAGCGAGGCGCTCATCCGGCACGCGGTGAAGGCGGAGAAGATGATGGCCGCCACGGGCGAACGGCCGCTCTCCATGCAGATCTCCGGCGGACGCCCGGAGGCCCTGGCGGAGGGGGCGCAGCTCTGCGAGGCCGCCGGGGCGGATCTGGTGGACCTGAACATGGGCTGCCCCGCCAGCAATGTCACCCGGGGCGGCGCGGGCTCGGCCCTGCTCAAGGACATCCGCCTGGCGGAGCGCTGTGTCACGGCCATGGTGAAGGCGGTGAAGGTGCCCGTCACCGTGAAGATGCGGGCGGGCTGGGACGCCTCCCAGAAGGAGCGGGGCGAGTTTCTCGATTTCCTGCGCATGTTCGAGGCCGCGGGCGTGCAGGCCCTGGCCATCCATCCGCGCACCCGCGCCCAGCAGTACGAGGGGCATGCGGACTGGAGCATCATCGCCCGGGCCGTGGAGGCGGGCACTTCGTACCCGATCATCGGCAACGGCGACGTGAACGTGCGGGAGGACGCCCACCGCATGGCAGCGGAGACCGGCTGCGCGGCCGTGATGATCGGCCGTGGCGCCCTCTACAACCCCTTCATCTTCCGGCAGGTCCTGGATGCCGGATTCGTGGTGACGACGGAGATGCGCATCGACGCGACCCTGCGGCTCTTCCAGATCCTGCTGGATCTGCTGGAGCCCCGCGAGGCCCTGCACAAGATCAAGAAGATCGGCGCCTGGTTCACCAAGGGTGTGCCCGGCGGCCATGGCTTCCGCCAGAACCTGCACGCCGCCAGCGACCCCCAGGCCCTCATGGCCGCCATCGATGCGCTGAGGCACCAGGGCGCGGCCTGACCCTCAAGAACCTGCTGGTCGCGGAAGACGCGGAAACCCGCGGAGGGCGCGGAATAGAACGCACCCCTTGTCGTGCGAATCCGTTCCCGTGCCCTCCGCGACCCGCGCTCTTCCATCAACCCCAGGGCGTCTTGAAGTCCGGGCTAGGCGGGCCCGGCGGCGGTGGACTCCTCCAGCATGAAGGGGGCGGAGGCCGAGCCGGGCGCGCGGCGGATGAGACAGTCGGGGGCAGGGCAGCGGTCGCAGTAGAGGCGGCCGCAGGGATCCACATGGGTATGGACCTCACCTTCGATGCCGGCCTCCCGGAGGGACTTCACGCCGAAGCCCTCGCAGAGGTCGTGGGCCTGGCGGATCGGGTAGAACTCGGGCACCACCAGGTGGACATCCACGTGGGTATACCGTCCGGACCGGAAGGTCCGCAGCTCGTGGACAGCGATGACGTCCCAGGGGCGCACGCGGTTCATGGCGCCCAGGACCCGCTCCACCACATGCGGGTCTTCGGAATCCAGGAGGGCGCTGGAGGACTCCTTCACCAGCCGGAAGCCCGTCCGTGCCAGCAGGAGACCCACGACCGTGGCCATCAGCGGGTCCATCCAGGTGAGTCCCGTGAGCCTGACCATGAGCAGGCCCAGGGCGATGCCCATCGTGGTCCAGAAGTCCGATAGGATGTGGTGGCCATCGGCCTCCAGGGCCCTGGAGCGGGTCTTGCGGCCGTGGTGCAGCAGGAACCAGCCCAGCAGTCCGTTGATGGCGCCCGCCACGAGGTTCACGGCCAGGCCCCGGCCCAGCTGCTTGAGCTGCACTCCCAGGATGAAGGCATGGGCTGCCTCGATGAGGATGACGAAGGCCGCCAGTGTGATCAGGCCGCCTTCGAAGGCCGCGCTGAAATGCTCGATCTTCCCGTGGCCATAGGGGTGGTCTTTGTCGGCGGGCTTGCCGGCGAAGATGATCGCGCCGAGCGCGAAGATGGCCGCCACGACGTTGACGATGCTCTCGATGGCGTCGGACTTCAGGGCCACGGATCCGGAGAGCACGAATGAGAGGTATTTCAGGCCCAGGACCAGGACCCCGGTCCCGATGGAGAGGAGGGCGACCCTCACCCTGGACTTCTGCTCGGCGTGCTCCGGGGTCATGGCGGCTCCTGCTGACCTCAAGGTTATCAGTCGAGGCCCTCGAAGAGCCCGCGCTGGCGGCCATTCCCTGGATCGGCGGGAAAGGGGAAGGCCGAGGCCGGGGCCCAGGGCCGGTCCGGATCGAAGGGGCCGGTGGGCGCCAGATCGGGCGGCAGCCACCGAAGGGCCGGGACGGGCTGGATGCCGCCCAGCAGGGCATGGGCCCCGGCCTCCGGGGGGACGGCGGGCACCCTCAGCAGCGCCACCGGAGGGTGGTCCAGGGTGTCGGCCCACCCGGTCGGCTGGAGGGCCCGCCCCTCGAGGGGGACGGGATCCCGGGGGTCCGCCGCCAGGCCGGGGCTGAAGGTCCCCGGGGCGGGGGGCAGGGGCAGGCTCGCCCGCCAGGGCAGCCCCTCGCGGAGGGCCTGGCGTCCCAGCAGGGAGGCGGTCTGGGCATCGCTGGAAGCCCCGGAATGGAGGGGGGTCCGCAGGCGCTCCTGGAGCAGGGCCGCAAGGGCCCTCACCTGGCCGAAGGCCGCCTTCCAGTTGCCATTGGCCCGCTGGAACTCAGCACCGCCAGTGAGGGCCAGGCGCCAGCCCACCGACCGGCGGGCGAACGGGAGGTCGGCCCAGGCCCCGGCGGAGAGTCGCTGGGCCAGGCCCCGCTCCGCCGTGCCCTGGGCTTCGGCCATGGCGGCGGCCAGGGCCTCTCCGGAGCCAAGGGAGCCGAGGGCGCCCACGGGGAGGGTCACCTCGCCCCACAGCCACCCCGGGGGAACCTCGTCCCCGGGTGCTGTGGGCCCGAGTCCCGGGAGACGCCAGGGGCCGGGGGGCCGGATCACCCAGCCCACGGTGCCCTGGCGCCAACGCTCGCCCAGGGGACCGGAAGGGGGCTCGGAAGTGTGCAGCCAGGCCCGGAAGGCGCCGCCGGGAAGCTGGAGCGCCGCCTCCGGTCCGAGGTGCAGGGTCAGTCCCGGGATGGCGGAGATGGCCTCCCACCAGCCCTGCCGGGCCTCGGGGGGAAGGGCCTCCATCCAGGCCGGCAGGTGGTCCCAGACCAGTCCGAACCCTCCGGGCAGCAGGCCCGCCAGGCCCATGAGCCGGGCCAGGGCCCGGCCCGGGGCGGCGTTGACGGAGGCCAGCCCCTCTTCCAGGAATCGTGAGCCGCACCAGCCGGCCCAGGGGCCGTCGGGGGCGCTGCGCACGAGGAAGCCCGGGCCTTCGAGTTGGATCACTGGGGCTCCGGTGCGAATACGGCCCGGCCCACTCCGCCGGGCACCCAGGCCCGGTCCCAGCGGGCCCGCAGGTGGCGGGCCGCCTCCTCGGCCGCGGCTCGGGGTTCGAGGCCCCGCAGGCGGAGAGCCAGCCAGGTCGAGGCCAGCAGGCACCCTGTCCCCCGGCGTGTGCCAGGGAGGCGAGAGACGGGCTCCAGGGCCTCGATGCCCTCCGGGGTGATCCAGAGGTCCTGGACCCGGTCCCCTTCGGCATGGCCACCCTTGAGCCATACGGCGGCGGCCCCGGCCTCCAGCCACGGACGGGCCAGGCCATCGGGATCCGCTGCCCGGATGGCCTCGGGGGGAAGCCCTGCGAAGGCGGCGGCCTCGCCCCGGTTGGGGCTCACCACCCAGCCACCGGCAGGCAACAGGGCCTTCGCCATGCGGCGCAGGTCTTCGCCATCATGGAGGCCCACCCCCGCCGATGGCGCCAGGATGGGATCCCAGATGCGGACGGGCGGGGCCAGATGGGCCAGGGCGGCGCAGAGGCGGCGGAAGGCGGCAGGTTCCAGCGCGCAAAGGCCGATCTTCACACCCCAGCGCCCGGCCAGATGGGGGGCGAGGGACTCCAGGCGCAGGACGGGATCCATGGCCGGCGGCTCGATGCGGCTGCAGCCCAGGCCGTTCTGCAGGGTCTCGGCCAGGCTCACGGTCATGGGGTGGCAGCCCAGGGCGGCCACCGACAGGGCGTCGCGGATCAGCCCCGCGCCTCCGGACGGATCCATGCCCCCCAGGCAGAGGGCGATGGGCGGGGCAGGGGAGGAGACCAGATCCATGGCGAAACCCCAGGATGCCACAGGCATGACCGGGGCCGTACCGGCGGATCTTGGGCCCGTTCAGACCCTCCGGTCGGGGTCCACGACCTCGGTGACGCGGAGGCCCAGGCTGTCTTCCAGGACAGTGACCTCGCCGTGGAGGAGGACCCGCTCCTTGCACAGCACATCCATGGGCTCGCCGGCGCTCTTCTTCAGCTCCACCAGGGAGCCCGGTTCCAGCTCCAGGAGGTCCCGGATGGTCATGCGGGTCTGCCCGAGCTGGATCTCCAGCCTGAGGGGCGTGTCGATGAAGGGCATGAGCTCCGCGACCACCTGCTCGAAGCTGAGCACGCGCTCCACGTCCAGCCGATCCACCCGTTTGGCCATGTGTCTCCCGTCGGTCCTGTCAAAGCATGGACCCCAGCGGGATGGGCCGCAATGGACGTGCCATCGCGGCCCATCCCTACTGCTGGATGGCCCAGTCCACGATGAGGACGTCCTTGATGGGGCGCTTGGCCTTCTTGCGCTTCGGGGCGTCCTCGCCGGGCTTCAGCGGCTTGGGGCCGAACTGCTCGTTGAGCTTGTCCTTGATGTCCCGGCGCAGAGACTCCCGGAACTCGGGATCCGAGGCCTCCTCCACGCTCTTGCCCGTGATGGCGTCCAGGACGATGGACAGGATGAGGCTCCGCTCGGGCGAGGGCTTGTCGCTGGCGGCAAGCTTGCCCAGTTCGGCATCGCAGAAGAGGATGTTCAGCTCGCAGTGGAGAAACGCGTTCAGCCGCGGGCCGGACAGGTTCACATTGCGGGTCAGGACCATGACCGGCGGGCCGCTGGCGCCCTCGCCTTCGCCTCCGGCGGAGGCCTCGCCCCCGCAGTCCCCGTCATCGTCGGCGGTCGCGCCCCCCTCCGCGGTGGCCGGCTGTGCGGAAGCCGCCGCGGCCTTGGCGGCGGCCCGCTTCCTCAGGAAGGTCATGGTCCCGTAACCCCCGCCGCCCAGGACCGCGAGGCCCACCACGATGATGAGGATCAGCTTCAGTGGAAGCTTCTTGGGGGGGGCGTGTTGTTCGTCGGACATGGATCCCTCTCGATGTCCTCTCCATCGGAAGGCCTGCCCGACGTCCTGAATAGTGGCCCCGAAGCGGAATAGGGGGGCATGATCCAGACCCAGCGGGGTTTTCGGGGGACAGGGGGCGCGAGAACCAGAGGGGAACGCCCTCAGGCTGGCTACCTGGCGGGCCCCGATAGGATCAAAAAAAGTTAAATTGAAAAGTTACGGGGCCTCTCGGAAGAGGCCCCGTTGATACGGGCGAACGGCGAGGTGCCGCGCCTGGATCGATTACTTGCGCTTCTTGCCGCCCTTGCCGTTGACTTCGTCAGCGAGCTTCTTGCCGGGCTTGAACTTCGCGACCTTCTTGGCAGCGATCTTGATGGGCTTGTTGTCGCGGGGGTTGCGGCCGGTGCGGGCGCCGCGGCTCACGACGGAGAAGGTGCCGAAGCCGACGAGGGTGACCTTGTCGCCAGCGCGCATGGCCGAGGAGATGCTTCCGAGCACCTGATCCAGGGCGGCAGCCGCCTGAGCCTTGGTGATGCCGGCCTTTTCGGCGACGGCGCTGACCAGTTCAGCCTTGTTCATGGAAACCTCCGAATTTGGGGAACTGTGTTCCCGGGTTGAGGAAAAGCGAATCGCCTCTGATGGGAGACGACCGTAGTGACTGGATTTTCAAGATTCGGCAGCCCTGAAAGGCCGATGAATGCTTGATGTTGCCTAAACTGCCAAGAAGCTACGCCCCGGATGTAGTGGGGTCAAGGCTTTTCTTCCAAAAAAAAACGGAGAACGGCTCCCTGGGCTGATCTCGGGATCCATGGAACATCTGGAGGGCCCGGAATGCTCGGGTATAAGTCGGGTGGATTTCGCAAATGCCCGTAGAACGGGCCTGGGGGCGGCCTCCCTTCCCGCGGATCGAGACCAGCCCTGGATCGGGGCGGTCCGTCCCAACGTTCTTTCCCGTTCCCTATGATGGAGGCATGTCGCTTCCCTATTTCCTCACCGTGGCCTACGCCGGAGGCGCCTTCCACGGCTGGCAGATCCAGACGAGCCTGCGGAGCGGCCAGGGCGAGCTGTGGAAGGCGCTGAAGGCCCTGGATCCGGAAGCGCCGATGCCCCAGGGCACCGGCCGCACGGATGCAGGGGTCCACGCCCGCGCCCAGGGGGTGCTGATCCGGGTGTCCAGGCCCTGGGACTCCTACCGCCTCCTGGCCGCGCTGAATGCCCACCTGCCTTGGGATCTCCGGGTGATGGCGGCCCAGCCGGCTCCCGACGGGTTCTTCCCCCGCCAGCATGCGGTGGCCAAGCGCTACATCTACCGTCTGGGGGTGGGACCCGCCAGGGATCCGCTGCAGCACGGCCTGCTCTGGCATGTCCGCGGCGCCGAGCCGCTGGACGCGGAGGCCATGGTAGAGGCCGGGCGGGGGCTGCTGGGGACCCACGACTTCTCGAGCTTCCGCTGCGCCGAATGCGTGGCGAAAACGCCTGTGAGGACCCTCCACGCCTTCCGGATCCGCCCCATGGAGGGCGCCCTGGACCTGATCTTCGAAGGCGACCGGTTCCTCATGCACCAGGTGCGGATCATGACGGGGACGCTGGTGGAAATCGGCCGAGGCCGCCGCTCGGCGGCCTCGCCGGCCGGCATCCTTGAGGCCCGGGACCGGGCAGCCGCGGGCCCCACGGCACCCCCCGAGGGGCTATGCCTGGATCGGGTGTGGTACGAGGCGCGCTGGGGGATCGGAGAGCCCAGTCCCTTCGGCGAACGTCCGGATCAGTCGAGGTAGAAGCCCACGCCCTGCCAGACCTTGAAACGGGTTGACCCATCCTTGGCGGTGGCGGGGTCGAACACGAGGTTCTTGGCGGATTCCACGCAGGCGTCGTTGGCAGCCTTCGCTTCCGGAGTATCGCCAGGCAGCCCCTGGATGAGGCGCGCGTCAAGCACCTCGCCCTTCTCGCTGATGAGGACGTTCACGACCACGACACCCTTGGGCCTGGCGTTGAAGAAGCCGGCCGACTTCACGCGGGGCGTGGACCGGTTGAGGTTCAGGGGCCGGGCGGGCGTGACCTCCCTGGAGAGCATCACCAGATCACCTTCCTGGGGCGTCGCGGCCACCCGCTGGCGCAGGCCGTCGTTCTCCACCTTCACGCGGGCCAGGGCCTCCTTGGCCTCGGCGGCCTCCTTCTTGGCCGCCTCCAGGTCCTTGAGCAGGGAGTCACCGCCGCTCTGGTTCTCCTTGAGGGTGGCCCGGAGCTGGTCCATCTGCCTGCGGGAGGCGTCCGCATCGGTTTTGGCCTGGTCCCGGGCCTGCTGGGCGGCGACCAGTTCCTGCTGGAGGCTGTCGGTGGCGGCCAGCCGCTGCTTGAGGGCATCCCGCTCCTCGGTCAGCTTCTTCACCTGGGCCTGAAGCTGGGCGGTGGTCGGCCGCCTGGCCGCGGCCAGGGGCAGGGTGAGCATCAGCAGGGCGAGCAGCACGCGCATGGCACCTCCAGGTCCGGAGAGGGGCCTAGCGCGTGGCGCCAAGCTGGTCACCTCCCTGGGCGGGTTTCGACACCTTGAGAATCCCACGCTTGATGAGCTTGGTGAAGATGGACAGGCATTCGCCCTGCTCGAACGGCGCGATGGAGAGGATGTCCTTGATGGTCCACAGGCCGTTCACCCGGGTGGCCAGGAAGGCCTCATTTGGGCCGAGATTGGTCGTCATCAGCTCGTCGAGGCTGACGGCGAGCTCGGGCACCAGTTCCTGATCAAGGGTCTTCTCCTCCAGCATGTCCTGGACCACGGCCATCATCTTGCTGGCGTCCTGGTGCCGGGGCTGGTCCTGGAGGATGCGGCGGAGCTCCTCCTGGGCCTCCTGCAGCTTCTGCTTCTCGACGAGGGCGCGGGCGCGCTGCAGTTGCAGGCTCGGGTTCTCGCCCAGGTTCCCGCCCGCGGAGATGATGCGGACGAGCCCCTTCTCGTGCAGGTCGAAGAGCAGCTTGTTGATCTTGTATTCGGGCATCCTCATGTCCAGCACCAGCTGGTCCACGCGCTTGATGCCATCGAGGCGGGAGAGGATGTCGGCATCCTCGGGGGCCAGGGGCAGGCGCTCCGCGATGGCCTCGGAGATGGGGGAGATGACCGCATCGCCGCCCTTCACGACCTTCCGGATGCGCTTCCAGTCGTCCAGGCGCCGGGCACCCTCGAGCACGATGCCCGTGACGTCCAGGCTCAGCAGCATCGACTTCTGGTGGGAGGGGGCGCCGTCATGGAACTCGAAGCTGCCGACGTTCCAGAGGAAGGTGTCGTAGATGCTCTCCTCCACCTTGAGCTGGACGATGCGGCGGATCTCCGCCTCGGTTACGAGCTGGCGGTTGATGAGGATGCGGCCCAGCAGCTGCTGCTCGTCCTCCTGGGTGGCCAGGGCCTCGCGCAGCTGGTCCTCGGTGATGCGATTGAAGGCGAGCAGGTACTGGCCCAGGTATTCCCGGGGGTCAGAGGACCAGATGCTCGTGATCCGCCCTTCGTGGAAGGCCACGCGCTTGGTGTGCAGGGGGCCACGCAACTCCAGGACACCGGTCTTCTTGCCGACGGCGAGCCACTGGAAGATGTCTTCCAGCCCCATCGTCGCGAGATCGCCGCTCAGAGCCAAAGGGTGTCCTCCCCCTTCAGGGTACCCGGTTCTTTGGAGAAAAAAACATAGAGCAAAGGATCTACAAGCCCCTGCCGCTTTGATTCCTATCGGCATGGCCCAGGACGCCCAATAGGGGAATCTGCGAGGATTCAGCCCCCCTGGAGCAGGGGGAGGACCTCCCGGATGGCCCGGTTCAGCAGGTCGGGATGGTGTCGGGCCATGCGGGCCTCGGGATCCAGCAGGGGGTAATGGAAGAGGGGGATGCCCATGACGCTGGGGGCGGGATCCCGCACGGGCTGGCCGCCTTCTTCCAGGTAGCGCTGAAGCAGGTCTACGGGGAGGGCGGCAGAGTTCACGATCGCCCCGGAGATCCGGGTCTTGCCGAAGGAGGCGATGGCGGCGAGATGGGACTCCAGGTCCAGGCCGGCGCTCTCGCCCGGCTCGGTCATCAGGTTGGCCACATAGAGCACCGGCGCCCCCGAGAAGACGATGGCCTCCCTCAGCTCCGGGAGGAGGAGGTTCGCGACGGTGGAGGTGTAGAGGCTGCCCGGGGAGAGGATCACCAGGTCGGCCCGGAGCAGGGCCAGGACCGCTTCGGGCAGGGGTTCCGCGTCCCGGGGCTCCAGCCAGAGATTGGACAGGGGCGGGAGGCAGTCCCCCACCGCCGTCTCCCCCACGTGGCGGCGCCCGGACCAGTCCTCGGCGCAGAGGGTGACGGGCACCACGGTGGAGGGGTAGAGGCGGCCGATGGTCACCAGCACGTTCGACAGCTGGCGGATGGCCCGCACCCAGTCCCCGGTGAGGTCAGCCAGGGCCCAGAGCATGAGGTTCCCCAGCGAATGCCCCGACAGGCTCCCGTCGCCCTTGAACCGGTAGTTCAGCAGATCGGAGAGGGGCGAGGCCTCCTGGGTCAGGGCCGAGAGGCAGTTCCGGAGGTCCCCAGGGGGGATCCCACCCAGCTCGTCCCGCAAACGACCAGAGGAGCCGCCATTATCCGAGACGGTCACGATGCCGGTCAGCGACCAGGGGTCGCGGCTGCGCCCAGCCTCACGCTTGAGGGCCCCCAGGAGCGCTGCGAGCCCCGTGCCCCCGCCAAGGGCCACCACCCTGAGCGGCTGGTCGGCGTGGAGGGGGACACGGGGCTCGGCGGCCATTGTCCGAGGGTCAGCGTCCCTCGGTGAAGCCGAAGAGGGGCGACTTCCGCATGGCGCTGAAATCGGGCTCCATGTGCCACAGGTAGACGAGATCGGGATCCAGCTCCAGGGCCTTCTTGAGGGCGCCGGCGGCGGCCTCGGCGTTCTCGGCCTGGGCCAGGGCGACGGCCTTCAGGTAGTGGAGGGTGCCGACCGTGGGGCGGTCCTTGATGAGCTTCTCCAGGAGCTTGAGGGCGGCCTCGCCCTCCCGGCGGTTCAGGTGGGCCTGGGCCTCGACGAGCGGATCGGGGGTGACGGTCTTGGCCGGATGGGCCTTGGCCTGGGCCAGCGCGAGATAGACCTGGGCGCGCCGCTTGATCGCCCAGTCCCCGGACTCCTGGGCCTCCTGGAGCAGGGGTTCGAGCACCTTGATCGCTTCGGCAGGCTTCCCGGTGTCCACCAGCTTGATGCCCTTGGCGAGCGTGGCGGCGTGGGGCGAAGGCGGAGCTTGCGCTGGTGCGGTTTTGGGGGTTGCGGTGGACTTGGCCTTGGTCGCCATTCGGGATCCTTTGGAAGTCACTGGGAAACTATAGATTGACAGAGTTTCCCCCGCAAATCCCAACTGGAAGCCGGACTCAGGCGTTGAAGAGAGCCTTCTCC
>Ga0208789_1000791_pt1 | contig 24036 bp, 19 predicted proteins | sample Methanotroph_Enr_FD_187368 | JGI IMG/M metagenome (GOLD analysis project Ga0208789, IMG submission 187368) | Enriched soil microbial communities from Old Woman Creek wetland in Ohio, USA - Methanotroph_Enrichment_5 (SPAdes) (version 2) | ecosystem: Environmental > Terrestrial > Soil > Wetlands...
ATATTTTTATTCTATCACAGATGAAAACAAACGCGTAATCACTGAAAAATTTATCAAATCAAGGTAATTGATTTATTGATTATTAAAAAGGCGGCTCTGAAGGCCGCCTTTTTTTATGTCTTTTTTGCATACAATTAATACCTTTACATAAAAAATCTATGAAAAAATCATTACGCTATTTTGTTCTTGCCAGCCTTTTTGTTTTCTATGCTGGCTTTGCTTTTGGACAGTGTACTCCCGATCCTCTTGTAACCGATCCTGAAGGAAACGGCGAAATGGTTCCGGATACCATTGAAGCTACAGAAGGTGTTGCTACCAACCTTACCGTTACCATTATTTGTCCTGATACTGCCAGTGTTGGCTCATCAGGACACATAAACCTGCATCATATTACCATTAAAAACTTACAAAATAAACCCGCCTGGTTGATTGCTGCTTGCGGTTGTACAAACTGGGAATTACCTGCCGGTGTTGCACAGTGCGTTCAGGTCACCTCCTCACCGGTACCGGTAGGATCTACCGGTTATTATACTATCGATGTGATTGTTGATGTTTATGCTTTAATTGCTGGAATTCCAGTTCAGGTACAAGCCGACTATAACAGCGGTATGCCTTTGGTAGTATGGGTGCATCCCGAAGGATATAACGTAACAGAATTTGATTATAACGGCTTTGGTATCATTGACCCGCAACCAAATCCTTTTAACTCAACTACCAAACTCGGATGTTTCACAAAAACCCCGCAAACAGTTTCGTTAAGAGTTTATAATATGGTTGGTGGCGAAGTTTATTCAGAAGATCTGAACACCAATGCAGGAGAAAATTATTTTAACTTTAATGGAAACAACTTAAATGATGGCGTATATTTTTATTCTATCACAGATGAAAACAAACGCGTAATCACTGAAAAATTTATCAAATCAAGGTAATTGATTTATTGATTATTAAAAAGGCGGCTCTGAAGGCCGCCTTTTTTTATTTAAGCCCTTTTACATTAGGCTTTCCTGCAATAAAATCTTTCAGATAAAACGGCTCGAAATAGGCCACATTCTCAAAAATACCGTCATGAAATTTTTGAAGCGCTGGAAGAATCATAAATTTTGCAGAAGGCAAAAACCCATCGATAAAGCCAACGGAAGGATTACTTTCAAAAAGTGTTTTACATTTTTCTGTGCCATCGCCGAAAAGCAATAAACGATGGCCTTTTAACACCTCCGAAAACGAATGTTCATCCATAACCTCCGCAACAGGGTTTAGAAATTCATCCATGTTTTTTGTATAAAGCGCATAATAAACTTCCATGCGGCGGGCATCAAGCATGGGGCATAATAACACCGGATCTTCCATGTCCGGGGTTTGCTGTATAGCTCCGTATGCCATTGCCGTCAGGGTTCCGACACTTATAAGAGGCTTGTCAAGAGCATAACACAGCCCTTTCGCAACAGAAACGCCGATACGTAAGCCCGTATAGGATCCCGGGCCCATACTCACGCAAATTGCATCAATTTGTTGGAGTGCTGATTTTGCCTCTGCTATCACCTCCTGTACAAAAACCGTAACAAGCTCGGAATGGGAGTTTGTCCTTGCCGTTTCCCGTATTGCAATAAGTTTTTCATCATCAGACAAGGCAACCGAACAAATATTCGTTGCTGTTTCTATATGTAAAATCAGCGCCACCGTTAAGGTTATTATTTCTTTTCCTCTTTAAACAACTCTTTCTTATCTACTTTTTTTACCGCAGCGTCGTCTTTGAGGGTTTTGGTTATAGCGGTATAAGGAGAGGTCACCACCTCGTCGTTTTCTTTCAACCCGCTGATGATCTGAATATACATGTTGTCCTGTATGCCGGATTTAACTTTAAGCATTTTTACTTTACCATCGTTATAAAGAAAAACATATTCCTGCTGAGGTGCTGCATGTTCAGTTTTCTTTACTGTTGCCTGGGTTTCGTCGGCCGTGGTTTCTGGTTTGACCTCTTTCTTTTCTTTATTGGTTGTGTCTTCCCTCACGGTAACAGCTTGTATTGGCAATGACAACACATTAAAAACTGTTTCGGTCTGGATGTCAACTGTTGCCGACATCCCCGGCCTGAAAGGAGAAAGATTGGGATGTTCGGGATTTATCAAATCCAGGTAACTTTCACGCAAAATCCGGATCTTAACGGTAAAATTAGTGACCTGGTCGGTCGTGAGCCCTGTGGTTTCTGCAGAATTGGCAATCTCTGTAACTATACCTTTAAATTTGCGGTTCAGGTAAGCATCCACTTCTATCAGGGCGGTATCATTTAGGCTCACACGGACAATATCATTTTCGTTTACATCAACACTTACCTCCATTTCGTTGAGGTTGGCGATCCGCATGATCTCGGTTCCCGCAAACTGCGTGGTCCCGACTACACGTTCGCCCAATTCGATGTTGAGCTTTGAAATGGTTCCGTCAACAGGAGCGTAGATATTGGTTTTTGCAAGGTTTTCACGGGCTTCTTTCACGGTGGCGTTTGTGCTTTGCACGTTGAATTGTGCGGCTTTGTGCAGCTCTTCGGCAGCCGAAACTTCCTCCTTGGCAACATCAAAAGCTGTTTTAGCTGCATCGTAGTCCGATTGTGAAATAGCGCTTTGTTTATAAAGGGTTTCATTACGTTCAAAGGTGAGCTTGGCATTTATATACTGCGATTTCACCTGTGCCAGGCGCGCCTTGGCATTGGCTTCATTTGCTTTTTGTGAGTTCAGCGCTGCCTGCATCTGCTCATAATTGGATTCATAAATATCAGGCTTTATCTTGGCAAGCAAATCGCCCTTTTTTACTTTGTCGCCTTCTTTGATGAGGAGCTCCACCACTTCGCCCGACACGTCCGGAGAAAGTTTCACTTCAACTTCGGGCTGTATCTTGCCGCTGGCAGATACGGTTTCTATAATTGTCCTCTTGGTAACTTTTTCGGTAGAAACTTCTGTGATATCCTTTTTTCCTATCCATCCCACTTTCTTCCCAACGGCAAGAAGGATAATAATAAGTACGACTCCGATAATTGAAAAACGAATTATTCTTTTCTTTTTCATAGAAACATTTTTTATTTGAGTGTAAGAGGGGTACCCTGATAAAAATCGAGCACCTTGATCCGGAAAACATATTCATATTTGGCCTGCAGCAGATCTGACGTTGCTTTCGTCAGTTTGTTTTTGGCATCGTTATAATCCAGTGAGTTTACCATGCCGACATCAAATTTTTGCTGTGTATAAGCAAAGGATTCTGTAAGGGCATCAACAGTTTTAAGGCTTGCATTATACCTGTTTAGTGCAGCGCGGGCATCCGCATAAGCCTGTTGTATCGTTTTTAAAAGTTGGTTTTTTGTACTCTGAAGTACGAGCTCTGCATTGGCAAGGGAAATTTTTGAGGTGCCTATCATGGTGTTAGTTTGCCATTTGTTGAAAATGGGGATGTTAAGATATAATCCAACCGAGCTGTTCAGGTTTTTATCCAGCTGATCCCAGAACTTCACATTTTCGTAAGTATATTGGTATGTCGGCCCGTATACCAATTCGTTCGACGCTGTTACCCCGATAGGTTCATACCCGGAGATGGATGCGTTAGTAATATTTTTGCTTGCACCGGAGTAGCCTGTTCCGTAAGACCCGTTGAGGGAAATGGTCGGGCTCATCATGCCCCAGGAAACCTCCAGGCCTTTTTTTGCACTTTTAACTTTCAGTTCTGCGCTTTTAATATCTGGCTGAATGGTGCTGGCTTTGTTAAAAATTTCATCAACCTGCTGTAATAACAAATTGGCATCGGGCAGGGATAAAACAGGTTTTTCAATGTCAAAACCCTGTGTTGTCTGAAGATCCAGAAACTGCACCAGTGAAAGGTATGCCAGGTCAAGCTGATTTTGTGCCGTCACCACCTGAAGCTCATCGGAGGCTGCCTGGGCTTCCATCTGCAATAAGGTGCCTTTGGCAATAGTTCCGACAGAAAACAGGGTTTTGGTACGTTCAAGCTGCTGCTTGGTAATCTCATACTGGCTTTTGGAAGTTTCCAGCAGTTCAATATTGTATAAAATCTGAAGATAGGCGGTGGCTATGGTCAGCGAAATGTCGTTCTTCATTTTTTCGAGGTCGTATTTGCTGGCCAGAAAATCCAGCTGTTTTTGCTTTAGGCCGTTAAGAAGCTGAAGCCCGCTAAACAACACCACGTTTCCACTCAGGTAAAAATTATTCGACTGAACGGTTTGCGTAGCAAAAGAGTTGGTGTACATATCAACGGTCTGTCCGTTATTATAAACATGGTTGGCGCTGGCATTGATGGATGGAAAAAGTGCCGCTATACTCTGGTTGTACTGAAGTTTCGAAACGGCAGAGCTCAACTGCTGTTGCTTTATCTGAATATTGTTTTCAAGTGCATGGGAAATGCATTCTTCAAGAGTCCAGATCTTTTGTGAAAAAACACCTGGTGAAAAAGAAAAAAAGAGAAACAGTACAGCTAAAAAATACTTTTTCATAAAATTCTCAATAAGATACAAAGATAAAATCTTTTAATAAGCCGATGCCCCGACAATGGTAAATTCTTTTTTTAAGGTGCCAAAAAAAATTATAGATTCCTCATTTCGCTTCGCTACCTGCCCGACTGTGTCATTCAGGCGGGCATTCGGAAGGACATTTAATTTATGTTATAAGGAGTTGGGTGGGTAAAGCGAGGAATCTTTTTATTATTTGTAGAAAGATTTATTTGTAATCCGGCGGCGGATTCACTCCGTTGAAACAATTGAAATTAAAGAGATTCCTCATTTCGCTTAGCTACATTCGGAATGACATTATGGTTTGTTATTGGGGAGGGGGGAAGCAGCGGAGCGCAATTCGCTCCGCTGCTTCCCCCCTCACGTACCCACCAAAATTAAATGTCATTCCGAACCGGCCTGCCGAAACGATAGTGAAGGCAAGGCGGTGAGGAATCTATTAATATTTAAGAATGTTTTACCTGTTATTATTTTTTTTCCCAAATAATTCTTCCTTCACTAAACAAGTTAACCCATTTTGGATTTAATGAATGTTTCAAACCCGACAAATCAAAATATTTATCGGCAGTTAAGATAAAACGGAGAATGTTCTTATTTTTGTATGGATCATGCAAATCAACAATTGAAATTTTTGAGTAAATCCGCTTTGTGCCCTTGTGATAATTTAAATAAAATATGAAAATAAAAGCCATCCTCCCAGCATTATTGTTTTTGATTACCTCAACCGCCTTTTCTGCAAAGCAGTCCAAAGCTGTCAGCGATTCCGTTGATGTTCTGAATTACAGCATTAATCTAAACATGGTGCATTTGTCAACGAAGACAATCACGGGATTTACCACACTTAAGATCACACCCAAAGCAAACAACCTGTCGCAGATAAAGCTGGACCTGCTTGAGCTGAATGTCGATTCCATATTCTTTCAAAACAACCCGCTGACCACCTTCACCTATAATGATACCGTTATCCGTATCGACCTTCCTTATTCCATAAACATAAACGATACGGTGTTGCTTACTGTTCACTATCATGGTATTCCGCAAGTAGACGGATCGGGCTGGGGCGGTTTTTATTTTACCAGCGACAGTACCTTTGCATACAATCTTGGTGTCGGCTTCGAGGCTGTTCCCCACAACTATGGCCGTGTCTGGTTTCCGTGCCTGGATGACTTTGTGGACCGGGCAACCTATGATTGCTTTATCACCGTGAAAAACGATAAAAAAGCCGTATGCGGCGGAACCCTGATGTCTGTTCTTGATAACGGCGATAACAGCAGTACGTTTCACTGGAACATACACGCCACTATCCCAACCTACCTGGCTTCGGTGGCTGTGGGTGATTATGTTTCCGTCACGGACACATTTAACGGAATATTGGGGAAAATCCCGATCAATATTTATGTGAGGCCGTCGGACACCAACTCAGCAAAAGGATCATTCATCAACCTGAAACAGATTCTTGCTATTTTCGAAAGCCGTTTCGGGCCTTATCGCTGGGAGCGTGTCGGCTATGTGGGCGTCCCGTTTAACAACGGTGCGATGGAACATTCAACCAATATAGCTTATCCGCTTGTCTGCATCAACGGCAATCTTGCTTATGAATCGCTCTATGCGCATGAATTGTCTCATCAGTGGTTTGGCGATCTGGTTACCTGCAGCACCGCGCTCGACATGTGGATCAACGAAGGCTGGGCACGTTACAGTGAATCCGTTTTCATGGAATTGTTGTATGGCGCTGAAACATACAAACAAAATGTGAGGGAAAATCATTTCAGCGTGATAACAGAGGCACATGTGGTAGATAACGGGTACCGTGCGGTTTACGGAATTCCCGACGAATATACATACAGCAATACGGTTTACGATAAAGGAGCCGATGTGGTGCATACCCTCAGGAATTACCTGGGTGACAGCGCGTTTTTTTCTGCTGTAAAGGCTATGACCAATGATTTTCAGTTCAGGGATATTTCTTCTGCCGGCATGCGCGATTACCTGGGCGCACAAACCGGAGTGAACCTGAATGACTTTTTCCAGGCATGGATTTTCAGCCCGGGCTTCCCTCATTTTTCGATTGATTCTTTTATCGTAACCCAGACAAGCCCACAGATCAAAGTCCGGGCATATGTAAGGCAGCGCCTGCATCACGCGCCGGCTTTGGCAAACTCCAACAGGGTGGAAATTACCTTTGGTAAAAACGACTGGCGGTTTTTTTCGGATACCATACAGTTTTCCGGGGGTTCGGCCAGCAAAGAGTTTGTCCTGCCTTTTATTCCTGATTTTGCGATGATGGATTTTAATGAAAAAACTTCCGATGCCATAACAGATATGTATAAAGTCATCAAGGCCACCGGAAATTACGACCTGCCCCTCACGTATTGCAGGGTTGATGTGAGCGGAATCACCGACTCTGCGCTGGTCCGCGTGGAACACAACTGGGTGGCCCCCGATCCGTTGAAGGCTGCAAACCCTTACATTCAAAGGCTTTCGGATGTTCATTACTGGAAAGTGGATGGGATTTTCCCCGGGCAATTTATCGCCAAAGCACGGTTTAAATACAACCGTACCGCAAGTACGTCAACAGTGAATATCGACAATATCCTGCTGCCCGTTACCTCTTCAACGGATTCACTGTTGCTGCTTTACAGGCCCAACACCGCTGCCGACTGGGCCATCACCCATTTTTCACGATTAGGCCCTTCGACAGTTGGATACCTTATTGTGGACACTCTCCGCAAGGGTGAATATTGTTTTGCGGTCGGAACGCCTTATTTTGCCTCAGTAAACAATATTGACACACCTATAAATTATCTGGACGCTTTTCCCAACCCGTCAAATAATTCATTTACTTTTTCGTTTGATATAAACGAAAAAGCATCCATAAAAATTTATGATGTGGCAGGAAACGAAGTCAGCGTGGTTGAGTTCGGTGATAATGAACATAAGGCTGTGTGGAATGCCGCGAATTTTGCAGCCGGAACTTATTATGCCCGCCTGATATCGCTTTATGGAAAGAAAAAGCTGGGTGAAAAAAAACTTGTTCTGATCAAATAAATAAGCATGAAGTTTTTCATTTCTATAGCAGTTGGATTGTTAGCAACGGTGCAGGTTTTAGCTCAAAGTAATTTTTTGATAAAACCCGAAAATGGCGATTGTAAAAAACCTGTAGAAATAAAAGACACCATTTTTGGCCCCACCAATGCTCCTGCCGGATACGGCTCTGTCATGGAAATAACCGGTACCAAAAGCAGCCTGTATGAATTTGAGAAAGAACACAACACCTGCTGGTATTTTTTCAAAGCAAAGTACGACGCAAACCTCGAAATCGATATCTTCCCGGTGAACATCAAAGACGATTATGATTTTATACTCTACAAATACAGCGGAAAGACATTCTGCACGGATGTGGCAGAGAAAAAAATCAAGCCGGTACGCTCCTGTATCTCGCGAAACGATGTAAAAATAAAAAGTAAGACAGGCTTGTCAAAACAGGCGCCCGACGAATATATACATTCCGGTCCCGGGGCTTCGTTCAGCAAAAGCATACAGGTGAAAAAAGGAGAAATCTATTACCTGGTGGTTGACAATGTTTATCCGAACGGCGGCGGGCATACCGTGATCCTGCATTATTCCGGTGTGCGAAAAACAACAGAACCTGTAAAAACAGAAAATAAAACGCCCCAGAAAATTGTAACCAAGACTCCGGAAAATGCCACTGTAAATATTAATATTGTGGACAAGGAAACACAACAACTGGTGGCCGCCAACCTGAAAATATTTTATAAAAACAAGCCTAATTTGCCTCCTGCTGCAGCTGCAGACAGCGTTTCTGCTTATGTTGCGAGTTTAGCCCTTTCCGGTTCTTTTGTTATTAAGGCCGAAGCAAACAACTACTTTGATAATGCCAAAGATTTTAAAACAAATGCAACGGGCGAAAACACCACGGTCAAGCTGGAGATGAGCCGGATAAAAGTCGGGCAAAATGTGGTATTCGAAAACATTTTGTTTTACGGTAATTCGGCACAAATTTTACCGGAATCAAAACCGGCGCTCGAAGGAATTGCCACTACCATGAAACGCAATCCATCACTGCATATTGAGATTCAGGGGCATGTAAATTGCCCGACAACATGGTCCGACTGTGACCATATGGAAGAGCACAACATGCAGCTATCCATCAACCGCGCAAAAGCGGTTTACGACTACCTGGATGATGCCGAAATCGACACGCAACGCATGACCTTCAAGGGTTATGGCGCAACAAAAATGGTGTATCCGGATGCCCGCAGCGAAGATAAAATGGAGAAGAACCGGAGGGTGGAGATACTGGTTACCGGGTTTGAATAAAAAGGAATTTTTGCGTTGATTTTTTTTATGCACCTAATGATGCCAACGAAATTATGTTCATTCCGTCTTCTCGGGTGTAGCTTATTCCTGTTCCTGTGATAATGTTGAGCGATTTGGGCGGTTTTATTTTTTTTGTGTCTAATACCGAAACGAATTTATTGAGGTTTGCCGCAGCTTCATCAATTTGTCCTGTGCCGAGTTTTATTTCAAAAGCGCACCATTCGCCATTGTATTTTTGCACAATGCTGTCCACTTCCAAACCGCTCGAATCGCGGTAATGATATACCTTGGCATCGTTTGCCTGGGCATATACACGCAGTTCGTGCGTAACGAGCGATTCAAACAAAAAGCCTGTAAAATTCAAATCGTTTAAAAGCGAATTTTCGTCTGCTCCCAATGCAGCAACTGCCAATGAAACATCAGTAAAATGTCGTTTTGGTGATTTTCGCAATTCAGAAGATGAACGAATATGTGTGTTCCAGGCAGGCTGATCTTCCACAATCATCAAGCGGTTAAGTGCGTCGAGATAATCGTAAACGGTTGGTCGTGTAATACTTACGTTTTCTTTTTCACGAATATCGCTTTCCAAAGCGGAAGTATTTACTAATGTTGCAGTGTTTCGGGCAAGTGAGCGCAGCAAACTTCTTACTTTTACCGGGTCGCGCTTTACATTAGAAACCCTGCTCATATCCACTTCGGCAAGTAATTCTACATATGCACGGTTTAAGTCGGTTGCTTGCGCAATTTTATTATTTAAGAGTGTGGGAAAACCACCAATAATTAGTTTCTCAATGATAAACTCTAAGTCGGTAGGTTTGTCATAAATATCAATTTTTTTGCCTTCAAAGAGTTGGCCCAAACTTATTTTCCCTGAAGAATAACCCAATTCCTGCCACGACATTGTGCGCATATCAACAATGGTAAACCTCCCTGCGCCCGAGTGCATTTTTGCTGATTCTTCCGGGTTTGCCGAACCTGTGAGTATGAATTGTGCATTTTTTTGACGATCGTCTATTTCGTGGCGAATGTAGTCCCAAAGTTTGGGTTGTGCCTGCCACTCGTCAATCAGTCGGGGCGTTTCGCCAAGCAATAAACGCTTGGGTGCAGTGTTGATGAGAGCCTGTACTTGTTCGTCTCTGTCTACATTCAAAACACTTTTTGCTAATTGCTTTGCCGATTCGGTTTTTCCACAGGCTTTTGCGCCTCGTATAAGCACCGCTCCCGAAGCCTTGAGTTTTCGTTGTAACTCCTTGTCTGATATACGTTCTTTGTATTTCATGGAACTTTTTATAGTACAAATGTAGTACTATTTTACATTTTTTGAATAATTTATTTTACATTTTTAGAGCTTTTTACTTTACACTTTTGGAGCTTTTTGGTTTACACTTTATAGATTGGTTGGGTTAAAAGAATGTTCTTTGATATCAGTGTTGTGTTTAATAGCTAAACTGATTTTTCTTTGATTTTTCTTTGAAACCATGGAATGAACTTTGAAACCTTTTTCGATATTCTTCATATTGATTTCCAAAATCCTTTAATAATCTCTGTTCTTCCATTTTCACAACAACAGTCAACATAAAAACAAAAATTACAATGACTAATACAACAGCAGTTATTGAATTAATGTATAGTGCAAATGCAAGATATATTAAAAACGCACCGAATAGCATAGGATTTCTTGTGTTTTTATATGGTCCTGATACTACGAGATTCTCTGTTTTTGGACTTATTTCCAAATTTCCTATTTCTACAGGGCCACCTTTTCCAATAGTGTTTTGAATAATTATTGACCAAAATCCATAAATTACTCCTACTACCAGAAATATTATGATAAAAATCCATTTTATTATCGGATTCTGGAAAATTTCTAATCTATATACATTATCAAATAACCAAGTAATAATATAAATAATTGAAGGTACTAGTCCTATAACAACTAATCCACCTACAATATATCCTAATATCATTTTTTTATCCTTATTCATGCTATTCCTCCTTTTATGTTATTTTATATTCTCATTACTTCATACATACTTTCTTTAAGTATGATGGGCTGCTAAATTGAAAATGCTCAACATGATACCTGACGCCGTGTAGTTGCTTATGAGACGCATCCGCCGCGGTGGATATAAACCGCCCCTGTCAAAATAACCATAGCTTTCAAATTTGCCCAAAGCTGTCAACCCCGCCCGCACTGCGGCTTTAAAGCAGACACTAGTTAGCGGCAGTTTTCCTAATAGTATTTAAAATATCAATCATTTCTGTCCCATATTCTGTACAAACTTCAGTTATCCACGAACCCTTAAAGTACTTTTGATTTACCATTGACTGAATGAGTGTTGTAGTGTTGCTCAGCGAAGATAGTTGGAACTTAATTCTAACTGTATTAATACCTAGTTCATCAAATGCTCGATGAAATTCAGTTCGATCTGGATTTATTAAAAACTTCACTGCAAGATTTAAACAAAAGTTTTTTTTATTTAAATCTTGAATGCCTAGTACAACTCTTACTAGATTATTGAGACTAACTAATTTTTCAACATTGCTTTTTGCTAATTCATTGGCTTTCTTAAATAAATCATAAGATTGAATAGAATCTGAAATTTCCAAGCAAACTCCTTTTTCATTGAAAAAATCAAAATCTGTGTCGGAAATATTTGCCTTAATAAGAGACAAAGAGAGATCAAACTGTTTCAATTTACTACACCCCTTTATAAATTCAATTTTCTGTAATTTGCTAAGGAAATTGAATTTTGGTAAAAAAGGTTTGTAGAATGTTTCAAAATCATCTGGAGAATCTGTAACGTATCGAATTAAATGAGAAAATGTTAAATTGTCATGTATTTCTTCTAAAGTGAATAACTCCAATAATAATTCTTTTGTTTTAGAACAATCTTTTGATCCTAAACTCAATATTTTCTTTCTAAAACCATTACCCTTATTTAAGTAATCTCTGCAGAATAGTCTTCTTTTATCTAGCCTAATTGTCGAACGAATTAATGATTCAAATTCGTTAAAAAATGAAGCATAATAACTAAAACTCAATTCTAATGTATTTTTCCCTTGGCTTGAAATAATTCTATATAATTCTTCAAATTCTGCTTGACTAATACATTTTTTTTCCAAAAATTGTGTTGTAAAAATGGACGGACCAGGAGGATTTGGGAAATCATAATATACCTTGAGTGCTTCTTTAAAATTTTGAGATTTCTTTATCAATTCATTGAATTCGAATGCAGATAGAGAAAACCCTAACTCTCTTGCTTCACTAAGGTCGGTGTAAAGATTCTTAAATGTTGCTTTGATGCTATTCTTGTTGAAGGATGGAGCAATGACATCAATAAGCTTAGAGCCATAGGTATTCAAGAAGTCTAAGTACGCTTCTTCAATAAGAATATTTTCTGAATCTTCAAGAAAATTTAGAGCTTCAGGAGTTGAGGTCAGAACTTCTTTGGCATTATGCCATTCGGATTCTGTTGGCTCATAATCTAGCTCTTTTGTACAATATGCTTTAATTTTAAAATTTGAATAAGTGGACTTATTATCTTCAAAATTAAAAAGGTGATAGTGAAGTTTCAAACCACGTAAAATCGACAACTCTAATTCTCTGTCAGGATTTTTTTCTAAATTAAGATATCTGTTTCTCATTGCCGTCAATGGAAGAATAAGACTACCAATATTGCCGTCACAATTTATTACTTGATCGTCAGTGTATTCAAATAACTTGATAAATATTTGGAATTCGGGAGAATGTTTTTCTATCTTTTTTATTATTACTTGAGACTGATGCAATAATTCAAGAATGTGCTCCCCAATATTATTTCGAACAAATTCATACTCAGGGCCAGTTCTACAACACAGAACTACTTGTATGTTTTTGCTAATGGCATTTGTGACAAGTAAATTTATCTGTGATGAGTTGTTTCGTAGTAAAACATCCAATTCATCAATAAATAAGATTAGATTATCATCATTTGGTAAGGGGCTGTATTTTTCTAATGAAGAAATTTTTGTAGGAACGTATACTTTTTCTTTTTTTAACTCTGTAAATACGTCATACACTACTCGCGTTTTTCCAGAAAGTGGATTCCCAAGTAGAAATATTACAGGTTGAGTCTTAATTTTTTCTGCAGCCTCAGCATAACTTGAAGATTTATATAGCCTATCACTATAATAATGTATACCACGAGCCCCCATGAAATCCTTAGGTTTAGGCTCATGGTTTTTAAAATCAAAAACATTAAAATTTCCAGAATTTTCTTTAAAGCCCATAGTTTAAAATTAGCCAGTTATTTTTTTATTTTGTCAATCTCCTTCGTGTTCTTTTCATGAAGCATTATTATTGAGTCTTTAAGCATTTTGTTAGTGGAAACTTCATGTTCAAGTTTCTGCTCTAAGGTTTTTTGAATTGCCTTTTGCTCTGTAAGCCCATCATCATTTTTATAGGTCAAATAGGATAGACTTAATAGGATGATTCCATTAATTATAACACCAATAGATTTTAATACAATCCAAATATTTTGAAGAAACTTTGACCAATAATCTCTTTTAAAAGGTTTATTCTTAAACAGGAAGTGAGTTGACTCAAAATACAGGCCTCCTTTGAAAGTAGAACTAAATGCGTTTGTAGAAATATTGTGTATTACAAAGCCTTTTTCTTTTAAGTATTGTAGAGCCATCTCAACGTCTTCCTGTGTTAATTGTAATTCCTTCGAAATGTCGTAAGAGGATTGTTCATTTTCGCTTATTGAGCTTTGACTAATCAAATGCTTGAGGACAGCGTCAAGAAGTGTATAATTATATTTCATTCTGTCTGTTTAATTGCCTCTAACGTTCCGGGGCTTTGCAGCGGGCGGGTTTTTAACCGGCCTGCCGTGTCAACCTGTCCATAAAATTAATTAATTTTCCATTCGTTTCAAATTTTTCCCGCACCCGCCTGATGCAAAGCCCCTGTTACCTGCCGTTATTTTTATATTTGTCCATTATTGCATTAATATGATCCAAAAAGTAGTTCATGCTTTGCACATGCACAATTAAATGTTGTTGGGTTATTTGGATATAATTTTTTATAAAGTTGTAGTGTACTTGTTGTATCTTTTCCTTGTACTGAAACAACGTAATAAAATTGGATTCCTGTTCCTTCACCAAAAAGTTTGGATGGAAATAAGATTTTCTTAGCTATTACTAAAATTGGGTCGTGAAAAGGTGGTCGCCAACCATCAAACGAACAAATTTCTGTATGATATTTCCAATGAGCTCCAAGAATTAATTCTGTCAAATAATTATTGATTGGGTTTTTAATAATTTGTCTCAGTTCCATTTCTTTATTCTGGGCGGTACTGATTTTTTTAATAATGCTGTTCATTTGAAAAGTAAAAACTAGTGCAATTACGAGAGTCAGAAAAGGAGTAGTAAAAAATAAAAGTCTTTGTTTTTTCTGCAAACTTTTATAATAAATCCAAAGCTGAAAAATTAAAAGAAATGGTGTCAAGATGACTGCTGGATAGAAATACAGTGCATCAAAAATGTTAGTATGGAGTTTTCTCTTAATAAAACGCAGAAAAAAATGCAATAACAGGATTATAGGAATGTTGATGGTAACAAAAATCAAATATTCAAAATCAGCGAAAAGCAGAATGTAAACAGAAATAAAAATACCAAGTCCACAAATAGCAACAATAAACCCTAAAATCTTTGTTTGTTTTGTCAAAAATGGGAAAACAAGAAATGCCAGGCAAAAGACAATTAATATTATCGCTGCCCAAGTCACAGGTATGCAAAAGAGTTGTCTATCGGTATTGTAAAAATAACACGCAAAAAAAACACAAGCGTTGACTATTAAGAAATGTAGTTTTGTGGAAAATAATTTCTTGAGTATAAATTCATCATTGTCTTTTCGTTTCAAAAAGTAAGTCACAAATACAATTATCTGTAAGATTAAGAAGTATGTCCAACCTAAAACCATATTTTATGTTTCCTTTAATGTTGCGTTGGTTATTTATAATGGCAGGTAACGTTCTCGTGCTTGGTTTTCGGGCAGCTGCCGAAGGCAGCTTGTTAAACCTCGTCCGAGTAATTATTTTTTCTTTTATTCTGTTTATAATTCTTCGTGTATTAACCCGCCTGAAACTAAGCACGTGTTAGCGGTAGTACTTTTAAAATCTAATTCTTATTTCATCTATACCATTTCTCTTTAAAATTTCATTAAGTGATTCAAGTGTATGTCTCCTTAATTCATCTAATTTCATTGCAACTTTATGGTCGGTTACACAAATACAATCAGGACGACATTGCTTAATTACATTCTCACTTATTTTAAGGGTGGTGTAATCTCTTATCTGTTGTAATAATTCATAAATATAATCAAATTGCGTTTTGTCTATATTAGAACTCAAACTAATATACGGCATGGAGCCTGCTATATAATTACCTTTAGTGTCTTTTAGTTTACCGGTACTTAAAAGTTCTTGAATGTCTTTTATCGCTTGTAAAAAATCGTTACCACTATTTTCAACCATAAAAGGTGTCTGGAAAGCTGGACGGAAAAATGATTTTCGAATCACAGATAAAATATATTTTTCCTTAAATTCCATATCCAAATGTGAAACTATTATATCATAGTATTTCTTTAATATATTGATATTGGAATTTATTTCTTCTTCAATAGTTTCCCAAAACCAAATCTCAACTGGAAAAAGACTTTTGATTTCCCTTTCTTTATTGATTTTAGTAAAATGACTTTGAATTTTTACGTCTCTAAAACTTGTTGTAGCTATTATGAATCTGTCAAGTTGAGGAATAAAATTATTTGCGTTACTAATTTCATCATCAATAATAGTTTTATTAATTTCCGTCACAAATGAAGTCGATGTCCTTTTTGAAATCATTTTATGTTTACACTGAATTCCAATAATGTTTTTTTTGTCATTACCTATTATATCGACTCCATTTTGATTTTGTCCAGACCTTCCATATAAATCAAAAGAATTATTAAACTTTTCAATTGATAAATCTTTAATGAACATTTCAAAGTCCTGCCAATTTTTTGGGGGAAAAAAGCTTTTTATTGTCATGTTTTTTTTATTTATTATTACTGCTAACATGTTTATAGCCACCATAAAACTACCCAAATCCAAAACCCGTTGGCTGGCATTATATACTTTTTTTTGGTTGTTATTTTTCGTTTATAATCGTTTGTAATTATTTGCAAACGCCTAAACAAATTTATAATTTATTTATATAAACAAATAAAACATGCAAAAATATTTTTGACATGGAGTGTTTTCACACAGTTACCCCCATTTACCCACTGATATCGGCATTAAGCAATTTCAACCATGTAAGTTTTGCCATGTCCCAAATTTTTCCGACCTTTGCCTGTTTTTTAAAAACCAGCAACTTATGACCAGCGAGGAAGTTAAAACCCGGTTAAGTAAAGTCTTTTGCAAGGTATTTAAAGACGACAACATAATAATTACTGAAAAAACGACCGCGAATGATATAGACAAGTGGGATTCGCTGACACACCTGACATTAATTTCCGATACAGAAGAAGAATTTGATATAAAATTCAAACTGAAAGAACTTATTGCCATGAAAACTGTCGGCGATTATATAAAAACCATTCAATCTAAAGTTGGCTGAAAAAAATTTTCTCTCATGGGAAACAAACCCGTAAAAATCTTCATCATCCTTATACTAAGTGAAATCCTGCTTGTCGGATATTCCTTTTTCTACAACGCAACAGGAAATAAATTTATTAAAGAATATTGCCGTTTTTTTACACCTTCCTCTCTTTTTGATTTTTCATCTGCCGACGGAAATGCCATTGCAGACAGTTTGCTTCAGAATTATCTGGCAAACACCGTGAGCGACGATATGATCCTTAAACGGGCCAACTTGTCGAAAATAGGGCCAAAAAAACAAAACATATTTCTTGTCAACCCGGATCTTGAACCTCTTCCCAGCGGCCAACCCGGTGGCAAGGCGCTTGATAATTTTTTCAAAGCCCTGCTTCAGGAAAAAGACTCGGCGGTGATCCGTGTTGCCCATTACGGCGACTCACAGCTTGAAGGCGACCGTGTTTCTTATGTTATCCGTGATAAATTTCATAAAAAATTCGGAGGCTCGGGCATAGGTTATGTTCCCATGAAAGACCTCAGCCCCGTAAGCTATTACAGAAAAAGCAGCGGCAACTGGGCGCGCTATACTGTGTTTCACGACAGGCACCCGGGCATCAACTACGGCCTTTCAGGAACCGTTTGCCGGTTCTATAAACATACCGTAAGGCAAAACGACGATGTGGTAGCCTCTGATTCTTCAGCCGTAAAAGACACACAACCGAAAACCCACTGCATTGCATATAATAATGCCAATATTTTTTTGAAAATGGGCAGCAAATATAATTACAATACGGTCTCATTCCTTTACGGACAAAACAAAGAAAACTGCATTGTAAATATTTATAACAATGTTACCGACGATATGATCAATAGCGATACATTGTTGCCTTGCACCACGGTAAGTTTGCATAAGTCGGTTATCGGGCCTTTCCTGAATATACGGGTAGAATTCGTTGCGGATGAGAGCCCCGATTTTTATGGAATGTATTTCGACAGCGATCATGGCGTTCAGGTTGATAATTACGCCATTCGCGGGCATTCCGGTGATGGGCTGGCGCTCATAAACGACAGTCAGCTGAAACAAATGCTGACACAGACCAACACCCGCCTGGTTATTTTCCAGTACGGAGCCAATATGGTTCCTTACGTAAGATCAGAAAAAGCATGCGAATGGCTGGGCAAGATCTACTATGATCTTTTTATGAAATTTAAAAAAGCAAACCCTGATTTAAGCATACTGGTGATCGGCGCCGGAGATATGGCCCATGGCAGCGAGGGAAAAATGTGTTCCTATGCGTGGCTACCCAAAATTACCGCCACACAAAAACAGTCTGCATTGAAGGCTGGATGCGCATACTGGGACTTATTCAACATGATGGGTGGTGCGAACTCCATACTTACGTGGGCCGATAAAAACCTTGCTGTTACGAACGGGCATTTTTCTTCCAAAGGACAGGAAATCGTGGCAAACGAACTGGTTGAAGCTTTAATGATTGAATTCAACAATTACACGCATCAGATACGAAAGAAAAAATAACATGCAGCTGGTCCCGAAAAATAAAAAAACATTATTCTTATTGCTGTTCGCGGTAATATTGTTTTTTGTTTTTCAGTCGTTCATAATTTTTTCTAAAAACAAGTCAAAAACGGAAGACCCGATGCATCTAGCCTTGCACGTTGACTCCCTGATAAAATACCGGACATATTATCCGTTTATCCATTACGAAAAAAATTATATCGAATGGTTTAGCTCCGCGGGTATCAGTAGTTTTTTTAAAAAAATTTCCAAAACCGGGACACGCAAGCTAAAGGTGCTGCACATCGGGGATTCTCATATTCAGGCGGATATTCCATCAGGATATATGCGCGAGCGGCTGCAGGAAATTTTCGGTTATGGTGGGCGCGGACTTGTTTTTCCTTTTAAAGCCGCCGCTACTCATGCCGCCTACGATTATAAAACATCCTGTTCCGGTAAGTGGGATTATAACCGAAGCATACAAAGAGACATACGTTTCGACATGGGTCTTATCGGTGCCACCATTCATACGAACGACAGCGCGGCTTCTTTTAAACTTATTTTCCGTGAAGGTTTTATCCGCGACAATTTTACTTTGCTGAAAATATACTGCAAGCAGGATTCACTCAGTTACGACCTGAAAATTAAAACTTCATCGGAGGTCAATCCCTTACATATTGATTGCAATGACACCACATCCGGCAAACCTTATGTGGCCCTGAAAATCTCCAAAGCAACAGATACCCTGGAAGTGTTTATCAACAAGACGGAGGCAAAACAAAATTTCTTTGAATGCTACGGGCTGATGATCGAAAATAATGATGACAACGGCGTATTATACAGCAGCACCGGAATAAATGGAGCCGGCTACCATAGCCTCCTGCGACAGCATTTGTTTGCACAGCAACTGAAGGAATTGAACCCCGACCTTGTGATTATTGACCTCGGCGCTAACGACTTTAACTCACGGGTGTATAACGACAAGGAAATGGAAAACAACCTGACCCGTATCGTTGAAATGATCCGCAGCGGCTCACCGGAAACAGCCATTCTTATTTCAAATGCCCAGGATATTTATTACCGGAAAAAATATAATATTCCGCAGTGTAATGATTTTATGGAAATGACAAAGCGCGTGGCAAAAAGCCATAATTGCGCGTTCTACAATTACTATGATGTCAGCGGAGGCAAAAGGTCCATGGATAAATGGCTGAAGAACGGCCTTGCCCGTAAAGATAAAATACACTTGTCGGCGCCCGGTTATTATATCAGGGGTGAATTACTATTAAACGCCATGTTCAATTCATATGTGATGTGGCTTCAGAATCAAAATGACACGCTTATTGCCGCTAATCATATCATCGACACGCTTACGCTGAAAAAATATTTTAACGAAGATGTCTGCTTTAAAAAAGAAAATGCCCGTACAGAATCACATGCCGCCTATAACAATGAGGAAACAGAACCCGATGGAAACAATGTGGTCTATTACAAGATACGTTCGGGGGATAATCTGGGAAGCATTGCCGATCGCTATGGCGTAAAAGTCAGCCAGCTTCAATACTGGAACGGAATATCTGGAACTAAGATCATCGCCGGAGAAACACTCGTGATATACAAAAAAAACAATAGTGTTCCGCCTGCGAACCAAACTACAAAACCAACCGCAGTAACTACTGCAAACAGAACAGCCACCATTCCGGCAAACACCCGAAATACCGGAACGAAAAAAACATCCTATAGAGTGATTTCCGGCGATAATTTGTGGTCGATAGCAAAAAAACACAACACTACTGTAGAAAAAATAAAACAACTGAATAATCTGAAAACAGACAAACTGAATGTTGGACAGATTTTATTAATACCCTGATAATAATTTATGTTTGAATTTTCACTGACCGGTTTTTTACAAAGTTTGCTTTATCATCCGAAAGCACCGCTGGTATTTCATTCGGTACTGTTTATCGCATTGTTCACCCTGTTTTACCTAGTATATGTGGCCGTGTACAAAAAAATCACGGTACGCAATGTATTGTTGCTTTTGTTCAGTTTGTATTTTTATTATAAGATCAGCGGTGTTTATGTTTTTGCACTGGTGCTGATTGCCAGCAGTGATTTTTTTATCGGGAAGCTGATGTTTTCAAAAACATCAAAAAATTCTAAACGAAACCTGCTGTTGCTTTCCCTTCTTATTAATATCGGCCTGTTACTCTTTTTTAAATATACCAATTTTTTCCTTACTGTTTTCTTTGGTATCACCTCCGGAGAGGCTTCGCCCTATGTTCTTGACCTTATCACACCGGTCGGCATTTCCTATTTTATTTTCAAAACACTTTCGTATACCCTTGATATCTACAAGGAAAATATCGATGAGCCTGAAAAAAATTACATCAATTACCTGCTGTACGTTTCATTTTTTCCGAACATTCTGTCGGGGCCCATATTGCGAGCGAAGGATCTGTTACCACAGTTCCGGCAGGCGCTGCAAGTGAACAAAGAATTTATAAGTAAAGCGCTGTTGCTTATTATTATCGGCGCTTTCAAAAAAATTGTCATTGCCGATTTCCTGGGCGTAAACCTTGTTGACCGGGTTTTTGAATCCCATGTTTATTTCACGTCGTTTGAATACCTGATGGCCGGATATGGTTATCTCGTTCAGTTGTATTTTGATTTTTCCGGTTATACCGATATGGTGATCGGCATCGCCATGTTATTGGGATTTACCAGCACCCCTAACTTTAACAAACCATTTCTGGCGCAGAATATTTCGGATTTCTGGAGACGTTGGCACATAACGCTTTCAACATGGCTGCGCGATTATCTTTTCAACCCGATGTCCATCCGCTTAAGAAACCTTCGTAATGCGGGTATGGCCCTTTCGGTGCTGCTTACTTTTATTATTTGCGGGTTGTGGCATGGCCCCAACTATACTTTTTTAGTCTGGGGAACGATACACGGCTTATTAATGGGTTGGGATGTGATATCACGCAGAAGGCGGATGATGTTGCAGAAAAAAACCAATAAAACATTGTATAAAGTCATCAGCATATTCATCACCTTCCATGTGCTGATGTTTACGTTTATCATATTCCGCGCTCCCGACATCAGTGTAGCGACAGATATGCTGACGAAAATTTTTACTGGTGTGGACTTTTCACTTGCCGGCCAATGGTTCGGATTTTATAAGTATCCGTTTTTTATACTGCTGGCGGGAATCCTTTTACATTACACGCCGGTTAACTGGAACACAAAACTCAGCGGCTTGTTTGGCCGTTTACACTGGTCGTTGCAGGCGTGTGTAATTTTCGTTGCCGTAATTTTTATTTACCAGTTTTTCAGCACCGAGGCTCAGCCTTTTATTTACCTTAATTTCTAAAGAAAATGATGCCGCCTTTTGAAATTGTAAACAATCAATATAACATCGCGTATTACTGCACCCGCCATCAATGCCTGAACGGAAAAGGGGAAAAGACGGCGTTCCGCTGGATTGATCATAAAGGAGAACGGGCAGATTATACGTTCCGGCAACTTGATACGGAAAGCAATAAAATGGCCAACGTGCTGCTGCAACTGGGGATTAAAAAAGGTGATGTTGTTTTTACTTTTTTACCGAAAATGCCGGAGCAGTTTTTTGCTTTTCTAGGGATACTGAAAATTCAGGCAGTAGCGGGCACCTTGTTTTCAAACTTTGGCGAAGAAGCGCTTGCCGACCGCCTTGGTGATTGCCGCGCAAAAGTAGTTATCACTAAAAAAAGCATGCTGAAAAAACTCCTGCGCGCCTTACCGTTTCTTGATAAACTTGAATTTATCCTTGTTGTTGACGGGGATGAAAACAATGAAAAAATAATGAGTTTACCGGGCTTGCTGGAAAAATCTTCCGATAGTTTTGAAATCCCGGTTACAAGCGCAGACACGCCGTCGGTACTTCATTATACTTCAGGATCAACAGGAAAACCCAAGGGCGTGCAGCATGTTCACAAAAGCATACTTACCCAAAGTTATACTTCCATCAATGTGCTGACGCTGAATGAAGAAGACCTTTACTGGTGTACCGCCGATCAGGGCTGGGTTACCGGAACTTCTTACGGCATCATTGGCCCGTGGAGCCTCGGTATTACACAATTACACTATGGCGGCGCCTACAGCGCAGAAACATGGATGAAGCTGCTGGAGGAAGAAGGCGTCAGCAAATGGTACACCGCTCCTACTGCCTTGCGCATGCTCATGCGTGAGGATAAAAACATTTTTAAGAAGTATCCGTTAAAAAAACTGCAGCATATTTTCAGCGTGGGCGAACCGCTAAACCCTGAAATCAACACCTGGGCAAAGGATGTTTGGGGCAAAGAAGTTTACGACACGTGGTTTCAGACCGAAACCGGCAGCATCATGATTTGCAATCGTCCCAGAATAAAAATCAAACCGGGAACCATGGGCAAGCCTGTGGATATTATTAATGCCGCCATTATTTCCGACGATGGCAAACCTTGCCTGCCGGGCGAAACAGGGAATCTTTGTTTAAAAACTCCATGGGATTCGATGTTTATCGATTATCTGAATAACACCGGCGTTTATAACGAGAAAATAAAAAACGGGTATTATTATTCCGGAGATCTTGCCTTTTGCGATGATGAGGGTTATTATCATTTTGTCGGGCGGAATGACGACGTGATAAATACTGCAGGACATCTGATCAGCCCATTTGAGGTGGAAAGTTCGTTGCTGGAAATTCCTGAAATTGCAGAATCAGCCGTTATCGGAGCCCCCGACGACATCCTGTTCGAAAAAGTTGTGGCTTTTATACGGCTGAAAAACGGTATTACCTGGTCCGACGACCTTGAATTAAAGATACGGATATACCTGTCCAACAGGTTATCTTCTATTGCTACACCGCAGGATATAAGGGTCGTAGAAGAAATACCTAAAAACAAAAGCGGAAAAATAATGCGGCGTGTTTTAAAGGCCTGGTATAAAGGCGAAGACCCCGGCGATATTTCAACAATGGAAATCTAAAAATTTTGATTATGGAAACTTTTGATGAGTTAAATGCAATTTTTTGCAAGGTGTTTTATGATGATGATATAAAAATATCACGGGAAAATACCGCTGACGATATAGAAGGCTGGGATTCCTTGTCGCACCTGAATCTTGTGGTTGCCGTAGAAAGACACTTCGGCATAAAATTCACCGATGCAGAAATTGCAAAATGGAAGAATATCGGGGAAATGTATGATTCGCTGTTACTGCTGATTCAGAAAAAGGGAAAATAATATTAATCATTTGCCAATCATGGTTTTTGTGTTGCCCCTCTGGGGCAATACCTCTTTGGGTTATTAGTTTTTAAAAATGTTATGCCCCTCTGGGGCTTTGGATAAACTAATATAAACCAAAATCTATCTAATGGCCCCGGAGGGGAAAAACGTTTTTTATGAGCTATTTCTAATACTTTTTTGCCTGTCCAAAAAAGTATTCAAAAAAAGACATCCTGGCATATGCTTCTACCCGCTCTCATAAAATATTGAAAATCTATTCAAAGTAATCCCGACAAGTCGGGAGACGCCGTTGGCGCCTTTGAAGATTTTCTAATATTTTCTGATTCACGCCATCGCTGGCCCGCACGCCAGGAATTGCCAACGCGCCAAAATTTTTTCTATCCATTCTAAAAAATCGGAAATCGTTAATCAATTCTTATGGCCTCGGAGAGGCCAAACATTTTTAAAACAACAAACTAGGTTGTGCTTATTGCCCCAGCGGGGCAAAACATTTTTGTGCTAAAGGTTAACCTCCCAAAACATCAGAAACGGCGAACTACGTCAATCACGGTTTTTGTCCTGACTTCGGATCCGTCGCGGCGGATTAATTAAATCTAAGCACCCTCCCCGATCGTCCGAACTCGCGGATACTTTTTCATTCCGTAGGAATGTAATGTTGGTAAAAAACAATATTCCATAAAAGTTCCGCTCCGTCCCGAAGGGATGCCTATGGCACTGGAGCGGGATGTTAACAGAGTACATTTATTTTACCAACGTTTAGCTCCTACGGAGCTAGCGATATGT
>Ga0208789_1000792_pt1 | contig 24008 bp, 19 predicted proteins | sample Methanotroph_Enr_FD_187368 | JGI IMG/M metagenome (GOLD analysis project Ga0208789, IMG submission 187368) | Enriched soil microbial communities from Old Woman Creek wetland in Ohio, USA - Methanotroph_Enrichment_5 (SPAdes) (version 2) | ecosystem: Environmental > Terrestrial > Soil > Wetlands...
TGTCGTCGCCCAGCACTTTGGACGCGATGGAATGACGACGCGCCGCCATGCCGTTAACATTGCCGCGCAAGGTGTTGATTTCGCCGTTATGGGCGATCAGGCGGAAAGGATGCGCCAGATCCCAGGTCGGGAAGGTGTTGGTGGAAAAACGCTGATGCACCAGTGCCAGGGCGCTGTCCATGCGTTCATCGCTTAAGTCTGCATAAAACGCCCCGACTTGGTCGGCCAGTAACATGCCTTTGTAGACGATGGTGCGTGACGATAAGGACGGGATATAAAAAGCATGTCCATGATCCAGTTTTAAATCGCGGACGGCGTTTTCAACTTGCTTGCGGATCACAAACAGCTTGCGCTCGAAAGCGTCCTGGTCTGCGCAGTCTGCACCGCGACCAATAAAAATCTGCCGAATAAACGGTTCAACCAGTTTGACTGTCTCGCCCAAGGTGTGATTATCGACAGGGACATCGCGCCAACCTAGCAACGCAAGTTTTTCCTGCGCAATGATGTCAGTTAGCAATTTCTCGCAAGTTGCTCGATTGGAGGCGTCGCGCGGCAAAAACACCATGCCGGCTGCATAATCGCCCGCTTTTGGGAGGGATATGCTTAATTTGTCGCACTCTGCGCGCAAGAAAACATCGGGCATTTGAATCAAAATGCCGGCACCGTCGCCAGCATAGATATCTGCACCGACCGCGCCACGGTGGGTCAGGTTTTTAAGTAATTCCAAACCCTGACGTACGATTTCATGGCTTTTTTGACCCTTTATATGAACGATAAAACCCACGCCGCAAGCATCATGTTCATGGCGTGGATCATATAAACCCTGTCTGGTCGGTAGCGTACTTTGACTCATTGTCACCTCTAAAAAATATTACAAAAGGGTTGCTATCCTCTAACTTAAGAACCCTCGTTGCGTACCCGTTCCGATGCATGCATCAGAGGTCACGGTACGGCAAAACCAGTTAATTATACGGATGACGGGTAATTCTGTCACGCAGTCTTTAACAGGTGATTGGCATATTGTTTACAAATATTGGCTTTGAGCTAGAGGTATTTTGCTTATTCTTTAAATGGATGTGGTATCTTTCTGTATTATTTCGATGGTTGAATATTTTTTCAATTTTTCAAGCGGCATTGAAATTGTTTAAGTGAATTCACGTTATAGAGCTGGTTAATTATGAAAGAAAATTTTGATGTTGTAGTTGTCGGCGGAGGCATGGTTGGGGCAGCTGTTGCCTGTAGCCTTGGCGGGAGTTCATTAAAAGTGGCTGTGATTGAGAGCGCTCCGCCTCAGGCTTTTGCTCCCGAACAGCCGCATGATTTAAGGGTTTCCGCGCTCAGTATCGCGTCAAAAAACATCCTTGAAGCAGTGGGCGCTTGGGATGGCGTGGTCAAGCGCAGGCTGTGCCCGTTTCGCAGGATGCGGGTTTGGGAAACGGCGGGCGATACTGAGTTTTGCAGCGATGATATTAATTATCCGGAACTGGGCTATATCGTTGAAAACCGCGTGACCCAGCTGGCGCTATTGGAGCGATTGCAGGATTTTGCTAACGTAGAGCTGATATGTCCGGCTACTATCAATAAAATCAACTACGCAATTGGGAAATCGCCCGAAGTGGAGTTGGGTGATGGCCGGGTTTTGTCTGCCAAAGTGCTGGTTGCCGCAGACGGCGGCCAATCCAGAGTCAGGCAAGCAGTGGGCTTGGGGGTAACCAGCTGGGATTATCAGCAGCATGCACTGGTGATTTATATCGAAACCGATTACGGACAGCAGGATATAACTTGGCAACGCTTTGTGCCCAGCGGGCCGCAGGCGTTTTTGCCGTTAACCGGGCATTACGGTTCTATAGTCTGGTATAACTCGCCGGACGAAGTGTGTCGTTTAAAGGTCTTGTCCAATGAAGATTTGTTGCGCGAGTTGACGGCAACTTTTCCTGATTGTCTGGGCAAGGTTAATGCGGTTTTGGGGACTGCGAGCTTTCCGTTAAAGCGCCAGCATGCGCAAAGCTATGTTAAACCTGGCGTGGCTTTGGTCGGCGATGCGGCGCACATGATCAATCCGCTGGCGGGGCAGGGGGTTAATATCGGCTTGCTGGATGCGGCTGCATTGGGCGAGGTGCTGATCGAGGCTGACAAGCAAGGACTTGAGTTGGGTGATGTGTCGGTTTTAAAGCGCTATGAAAAAATGCGTCGCAATGAAAACCTGAAAATGATGACGGTGATGGATGCTTTTTATCGGGTATTCAGTAATCAGGTGCTGCCGGTTAAATTCTTGCGTAACCTGGGGTTGGGCTTGGCCGAGCGTATTTTACCCGCTAAAAATAAAGTGATGCGCAGTGCAATGGGGCTGGAAGGTAACTTGCCCAAACTTGCACGGGGCGAGCCGATTGTTTAATTGTAAATATTTGCGGCAAGGTTATGCGAGTGTCAGGCGATCGGCAGCATGGCTCTCATTGGAATAATTAATTTTTTAAGCTAAGATTCGTGAGTTTTAAGTAATTCTGATTGCGAGTGCAGATGGTGATGGAGAGAAGGCTTTATCAAAGGATTCCGGTGCAGGTTTCTGCTATTGTTACCACTGAAGATAACGTGCGTATTAAGGTGGTTGCGGTAGATATATCCAGCGATGGGCTAGGTATCGAGTGTAATACCAAGCATCGGAACATAATTACGCCGGGGGGGAGTTTTATTCGTGACGGCAGGCCGGTATCTGTGCATGTGGATATGAATCTGAATGATGAGAATGGATTGTCATCCAAAATAGTGGCGCGGTGCCATGTGGCTTTTTCGCGTCGTGTGTCTAGCGATCATTGCAAAATCGGTTTGCGTTATGTCGATATCGAAAATAACGGTCATGAGTGGCTGGTTCAGTTTATTCGGAAAATGTCACTATCTAAGTAACGGACAATCTCGATTTTAGGTGTTTTGCAATGATTGAGTCGGTCTATGCGCCGGCATTAGCCTTTACTATCCAGCATTTTTAAAATTTCTTCGCGTATTTGTTCTTGCCTGGCCGGGTCTGTGATGGGTTGCGACTGGTTGTCGGTGATGTAAAACATGTCTTCAGCCCGGCTGCCGATAGTGGTGATTTTTGCATTGTGCAGATGAATATTTTTTTGTACGAACGCACGGCCTATTTTTGATAAAAGCCCGGCACGATCGGTGGTGATTAGTTCAATGATGGTGTGTCTGTTTAAAGGGTCGACATGAAATTGAATACTGGTAGGGATAGGGAAATGTTTGGCCTGTCTTGATTGGCGATGAATGTTTTTATGTTTTTTGACTTCGCGATGTAACAGGTTGTTTCGTAACACGGTACAAATATGTACTTCTCTGAATAGTTCATTGATAGGTTCCCCCGACTGTTCAAGAACCAGGAAGCTGTTAAGCACGTAGTCATCGGTTGTGGTCATGATTCTGGCGTCAAGAATAGTCAGTCCCAGTTGGTCGAGAGCGGCTGTACTCAGCGAAAAAATAGCCTCTTCATTTTTTGTATAAACAAACACCTCGGCGCTGCCGCGTTGGGTTTGCGGGCGCAGCAGAACCAGCGGCAGTTCATCTTCTCTGGATGAGGCTATCGCAATGGTATGCCAGGCTATTTCATCTGCTGAATACCTTAAAAAATAATCATCTCCGGTATGTTGCCAGGATTTGAGGATGGTCGGTTCGGATATGCCAAGTTTAATCAGCTCGTCTTTGGCTTCTTTTTTATTGTCAAGCAGGCGGTCGGCCAGTGTCACAGGGTTTTGCAGTCCTCTGTGCAAGGTGCTGTAGGTCACCGAATAAAGCTCTTTTAGCAGAGCGTCTTTCCATGCGTTCCACAGTTCAGGGTTAGTGGCACGAATGTCGGCGACGGTCAGCAGGTATAAGTAATTCAGGTATTCGATGCTGCCAACGGTTTGCGCGAATTGATGAATAACGTCCGGGTCGCTGATGTCCTTGCGCTGTGCTGTCATCGACATGACCAGGTGGTTGCGCACCAGCCAGCCAATCAGGTTGGTGTCATGGGGGGAAAGATCGTGCTGGACGCAGAACTCTCTGGCGATTTCTTCGCCAATCGCTGAATGATCGCCGCTTCTGCCTTTGGCTATGTCATGAAACAAGCCGGCTAGGTAAAGCAGTTCCGGTTTTGCAATCAGTAGAAAAACATCATTGCAGAAAGGCAGTTCATCAAGATGCTTCTCTAGGGCAAAGCGGCGCAAGTTGCGGATAACAAAAAGGGTATGCTCGTCCACGGTGTATATGTGAAATAAATCATATTGCATGCGGGCGACAATATTGGCAAAGCAGGGGATATAAGCGGCCAATACCCCGTAGCGGTTCATGCGTCTTAATTGATCGGTAATGCCGCGCGGTTGGCGGAATGCTTCTATAAAAAGCCGGTTGGCGGCTTTGTTTTGGCGAAACTGATCGTCGATCAAGTGCAGGTTTTTGCGAACTAAACGTATGGTGGTCGCTCTCACGCCTTTAATGGATGAGTTTTGCTCCAAAACCAGGAATAGTTCCAACAAGGCCAGCGGGTGTCGTTCGAAAAGAGCGTCGTCACTGGCCTCAAGGTAGCCGTTGATGACGACGAATTTGTCGTTAAGCGGGATGGTTTTGTAAACAACTTCCCCGGAAACGAAGCGCTCGTTAAATAATTGCAACAGCATTTCATTGAGGCGCTCAAGTCCAAGTACCGTTTTAAAATAAAACTGCATGAACTGTTCGACATCCTGGTTGTATTCCTGATGCTCCGCGCTGAAACCGAATTGTTGGGCGAGGTCGCGCTGATAATCGAAAATAAGCCTGTCTTCGCAGCGGTTGGTTAAAAGGTGCAGCGCGTAACGGATCCGCCAGAGCACTTCGAGAGCGGCAACCAGTTCCAAGTATTCGGATTCGGGCAAGAAGCCGTATTTAATCAGTTCCTTGAGTGTCGATGAATTGTAATGGCGTTTAAACACCCAGGCGATGACGTGCCTGTCGCGAAGCCCTCCGGGTCCTTCTTTGATATTGGGTTCAAGATTGTAGGCGGTGTCATGGAATTTGGCATAACGCTGCCGCTGCTCTTCCATTTTGGCGGCGAAAAAACGGTCTGACGGCCATATTTTATCCGGGGTGGTTTGCTGTTTTAATGCTTTGTACAATGTGGTGCTGCCGGAAATCAGCCGGATTTCCATAAGGCTGGTCATGATAGTTTGGTCGTCTATCGCAGCTTCAACGCACTGCTTGATGGTGCGAACGCTTTGTCCCAGTTTTAGGCCGATATCCCAGAGAAAAGTGAAGAAGTTTGACAGGTCTTCTTGATAAGGGCTGGTATCCTCGGAATTTAGCAGGACAACCAGGTCAATATCGGAATAGGGGAACAGCTCTCTTCTGCCGTAACCGCCGACGGCGCACAGTGTAAGCTGGCTGGCGTGGTCGCCGAGAAAATGTTGCCAGCAGCAGTTTAGGATTTCATCAATGAAATCGGACTTCTCGTTAAGCAGTTTTGCAACCGATTTGTGCGGGTTGAATTTTTGCCTCAACTCGGTATCTTTTTGCTTCAACAGTTGCTTGATTTGTTGAAGGCTGTCCTTTTCGGCGAAAATCGCGGTATTGATGTTCTTGTTCAAGGTGATCACATTTCTTCTTGGCGCAAGGTAAGAATTTCATAGCCGCTTTGGGTGACCAAAATGGTATGCTCCCATTGCGCGGATAGGCTGCGGTCTTTGGTTACCGCCGTCCAACCGTCGGCCAGTACTTTCATATGGCGTTTGCCGAGATTGATCATCGGTTCGATAGTTAATATCATGCCCGCTTCAAGGACTTCGCCGTCACCGGCTTTGCCGTAATGCAGCACTTGCGGCTCTTCATGAAAGCTTTTGCCGATACCGTGTCCGCAAAATTCCCTGACCACGGAGTAACGGTTCGATTCGGCATGTTTTTGTATGGCATGGCCAATGTCGCCTAGTGTGGCGCCGGGCTTGACCTGCTGAATACCCAAAAACATGGCTTCCTGGGTTATTTTGACCAGGCGTTTTGCGTGTTGGCTGACTTCGCCAACGCAGAACATTTTACTGGTATCGCCGTGGTAGCCGTCTTTAATGACGGTAATGTCGATATTGACGATGTCGCCGGATTTAAGCTTCTTTTCTCCGGGAATGCCGTGGCAGATTTGCTGATTAACTGATGTGCAAATTGATTTTGGAAAGCCGCGATAATTGAGCGGTGCAGGAATGGCTTGTTGCATGTCGACAATGTAGTCGTGGCAAATCTGATCGAGTTCGTTAGTGGTAACGCCGGGAACGACGTAAGGTTCAATCATTTCTAAAACTTCGGCTGCTAATTTTCCGGCAACACGCATTTTTTCAATTTCAGTTTCGGTTTTAATAATTATGCTCATAAAAACTCAGGCGGAAGGTAAAAGGCGCAAGCGACTGGTTTTTAGCCATGTGTCTTTCATTTTGCGCCTATGAAATGTGATCATTTTAACAGAGTTCAACTTGTTGTGGAAAAGTAAATATGGTATAAAGGGAAGTTCGTTTTCGAACTAATACTCACGCCTATCGTCACGTTTGGAAGGGTGCCGGTTTACAGCTTTAATTTTAAACAATAGTTGTAGCTGGTTTCCAATCGGGATAGGTGGAGGCGTAACCCAACTCGGACACAGGTTCCGAATTTTTTATCTTAAGGAGAACACATGGCAGCAGTATCTATGCGGCAAATGCTTGAAGCGGGTGTCCATTTTGGGCATCAAACTCGTTATTGGAACCCGAAAATGGCTAACTACCTATTCGGTGCACGTAACAAGATCCATATTATCGATTTGGAAAAAACGCTTCCAATGTTTAATGACGCAATGAATTATCTGGGTCAGATGACAGCAAACAAAGGCACTGTCCTGTTTGTTGGTACCAAGAAAGCAGCACGTAAAGTGGTTGCTGAAGAAGCCGCACGTTGCGGCATGCCTTATGTCAACCACCGTTGGTTAGGCGGCATGCTGACAAATTTCAAAACCATCAAGAAATCAATCAATCGCCTTAAAGAACTGGAAGCGATGAAAGCAGACGGCACGCTTTATCAACGTTTCGGTAAGAAAGAAGCGTTAGGTATGGAGCGTGAGCTTGAAAAGCTGGAGCGCAGCCTGGGCGGAATCAAGGATATGAAAGGCGTTCCTGACGTGATTTTCATATTGGATGTCGGTTATGAAAAAAATGCGATCAGTGAAGCTAAAAAATTAGGCATTCCTGTTGTCGGTATCGTGGATTCCAATAATTCGCCGGAAAAAATCGATTACATTATTCCAGGTAACGATGACTCGATTCGTGCAGTTAAACTCTATTGCGAAAGCGTTTCTGCGGCAGTCATGGAAGCTAAATCGGCAGGTTTGGGAATGTCGGCAAAAGCTGATGATTTTGTCGAAGAAACAGCAGGATAAATTACGGTCTTATTTTGCAAGCGTTCTCTGAGCGTTTGCGGTTGAGCAAAAAGCGCCTCCTCACGGGGGCGTTTTTACAGTGATGAACGATGAGGAAAAATAAAGAATGAGTATTAACATAAGTGCAGCAATGGTTAAGGAACTGCGTGAAAGAACTGCCTCCGGTATGATGGAGTGCAAAAAAGCCTTGGTTGAAGCAAACGGCGACATGGAATTGGCTATTGAAAATATGCGCAAATCCGGTTTAGCCAAGGCCGATAAAAAATCCGACCGCATTGCTGCTGAAGGCATCATCGGCGCTAAAGTCAGCGATGACGGAAAAACTGTGGCGATTGTCGATATTAATTGCGAGACTGATTTTGTTGCGAAAGCGGATGATTTCGTCAGTTTCGTCAATAACGTTACTGATGCTCTGTTGAGCGCCGATGTTGAAACGGATGAGCAACTGCTGGCAATGAAACTGGCTGACGGTACGATTGTAGATGAAGTTCGTCGCGGTCTGATTGCCAAGTTGGGCGAAAACATTACCGTCAGACGCTTCCAAAAATACCAGACTGCTACGGGCGGAGCAGCTTGCTATTTGCACGGCAAGAAAATCGGCGTAATCGTTGAATTGTCCAAGGCCGATGCTGAATTAGGCAAGGATATTGCTATGCATATCGCAGCAAGCAAACCGACTTGTGTGTCTGACGATCAGGTATCTCCTGAATTGATTGAAAAAGAGAAGGAAATTTTTTCTGCTAAAGCGGCCGAAAGCGGAAAACCTGCGGACATTATTGAGAAAATGATCGGTGGTCAAATCAGTAAATTTTTGGCTGAAATCACTCTGTTGGGTCAGCCTTTTATTAAGGACGATAAAGTGACTGTCGGTAAACTGCTTGCTTCAAAAGGCAACAGCGTTATTCGTTTCGCCCGTTTAGAAGTGGGTGAGGGAATAGAGAAGAAAGAAGAAAACTTTGCCGAAGAAGTTATGGCTCAAGTTAGAGGCAATTAACCCACCTTCGGTTTACCTCCGCGAATTACGCATTAATAAATAACTACCAGCCCCCGATAATTAAAATGACTAAAACAATTTGCCAGAGAATTTTACTTAAGTTAAGCGGAGAAGCTTTAATGAGTGAGACCGGTGGTAGTATTGATGCAGATATTGTTAAGCGTCTTGCAACTGAAATTAAAGAGTTGTGCGATGTTGGTCTCCAGGTCGGTTTGGTTATCGGTGGCGGTAATATATTGCGTGGTTCGGAAAAAGCCTCCGAAGGCTTGGATAGAGTGACCAGCGACCAGATGGGCATGCTGGCTACAGTAATCAACGCCCTGGCCATGCAGGATGCACTGGAAGCCTGCGGCCAACCGGTCAGGGTGATGTCCGCGCTGAAAATCAATCAGGTCTGTGAAGATTATATTCGCCGCAGGGCGGTCAGGCATTTGGAAAAAGGCCGGGTTGTAATTTTTGCAGCAGGAACCGGGAATCCTTTTTTTACCACCGATTCAGCGGCCAGCCTCAGGGCGATTGAAATCAATGCTCAGCTGATGATTAAGGCGACTAAAGTTAAAGGCGTTTATTCTGCCGACCCTCAAAAAGACAAGAATGCCAAATTCTATCCGCGATTAACCTATGATGAAGCGCTGGATCAGCGTCTTAATGTGATGGATGCGACGGCTTTGGTATTGTGTCGGGATAATAATGTACCGATGCGGGTGATGGATGTTTTTGAGAAAGGCGCAATAATGAGACTGATGATGGGTGAAGAGATAGGATCCCTTATTCAACGAGGAACAGATAATGATAAGTGATATTCAACAGGACGCTTCAACTCGTATGGGTAAGAGCATTGAAGCTTTAAAACATGAATTCTCAAAAATAAGAACGGGCAGGGCGCACCCCAGCTTGTTGGATCAAATTAGCGTTACATATTACGGCACCGAGTCTGCATTATCCCAGGTTGCCAATATCGCTGTCGAAGACGCGCGCACTTTGACGATTACCCCCTGGGAAAAGGGTATGGTACAGGCTATTGAAAAAGCCATTATGAAATCGGATTTGGGCTTGAATCCGGCTACCAACGGCATGACTATTCGCATTCCATTACCGCCACTGACCGAAGAGCGCCGCCGCACCTTGGTCAAAGTCGTCAAGAACGAAGCGGAAAATGGCCGTGTTGCGATCAGGAATATTCGTCGCGATGCAAATTCAGCCATCAAAGAAGCCTTAAAGGAAAAAATGATTTCCGAAGACGAGGCGCGTGCGGCTGAAGAAAAAATTCAAAAATTGACCGATCAGTATGTTAAAGACGTTGAAAAATTACTGGAAGCAAAAGAAGCCGATTTACTGTCAATGTAATTGGGATTTAAACCATGCCTACGGATGATGGTGATAGTTTGGAATTAACAAACGCCCTGATGAGCACAAATAGCGGTCCGCGCCATATTGCGATTATCATGGATGGCAACGGGCGATGGGCGCAAAAGCGTTTTATGCCGCGAGCGATCGGTCATCAGGCTGGGGTTAAAGCGGTTCGTAAAATTGTAGAATACTGCGCTAAACATGAGGTCGAGGTCTTGACCTTGTTCGCATTCAGCAGTGAAAACTGGCGCCGCCCGGAAGAAGAAGTATCGTTGCTGATGAGTCTGTTTATGGCGACTCTGCAAAGAGAAATCAACAAGCTTGATCGCAACAATATCCGCTTGAGATTTATTGGCGACAGAAGCGCATTCTCTGACAAGTTGCAGGCTAAAATGGCCGAAGGAGAGGCGCAAACCAAAGATAATACCGCCTTAACGCTGGTTATTGCGGCAAATTACGGGGGGCGCTGGGATTTGTGTCAGGCGTTCCGTACAATGGCGGAAAAAATAGCGGCAGGAGAATTGAAAAAGCAGGATATCAGCGAGCAGCTGATCAATCAGCATTTATCAACCGCAGACCTGCCTGAGCCTGACTTGTTTATCAGAACCGGCGGGGAACAACGCGTCAGTAATTTTCTGTTGTGGCAACTCGCCTATACAGAGCAGTACTTTACCTCAACGCTATGGCCCGATTTCGACCAGAACTCACTTGAAGAGGCGATCAACAGCTTTAAAGGCCGACAAAGGCGCTTTGGTCATACCGGCGATCAACTGCTGGCTAAATCCGTTACCTTAAAATAACCGGCTGGTTTTCTTACTAAAAACTAACACTTACTTACAACTCCATCATAATAATAATCAACATGTTACTACAGCGAATTATTACTGCATTAATTCTGGTACCTCTGGTTGTGCTGGCTGTTTTTCAGCTGCCTGCGGAGTATTTTTCATTGCTTATAGGGCTAATCACGCTTTTAGCTGCATGGGAGTGGCTCAATCTGGTCGGCATTAATTCACTGGCTAAACGCGGATTGTTTTTATTGGCGTTGATTCTGCCGATGCTATGGCTGCATTTTTGGACGCAATTTCTTGAAATATTGGCGCAAGTGCTTGAGTTAAGTGTGCAGCGTTTGGCTGCCTTCACCAAAGAAGCGGATTTAACCACGATCAGTTCTTATTTGGAAACAGTCGATGTGCCCGATATAAGGGTTTATTCGGGGATGTTGGAGTGGTTTGTTATACCGCCGGTGTTATTCTGGATATTGGTGATGATATTAATTAGAAACACCCCTGAGGCTGTTTTAAAATTGGAAATGAGGCTTCGCTATAAAGCATTAATCGGTTGGTTTGTTTTATTGTCAACGTGGATGTTTTTAACACGATTAAGAACTTTTTATCCCGTGGAACTGACCCTCTATTTCCTGGTCTTAGTTTGGGCTGCGGATATTGCTGCTTATTTTACCGGCAAGAAATTCGGCAAAACCAAATTAGCCCCTGAAATCAGCCCAGGCAAGACGGTTCAAGGTATGTACGGCGCATTAATAGCCGGAGGCGTTTGTGCAGTCGTTTTAAGTTTGATTTACGGTTTTCCCTTAATGATCGCATCGGATTTTTTCATGCTATCCGTATTGACCGTATTGATTTCTATTTACGGCGATTTGTTTTTTAGCGTGGTCAAACGCCAGCGCGGCGTCAAAGATACCGGTTCATTGTTGCCCGGTCACGGCGGTATTCTGGACAGGATTGATAGCTTAATTGCAGCGATCCCATTTTTTTACGCCGGCATCTATTTAATTCACCCATGAAAGGCATTTGCATACTCGGAGCCACGGGCTCAATCGGCGTCAGCACCTTAGATGTGGTGGCCAGACATTCCAGTTTATATAAAGTTGTCGCGTTAACGGCCAATACCAATATCGACGCTCTTTATGAACAATGTTTGGAACATCATCCAGAGGTTGTTGTCGTTGTGGATGAACAGAAAGCGCAAGTTTTTGCAGATAAGCTTAAAAACTCGCCGGTAGCCGATATAAAAGTCATGTCCGGCGCCAAAGCGCTGGAGCATGTTGCAACGTTGGACAATGTTGATTCGGTGATGGCGGCCATTGTCGGCGCGGCAGGCTTATTGCCGAGCCTGGCGGCGGCCAAGGCGGGTAAAACCATCTTACTGGCCAATAAAGAAGCCTTGGTGATGTCGGGTTCGATTTTCATGCAGGCCGTCACCGATTCGGGCGCGCAATTGCTGCCGATAGATAGCGAACATAATGCGATATTCCAATGCATGCCCGCCGGCTATAAAACCGGCATGCAGGCAAAACAAGCCAGACGTATTTTATTGACCGCATCGGGTGGCCCCTTTCGGGAAACTCCCGTTGATCAACTGGCTGGTGTCACGCCGGAACAGGCAGTGGCTCACCCCAAATGGGATATGGGCCGGAAGATTTCCGTCGATTCGGCGACGATGATGAATAAAGGTCTCGAAATGATTGAGGCTTGTATTTTATTCGATATGACCCCAGATCAGATCCAAGTGGTCATTCATCCGCAAAGCGTTATCCATTCGATGGTGGATTATGTGGATGGAACGGTACTGGCGCAGATGGGCAATCCCGATATGCGCATACCGATCGCCTATTCAATGGCTTGGCCGGAGCGGTTTGATTCGGGCGTTGATCAGCTGAATATTTTTGACGTCGGGCGCATGGATTTCCAGGAGCCTAGCTTAGAGCGGTTTCCCTGTTTGCGATTGGCCTATGAAGCTATTGCAGCAGGCGGCACCATGCCGACTATTTTGAACGCGGCCAATGAAATTGCCGTCGAGGCCTTTTTAAATGAACAGGTTCGCTTTACCGATATTCCGCTGATTATCGAGCGCTGCATGAAAAAACTCGAGGCCAAAGCCGCCGATACGCTGGAAATCGTTTTAGATGCCGATCAACAGGCCAGATTGGTGTCAACACAGATTATTGGAGAACTGACTAATTGATGGGTTTGCTGCATACGCTATTTTATTTCATTGTTGCGATAAGTGTCCTGGTTTCAATTCATGAATTCGGGCATTTTTGGGTCGCGCGCAAAGCCGGGGTAAAAGTACTCCGGTTTTCGATCGGTTTTGGCAAAATTTTATGGGCGTATCAAAAAAATCCTGATTCGACAGAGTATGTAATATCGGCAATTCCGCTGGGCGGCTATGTCAAGATGGTCGATGAGCGGGAAGGCGAAGTCAAGGAAGCGGACTTGCCGTATGCATTTAACCGCCAATCCGTATTGGCCAGAACGGCCATAGTAGCCGCAGGCCCCGTGTTTAATCTGATGCTGGCCGTTGCGTTGTTCTGGAGCGTACTGGTGATCGGCGAGACCGGCATCAAACCGATACTCGGCACCGTGGAGCAGGGTACTTTGGCCGCCGCCGCAGGCTTTGTTGAAGGTGATGAGATCGTTTCTGTCAACGACAAGGCGACGCCCACCTGGACTGAGGCGATGACCGTCTTAGTTTCTTCGGCATTGGATGGAGAACAGAGCATCAAGGTAGCGGTAAAAAGCTTTGATGACCTGCAAACCGTCAGGACGCTCAAGCTTAGCGATAACGACATTGCAAATCCAGACGTGCTGTATCAACATTTGGGCTTCAAACCCTGGTCTCCGAAATTGCAGCCTGTTATAGGGACGGTACTTCCCGACAGCGCCGCATTTGCGGCCGGTTTAAAACAAGGCGACTTAATTGTCAGCGCCGATGGCACGGTTATCGAAGAGTGGATGCAATGGGTGGCCATTGTAAAAAGTCACCCCGGTGTCGCAATCAAACTGGTGATTGAGCGTGATGGCGCGCGATTGCCTGCCACCATTACCCCGAAAAGCGAGAAAATAGGCGATCAGACCGAGGGTAAGGTCGGCGCCTCAGTTCATATACCCGAAGAGCTGATCAAGTCAGTGAGCGTTGAATATTCGTTGCCGCCGCTGGCCGCAATACCGGCTGCTGTGGAAACCACCTATTATTATTCTGTGACCAGCTTAAAAATGATGGGCAAGATGCTGATCGGCAAAGCTTCCGTGGACAACCTAAGCGGTCCCATCAGCATTGCCCAGTATGCGGGCCAGTCCGCCACGATGGGGTTAGCGTCCTTTTTGAAATACATGGCCTTAGTCAGCGTCAGTTTAGGCGTATTAAATTTATTGCCGATACCGGTGTTGGACGGCGGGCATTTAATGTTTTTTGCGATAGAAGGCATTAAAGGCAGTCCTGTTTCGGAAAAGGTGCAGATTTTCTTTCAACAAATCGGCATTGCATTGCTCGTCTCATTGATGGCGTTGGCTATGTTTTTGGATATTGATCGTTTGTTTTAATAACTCAGGAATATTATGAAAAGAATTATTACGATTGCCGCGTTATCGCTATTCGGCCTGACTTTATCTGTCGCACATGCCGATGAAGAGGCTATCAGGCAAGCCCTGACTAAATCCATGCCCTCGGTAAAAGTAGGTACGGTCAAGCCTTCTGAAATCAGCGGTCTTTTTGAAGTTACCGTCGGCGGCAATATCGTTTATGTTTCCGGGGATGGTAAGTATCTGATCCAAGGGCACTTAGTTGATGTTGCGGCGCGCACCGACTTAACCGAAGAGAAATTGAGCGGCACCCGGAAACAGGCTCTTGAGAACCTCGGCGTCGATAAAATGATCGTGTTCAAGCCTAAGGTCAGCAAATATACGGTCAGCATCTTTACCGATATTGACTGCGGATATTGCCGTAAATTGCATTCAGAACTGGACCAATACATGGCCGAAGGCATTACCATCCAGTATTTGTTTTTCCCCAGAGCCGGTAAAGGTTCCGATTCATATCACAAAGCCATATCGGTCTGGTGTGCGGATGACCGGAAAGCCGCCTTAACCGCAGCCAAAAAAGGCGAGACGCCACCTGTTAAAACTTGCGATAACCCGGTTGATGAGCACATGCAATTGGCTGAGGAATTTGAAGTGAAAGGAACGCCGATGATGGTTACCGAAAAAGGTAATATCTTCCCCGGTTACCTGCCTGCAAAACAGTTGGCTGAAGCGCTGGCGGACGAGAAAAGCAAAAAATAATCTGATTTTGTTAAAAATGTGGGGGCGGCTTTAGCCGCCCTTGTAATATATCCGCGTTAAATCTTCCCTTAAGCCGATAAAGCAAATCCAAAGCCTGCCTTGGGCTAAGTTCATCCGGGTCCATGTCTTCCAGCAAACCCACTACCGGATGACACTCTTTCGATGAAAACAAATCCAGCGACGTAGGGTACGCTGTGCGTACCTTACTTGACTTATTCCGGACCACAAGGCCGTGGATTGCCATTCAAGTAGAAGTATTGTCCATCAAAGAGTACCAAAATACAGGCGAAACAGGCGTTGAAAAGTGTCGATGCGCAATGAGATCAAGCGCTATAAGTCCTGCCTTCGCCGCAGGCGACTCAAGAATTACTTTTCCAAATTCTGATTCTCTTATCATGTCCATCTGTTTTCGATAGTCTTCTGCCACAGGAGGCAGCTGGATTGGTGCTTCTGTCACGCCTGACTCAAAATGAGCGGGCTGAAAATAAAGGTATTGATACAGGTCTTTTTCAGGGTGCCAGAGCTGGATGCAGACATTGGGGTAATTATCTTTGGCATTTTTCGCCAACACTTCATAAATTTCGTTCATACCAAGAATGACGCTCCAACTAGCGATAGTCGCCAGCATCCAGGACATTTCCATCATACGGTCTGTCGTCTGTCCACCAAGCCAGCCGCCTTCTTCTACCAAGTCGTCCAAAGAGTCTGTGTCAACGGGTACAAATTTCTTCGCTTTGTAGGCGTAATCTACGTTACGAAACAGTTTCCGCAACCATTCTTTAGCGGCCTCTACTCGCCCCATTCCCATTAATGTAAACATAGCCAAAGTAATATCTTGGCTATGCCGATCCAGGCAGGGTGAACTGCAAACCCCGTTATTTTGTAACCATGCCTCTAAAGCATCAGTCACTATAATTGCATTGCAATACCAAGACTTTTTCTCTTCCTCCGTAGATACCGGATGGGAGCCTAAAAACAATGTAATACTTGCCAAAATACCGATTTGCTCGAAAGCGATCAGGGAGGATTCCACGCCATTAGAGGCATATCTAGTCAAGCTGTTTTCCACAAAACAGTGCGGTTGAACCCGCTCGAAGTATTGTGACGCAAAACGATGATAACCCCACCACATCATGCTGAACGGCCCGGCAATAGCGTCCTTTCTGTTTTTTTCATCGGCGAGTTGAATGCGATGCCACGACCACAACATGGCACGTTCCACGGCCAAGAGGCCTTGCCGGGTGTCGCCATCATCACGTAGCGTCCAGTGTGCGAACGCCTGAGCTGACAGATTGACGATCCGCAAGGCTTTCAACAAGGCTTTGCCTGTCTTGGGCTTGTCAATCAACTGCCCCTCGTTATTCAAATCCAGGGTGCGCATAAACAAACGATGCAAATCTCGTCTGTCGTACTCGCTATCGCCTGATAGGGCCAACGCACGGCGTAAATCGCGTCGATCTTCGTCATGAAAAATATGTTCATCTAAGAGATGTTTTTCGATCAGGGTGGCGATAGCATCAACACCCCAAAATTCAATAACTGCCTTGGCTTGGTTGTCGGTGACAAAACCACTCCAATTGGCTTGTACGTTTTGTTTTAATTCGCCACTGGTAGCAACAACGATGCGAATACTACGGCTTTGATCTTGTGGTTCGAGGTGACACTTCAAATAAACATCAAAAATCTCATCAATGCTTTGGCGAACAGCCTGATTCCCGCTATTCCATTCCGTGCGCCCAATGTCGCCTTGCTTGACCACTAAGAGCAATAACTCGTCAGTCCCTGTGTCTGAATTATCACCCCTAGCTGCGATGTCTACTCCGTATTGCCGATTGCCTGTTTGTGGACGAGCTACGGGAATGTAACCCATTTCCACCAGCAGGTCAGGCAGCAAACGATCCAGCTCATCCCGCTCTTTAAGTGTGCGCAGGTATTCAGCGATGACCAGTTTCATTCTTCACCTCGTTTGGCAAACCTGAGCCCTAATTTTGTGATTTCATCGTTGAGAGGATCAATAACATATTGAGCTGGTAACGTAACTGAATAGGAATGGGATCCAAGGCGGTTGATGGGGCCAATCTTGCCGCCATAGATGGAAAAACTACCTGTGCCTGCTTTTAGCTGGATTTTTGTGAAAACATTTTGCCATACCGATTGCTCGTCTGCCTTATCCCTCGCCTCTCGTGTTTCCCTTGACTTTTTCAATGCAACGGCATGTCGTATGCGCTCGGGGATTGGCGGGCGTAGTTCGTGTCTAATGGGCAACTGGTTGATTGCTTCGGTGTAAGCAAGTAGTTCTGCATGGGCGGATTTTAATAATTCTTTTACTTCAGGCGTAGCCCCCTCCAATTTTTCTTGAATAGCTTTCAATGTGGCATGAGAATAATTTCGTCCTACTTCGTTAACCAACAACGCGTGTACCCATCCGAAAGTTCGCTGCTGAGCCTCATTGGTCTCCAATAATGAAAAGGTCAGTGAAAGCAAGGCTTCTTCATAAAAAGTCCAGCCTATTAACCGCCGTACAAGGTACTTAAAGTCATCGGCATTTAAAGTATCGAGAACGTCTTTAGCAAAAACGGGATGTTTGACTCCATGCACCCATAAATGACCAATCAGTTCAGAATAAGCTGCACCCAAAACTCGTTCATCAGAAATCAGCCAGCGCGTAATCAATTCATATAACAGGAGCTTATTTGCCAATTTGCTCAAGCTCCGGGAAAAACATGAGCTCAATTTTTCATCCGAAGTTTTGGTGTTGTAATGTTTAAGTATCCAAGCTGTTAAACAGTCATATACCAGTTGATCGTGGATACCCGTTTCGATCAACCTTGAAAGCGAAGAGTCAAAATCATTTGCGAGTCCGGCATCTAAATCGGTCAAGGCATCCAGCATCTCTGCCAGATTTGGATGGTCTTTTACGATTTTGAGATTCATAAAAACGAAGTTGCCTAGCACCTGCAACGCTGCTTGGTTATCGGGTTGCGCATGTAACAACAGCTCGGCAACCAATTCCGGTTGCGATACAGCGGCATTTGATAGCGCCTGCCAAGCTTGCCGACTGACATTGGAATCCGAATGATGCCCCATCGCCTTTAGAGTTTCTTGAACACGGTTTTTTAAGTTCGGCTCCTTTTCCCAGTGATGGCTCAATCGCCCCAGTACCCACAAAGCACCTGCCACTCTCGCATTGCAAGCAGAGTCTGTATCAATCATGGCAAGTTCAGTGGCCTCACGGACTTGTCCGGCTGCTGCCAAACCGATTAAAGCGGCGCCATACAAATTAGTATTCGCTGCTGACATGTCTTCTCGGACAAGTGCGTATAGCTCTCTGGCAAGATGGGGGTGTACCGACAAATAGTCGCTCAGTTGATTGAAAAACATGCCTGCGAGCAAATCGCCTGAGGTTTTTGAGTGCTGCACCGTCGCTAATTCAACTATATCCACTACGTTCATATTAGCGATAAACGGCAGCGCATTGCCGATACTCCTCAAAACATCAAAAACGTTGTGAACATCCGAATTGGCGATTGCTTCGGTTCCGGCGTTTAGAATATTCAACTTTTCAGACATCAACCCCAAGAATCGTCCGTTGGTAAAATCAGTATGTCCAATTTCCTGAATCCATAATTGGTGTGCTTCATCAAACATTGTTCGTACATCCAGTGCTAATTCGAGCTCCTCGAATTTGCGGAAACTATGCATTGCTGTACAGTGACTTCTGGCTTCAATTGAGGTGAATTTCAATTCATTGCCTTCGATGTAATAAAGTTCATCGATCTGCTTGGGTGAAATGGAAATGGGAGTTAAAACTTCAATCGTGATGTTTTGGGTGCGCTGGTAATGAAGTTCGGACGCAAGCCGTGCGACTTCTTGGGGAATTTCTTCGAGTAGAGGACTAAAGAATCTGGGCATGATGGTATATTTAGATTGGCTAGCTTAAGTTTCAGGGTATTTGGAAATGGACTTGTCGTAGCTCGAAGGATACGTTGAGGAGCGAAAGTGCTTTGTTCTCGGTCATATCCTACACAGAATGGTAATTTTGCATATTATCAGCCTGCGATTTCTGATAATTCTAACATGGAGGTCAATTGGCGTACGGTTATAATCCGGTTTTTGTTGTGGGGAGAAGAAAATGAATGCTGTACTTGATGGTGTTTTGGTTTTTTATCGATAATCCTGTGTATTACCAAATGCAATGCAAACCGGGCGTGGTACTGAGTTTTTAGTCGGCAGTAATAAGCAGGGCGCGATGGACTAGGGCGGCGATCAGCCGGTCTGCCGGGGCGCCATGTGGAATGATACCGCTTTCAGCCAATGCGGCGATGGCTGGTGTGAGCGGGAGAATTTTTAGACCAAGCGAATCAACGATGTCTTCCATGTAATAAGAGGCTGGTGTATGTTGTATCGGCAGCACCAGTCGATTTTTGCGAAACAGTAAGGCGATTTCCCAGAAACTAATTGCAGCGCAGGCATATTGCCTTCTGCTCGGCCGCTATCCAGTGCTTGTTGCGAGGCAACCGTTAATCGATCCTGACGATCCGCCCCAAACAGCAGAATATGGGTATCACAAATTGCCAGCATCGCCCGTCCATTCTTCGTCCAGCGGTGCGCCGACAATGACGGTGCCGCGCAATGCTTCCAACCGTTTTAACGCGGCTTCGCGTTTTCTTTTATTGTGACCCGGCACGATGCGGGCAATGGTTTTGCCGTGCAGCGTAATTGAGATGACGACAAACAGTTTTAGCATTCACGAGGAGCCGCGACTTCAGTCGCGCACGAAATCCAATAACCACGATACGCTCAACGCCGGGCGCGACTGAAGTCGCGGCTCCATCATGTATAACATATCGGTAAAGCTTCATGGTCGTAACGCGCCTATTTTGCGTTCTATTAAACCATCCCCTTAAGCCGATAAAGCAACTCCAAAGCCTGCCTCGGACTCAGTTCATCCGGGTTCATGTCTTCGAGCAAACCCACTGCCGGATGACATTCTTTTGACGAAAACAAATCCAGCTGATTAACCCCCGTTTCCGCCTGTTGTTCAAGATAGGCATGGTCTTCCAGATGCCGCAATTTAGCTTTGGCCTTATCGATCACCGAACGCGGCACACCCGCTAATGACGCCACCTGCAAGCCGTAACTTTGGCTGGCCGGGCCGTCTTTGACCGCATGTAAGAAAACAATCTTGTCGCCATGCTCCATTGCATCCAAGTGCACGTTATGGATGGTTTTTTGTTCTTCCGGCAGTGTGGTCAGCTCAAAATAATGCGTAGCAAACAGCGTAAATGCCTGGGTTTCCTTGGCCAGATGGTCGGCGCAAGCCCAAGCCAGCGACAGGCCGTCAAAGGTGCTGGTGCCGCGGCCAATCTCATCCATCAAGATCAGGCTTTTTGAGGTTGCGTTATGGAGGATATTGGCGGTTTCCGACATTTCCACCATAAACGTGGAGCGTCCGCTGGATAGGTCGTCGGACGCACCGATACGGGTGAAAATCTTGTCGACAGGGCCGCAGGTCAAGGTTTTTGCCGGAACATAGCAACCGATGTGGGCGATTAACACGATCAGCGCGGCCTGACGCATATAAGTCGATTTACCGCCCATATTCGGACCGGTAATCACCAGCATCCTACGTTTGCTGGAAAACGACAAATCATTGGGCACAAACGGGATGTCCGAAACCTGCTCGACGACCAGATGCCGGCCGGCCTCAATCGCTATGCCGGGTTTATCGGCCAGCGTCGGTTGCGATAAGTTCAAAGTCTCCGCGCGTTCGGCAAAGTTGACCAGCACATCCAGCTCGGCCAGCGCGGCGGCGCATTGCTGCAACGGGATTAACGAGGTACCGATGATATTCAGCAATTCCTCGTACAAAGCTTTTTCAAAAGACAGCGATTTTTCCTTGGCGCTGAGCACCTTGTCTTCAAACGATTTTAGCTCCTCGGTAATGTAGCGTTCCGCGCCTTTTAAGGTCTGTTTGCGGGTGTAATGCGCCGGGACTTTGTCCGCATGCAGGTTGGAAATCTCGATATAGTAACCATGCACCCGGTTGTAATTGACCTTCAACGTGCTGATGCCGGTCGCCGCTTTTTCGCGGTTCTCCATGTCGATCAGGAACTGGTCGGCATTCTGGCTTAAGTTGCGCAGTTCATCCAGTTCCTGATGATAGCCGGGCGCAATCACGCCGCCGTCCCGGATCAGCACCGGCGGATTGTCGATGATGGCCGATTGCAGCAGTTTTAACATTTCAGGCTGTTCGCCGATCTGCTCGCATAACAGCGTAAGTTGCGGGTTATCGCCGCCGGAAAGCGAACGTTGCAGGGCGGGCAACACCGCCAGGGTGTTGCGCAATACCAGCAAGTCGCGAGGCCGCGCTGACTTTAACGCGATGCGGGAGCTGATCCGTTCAATATCGCCGACTTGCCGCAGATAGCCTTGAATATCGCGATACAACAAGACATTTAGCAGGGTATCGATACAGGCATAGCGGTTGTTCAGAATGCCGTGATCGCGCAGAGGCCGGTTGATCCAGCGCCGCAAACAGCGGCTGCCCATTGCCGTCGAGGTTTTATCCAGCACTCCGAATAATGTGTATTGGAGTTGCCCGGACGGGTGAAAATCCAGTTCAAGATTACGGCGGCTGGACGCATCCAGCAAAATGCTGTCGTCGCTGCTTTCGGTGCGGATGCCCTGAATATGCGGCAACGCGCTTTGCTGGGTATCTTTGACATATTGCAGCAATCCGCCCGCAGCAGCGATGGCGACAGGCATGTTCTCGCAGCCGTAGCCTTTCAAATCGAGCGTGTTGAATTGCTTTAACACCACTTGTTTGGCGCTTTCCGTTTCAAAATGCCAAGGCGGCCTTCTGCACAAACCGCTGCGCTGTTTTAAGCTGGCAGGCAGCGGCCAGTCTTCGCTAAACAGCAGTTCGGCAGGGTTAAGTCTACCGATTTCGCTCAATAACTGGTCGATGGATTCAACCTGCTGCAACACAAAACGGCCGCTGGTCAAATCCAGGCTGGCGATGCCATGTTGTGAATTTGGGAACGAGCACACCGCGACCAGCAGATTATCTTTGCGGTCTTCGAGCAAGGCTTCGTCGGTCACGGTGCCGGGAGTCACGATGCGCACCACCTTGCGTTCGACCGGGCCTTTTGACGTTGCCGGATCGCCGATTTGCTCGCATATCGCGATGGACTCGCCGTGCTTTAACAGCTTGGCAAGATAGCCTTCAGCCGCGTGATAAGGGATGCCCGCCATAGGAATCGGAAGTCCCGCAGATTGTCCCCTGCTGGTCAGCGTAATATCCAGCAGTTGCGAGGCTTTTTTGGCGTCATCGAAAAACAGTTCGTAAAAGTCCCCCATGCGGTAGAACAACAGGGTATCGGGGTGTTCGGCCTTGATGCGCATGAATTGCTGCATCATCGGCGTGTGCTGGTCGGTGGTTTTTTGTTTTATACTCATGAGCCTATTTTATCCGAAGTCGCACGAGGTCACATCATGGAGTCTGAATTATTTGAGCTGGCTGAACAGCTGGGCCGCACATTAAAAGCCGGCGGCAAAACCATAGCCACAGCCGAATCCTGCACCGGCGGCTGGATCGCGCAAACGATTACCGACGTGGCAGGCAGTTCGGCCTGGTTCGACCGGGGCTTTGTCACCTACAGCAATGCCGCCAAAGTGCAAATGCTGGGCATCAGTCCGCAAACGCTTGAACAATACGGTGCGGTGAGCGCCGAAACAGCAACAGAAATGGCAGCGGGTGCCTTGGCGCACAGCGATGCCGACGTTGCGGTTGCGGTGACCGGCATAGCAGGGCCGGATGGCGGAACGCCGGAGAAACCGGTCGGCACCGTGTTTATCGCATGGGCGGATAAACACGGGGAAGCCAAGGTAGCCAAAAAACAACTGTCAGGAAATCGGCGGAAAATTAGAGAGCAAACCGTGAGGTGTGCAATTGAGGGAGTAATGCTGCTGGGCTAAGTCATTGCGTGAATGTCTTTTGACGAGGCTATGTGCGTTACCGCACAGACTCACTTATCTTGTTGCGGTTAGACTACTAATGTGATCTTTTAACAACACTTAATGCTGTAAGGGTGTTTTTTAGAGACAGCTTTAGCATAACGTCAAGATATGTAAATCGAAATGAAATGACGAGATCGATTCAAAGGCCCCTCATGAAAAAAATATATAGGAAGGAAAATATTATGTTGAATAGAAAATTACTCACTATTGCCGCATTTTCCAGCGTGGCTTTCTTGCCGCTGGCACAGGCTGCCGATCAAATCCAGGATGATCGTTGGTATGTTTCGCCGTTCGCTTCATTCGTTAAAAGCGGTGGCGATCGTAGAGCAAAAGACGGTTGGGGCGGCGGTATGGGCATCGGCAAGATCCTCGACAAGCATTTCAACGTCGAGATAAAAGGATTTTATGAAGGATTTGGCGGTGATAACGGTCCCTGGGACCTGACCGGCGGCACGGCTGACTTACAGTATTATTTCTTCCGCGATAAATTCTCGCCTTATGCTGTCGTCGCTGCCGGCGGTATGAATACTTGTGCTTCCGCTAATTGCGGTGTGGGCCTTATTGGCGAAGCGGGCGCAGGTTTTACCTACGAGCTCCACGACAACTTCTTGATCCGCAGCGATGTGCGTTATCGTTACAATAACAATCTCAATGCTCACGTGCAGCCCGGTACGGATGAATTCCACGACATGACGGTTAACGTTGGTTTTGTCATCCCCTTTGGTGATAAGCCTAAACCCGTGGCAAAGGAGGAAAAACCAATCGCAGCGGCACCGGTTGCCGCAGTTGAAAGTTGTTCCACTCGCGATGCAGATTCTGACGGCGTTTCCGACTGTGTGGATCAATGCCCTGGAACCCTCAAAGGCAGCAAAGTTGACAACAAGGGATGTCCGGTTAGGCTTGTACTCAAAGGCGAACACTTCAAATATGATTCTGCGGAATTGACGTTGAATGCCAAGGATATTCTTGATGGTGTCGCGGAAAATCTTATTTCCTATCCTCAGAAAAATGACATTGAAGTTCAAGGTCATACCAGCAGCGAAGGCAGCAATGCCTATAATATGAAGTTATCACAACGTCGTTCACAGTCAGTTGTTAACTATCTTAAAATGAAAGGCGTTACCAACAAACTGATTGCAAAAGGATACGGGGAAACCCAGCC
>Ga0208789_1000793_pt1 | contig 23985 bp, 15 predicted proteins | sample Methanotroph_Enr_FD_187368 | JGI IMG/M metagenome (GOLD analysis project Ga0208789, IMG submission 187368) | Enriched soil microbial communities from Old Woman Creek wetland in Ohio, USA - Methanotroph_Enrichment_5 (SPAdes) (version 2) | ecosystem: Environmental > Terrestrial > Soil > Wetlands...
CGTTCAGCGGTACTGTCACCGGCATCACGGCGGCGATGGTAGGCTTAGGCAGCGTGGACAACACGGCTGATCTGGCCAAGCCCGTGTCGTCGGCCCAACTGACGGCTTTGAATGCGAAAGCCGATCTTGCGTCGCCGACGTTCACTGGGACTGTTGCATTGCCAGCGGTAACAATTGGCGGGGGGGTAGCAGTAAATAAGTTTATATATGGAACTGTTACTGTTGCTCCGGCACAAATTCTTGCTACTGCATGCAATAGTGAAAGCGTAACAGTAACAGGAGCGGCCGCCGGTGATTATGTCGTATGGACTGCTCCCAGTGGAATAGAGTCAGGTCTAGGATGGAGTGCATATGACGCTAATACTATTGACCGCCTCGGATTGCGTATATGTAATTTTACCGGCGCAACTGTAACTCCAGCCTCTGCAACTTGGAGGTACGTAATAATTAGGTGATGTTGCGATATCAAAGAATCCGGGCCAGTGATTTAATACTGGCCAAACTAGGGAAGCAAGTTGTTCGGTTGCCGTTATTGAAAGCGGGATGGCTTTTTATGAAATATAAAAGCGTGGGTCTGGCTTTGGCGGGAGTGGCGCTTGCTTGCGGCGGATGGCCTGCTGCGGCGGCCAATATGATGGAGACCAAGGCCTTTACTTCCGGGCTGGCCGTTTCCATCAGCGGGGGGAAAACGCTTGAGTCCACGGTGGGGGAGGTTTCAGGCTCCACTATGGCGGCTTCCGCTAAAGGCCTCCGGTCGGGACATTCCGGAACCAGCCATAGTCCCGGCGTGGTTTATGACCTTTCCGCTTCCACCACCACCGACAACCAGGCCCTGATGCAGTGGACCAACGTCGGCTCCGAGGGACTCTTCGGCCAGGCCAGCGCGGTGGAGATAAAGATCGCCACTTTCCCGGTGACCTACGCTAACTATTCCACTATCAACTCATCCCTTACCCTGAGCGCCCTTACCGCCGGGACCCTCGACCAGAAGCTTTATGCAGGCCTCGAGAGCGGCAAGACCTATTATGTGGCCATCAGGGTCCGTGACAGCAGCAATATGTACGGCCGCCTGTCGCCCAACGTCACTTTCGGCATCGCCCCGATAAAGCCGCGCTCGCCTTTCGTCTACGGCGTGCTGGCTAACGGCAACTTCACCATCACCTGGGACGCGGTGCAGCAGAACGTCGCGGGCAGCACTATTTCGCTTAACAGCTACGAGGTCTATTCCAGCACCGCCCTCAACGGCGTGGTGACCGGGCCCGTTACGCGCTCCAACTCGACCCTTTCCTACACTGTGGCCGCCTCGCCGGTAAAGTGGTACTTTGTAAAAGCCGTGGACAGCAACAACGTGCGCAGCGACGCCTCCATCTGGCTCAGCAATTCCGACGAAGTTGTCCGCACCGTGGCCGACGACCAGCGCGCCGTGGTGGATATCCCGCCGTACGTAGACGACTTCCTGCGCGCGGCCGGCCTGGTGCCGGTCATACAGAATCATCCTGAATTCGAGACCGGCGCTACCGTGGTCTCCTACAGGTTCTTCCTGCGCGACGCCGCCAACAACGAGGTTGCGGGCAAGCTCGAGCAGGACGTCACCCTTACCATGCCGCTTTCGAGGACCGGCTCCTTCAACGTGAGCGCGTTCTCCCCGTCGGCTTCCTACAGCGCCTACGACTATTCCGCTTATTATTACAACGGCGTCGAGGACGTCAAGATCGGCGGTACCGTGAACCCGGACAACGGCAGCGTATCGGTGCAGACCCGGCAGACCGGCCTCTTCAAGGTGAAGCAGGTCATAAGGGCGCAGAGCTTCCGCATAACGCAGACCGTGCCCCGGAAGACCTTCACGCCCAACGGCGACGGCGTCTGGGACGAGTTCAACATTATCTATGAGAACCCCGAAGGGCTCGCTATCAGCGCCGCCAAGGTCTACGACCTGTCCGGCGCCGAAATAGCCACCCTTAAGGCCGGGACCTACAACTCCGAGGCCTCGCTGGCCTGGGATGGGCGCAGGTCCGGCGGGGACAAGGCGCAGGCCGGCATCTACGTCTATCAGTTCAAGGCCGGCAATAAGTATTTCAACGGCACCGTGGTGCTGGCGAGGTAATAGATAAGGAAGGCAACAGTAACGTAAACACAGCCGGTGTTCTAAGGCCGCATCAGGAACTTGTCTTGCTTGAACGGCGGGCCGCGCCTTCAGGAGCTGTGTTACTGCTGTTACATTCAGGTAATATTTATGAAACAGGAAAAAGCTAGAATTGTAACTGTGGCAAGAGCATTGATCATATTTATCGGGATCGCCGCGGCTGCTATGAACGCTAACGCTTCTTTTTCTTCTGATTCCTGCGGGGCAAGGGCCTCCGCTATGGCCGGCGCTTTTACCGCGGTGCCCGGCGGCGCCGAGGCCATCTGCTCCAATCCCGCCACCCTGCTCGAACTTTCCTCGCCCGAACTTACCGCCGTTTACGGCCGCCTTTTCTCCGGTCTCAGCGACGATTCCACCATCGGCCAGGGCTATTTCGGCTTCGCGGCCCCGGTTAAGCGCTATCTCGCCGGCAACGCCGGTTTCGCCTGGAGCGACACCCGCCTGAGCGACGCCTACTCCGAAAGCTCTTATTCCGTAAGCTACGCCACCACCGTTTACCGCGGCATCGGCGCCGGCGTCACCCTTAAATATATGCGCCGCAGCTACGTTTCCGATTCCTATACCGCCGTCGACCCCGTCTTCGCCAGCGGCAATTCCGCCGGCGCGCTGGGCGCGGACCTCGGCTTTTTTTACCGGCCCAAGCCCGATTACGCTTTCGGGCTTTCCTTCAAGAACCTCAACAAGCCCGATCTGGGGCTGGCCTCCGCGGACCGCCTGCCGGTGGAAGTGCACGCCGGAGCCTCTTACCTAATGAGGTCCAGCCTGCTGGACGTGGACGCCGCTTTCGCCGGGCCCGACTATACGGTCGCCGCCGGCGCCGAATACGCTTTTCAGAGACGCTTCTCCCTGCGCATGGGCCTGGCCGCGGGCAATGATTCCCGCCGCAACGTGAACGTAGGTTTCGGCGGGCGCTTCGGCCTGGCCGCTTTCGACTACGCTTTCAGCCTGCCTATAAGCGGCATCGCCAACACCAGCGGCTCCCACCGCCTGGCTTTCTCTTTCCGCTTCGGCGCCGAAGCCGACCTGCGGCGCGCCGACGACCTCGCCGCCGCGGCCGAGCTCAGCCGCGCCCAGGACAAAGCCGCCCTGCAGGAGGAGAAGATCCGCGTGCTGCAGGAGCGCCTCGACGCCATAGTGCGCCAGAGCATGACGCCCGCGCAGCCCCAGCCCGCGGCGCAGCCGGTGCCTGTGGTCCAGCCCGCGCCCGAGCCCGCCGCTCAGGCCGAAATTTCAAGGCAGCTGGAAGCTCTTAAGCAGGAGCTGGAAAGGTCCCGCGCCGAGATGAACGCCATCAAGGCGCGCGCCGAAGCCAGGCCGGCCGCCGTGGCGCAGCCCAAGGCCCAGCCCCAGCAGCCCGCTTCGCGGCGCACCTACGTGGTAAGGGAAGGCGACACCCTTGAGAGCATCGCCGCCTCGGTGTACGGGAACTCAGAGCGCTGGCCCGAGATCTACCGCGCCAACTCCGGTTCGCTGGGCCGCGGCGGAGAAGTGAAGCCCGGTCAGGTGCTGGTGCTGCCGTAAATCCAGAGAGAGGCTGCTTTAAAACACTGCAACTTATGAAAGAGAACTTTGACGAATCTTCCCTCAACGAGGCCGCCATTAACGACGTGGAAACCGCGCGCCTGGCGCTGCGCTGGGCGCTGGATAAGATCCGCGGCCTGCACGAAGACGACCTTAAGACCCGGCAGAACCTGCAGGAGAAATCCAGCCAGGTCGCTTTCCTCGAGAACCAGCTTAAAGCCAAGAACGTAGAGATCGACCGCTCCGCCCGCGTACACGAGGAGGAGATGAAGTCCAGGCAGAGTTCCCTGGAATATCAGTTCCATTCCCGGCTAGAGCGCCTGACCGAGCGCGAGAAGGAACTGGAAGACAAGGTCTCCAAGAACGAGGAGATCCTCAAGCAGAAAGAGCAGCGCCTGCAGGAAGACTACCAGAAGAAGTCAGAGGAGCTGCGCGGACGCTGGGCCTCGGTGGAGGGGGAACTGTGGCAGCTGCGCCAGGAGCAGCTGGCCAAGCAGCAGGAATTCGAACGCGTTTACGGCACCCGTCTCGAAGAGGAGAAGAAGAAATTCGCCGAGGAAGCCGCCGTCCAGAAGAATAATCTGGAAGAGATCTACCGCAACCGCATCGAGGAGCTCGAAAGACGGGAGCAATCCGCGCACGAGGAGCTCAAAAAGCAGGAAGCCGTGCTCAAGTGGGCCAAGGACAGCTGGCAGAAAGATACCGACGAGCGCGAGCGCGCCCTGAAGCATAAAGAGCTCGAGATAGACAAAAAGATCCTCGAGAAGAACCAGGAGATCGACGATTACAAGGTGAAGGTCTCCCTGTACGATAAACAGCTCAAAGAATTCCCCGAGGCCGTGAAGCGCCGCGACGACGACCTCAACCGCTACAAGGACGCCATCTCCAGCCTGGAGAGCGTCATCCGCACCCTCGAGACCGAGAAAAAGAACCAGCAGGCGGACTACGAGCACCGCCTCTCCAAGGCCGGCGAGTCCGTCGAGACCGAGCGCAGCCGCTACCGCGAGATAGAATCCGAGATCCCCAAGCGCCTCAAGATCGCCGTCGAGCACGAGCGCAACCGCTACGCCGAGAAGCTGCAGGAGATAGAGCACGGCTACCGCGAGGACCTGGGCAAGCGCCAGGACGAGGTGGAGTACCTGCAGCGCAACCTGCGGACTTTCGAGGAGACCATCAAGACCCTCCAGTCCGAGCGCGAGGCTTTCTCCCATAAAGTGGAGCAGATGCAGACCCAGTATAACGTCAAGCTGGAAGAATTCGCTTTCCGCGAGAAGCAGCTGCAGTCCGAATACGACGTGCGCCTGAAAGTGGAGATGGAGAAGCACACCGCGGCGCTGCGCTCCGAAATAGAAAGCGCCGCCCGCATCTACGAGGACAGCCTGCGCCTTAAGGTGGAGGAGATCTCCCACCTGCGCCGGGACATAGACGAGCTTTCGAAAGATAAGACCGCCGGCAAAGAGCAGCAGGCCGCCCTCCGCCGCCAGATCGAGGCCGCCCACGAGCACGCGTCCGCCGAGCAGACCGCCCTGCGCGCCAGGCTTAAAGCCGAATTCGACCAGAAACTGGCCGACGAGGCCGTCCATTCCGAAAAGCGCCACTCCGCCGAGAAGCAGAAGTTCGTGGACGAGCTGGAAGGCCGCAAGTCGGAGTTCCTGGCCGAGGTGGCCCGCAAGGACGAAGATATCAGCGCGCTCCGCCTGTCCCTGCAGAAGGCCGGGGAAGACCTGCGCATGCTGCGCCAGAAAGCCGGAGAGGAGCTCAAAGCGGCCGTGGCCGAAGAACGGGCCCGCTCCGCCGCCGAGCTCGACGACAGGTCCGCCCGCCTGGCGGCCACCATAGCCCTCCGCGACGAGAAGATCGCGGAACTTTCAAAAGCTTTAGAGGCATCCAAGATAGAGAGGGAAGAGACGGTGCTGCTGGAGCGCGAGCGCATGCAGCGCCTCTACGCCGAAAAAGAGAAGGCCATCGACGAGGAGCTCGCGGGCCGCGACGCCGAGCTGCTGCGGGTCCGCGAGGCCCTGGTAAAGGCCGCCGCCGAAAAGGACGGCCTTGCGGCCGGCTACGCCGCCGAGAAGCGCGCCATGGAAGAGAAGCTGACCGCGCTTACGGTGCGCATCTCTGAAGAGGAAGCCGCCGCCGGCATCAAGCTCGACGCCGCGCTCAGCCGCGAGGCCGAACGCTACGGCGACATCATCGCGCGCAAGAACCGCGAGCTGGAAGCCGCCTCGCAGCTGCGCCAGTCGCAGGACGACGCCTACAGGAAGACCCTTGAGGATTTCCGCTCCAACCTCGCGGACTCCCTGGGCAAGCTCGAGATCTTTAAAAAGACCGCCGAAGAGCGCCAGACGCAGCTTGCGGCGGTCCAGATGGAGCTGGCGCAGGAAAAGAAACAGGCCGCCGACCAGCTGGCCGCGCTTTCCGCCAAGCTGGCCGAAAGGGAAAGGCTCAGCCGCGAACTCCGCACGGAATACGAGGACTTCAAGGCCGCCTTCGAGGAAGAGGTCAAGGACGAAGAGAAGAAATATAACGACGCCCTGCTCAAACTGCGCGCGACCGAGGAGCAGAAAGCCTCGAGGGACAAGCAGATAGAGGCGCTGAAGCGCGACGGAGAACTGCTGCGCGCCGAGAACCTGCGACGCGACCACGAGGCCGCGGAGCTGAAGGCCGCCGCCGTCAAGCAGATAGAGAACGAGCGGCGGGAAATGCACTCCGCCGGAGAGCGCCGCTCCCACGAATACGCCCAGAAGGAGAAGGCCCTGCTGGCCGAGATCTCCTCCCTGCGCGATATCTTCAATTCCAAGGACCTCATGCTGGAGAAGCAGAAGGTCCAGTTCGAGGAAGCCCGCAACAACGCCGAGCGCCTGAGGGTGATGCTCGAAGAGGAACGTGCCAGGCAGGCCGAGAACGAAGCCGCCCAGCGCGCCCTTAAGGAAGAATACGACGGACAGCTGGGCGCCGTCCTGGACCGGGAGCGGGCGCTCGCGGCCGAACTCGGGTCCCTTAAGAAAGCGCTGTCCTCCACTTCCGACGAAGCCCTCGGGTTCAAATCGGATTCCGAGGCCCTGCGCGCCGCGCATGAGCGCTTAAAGGCCGCTTTTGAGGAAGAGAAGAAGAGACGGGCCGAAGTAGAGGCCGCGGCGATGGCCGCCAGCTCCTCGCTGCGCGAGAAAACCGCCGAGTCCACGGGGCAGCGCTCCGAGGTCGAAGCCCTTAACCGCTCGTTCGAGCGCCTGCAGATGTCCTTCGAAGAGGAGCGCAGGAAACGCGCGGAGGCCGAGGCCGCCGCACTGACCGCCGCGTCCTGCCTGCGCGAGAAAACCGCCGAGTTCTCCGGGCAGCGCACCGAACTCGAAGCCCTGATCCGCTCTGTGGAGCGCATCAAGACCTCCTTCGAAGAGGAACGCAAGAAACGCGCGGAGGCCGAAGCCGCCGCGGAAAATTCCGGCAGGGCCCTGCGCGACAAGGCCGAGGAGTCCCTCGAGAACCGCTCCGAGATAGAGGCGCTCAGGCACGCCGTGGAACGCATGAAGGCCGCTTTCGAGGACGAGAAGCGCAAGCGCGCGGAGGCGGAGCTTTCCGCGGCCGCCGCCCGCTCGGCGCTTAACGAGAAGACCGAAGAGAACATGGGGCGCGGCTCCGAGGTGGAGTCGCTTAAGCACGGCATAGAGCGCCTTAAACACGCTTTCGAGGAAGAGCGGGCCAAGCGTGTGGAAAGCGAACTTCTCGCCGAGACCGCCCATTCGGCCCTGCGTGAAAAGCAGGAAGAGTTTATACGGACCCAGAAACTTGTGGAACAGCTTAAGGATAAACTCCGGCTATGGAAGAGCAAGTAAGCCATATAAACGACCTTGAAGGTCTCAATTCCGAACTCGAAGGCTTCCTCTCAGACCTGCACGGCCGCGAGGAAGCCTTGTCCGTGCGCGTAAAAGCGCTCGAAGCGGAGCTGTCAGGGGCCCGCGCTTCGGCGGCCGCCTCCATGAGCCGCATGGAGCAGAAAGAAGCCTCCATTTCCTCGGCGCTCGAAGGCCTGCGCGCTTCCCTGCTGAAAGAAAGTTCCAGGATCGTTTCCCTCACCACGGAGCGCGACGAGCTCGCCCGCCGCCTGGAGGCTTCCGCCCGCCAGCTTGAAGAATCTAAAACGGCTTTCCTGGAAAGGGATGCCCTGCTCCGGGACGCGCGCGCGGCCGCCAAGAGCAAAGCCGCCGAACTTTCCGCCGCCGTGGAAGAGGCCAAGGCCGCCATGTTGGGCGAAAGCTCCAAGGTCTCGGCGCTGGCCCTGGAGCGCGAGACCCTGTCCCGCCAGCTCGAAGCCGTTTCCTCCCGGCTGGAAGAGTCTAAGACCGCCGCTGCCGAAAAGGAAGAGCAGCTTAAGGAAGCCCGCGTTGCGGCCAAGGAAGAGTCCGCGAAGTCCGCCGCTGCCGTAGAAGCGCTCCGCGGCTCCCTGCTTACCGAGAGTTCCCGGACCGCCGTCCTGGCCGCCGAGCGCGACGGCCTGCTCCGCCAGATAGAGGAACTCTCCGTCCGCCTCAAAGAGGCGAAAAATGTCTCCCTTGAAAAAGACGCTCAGCTGAAGGAAGCCAGGACCCTGGCCAAGCAGGACGCGGCCAAATTCACCGCCGCCGCCGAGGAACTGCGCGCCTCACTGAATAATGAAAGTTCAAGGGCTTCCGCGCTGGGCACGGAGCGCGAAGCGCTCATCCGCCAGCAGAAGGCCCTTACCGACCGCCTGGAGGAGGCGAAAGCCTCGGCCGCCGAGAAAGAGGAACTGCTCAGGGAAGCCCGCGCTTCGGCCAAACTGGAGGCGGCCAAATTAGCCGCCGCCGCCGGGGAGCTGCGCGTCTCCCTGAACAACGAAAGTTCCAGGAATTCCTCGCTTACCCTCGAGCGCGACGATCTTGCCCGAAGGCTGCAGGCGCTTACGGAACTGCTGGCCGAAGAGAAAGCCGCGATGGCGGCCAAAGACCTGCTGATGAAAGAGGCCCGCGCGGACGCCAAAGAGAAGGCGGCCGGGCTGTCCGAAGAGATCGACCGGCTGCGTGCCTCCCTTGAGGACCAGGGCGCGAAGGTGTCGGCCCTGATCCTGGAGCGGGACGGGCTGCTGAAGCAGCTCGCGGGATCCGCCTCCCGGCTCGAAGAGGAGAAAGCCCTCTCCTCGAAAAAAGACGCTTTGATTAACGAGGCCCGCGCCGCGGCGAAAGCTAAGGCCGCCGAATTGTCGGCGGTGATCGACCAGGTGAAAGCGTCCCTCTTCGACGAGAACTGCAAAGTGGAGGCCATGGTCTCGGAGCGGAACGGGCTGCTCAGGCAGCTCGAGGATTCCGCCTCCCTGCTGGAAGCCGAGAAAGCCGCCTCCTTTAAAAAAGAAGAGCTGATCAACGAGGCCCGCGCGGCCCTGAAGTCGAAATCGGCCGAACTGTCCTCCGCCCTTAAAGATAAAGAAAGCGAGCTCGAGAAGCTGCTCCAGAGCGTGTCGGAACTGAAAGCCGATCTCGCGCTCGAGCGCTCCAGCGTGAAAGACCGCGAGCTGCAGCTCCAGAAGGTACTGAAGCTTAAGGAAGGCCTAGAGCGCAGGCTGGAACAGGCCGCGCAGGAAAATCTGCGCTCCGAAGAAGGGTTCCTCCTTAAAATAGAGCTGGTCAAGAAAGAGCTGGCCGACCAGGGCAAACGCGCCGGCGAGATAGAGAGGAAGCTGGCCGCGGCCGGGGCCAGGCTCGAGGATTCCCTCGAGGAAGCCGGGAAAAAAGAAAAAATGCTGGCCGAGGCCAACGCCGCCCTCGCCGAGAAAGACGCCCAGCTTAAAGACGCCAGCCTCCAGCTGAAGGCCCTGACCAAAGAATTTTCCGAAGTCAAAAGCGGCAGCGGTCATGAGAGCGCCAAGCGCGCCCGCGAACTGGCGGCCTCCATGGCAGCCCGCGTGGAGGAGCTTGAGAACGCCTTGGCCGAAGCTTCCGCCCGCAGCCTTGAAAAATTCCGCGCTTCCCAGTCCGAACTGAGCGGCACCAAGTCCGCCCTGCGCGGCAAGGAAGAGGAGAACGCCACGCTCAAGGCCAGGGAGAGCTCGCTCCTGGGCGAGCTGGCCGACGCCGAGGAAAAGTGGAAGCTGGCGTCCGCGCAGCTTCACAACGCGGTTTCAAGGCTCAGGAATACCGAGAACGAGAACGAGATAGCGCTGGGGCGCCTGAAGTCCGTCGAGGAAGAACGGGACAAGTTCCGCGCGGCCGCCATCAAGGCGGAGACCGCGGCCTCCTCTATGGCCGCCCAGGAATCGAAGGCGCGCGACGGCGAGGCTTCCGGCCTCATGAAGGCCCTCGAGGAGCAGGCGGCGACCTATACCGCCCTGCTGCGCAAATACGACGACGTGGTCCTGCTTAATGAAAACCTGGTCCGTGAAAGGGCAGGCAGCAGGGCCGAGGCCGATTCCCTGCGGGCCGCGCTGAAAGCGGCGCAGGCCGACGCCGAGCTGGAGTCCGGAGAAAAGCGCGGCATCCATTCGAACCTGGCGGAGAAGCTCCGCGGCGCCGAAGCGCTGCTGAAGAAAAAAGATTATCAGCTCGAGGAAGCCTGCGCCATAGCCAAAGCGGCGGGCGCCGAGGCGGTCTCCCTGCGTGCCCGCCTGCAGAAGACGGCGGAGTCCGCGGCCTCCGCCGCGAACGAGGCCGAGGAGGAAAGGGCCCGCTACGCCGCGCTCTCCGAGAAGATGCGGAGCGCCGACGCCCTCCTGAAGAGAAAAGAATCGGAACTGGACGAAGCCAGGAACGCTCTCACTACCGCGCAGGAAGCCGCCGAGGCGGCTACAGGCGAGAAGAAGGGACTGCAGGCGGGCCTGGCCGAGAAGCTCCGCGGCGCGGAAGCGCTGCTGAAGAAAAAAGAATTCGAGCTGGAGGAAGCCCGCTCCGCCGCCAAGTCGGCCGGCGACGAGGCCGTGCTGCTGCGCGTCCACCTGCAGGAGACCGCGGCCTCCGCGGCCGGCGAGGCCGAAGCCGAGAGAGCCCGCTACGCCGCGCTTTCCGAGAAGATGCAGAACGCCGACGCGCTGCTGCGGAAAAAAGAATTCGAGCTGGACGAGGCCCGGGGCGCCCTGTTCGCGCTGGAGAACGAATGTTCCCTGCTGCGGTCCAGCCGCGCGGCGCTCGGCGAAAAATACTCGCGCGAGATCCACGCCGAGAACGAACTGCTGAAAGAGGCCCAGGCCAGGGTGGTGGAGAGGGACTCCTTCATCGCTCGGCTCTCCGTGACCGAGGAAGAGCTGAAGAAAGAGACCGAGGCCCTCAAAAAAGAGAAGCAGAACCTGCTTTCCCTGATGCGCAAGAAGTCGGCCGCGCCCGCCCAGACCGCCAAGGTTACCGAGGCGGAGCGGATGCTGGCGGAAAAAGAAAGCAGGCTGGTCAAGCTGCGCTCCGAGCTGGAGAACACCCGGGCGGAAAAAGCCGAGCTGCAGGGCAGGGAGAAAGAGCTCCGCGAGGAGCTGAAGTCCAGGCCGTACCGCGCCATGCTGCGCGAGGCGGAGGAGAATCTCCTGATCAAGGAGAAAATGCTGGCCGAAGTCACTTCCCGCATGAAGAAGATCGGCAAGGATTTCGAGGACCTCAAGGGCCGCGGCCAGGCCGCCGGCGCGCCGGGCTATATCCCCGATTTCGAGGAGCTGGTGGCCGGGGTGGCGCACCAGGTGGCGAACTCCATCAGCATCATCCGCAGCCACGCCGAATTCTGCGCGGAAGCCCCCGAAGCCGAGGGCGTCAGCGAGTCCCTGGGCGTCATCGTCCGCAATATCGTGAACCTCCAGAAGAAGATAGACATAATAATGAATTTTTCCAGGCCGGTCATCCCGCAGCGCTCCCCGGAGCGGCTGTCGGCGGTCGTTTCCGAGGCGCTGGACGGGCTGCGTTCCTCCGGCCGCCTCGAGAACATCAAGGTTACGCTGAAGGGCGGCGAAAAGCTCAAGCCGGTCGGCCTGGACCGGGTGCGCTTCGCCTCCGCCCTGGAACAGCTGCTCCTTAACGCCGTGGAGGCTATGCCAGGCGGGGGGGAGCTGTCCGTCTCGCTTTCCGGCGGAAGCGGCAGGCAGCGCCTCGAAGTGGCCGATACCGGGGCCGGCGTCGAGAAGAAGAACCTGAACGCCGTGTTCCATCCTTTCTTTACTACGCGCCCCGGCAAGATGGGGCTTGGTCTTACCCTCGCGCGCAACGTGGTCAGGGCCCACGGCGGCACGCTGGAACTTTTAAGCGAACCCGGTAAGGGCGCAAGGGTTGTGCTGGAATTACCGGAAGCCTGAGGAACTTTATGTCACGTATCCTGATTGTTGACGACGAACCCGACATGCGCCTGGCGGTGCGCAATGTCCTCAAGCTGCGCGGCTATGAAATTTCCGAGGCCGGGGACGGCCCCACCGCGCTCGAGATGGCCAGGGAACACCGCCCCGACCTTGTGCTGCTGGACATGCGTCTGCCCGGCATGGACGGCATCGAGGTGCTCGACGGACTTAAAAAGATAGACGACACCGTCCCGGTCGTCATGATCACCGGCTACGGGCACATACAGTCCGCGGTGGACGTGATGAAGCTGGGCGCGAGCGAATACCTGCAGAAGCCTTTCGAGAACGCGCAGCTGGTGGAGACGGTGAAAAGATTCGTGCAGGGCCCGCCGCAGCCGCAGCGCGTCCCGCCGGCCCCGCGCGCCGAGGCCGCCGCGCCCGTGACGGCGCCCGCGCCCGTACCTCAGCCGGAGCGGCGGCAGCCCGCCTCCGTTCCCGAGCAGGCGCCCGCGGCCGCCCCGCGCGGCCGCAATCCCCTTTACGCCCTCGCCGGCTCGCTGGCGCTGCTGCTCGCCGCCTTCGGCGTCTACCGGCTGGTCCAGGGGAACTCCGCCGGCTATTACCGGGAGTACCCCGGCGTCGCCGCCAATATCTCGGCGCTGGTCTGGGCGGACGGAAAACTTTTCGCCGGCGACTGGCTTACCCAGGCGGTTTACCTCTATTCGGCGGACAAGGACGGGCTGCACCTGGAAGAGACTTTCCCCCTGGAGAAAACGCATATAAGCGGCCTGGCCGCCGCCGGGGACACGCTCTACGTGGCCGACTCCTGGAAAAAGACCATCGAGGCCAGGAAGATCGCCCCCGGGCTGCCGCTGCTCAGGAGCTTTCCCGCCCCCGGCAAGGTCAGCGCCCTGTTTTACGACGGAGAGTACCTATGGACCTGCGACAGCGAGGGCAACGCGGTGCTGCGCCGGCCCGATTCGGAGCTGACCCCGTCCGTTTCTTTCAAGCTTCCGGAAAAACCGGACCAGATCTTCAAGGATAAGAATTACCTGTGGACGGCGGTCTCCTCCACCGGGAAGATCTACCGGCACAAGCTGGACGACAGCCTTAGCCTCGACGGCGTCTTCGACCTGAAGACCACCAGGTCCGGCTCCCCGCTTTCCGCCTTCGCCTGGAGAGGCGGCAGGCTGTGGCTGGCGAGGGACGGCCTGGGGGTTATCTCCGAGGCCGGGACCGGCGAGCTGGTGGAAGAATAAAGCCGGCGGCGCAAGGCGGCCTGCAAATAAAAAGCCCCCGGGGAAACCGGGGGCTTTTTATTGCTGCTTTCCGCTTGCTTCGTTAGTCGATCAGTTCGTTGAGGATAACCGAAGGAGCGGCCATCTTGACCTGCGGGGCGTCGGGCACGTTCGCGGTCACGGCATAGTTGCCGTAGCGGGCGGCCACGCTGGAGTTGGTGGTGTGGCGGGTAACGGTGACCTGGTAGCAGGGCCCGCTGGCGCAGTTCGTGGCGGCCACAGCGGCCGCGAAGAACTTGGTGGTGATATTTCCGGCCGTCATGTTGGGGTACGAGATGTCCAGCTGGGTGAAGTCGGAAGTATACATGCCGCCGCGGGCGAGGTACCTTTCCTCGGCCGACTTGATGGAAGAAATCACCGACATCGCTTCCGCGACGCGGGCCTTCTCCACGACTTTAAAGTACTGCGGTATGGCTATGGAAGCCAGGATACCGATGATCAGCACGACCACCAGCAATTCGATAAGCGTGAAACCCTGTCTGATATTTTTCATAATATACCCCTCTATATGTTCGTTGAGCTCCGTACTTCTGAAAATAGTATATCACATAAACCGGTAAACCTGTGTGGTTTACTTGTGAGGTTTCTGTGATTATTATTCTGCCCGGAACGGGGCAGCGCCGGCGCGGGCGCGGGGATCTGCCGGCGGGCGCTTATTCGGGATAGTCCCACTTATAGCCGAGCCCTTCCACGGTGACCAGGTGCTCCTGCATCCTGCCCAGGTTCTTGCGGATGTTCTTTATGTGGGTGTCGATCACGCGGCTGGTGTTCAGGTAGGGTCTTCCCCAGATCCTTTCCATCAGGAACTGCCGGGTCATCACGCGGCCGCTTTTTTTCACCAGCAGGTAGAGGATCTCGAATTCTTTGGGCGAGAGTTCGAGCACCCTGTCGCCTATTCTCGCTTCGTGCCCGGGGTAATTAATAAGCAGGTTCCCGGAGGCGATGGTCCCTTCCGCGCCTTCCCGCTCCTCCGCCGAGAGGCTGCGCCGGATGAGGGCCTTTACGCGGGCGACGAACTCGGCCGGGCTGAAGGGCTTGGTCATGTAATCGTCGCCGCCCAGTTCCAGTCCCAGCACCTTGTTCACCTCGCTCCTGTCGGTGGTCAGGAAAATTATGGGGACCAGGCGGGAGGGGCTTTCGGACGAGCGCACCTGCCTGCAGAAATCCAGGCCGCTCATGCCGGGCAGCCGGAGGTCGACCACCATCAGGTTCGGGGTGAACTTCTTCAGCGTCTCCACCGCCTGCTCCGCCGAGGCGCAGGTGAGCACGCTGAAGTTCTCCAGCTCGAGGCGCTCTTTCACCGATTTGAGTAGCGCCGGTTCGTCGTCGATAACGAGGATGGTCTGTTTGCCGTGCATAGGGGCGTCCGCTACGAGGGCAGGAAGATGGAGAAGACGCTGCCGCCGGGGCCGCTCTCCGCCTCTATCCTGCCGCCGTGCAGCTCTATAAGGTACTTGGCTATATAAAGGCCCAGGCCCGTGCCCTGCCTGGCCGACGGGTATTCCCGCCTGCCGGAACTTATGCGGTAAAATTTGCTGAAAATGTTCTGGAGCTCGTTCGCGGGAATGCCTATGCCGGTGTCGCACACGCGCACTTTCTGCCAGCCCGGGAGGGTCTCGATGAAAACGGTGACGGAGCCCGAATCGGTGAACTTCACGGCGTTGCCTATCACGTTGGCCAGCACCTGGTAAAGGCGGTCGGGGTCGCCGCGCGTGTCGGGGATCTCCTCGCCCACGATGAATTCTAGCTTGAGCCCCTTCTGCGCGGCGTAGGTCTTGAAGGCGCGCGCCGCCCTGTCCGCCAGCTCTTCCAGGTTCACCGGCTTCAGGTCCAGCGTCAGCTTGCCCGACTCGATTTTCGAGACCTCCAGCATGGAGTCTATGAAGCGGTTCAGCCTATGGGAATGCTCGGTGATGGAGAGCACCTGCTCCGGGATCCTGTCGTATTCGCGTTTTTCCGCCAGCTTCAGGATGATGTCGGCGCACAGTTCTATGCCGGTCACCGGCGAGCGCAGGTCGTGGGTGATGCTCGAGGCGAAATCCCGCTTCATGTCGTCGAATTCCTTGAGCCTGCCGGCCATCTCGTTGAACTCGGCGGCCAGGCGGCCCATCTCGTCCTTGCTCGTCACCGGGATCCGGTGGTCGAGGCGGCCCGAACCGATCAGGCGCGCGGCCTCGGCCATGGTCTGCAGCGGGTCGGCTATCACGCGGGTGATTATCAGCGTGCCGATGCAGCCGATGGCGAACGAGAGGGAAAGGATTATGAAAAAATTGGCCGAGGACTGCTGGAGGGAAGAATCCATCTCCTGGTAGATCAGCTGCGTGGAAAAATCTATGTGCGCCGTGATCTCCCTTCCTTTCTTGCTCCTGGCGGCCAGGGAAGCCTCGAGTATCTCCACGCCGCCGTCCCTCCGGGTTTCCCAGACGCCGGTGCCGGGGGGGAGGAATTTCTTGAAATAATATTTGGACGGGGCCGGGTGGGGGCTGTAGTAGCGGTCTTCCATGAAGACGCGCCCGCCCTCCGCGCTGCACGAGACCTTTACTATCTCGGGCGCTTTCAGGAAGGTCTTGAAATACCTGTAGGCCGAGGAGTTGGCCGGGGAGCCGTGGATCTCCTTGCAGACCTCCGACATTGCGAGCAGGGTCTGGAGGTTCTTCTTCTGACTGTTGGCGGCGATGGTGGCTAATTCGTTGCGCAGAAAGAGGAACGCCGTAAGCGCCGAGATTGCCGTCAGGAGTGTGAGGATGAAGAGGATGAGTTTGGTGCGGATGCTCATGGAAATATGCGCCCGGCGCGATTCGAACGCGCGGCCACTCGCTTAAAAGGCGAATGCTCTACCCCTGAGCTACGGGCGCTTAACTTTCCTGACCACGACCACGCTTCAATTATACCAAATTCCCGGAAGGAAGCAAGAAAGTCTCCCGGACTGCCGTTGAAATCTTACCCTTTCATGCGACGGGTTGCTGCACGGTTAGGGCGTCTCTCCGCGTAATTCTGGCCGCCTGAAAGTCATGGCCCCGGATGCGGCACAGACATAGTTTTGCCAAGCCGCAAAATTAGGGCTATCCTGGCCTTCGGCCCCCTCGCGGAGCTCGGGCCGGCTTCGCCGGGGATACACCCCGGCCTGCGCTCGAAGCAAAGCTTCGGCTCGGCCGCGCTTCGCGTAATTTTGCCAAGGCGCAAAATTAGGGCTATAATATACCGCATGGCGCGGACTGTGTCTGCGCCGTTTCGACAACTATGCTCAACAAGCGGCCGACCCGAAAATATAAAGTGCGTGTGCGCGGCAAGGTGCGCAACCAGCTGCTCAGGCGCGGCGGCGCCGCCGCGGGCGTAGCCGTCGGCCTGCTGCTCGGTTCCTGGATCTTCGGCGCGGGGATAAAAGCCTCCCGGCAGTTCCTGGAAAGCCGTCTCTTTTCCTTCAGGCCGGCCGCCTTCGAGATAAACTGCCCCTCGCCGGAGGTGACGGCTTCCCTGAAGGAGCTGGCCGACAAAGCGATACGCTACCGTCTCAGCGCGGGCCGCTGCGCGGACATGGAGCGCGAAATAAAGAGCCGCCACCCGGGCCTCGCCTCCGTAAAAGTCTCCAGGAATTTCTTCACCGGCAAGGCCGGCATCACAGCCGTCCCCGAAGAGGTCGTCTCCGCGGTGCTGGCCGACGGGGCCACGGCCTACCTCGGGACCACGGGCAAGCTGCTGCCCGAAAAACTTTCCGGGACCGGCGGGGACCCTTTCCTGGTCCAGCTTACCGCCGCGCCCGGCGAAGCCCCCGAGCTGGCCGCCTTCCTCGCCGGTCTTAAGCCGCTCGCCGGCCTTTTCTATTCGAAGCCGCTGGCCCTTTCCTGCGACGGCCGCAGCTGGGACTGCACCCTCAGGCTGGAGGACGGCACGACCGTGCTCTGGGGGAAATTTGAATTTACACGGTTAAAAGTATTAAGATTGAATGAAGTAATGAAGGACGCCTTCCTGAAGACCGACGGCCCGCTGCGCGCGGACCTGCGGTCCTTCCGGGAGGGAAAGATTTTTGTTTCCGCAGTAAAACAAGCAGTTATTCCTAAAAAGCCGGCCCGCGCCGGCGCCTTTTAAAGAGACGTTTTCTGTCGGTTCTTGGAGCATCATATGGGAAAATCCGAAATAATAGCCGGGCTTGACATGGGTTCAAGCCGGGTCACCTGCGTAATAGCCGAGCGCGACGACGAGCACAACAAGATCCGCGTTCTCGCCGGCGCTTCGGTCCCCTGCAAGGGCCTCAAGGGCGGCGTGGTGGTCAACATCGAGGAGACCGCCAGGGCCATCGAGCACGTGATGGACGCGGCCGAGAGCAAGGCCAGCGAAGTGGTCGGCGAGGTGTACCTCGGCGTGCGCGGGGCGCATATCCAGGCTTTCGACAGCAAGGGCGGCTATAACATCGCCCGCACCGACAAGGAGATCACCGGCGAGGACGTCTCCAACGTCATCGAGAACGCCAAGACTTTCCAGCTCTCCCCGGACCGCGAGATCCTGCACGTCATCCCCCAGGGCTTTTCCCTGGACCGGCAGCGCGGCGTCCCCAACCCCATCGGCATGGAAGGCGCCCTGCTCGAAGTCGGCGTCCATATCATCACCGCTTCCAGCCCGGCGATAAACAACCTGGTCAAGTCCGTCTCGAAAGGCGGCTTCCGCGTGGTCGCCCCCATTTACACGCTGCTCGCCGTGGGCGAGCTGATCGTCTCCGAAGAGGAGAAGGAGCTGGGCTGCCTGCTGATAGACTCCGGCGGCCAGACCACTTCCATCGGCATCTATTCCGAGGGGAGCATCCATTTCTCCAAAGAGATCAGCATGGGCGGCGACAGCATCACCCGCGATATCGCCTACGGCCTGGGTACCACGATAGCCGCCGCGCAGGAGATAAAGGAAAAGTACGGCGCGGTGATCTCCAAGATACTCGAGGACGACAAGCCGATCAGCATCACCAAGCTGGACGGCCGCACCAAGAAGGAAGTGAAGCCGCGCGAACTGCTGGACTTCATCCAGCCGCGCGCCGAGGAAATTTTCGACAAGATCAACCAGGCCGTGCAGACCTCCAATTACGCCGATCTGCCCGGCGGGGCCATCCTTACCGGCGGGGGCTCGCTGCTCCGCGGCATGCCCGAGGCGGCGGAAGTGATGCTGGACCTGAGCCAGTCCCGGGTGGGGCTGCCCGCCCAGGAGATCCTGCAGTGCCCCGAGGAATACATGACGCAGTCCTACATCGGCGCCGTGGCGCTGGTGTGCTACCCGCACCTGAAGACCTGGAACACCGACGTGCCCGGGCCGGCCCGGAGCGGCTCGGTGGAGAAGAAGCTCTGGCGCTGGTTCAAGGACCTTTTCTGATGTCTGAAAACAGGATACGCTACAGCAAGGATTTCCACGACCGCGAGGCCGTGATCAAAGTCATCGGCGTGGGCGGCGGCGGCGGCAACGCCGTCAACCGCATGGTCGAGGCCGAGATACGCCTCGTCGATTTCGTGGCCGTCAACACCGACGCCCAGGACCTGCGCCGGAGCAAGGCCCCCAACCGCATCCAGATAGGCGAAGGGCTCACCAAGGGGCTGGGCGTGGGCGGGGACCCGGCGAAAGGCGCCGCGGCCGCGATGGAGTCCTCCGACCTCATCAAAGAGGCTGTGTCCGACGCCGACCTGCTTTTCATAACCGCCGGCATGGGCGGCGGCACCGGCACCGGGGCGGCGCCCGTAGTGGCCCGCCTCGCGAAAGAGATCAATCCCGACGCGCTGCTGATCGGCGTGGTGACCAGGCCTTTCGGCTTCGAGGGAAAGACCCGCGCCGAGCAGGCGCAGGCCGGCATCCGCGAGCTCCGCAACCATTCCGACTGCCTGCTCGTCATCCCCAACGACCGCATCCTTTCCGCGGTCGGCCGCGACACCACCACCGAGGAGGCCTACCGCAAGGCCGACGACGTGCTGCGCCAGGCCATCCAGGGTATCTCCGACGTGATAACCTGCGCCGGCGCCATCAACGTGGACTTCCAGGACGTCAGGCGGATCATGACCAAGTCCGGCGAGGCCCTGATCGGCATAGGCCGCGCCTCCGGGCCGGACCGCCACATAAAGGCGGCCGAGGCCGCCATCCACTCGCCCATGCTGGAGAGCGCCATTATCGACGGGGCCAAAGGTATCCTCGTCAACTTCACCGCTTCCCGCTCCGTCATGATGGTGGAACTGAGCGACGCCATGGAGTACATCAGCAAGCACGCCAACCCCGAAGTTTTCATCAAGTACGGCCAGGCTTTCGACGATACCCTGGGCGACGAGCTGAAGATCACCGTGATAGCCACGGGCTTCGCCGCCAAGCGCAACGACCTGGTCGGGGAGCTCGGGCGCCTGCACGGGCTTAACCGCGGCCGCGCCCGCCGCCACGACGACGACCTGACGCAGCTGGCTCCGCCCGTGGTCCCCGGGACCGAGGATACCGAGAAGCCGGCCTACCTGCGCCGCCCCACCGGCGTGCGCAGGCTTCAGTAAGACCGGAAAGACCAAGCGGCGCGAGGGAAAATTTAATGGCTATAAACCTGAATCTTCTTCTGAAAGTGATGGTGCAGAACAAGGCCTCCGACACCCACATCAGGGGCGACTCGCAGGTGTTCCTGCGCATCAACGGCGCCATCACCCCGATAAATTCCTCCAACATGACCGAGAAGGAAGTGGAGGACCTCGTTTTCCCGCTGTTCACCCCGCGCCATAAGAGGATCTTCGAGGAAAAGCACGAGGTCGACTTCTCCCACGAGGGCGGCGAGCTGGGCCGCTTCCGCTTCAACGTCTTCATGCACAAGGGCAAGATCGGCGTGGCCATCCGCCACATCCCGCTCAAGATCCCCACTTTCGAGGAGCTGCGCCTGCCGATAGATTCCATCAAGAAGATCCTCACCAACGAGCGCGGCCTCATCCTGGTCACCGGCATCACCGGCTCCGGCAAGACCTCCACGCTGGCCGCCATGATAGAGTACCTCAACGCCACCTGGGACGCGCACATCATCACCGTCGAGGACCCGATAGAATTTTCCTTCACCGAGAAGAAGTGCATCATCAGCCAGCGCGAGCTGGGCTCCGACACCACCACCTTCGTGGACGCGCTGCGCGCCGCCATGCGGCAGGACCCCGACGTCATCCTGGTGGGCGAAATGCGCGACCTGGAGACCACGCAGGCGGCCATCACCGCCGCCGAGACGGGCCACCTGGTGTTCGCGACCCTGCACACGATGAACGCCGTGCAGACCATCTCCCGCGTGATCGACCTGTTCCCGCCGCACCAGCAGGCGCAGGTGCGCATGCAGCTTTCCGAGAGCCTGCGCGGCATAGTTTCGCAGCGCCTCCTGTCCTGCACCAAGGGCGGCCGGCTGCCGGCGGTGGAGATCATGACGGCCACGGCGCACATCAAGAAGATGATCGCCGAGAACTCGATAGACTCCATCACCCAGGCCATCGCGAAGGGCGGCTTCTACGGCATGCAGACCTTCAACCAGTCGCTGGTGAAGATGCACAAGGACGGGCTGGCCAAGCTGGAAGACATCCTGCAGGCGGCCTCCAATCCCGACGACGTGCTGCTGGCCATAAAAGGAATCGAGCAGGAAATAGACCCCGGGCGGTCGAAGTAGGGCGCAAAGAGCTGATCTCATCTCGCTTACAAGGAAGGTATCTATGTTCGCAGAAGGCTACATCGGCATCGCGGGGATCATCGGGGTCGGTAAATCCACTCTTACCATGGAGCTGGCCAAGGCGCTGAACTTCGAGCCGGTGCTCGAAGAAGTGGGCGGGAATCCCTACCTGGAAAGTTTTTACGGCGACATGAAGCAGTTCGGCACCATCATGCAGATCTGGCTGCTCAACCACCGCTTCCGCCAGCACCGCGAGTTCGTCTCGCGCATCAGCCTCGGCAAGATCCGCGGTGTGGTGCAGGACCGCACCATCTGGGAGGACACCATTTTCGCGCGCATGCTGAACCGCCACCCGGACAAGATCATCTCCGACATGGACTACAACACCTACCTCGACCTGTTCGACAACATGGTCCTGCGCGAGATGGTGTTCCCGCAGCTGATGATCTTCCTCGACTGCAGCGTCGAGACTTCCATCGCCCGCATCAAGTCGCGCGGCCGCAACATGGAAAAGAGCATCGACCCCGCGTACCTGAAGAGCCTGCAGGAGAACTACTACGAATTCATCGAGGAGATGGAGGACGCCGGCGTGCGCATCCTCCGCCTGAACTGGGAGAGCTACCAGCCGATCAGCGAAGTGGCGCGCCTGGTGCACGAATACTCGCTCAAGCCTTCGGCGTTCACCAAGTGGGTGAGGCCGCTGCGCAAGATGGGCATCGACAACAAGGCCAACCTGCCCAACAAGGTGGCGGTGGGCTGATGCGTCCCAACGGCATCGTCATCGCCATCGACGGCCCGGCCGGGGTGGGCAAATCCACCGTCGGGAAGCTGGTGGCCGGCCGCCTGGGTTACAGCTTTATCAGCACCGGCAAGATGTACCGCGCGCTGGCGTGGAAAGCGCTCGCGACCGGGGTGAGCCTGGAGGACGACGACGCGCTGGTGAAGCTGGCGGGTTCGGCCAAATGGGAATTCCCCAAGGGCGCCGGGCCCGAGGCCGACGTCTCCCTGGACGGCCGCAGGCTGGACCTGGAACTCGCCGAGGAGCGGGTCAGCAAAGCTTCTTCGGGGATAGCGAAACTCGCCGGGGTCCGGCTGTTCATGAAGGATATGCAGCGCGCCGCCGGACTTTCCGGGGGCGTGGTCATGGAAGGCCGGGACATCGGCACCAACGTTTTTCCCGACGCGGAACTCAAGGTCTACCTGGACGCCTCGCCCGAGGCGCGCGCCAGGCGGCGCTTCGGCCAGCTGAAGGGCCAGGGGCTTGAAGCCGACTACGACCTGATACTGGATTTTATCATCAAGCGCGACGCGCAGGATTCCGGCCGCAAGAACAACCCGCTTAAAAAGGCGGAGGACGCCCATTACCTGGACTCCACCGTCATGCCGCGCGAGCAAGTGGTGGACGCCATCGTGGAGCTGTTCAAGAGCCGTTCCGCCGGCCGCTGAAACGCCGTGCAGCCGCCGGGCCCGCCCTGCGGGACCCGGCCCTGAATTAAAATGCCGACCCAACCGAACAAAGAAAGACCGCTGTCCCTTGTCCTGTTCTACGCCTTTTGCAGGGCTTTTTTCCGGCTGGTCAGTTCCCTGGAAGTGAGAGGCCTGGATAAAGTTCCTGTTTCCGGTCCGCTCATTATCGCCTGCAACCACCTTTCCAACATCGATCCCCCCGTAGTGACCTGCTCCATCGCGCGGGTGCGTATGCCGAACGTGATCGCCAAAAAAGAGCTTTTCACGATCTGGCCGATCGGGAACATCCTGCGGAGCTGGGGCGGCATCCCGGTCGACCGCGCCAGGGAGGGGGGGGACCTTGGGGCGCTGCGCGGCTGCCTGACCGCGCTTAAGCGCGAGGGCTGCCTCCTGATCTTCCCCGAGGGCACCCGCGCCCTGGGCCGCAAGCTGAAGCCTAAGCCTGGCGTCGCCCTTATGGCGCACAAGTCCGGCGCCCCGGTGCTGCCCGCGCGCATATTCAACAGTGAAAATTTCTCAAAATTAGGTAAAATAACTATTACGTACGGTACACCCAGACGCTTCGAGCCCCCGGCTGACGGGGACCTGAAGGCGGCCTACGTCAGCTTTACAGAAACTTTGATGTCCGACATCTTTTCATTAAAAGAGGAGTAGTACCCCATGGAAACCAACCAGACCACCCCGCAGGCGGAAGACAAGGAAAACCCCGGCAAAGAGGCCGCGCACGGGCCGGAAGAAGAGCTCTCGATGGCGGACCTCCTGAAGGCGGAAGCCCAGGTCTCCGAAAAAGTGCATTCGCGCGGCGTGGTCACCGTGAGGGTCGTGCAGGTCACCGCCGAACTCGTGCTCGTCGACATCGGCGAGAAGAAAGAGGGCGCCATTCCCCTGGCCGATTTCCAGGACGAGAAAGCTCCCGTCCCCGGCGACGAAGTGCAGGCCGTGCTGGAGAAGAAGGGCGGCGAAGGCCGCTACACGATGCTCTCCCACCGCCGCGCCCGCGAAAAGGCCGCCTGGGAAATGGCCAAGAAAATGTTCGAGGCCAAAGAGCGCGTGAAGGGCAAGGTCACCGAGATCGTGAAGGGCGGCTACATCGTGGACATCTCCGGGATGCGCGCCTTCATGCCGCTTTCCCTTTCCGAGCTCGGCGGGGCGCACAAGCACTACCTGCCGCCCAACGCCAGGGTGAAATTTTACATAACGGACTTCAACGAGAAGGACCGCAAGGTCGTCGTCTCCCGCCGGCAGGTGCTGGAAGAGGACGAGAAAGCGCGCCGCGGCGAGGTGCTGTCCGAGGTCGCCCCCGGCGGCATCGTGCGCGGCGTGGTCTCCAAGGTCACGGAAGAAGGCCTGCTCGTGCGCTTCCAGGGCATCGAGGGCCTGGTGCGCACCGAGGACGTCTCCTGGCGGAACCAGGCCGAGAACCTCAAGACTTTCAAGCGCGGCCAGCGCGTGAAGTGCAAGATCCTCGCCGTGGACAAGGCGGGGGAGAAGCTCACCTTCGGCCTGAAGCAGCTTATGCCCAATCCCGTGGACATGATCAAGCGCAGGTTCGCCTACCGGTCGGTCATTAAAGCCACGGTGGTCTCCGTCACCCCCGAGGGCGCGGTGGCCAAGGTCAGCGAGCAGGTGGAAGGTTTTGTGACGCCCGAGAATTACGGCTCCGAGGGCGCGCCCA
>Ga0208789_1000794_pt1 | contig 23973 bp, 19 predicted proteins | sample Methanotroph_Enr_FD_187368 | JGI IMG/M metagenome (GOLD analysis project Ga0208789, IMG submission 187368) | Enriched soil microbial communities from Old Woman Creek wetland in Ohio, USA - Methanotroph_Enrichment_5 (SPAdes) (version 2) | ecosystem: Environmental > Terrestrial > Soil > Wetlands...
GTCGACTATTAAAATTTTGCTTTCCATGTATAAGAGCGCGGCGGCACCGGCCGTACGCCATCTATATTTATACTTAATTAAGCGGTTATGACACAAGGCTTATCGGGAAATACGGCCGCAAAGAGGAACAAGAGGCGCAAAAAAAAGAATCAGGCCGGGAAACATTAGTTTTCCCAAGCCTGTATCTTGTGCTTTTTGGCCGTTTGAAGGACATAGTCCTTGATACGGCACAAGATAGTGTTCGCAGTCACATTGCAAGCTTAGTCCACATGCATAGCCTTGTGCCTTTTTGTGGCTAAATCGCAGTTAACGGAACTACCTGTTCGGGGCGGGCGGCGGCGGGTTCTGCACCACCGGGATGAAAAGTTTGAAGCAGGTGCCCTGGCCCACCACGCTGGTCGCCTCTATGCGGCCCTTATGGCGGTCGGTCACCTTCTTGACGACGGCGAGCCCCAGGCCCGTGCCGCGCGCCTTGGTGGTGAAGAAAGGGGCGAAGATCTTCTCCAGGGTCTCCTTGGGCATGCCCTGGCCGGTATCCTCCACGTCGATGCGCACGGTCCCCGCGTCCACCAGCTCGCTGCGCACGTACACTTTGCCGTGTTCCGGCATCACTTCTATGCCGTTCTTGATCAGGTTGCGGAGCGCCTGGGTCATCTCGTCGGCGTCTATGTTCACCGTCGGGTTTTCCGACGCGAAATTCTTGATGAGCTCGATGTGCGGCGGCACCGGGAAGGACATCGTGAGGTCTTCCAGGTAGGAATTCAGGTGCACCAGCTTCGGGTTCAGCTCGCGCGTGCGGGCGAAGCCCAGGATCTCGTCGATGATGCCGTTGGCCTGGCGGATCTCCGACTCGATGATGGCGATATGCTTGGTCACTTTCACGTCGAGGGGATTGGTGGCCGCCGCGGCGTTGACCTTGGTCTTGATGAAGTAGATGGAATTATTGATGACGGCGAGCGGGTTGCGGATCTCGTGGCCTACGACGGAAGCCATCTGCCCGATGGCGGCCAGCCGCTCTTTCTTGATCAGCTCGTCCTGGGCCGATTTCAGCTCGCGCGTGCGGGCCTCGACGCGGGTCTCCAGGCTGCGGTTAAGGCGCTCGAGCTCGTCCTTGGCGGACATGATCTCGGCCGTCTTCACTTTGAGGCTCTCGCTCATCTGCATGAAAGTGTGCGCCAGCTCCCCGATCTCGTCGTTGGGCATGCTGAGGTCGGGCAGGTAGTCGAAGTCCCCCTCGCCCAGCTTTATGGCGGCCTCGCGCAGCGCCGAGATGGGCTGCGTGATGACCAGCGAGACGGCGTAGCCCAGGAACAGCACGAAAACGGTGACTATCAGCATCATGCGCCAGGTGCGCTTGAGCATGTCGTCGGAGGCGGAGTAGGCCACCGACACGGAGCGCTGGATGTAGACCACCCAGCCCAGGTCGGAAACCTCCGCGAAGGCCCCCAGCACCCGCTCGCCGGTGGATTCGAGTATGATCTCGCCGCCGCCGGTCCGGGCGTCGTTGCGCAGCAGGATCTTAAGCACGTCGTCGGGCAGTTTCGCGTCCGGCTTGTAAATTTCCTTGGAATTGGAATGCGCTATCAGGAAGCCGTTGGAATCTATCACGGCGGCCTGCGTGTGCGTGGTCTCCGGGAAGCCGGTCTTGAGCAGGCTGGAAAGGGCCGTGAGGCTCATCTTGGCGAGCACCGCGCCCACCGGCTGGTTGGTCACCGGGTTGATGATCTGCGCGCCCATGGTGATGGCCGGGTAGGAGCCCCTGTACCGCTCCAGCCCGCCCACGAACTCGCCGGCCCGCATGACCTTGGTGAACTGCGCGTCGTTGGAAAAATCCCGCATCTTGCTGTCGCGCTCGAAGCGCCCCAGCCGCAGCGTCTCCTGCCCCGAGGCGTCGATCACCGAGATCTCCAGGAACGCCGCGTGCAGCTGCATGATATGGTCCACCAGGCCCTGCTGCTTGGCCTTGTCCATGGAGGCGAAATCCTCCAGGTGGGCCGCGTCGGACAGGACGTTGCGGAAATTTATGATGTAGCTGGAGACGGTGTCGGCGAAACCCACGGCCAGGGATTCCTGGTCGCGGGAGATGGCGCTGTTAAGGGTGATCTTGCTGAGGTTTACCAGGTAATAGCCGACGATGCCGAGCGGCACCAGCGAAACGATGAGGAAGATCAAAAGGAATTTGTAGAAAAGCCTTCCGCGCTTCTTTGGTGCTTCCGTCATAAAGATAAACCAGGCCTCGTTAAGATAAGTATATTATCCCAAAAGGCTGTTACGGAATTGTTGCGCAGCCTATTTGGCGCAGCCTGCGGAAGGCTGGCCGGGCTGGGGAAGCTTCTCGAATCCCGGGGTCTTCGTCAGTTCGCCAAGGCCCACCATGAAGGTCTTCCCGTCCACCACGAACGACGGGGAAGTGGTGATCCCGAGCTCGCCCGTAGCCGCGAAATTGGCGGCCAGGAGCTCTTTGCTCTCCTCGAAACCCGCGGTCACCGCGGCAGGGTCGATCCCGGCGGCTTCGGCCGCTTTCTGCCAGTCGGGGGAATTGACGGCCTTGTTCCGCTCGGCCAGGTACGCGTGGAACTTCGCCGGGAATTTTTTGGCGATGAAGATCTGCCTGGCGTTCTCTTCCCACTCCGCCTGCCCGTGCAGGCTGGAGAAGGTCCAGGCCCCTTTCTCGTCCTTAACGGCCTCGCCGATGTAATGGATCTCGACGTTCAGCCCTTCCGGCAGCAGCTTGTTCTTTTCGGCGTCCAGGACGGCGTTCTCCGCCAGCACGCCGTAGGGACACTGGCTCATCACGAAGATCTCGAGAGTATTCTTCTTTTCCGGCCTGCCGGCGTAAAGGCCGCGGCGCTGCCTGTCCTCGTAGACCAGGTAGCCGGCGGTTTCCTTGAATAGCCCGGACTTGATCTCGGCCTCGAGCCGGACCTTGGCTTCGGGCGTGGCGGCCAGGATGTAGGACGGGACGAAAGCGAGCGAAGGGAATCTGGCGGCGCGGTCGGCGGAATCGTAATCGAGTACGGCCGGCTTTATGCCTTCGAAATACCTGTCGAACACGCCCACCAGCGCGTCGTTCTTGCCGATACCGGAGCTGACGACCACCCAGAAGCCCGGGGGCGGCAGCTTGGGCTTCGGGGTATAGCCCGCCGGGAGAGGGGCGCGCTTCGCCGCCGGGAGGGAGGCGTTGACGGCCTCGTAAAGCGGCATCAGGCGCTGCGAGCCTTCGTAGCGTTTACCGCCCAGGAAAAGGGCGGTCTCGGTCACGCCGGCCGCGGCGGCTTTTTTGTACGAAGCGGCGAGGTCCGAAACGCCTTCGGACCTGGCGCGCTTCTCGAGCTCGTCAGGGTTTATCCCGGCGAAAAGGGCGGCGTCGCGCCAGCCGTCGGCCGACGGGCTCAGCGAGCGCGCGTTGAGGTAATTGAGCAGCTTGGCGGGATAGGCTTTGAGAATGACGGAGAGACGCAGGGACTCGTCGTACTCCCCTTCCCCGCGGCGGGCGGAAAAAGTCCCGTCGGGGTTCTGGGTCACCAGCGGGTACACCTTGAGCGCGGCGCCGTCCAGGCGGCGCCTGACCGTGTCGGCCAGGAAGAACCACTGCCAGCCCTGGCCGTCCATGGCCTCCAGGTAAAGTTCCATGACGCCGCCGGCGGGCTTTGCAGGCGCGGCGGGCGGCTGCTGGGCTAAAGACGCGGAGGCCAGGAACACCGAAATGAGCAGCAGGGCGGCCTTTTTCATTTTATTTCCCCTTCCTTGTGAGCAGCTGGCGGATGCGGATGCACAGCTCCTGGATATCGAAAGGCTTGGTGAGGTACTCGTCGGCGCCCAGGGAAAAGCCCTGTGTTTTCTCCTCGGCGGAGAGGAAGCGGCCGGTCATCATGATCAGGATGAAATCCTTCGAGGACCTGCGCAGCTCCTGGCAGATCTGGAAGCCGGAGGAGTCGGGCAGCTGGATGTCCATGATCACCACGTCGGGCTTGTGCTTCCTGGCGGACTCGATGCCGGTCTTGGCGTTCCCCGCCTGGAAGCAGGCGAAGCCCTCCAGGTCCATGACCTCGGCCAGGCTCTCGCGCAGGTGGGTGTCGTCGTCGATTATCAGAATTTTCCGTGCAGCCATATTTTTCTCCAGTTGACTCTCTGAAACCAGAAGCCGGAAGCCTTGTTTTTCCGCCCCGGGGACTCCCCTGCCTTTACTTCGAGGGAACCAGCTTGTAGCCTACGCAGGGCACGGTATGCACGTAGCGGGAGGCCTTGCCCATCTTGGAGCGCAGCCTGCGCACGTGCACGTCCACGGTGCGCGGCGAGCCGAAATAGTTGTAGCCCCAGACGCGCTCTATCAGGTAGGGCCTGGAGAGCACGCGGTTGGGGGAGCTCAGGAACACGTAAAGCAGGTCGAATTCCTTGGCCGTCACCTTTATTTCCTTGCCGGCGATGCGCACGGTATAGCTGGACATGTTCAGCTCTATCTCGCTCATCTTCAGCACTTCGTCCGCCTGGACGCTCACGGTGCGGCGCACGACGGCCCTGACGCGGGCTACGCTCTCGTGCAGGTCCTGGCTGTAGGCCAGGCACTCGTCGGCGCCCAGCTGGAAGAAGGCCAGCTTGTAGGAGATCTTGGGGGTCTCGCGGCCCGAAGCCCCGTGGGGCAGGAGGGCTTCCATGTTGAGGCCCGACGGCATGTGCTCCAGGTAGGTGTCCGGCGACTCCAGCATGGCGATAACGGGGATATTTTTGTTCTTGGCCCGGAGGTTGCGGAGGAAGGTGAGGCCTTCCTCGTCGGCCAGGTTCTGGCCTATCATTACCATGTCGAAAGACTTTTCCGCCAGCATCCCCATCACCTCGCGGGCGCGGTGGGCGGTGGCTACGGCGTAGCCCTGCCGGGCGAGCATCTCGAGGATCAGGGAAGCCCGGGACAGGTCCTTCGAGGCAAAAATGATGTTAATTTTCACAAGTTCTCCTAAAAGTAAGCGGGGCCGCTCCGGAGTACCTGAGGAGCCCGGGAACTTCCCGGCTCCGGCGCTTCAGGTCTTCGGCGCCCGGTTATTTCTTAATCCTGGTGTATCTCTTCTATGTCGAAAGTGACGCCGCGCAGGCCCAGCACGCCGGTGAGCACGTTGTAGACGAAGGCGGCGAAGACCAGCACCGCGGTGGTGATCACGACGTAAAGCAGGGCGTAAAGGCCCACGCTGAGTATTTTCTGGAAAAAGGTCATCGCGGACAGCTGCATGTTGGGCACGACCATGAACGTCACCAGCCCGCCGAGGATGGCCAGGAAGAAGATCACAAGCGGAACGGAAGAAGTAACCAGGGAGCCGACGCTGACGTTGCGGACTTCGAGTTTCATGTTTCCTCCAAAAATAAGCACCCGCGGGCAAGGGCCCGTGTTGATTATATAATACATAATTATTCGCGAAAATTAACAGACGCAACCCATGCGGCCGGCAATACCAAACCGCGAGATGCCCAGTCGGGGCGGCAGGGTAAAAGAAAGCCTGAACGCTTGGGGCGTCCTACAGTGCGGGCCGGAGGCGGAACCGCGAGATGCACAGGTCGGGGCGGGAAGGGAAGGAAAGCCTAAACGCTTGGGGCGTCCTACCGTGGGCATGGGGTCATCAAAACCGCCGTCACTGCGGTGTCGCTACGCTCCACCCGCACACCGTGCTCGCGGCTGCCCCCCTCGGTCCTCGCGCTTACGCAAGCTCGGACCTCCGGGAGGCTTTTGCGGACCCCATGCCCACGGTCTCCGCCAGCAACCAAATGTGGCTTAGCAACCCGTTGTGGAGGGGAGACCGCAGGGGCAGGATAAGAAAAACCCTCTTGAGCCCGACGCTTGCGTAAGCGCGGAGGGCGAGAGAAGAGTGAGGGCACGGTGTGCCCGAACGCGTTTTTCGTTCCTGCCCCTGCGGTAGGCCCCGACTGGGCTTCTCGCGGTTCCCAGTCCGCACGCAGGCCACCATCACATGTGACAGTACCACGACGAGGCATCTCGCGGTTATAGAAGCGTATGGGAAGCCGTGAAGGCTACATGCTGATTTCGGCTCTTGGGTAGAAGAGTATTAAGGTGCGGTTGGTTTCGGCGGTCTGGCCGACGTGAAGGACTTTCACGTTGAAATTCTGGTTCTTGAACAGGGTCTCGCCCTCCACGGGGGAGTCGGGCTGTTCGAAGGCCTGGCCCACCAGGCGCAGCAGGGTCTGCTGCTGGCTGTCCACCACGTCCAGGAGGTGGATGTTCTTGGCGTCCATGCCCTGGGCCAGCTCGAAATTCGCGTAGAGGATGGTGTTGTTCTCGTCGACCACGATCACGTAGTTCGTGGACGGGACGATGATGTTCAGCAGGGAACGCCACCAGCGCTGCTCCGCTTCCTTGTAGGTGCGGTCCCGGTTCGAGATCCCGTCTATCTCCACCTTCATCTTGCCCATCAGCCGCGTGATGGCGCCCGCCAGGTCGCCGAACTCGTCGGTGCGGGCCGGGAAACGCAGGTCGAAATTCTTGAGCGAGACGCTCTCCACGCTGTCGCGCAGCACGTCCATCGGGGAGATCACGTAATGGTGGAAGAAGAAATAGAGCGGCAGGCCCAGCAGGAAAAGCACGCCCACGGCGCCGAACACGTACTTCTTCATCGCCGAGCCGATCAGCACCTCCGCGCCGGCCCTGGAGACCATCAGGTCGATGATGCCGATGATCTCGCCGCGCACCGAGAACGGGATGGCGATCTCGTAGAAAGGCTCGCCTTTCACCTGGCGCACCTTGGGCATCTTCGAGAGGTAGGCCTGCGCGATGGCGTCGGTGGGCGGCGGAACCTGCTTCTGCAGCTCGTCCCAGCCCATGCCGATGAACCGGGCTTCCTTGTGCCAGCGCACCGTGCCCTTGCGGCTGAGGTAAAGCAGCGAGGTGATGCGCTCGTCCTTGGTCAGCGACTGCATGATGTCGTATTCCTCGAAAGAGATGGCGTTGGAATTATTGAGCAGCCCGTTGCGCATGGTGGGCGCGTAGACCTTCACGGTCTCGATCACGTCCTGCTTGAGCTTCTCGTCGAAGGTCCACTTGAAGAGGTTGTAATAGAAAATGCCGCCGAGGAACATCACGTAGATGCCTATCCCGACGAACCACATCAGCCATTTCACCGTAAGCCGCATAAATTTTGCCCTTTGCCCGAACGCCGACAGCGTTAAGAACTTGTATATATTCTACACGGCGCGCGTTTCAAACTTGTTACAGAACGGTTAAAAATGTCTTTCTCCCACCAAAGAACGGAGCCGCCATTTCAGCGGCTCCGGATCTCCCCGCCGTCTCCGCGGCGCTACTGGCCGCCGGACAGGATGGATTCTATGCGCTTGAGGCCGGCCGCCGCGTCGGCGTTGCCGGGATCGAGCTGCCTGGCGATGGTCCACTCGTCGCGGGCCTTGTCGTAATTCGAGTTCTGGAAGTACTTGATGCCTTCCATGTAATGCTGCTGGCCGGCCAGGCGGTTCTCCTCGGTCACGCCCTGCGGCTTCTTGACCACTTCCTCGATGCTCACGCCTTTGCGCTTGGCGTCGGCCTCGGCCGCCAGGCGCGCCGCCTCTTCCTTCGCGGCCGCCTCTTCCTCGGCCTTCACGCGGCGCGCGGCCTCTTCGGAACGGCGCCTCTTGTCGTCGCTCTCCAGCTTCATCTGCTGGCGGGCGCGGGCGATAAGCGTATTAAGATAGGACATATTAGCCGTATAAGGCTTGGCCTTGTCCCACTCGCCGATAGCCTCGGGATATTTGCGCGTGCCGTAAAATTTCTTGCCGGAGGCCAGGTAGCCGTTCTCGATCTCGCTCTTGACCTCGGCCAGCAGCTTGTTGGCCTTGGAATCGCCGGGCTGCACCTCCAGGGCGTGCTTCAGCCCCTCGTAGGCGTCCTTCAGCTTGCCCTGGGCGTAGAACTCCAGCGCGGACTTGAGCATGTCGTTGGCCTTCTGCTGGCGCAGCTCGTCCTCGATGCGGGTGATCCACTCTATGACGAGGGCGTCCCTCGGCCTTATCAGCAGGGCGTTGTAAAAATCGTCCAGCGAACCTTTCAGGTCCCGGGCCTGGTAGTCCTGCGAGCCTTTCTGGAAATAATAATCCTTCAGGTCTTCCTTCATCTTGGCCAGCCAGTACTTGGCCTTGATATTGTTGGGAGAGAGCTTGACTACCTCGGTCATCTTGGTGTGGGCCTCGACGATGCGCCCCTCGGTATAGTAGGAAAGGGCGGTCTTGAAGCGGTCCTCGATCATCAGCTTCTCGCTCATGCCCGGGCGCTGGCTGCCGCGCAGCTGGTTGGAGGCCTCCAGGAGCATGTGCGCGTCCTGGTAGTTGGGATCGATGTTGATGATCTTCATCGCCAGGTCCTTGGCGTCCTCGTAGTTGCCGTTGCGGTAATACTCGTAGGCGTTCTCGTAGATGTTGTCCAGCATGATGCCCTGGATCTTCTGTTTCTCCAGCTTTATCGTCTCGAGGAATTTGCGCTTTTCGTCCAGTTCGTTCAGGGCCCCGAGGCCGGTCTTCTGCAGGTCGAGGAAAAGCGACTCCTCGCTCTTTACGCGCTTGGACTGCGCGGAAGCCGGGGCGCAGAGCGCCGCCGAGAAAAGGACCGCCAGAAATATGTTTGTCATAAGAGCTCTCTCTTTCTTCAGAACGGCATTCCTCCGGTTATCAGGTCGCTGATCATCGGGGCCAGCATCAGGATGAACACCGTCGGGAAAATGAAGATGAACAGCGGGATGAGCATCTTGGTGGAGGCCTGCGCGGCCAGCTTCTCGGCCTTGTTCAGGCGGCGGAAGCGCATGTCGGCGGAATAGTTGCGCATCAGCTCCACCAGGCTGGTGCCCAGCTCGTCCGACTGCACGATGAGGCCCACGAAGGAGCGGACTTCCTGCAGCCCGGTGCGCATGGACAGGCGCCGCAGCGCGTCGCGCCGGGCGTAGCCCAGCTGGACCTCGTTGATGGTCTTCTCGATCTCCAGCTCCAGGCCGGTCTTCACCGGGGCGATCTTCACGATGCGGTCGAAAGCGGTCATGTAGTCCAGGCCCGACTCGATCATCAGGGCGCCCAGGTCGACGAAGGTGGGGAAGTTGCGGATGATGTCCTCCTGGCGCCGGCGGATGCGGCCGGACCAGATGGCCGCGTCGGGCAGCAGGAAGCCCAGCGGCGCGAAGAGGATGCAGAAAGGCGACATGCTGAGGGCGTAGAACATCACCGGCAGCACCGAGCCGGCTATCAGCTTGAGGTGCAGCATCTTGAGCGGGCTGGTGCTGGCCGGGCTGCCCAGGAGCATGAAAGTCTCGTCCAGCTTCTTCTCCATGCCCAGCTGCCTGGCGAAGAACAGGTCCAGCTTGTCCCAGAAACTCTTGCTGTTCTCCAGCTTGGAGAAGTGGGAAGTCTCCCTCCCCTCCATGTCGCTGATATCGCCTATCGCGGAGCGCTCCTCCTCGCGGGGGGCGAAAAAGCGCTGCACCGCCGTGAAAGCGGCGAAGGAGCCGATCACGGAGATCACGATGAGCAGGGCGCTTGTGATTTTATCGGGGGTCATACGCGTATATTCCCGAGGCTCGACACCACCTTCATGCCGATGCCTACCCAGATGACGCAGAAACACGCCGTGGCCATGCCGAGCGGCGTGCTGTAGAACTTTATCATGGTCTCGGGCTGGAACATGAACATGACGCCGACCATCACCCAGGGCATGATGCCCACGACGATGGACTGGATCTTCTGCTGGGCCGTCATGGCCTTGGTCTTTTCCTCAAGCTTGGACTCCTCGCGGATGTCCACCACGATGCGCTCGAAAACTTTCGTCAGGTTGCCGCCCATCTGCCGCTGCAGCACGATGGCGCGGATCATGTAGGCGAGCATCTTGGATTCCACGCGCTCTTCCATCACGCCCAGGGCCTTCTCGAAGGACATGCCCAGCTGGTAATTCTTGATGACCAGCGCGAACTCGTCGGAAATAGGGGGCATCAGGTCCTTGGAGACCATCTCGAAGCCCTGCACCACGTCCAGGCCGGAACGCAGACAGTTGGAGAGCAGGATCAGGCCGTCCATCAGCTGGGTGTCGATCTTGCGGCCGCGGGCGGCCTTCATGGTGTTCAGCACGAACGCCGGCGTGCGCATGCCCACGAAGAAGCCGAGCCCGCACAGGAAGAAGAAAGCCAGGATGTTCATGGTGAGCAGGCCCAGAACGGCGAAAACGGCCACGGGCCCCAGCACCAGGTATTTGACGTTGATATTTATGAACTGGCGGGAGAAAGCCTCGGTGAAGACCTCGACCTTCTTGGCGTAATTGCCCATCAGCGCGTTGGTCTTCGAATCGTTCATGGCGAAGAACGCCTGGACGGCGAGGAAGATCAGGATGATGCCCAGCATGGACAGCGCGGTGTTCATGACCTTGGCCGTGCTGGATTCCTTGGGCGGGGCCTCGTATTTGCGCGGCGCCTTGAAAAGGGCGCGGAAGGAGTCCTGGCTCATCACGGCGGACGCGACGACGGCGTCGGCGTAGCCCCGCTGGTTGGTGCTGGAGATGGCGTCCGCGATGGATTCCATCTCCTTAAGGATAAGGACGAACTGGGCCATGATGATGCGGCCGCGGCCGTCCATCGAGTCGCCCATGGTCATATCGCGGGTGCGGGCGCGGTAAAGCCTGTCCATGGCCATCTGGAAGCGGATGCGGATATCCGCGTATTCCTTCACCAGCAGGCCGGGCTGGATGTTGGCGCCGCCCGCCTCGGGCGGGAAGGTCTTGCGGCTGAGCTCCAGGTATTCGTAAAGGATGGAGACCGGGGTCTGCCAGAGCGTGGCTTCGGAGATCTCCCCTTCCTCGGGGTCCCGCCAGACTTTGCGCCCCGTCATCTCTATCACCGCGGGGTCCACCCATTTGGGCATCTCGTAGGTGGACTTCACGCCTTTGCAGGTCATTGGGAACTTGAGGACTTTGGGGTCCCTGTTCGGGTCGAGGTAATAATAGAACAGCTGCGTCTTGAGCGCGGCGCACGAGATCTCGTCCATCTCCGACTGGGAGAAAACGCCGGCCTGCGCGGGTTTCGCCGCGAAAGCGCCCAGCAGTAATATTATCACCGTCAGTTTCTTCATACTGTTAATTCCCGAGAACTCAAAGTCTACGATCATGAAACCCGGAATATCGCCACAGAAATGCACAGGATAAAACAACTCCTTATTTCGCCCGGGCGCGCTTCTGCTCCTCGGTCCAGAACATCTCTATGGGGATGTGCATGCCGTGGGTCTCGAAATCCTTGTAGAACTTGGGAGGATCGCCCGTGGCGCTGAAATAGCCGATCACCTTGCCGGTCTCGTCCATCCCCGTCTGGTGGTACTTGAAAATATCGTGGATAGTGATCTGGTTCTCTTCGCGGCCGGTGATCTCGGTGATGCCCGTTATTTTGCGGGTACCGTCGGAGAAGCGGGTCAGCTGCACCACCATATGCACGGCCGAAGAGATCATCTCGCGCAGGGCCCAGACGGGCAGGTCGGCGCCGGCCATCAGGCACATGGCCTCCATGCGGGTCAGCGCGTCGCGGGCGGTGTTGGCGTGGATGGTGGCCAGCGAGCCTTCATGGCCCGTGTTCATGGCCTGCAACATGTCCAGCGCTTCGGAACCGCGGACTTCGCCGACGATGATGCGGTCGGGGCGCATACGAAGGCAGTTCTTGACGAGGTCGCGGATGTTCACTTCGCCCTTGCCTTCGATGTTGGGCGGGCGGCTTTCGAGGCTCACCCAGTGGTCCTGCTGCAGCCTGAGTTCGGCGGTGTCCTCGATGGTCACGATGCGCTCGTCCTCGGGGATGTAGCTGGACAACATGTTCAGGAAAGTGGTCTTACCGGTGCCGGTACCGCCGGAGATGATGATGTCCTTGCGCAGCCTGACGCAGGCCTTCAGGAAATCCACGCCCGGCTGCGAGATGCTGCCTTTCTTGATCAGCTCGGCGTCCGAGAAAGGTTTGGCGGAGAAACGGCGGATGGTCAGCGTGGGGCCCGACACGGCCAGCGGCGGGATGATGCCGTTCACGCGGGACCCGTCCTTCAGGCGGGCGTCCACCAGCGGCACGGATTCGTCGATGCGCCGGCCCAGCGGGGCCACGATGCGCTTCATCACCTGCATGATCTGCTCGTTGCTGCGGAATTTATGCTTGGTCAGGATCAGCTTACCGGCCTTTTCTATGTACACCTTGTCGAAAGCGTTCACCATGATCTCGGTGACGGACGGGTCGCGCATCAGCTCTTCCAGGGGACCGAGGCCCAATATCTCGTCGAGCAGCTCGTTGATGAACTTCACGCGCTGTTCGCGGGTAAGCGGGGTGGCCGTCTCTTTCTGCAGCAGGCCGTTGATGATGCCGTCCACGCGCTTGCGCGTCTCCTGGTTCACGGCGGCGTCGTCCGAAATTTTCACGCGCTCGGTCTCGAGCGCGGTGACCACGTTGCGGTGCACCTTCATCTTGAGCTCTTCCCAGAAAGGCGGCACGTCCACGCGCGCTTCGCCGGCCGCAGCCTGGGCCTGGGTCTTCGCCGCGGGCGCCGCGGGAGTATCCTTCTCGGTCTGGCGCCAGAGCATGTCGGAGCCGCTGGAAAATTCGGCGGTCGAGATGTTGGACGCCCAAAGTTTTTCGGTAGGCTTCATCTCCGCCAGCCGCCCCAGCAGCACGCGCAGGATGCGCACCCACTGGGTATTGGGCTGCTCGGTGATAAGGATCTTGTTCTGGTTGGCGTAGGCGGGAAGGGCGTCCTCCCACGGCATGAAAGCGAGGACTTCCTTGCCCATCTGCTTGTAGAACTTCTCCACTTCCTTCGGCCCCACGGCGCCGGGCATGTCGAAAAGGTTCGCCACCACCTCGAACTTGTTCATCGGGAAATGGAGCTCGTTGATCTCGCGGAAGATGCCGGCCGTGGCGTTCAGCGAGGAGACGTTGGAGTTGGAGACCCAGAACACCAGGTCCGAGATGTCGAAGGCGAAGACCTGCATGGGGAAGTACGGGTCCACGTCTATGAAGATGTCGAAATTCTGAGACAGCTTGGACAGCAGCGGCAGGATGATGTCGGGGGACATCTTGGCGATGTCGGAACGGCGCTTAGAGAGCGGCAGCACGCCGACGCCCCACTGCGAGATCGGGATCTTGCCCTTCAGGAGGGCCCCCAGCGCGCCCACGGATTCGCGGCCCAGCTGCTGGATGATCTCCGCCATGGAGGGCGGGTTCAGGCCCAGCAGCTGCGCGTGCTCCGCGCGGCACATCGGGTCCAGCGGCAGGATCAGCACGTTGCGCTTCTGGTAATTGGCCCAGGCCAGGGCCAGGTTCATGACAATGGAGGTCTTGCCCACGCCCTCTTTGGGGCCCGAGAAAGTTATCACGCGGGGAGCGATATTCTGTGGTTCTTCCATAGTCTTACAAAAGCCCGAAGCGCGGGCCTGCGCTATTTAATGATGTCGAAAGTCACGAACAGGAACAGCGAGCTCTGCTCTTCCACGATGTCGGTGGAGCTGAACAGCGAGCCGATCAGCGGCAGGCTGCCCAGGATCGGGACGCGGTTCTTCGAAATATTCCGGTTGCTGCGCTTCAGGCCGCCGATCACCAGGGTCTCGCCGCTCTTGAGCTCCACCTCGGTCTGGATCTGGCGGGTCACCATCGAAGGGATGGTGGTGCCGGAGGCGACGACGGGCTTGGAGTAGTCGGGGTTCGAGACCTCGAGCTGGATCTGCACGTCCACGGTGTCCTTCTTCTCGGCGAGCACCACGGGCAGGACCACCAGGATCACGCCGAACTTCTTGAACTCGGCGCCTACGCCCTGGTTGTTGGAATAGGGCACGGGGATCTCGCCGCCCACGGTGAAGTTGGCCTGCGTGCCGCTCTTGGTTATGACCTTGGGGTTGGACAGCATCTGCGCCTTACCCTCGGTCTCGAGGAGCTTCAGGGAAGCGGCCAGCTGCGTCTTCCGCTCGAAGTCTCCCAGGGTTATGATGCCGGGGATGCTCTTCTCGCTGAAGTCGAAGAACTGGTTCCAGGAAAAGCCGCGCGTTTTCTGGATGGAACCGCTTATTTCCACGATGTCGGCGCTGACCGCCACCATCGGGGTGGACTCCGCGCTGGCCAGGGCCGGCAGGGCCAGCAACGCAAAGATTAGTTTTTTCATAAGAGTGTTCCTTATTTAATAAGCTGCTTGAACGAGGCTATGGCCATCGGGTGCAGCTCCACGTCGCCCAGGCCGCGCACGATCACGTCCACCGTGCCCTGCTTGATGGACAGGGCCAGGTACTGCGCTTCGTTGGGATTAAGCGCCAGGCTGAGCGCGGCTTTCTCGGAGAAGGCCGCGTCGGCGGCTTCCGCGGAGGCCTTGCTCTTGGCCTGGGCGCCGGACAGCCCCTGGCCGAGGTTCGAGCCCACGCCCAGCACCAGCACGTTCTGCAGGATGGTGGCGGTCACTTTTTCCTTGCGGTTGTCGCCCATCACGGCGTCAAAGCTTACGAGGATGTCCACGCGGTCGCCGGGCTTTATCAGGCGCAGCAGGTCGCTTTCCAGCGGCAGCACGCAGCCGCGGTAGCCGGGAGGCACCTTCACGCTCAGGCCCGCCTCGGGGCTCAGGGACACCAGGGCCGAATTCGTGATCTGGTTGCCCTTGGGGATGCGGATCAAAGTGACCAGGTTGGTGACCAGCTTGATGTCCGACTGGCTCTTCACCTCGTAGGCGTCCTGCTCCAGGTACATGCGCGGAACCTCCCGGGTCTCGACGACGTCCACGTTCATGATGGTGCGGGCGGGCAGGTCGAAGCGGGCTACCAGCACGGTGGCGCGCTCGCTCTGGGCGGCGAGGGTGCGTTCCTTGGAAGTGAGCACCCACCAGTAAATACCGGCTGCGGCCAGGGCCAGCAGTACGGGTACGAGCATGCCTTTCTTTTCCATAGTAATATTCTCCAATTAAATTATTAACTTCCCGTTAAATCCGTGTTAAATTTCAAAGCTAAAATCTGTTTTCCGTCTTCCTCCGCTACTGGAAGTACGGCTTTTCCACCGGCATGCGCACCATCACCACTATCTTCTTCATCCGCTTCCCCTTCGGGGGGTCGGACAGGAACTGGCTTGAGCCAGGGAAGATCAGTTTTGCCTGGTAGGTGAGGGTGACGAGCAGGTCCTCCCCCATCTGGCCGGACTGCGGGTCCTTGAGCGTCGGCACCAGGATCCCGTCCACGCTGGTCCCGGACGAACCCGGGAACATCTTGCCCAGGGTGTTCTTCATCTTCATATTGGCCGCGCTCTGGCCGCCGCCGGAACCCGCGCCGGTCGGCCCGGCGACCAGGGAGCCTATGCGGGCCAGCTCGTACGCGCAGTGGTGGGCGAGTATGGTCTGGAACCCCATATTGCCCATCTCCATGATAAAGAACAGCAGCAGCATGAAAACAGGCAGCACCAGCAGCAGCTCGATAGTGACCTGCCCCGCCCTTTTGAGGCGGCGCACTATATATACCGCGGCAGCCCGCGGCCCGAACGGGAACTGTTTCACGCTCATAAAGACGCAACTTTCACCGGGTACGCGACCCGGAAAAACCGCCATATGATCCGGCCCCGGCGCTTCCGCGCCGGGACCGGCCAAATCCGGTCTCTTAGTTATTTCCGCCGGAAGCGCCCAAGGTGCTGGCGGCGCCGTTTATCATACCCTGTATGCTGGAGAACAGCGTGGGCATATACTTCTTCAGCGCCACGCCGGCGATGAGCACCACGCCCACCACGACCGCGAGCATCAGAAGGTATTCCACGGTGTTCTGACCTTTCCTGTTCTTGAATAACTTATTCATTTTGCGTTCCTCCGTAAACAATTTCGAATCTTTTTAAGGCTCCTACCAGGGATCTTCCTTGTACATCTTTATTATCACTATCCCGCCGCGCTTGAACTGGTTGGAGAGCGCGTACTGCAGGGCCTTGAACATCAGCACGAAAACGAACAGCAGCGAAACGGTGACCAGCAGGTACTCTATCGTCGTCTGGCCCCGCCGGGCCCGCCTTGACGGGACCGGGGGCTTAAGCCCGAAGGGCGAAAGGCAGCCCGGCACGCTGGTCGTCAATAAATTCTCTTCTGTTCGCATGGCGGCTTCCGCTGTCCCGGACCTTCTTAAAACTGGAACCGCAGCGCCAGCTGGGTCGCTTTGCCCAGGGCGCCGTAAGGCGCCAGGGTATAGTCGAAACCTATGCCGTAGCCCAGCGCCTGCGCGCTGTAGAGGCCCACGCCGAACGACAGGCCGGTGGACTCGTTCATGCCCAGGGTATCCAGGGTCTTATCGGTCATGTTCTTGCCTAAATTGTCCGAAGGCGTATACCCGGCGCGCAGGGCCACGCGGCCCACCTGCAGCAGCTCCTCGGGCAGGCTGATCTCCACGCCGCCGCCCAAGCTGGCCTTGCGGTCGGAATAGGTCTTCTGCTCCAGCAGCACGGTGAGGAAGGGGTTGAACGCGAAGGCGCCGCCCAGGCGGTTCACCTTCACCACCTGTTTTTTCTTGCCGGACAGGTTCTGCGCGGACCAGCCCAGCGAGAGCTTGCGGCCCAGCCGCAGGATGGCGCCCATGTCGAAGACCAGGTTCTTGTATTCCGAAACGTAGTTGTCCTCCATCACCTCTTTGGCGCTGACGCCGAGCAGGAGTTTTTCCAGGAAAAAGCCCTTGGCGATGGATAAAGTGGCGTAACCGTTGCGCACCCTGATGTCGGCGCCGTACTGGGGCTTGCCCTCGCTGTCGCGCACGTCGAAATCCTTTATGCCGTAATAGGCCACGTTCATGCCGATCACGGACTGCCCGATAGGATGCACGTAGGACATGTACTGCCCGGAATAGTCCTGGATCCAGCTCAGGTGGGAGAAGGAGATCTCGCGCATCTGGGCGGAGGCGATACCCGCCGGGTTTATCCCCATGGCTTCGCCGCCTTCCATAAGCGAGACGCCGTTATTGCCGAGGGCCTGCGCCCTGGGGCTGCCGGTGGGGATCTTCATGAACGCCGCGCCTTCGGTGCCGATCTTGGTATCCGCGGCTCCCGCCGGAAGGACCGGCAGGAGCAGGGCCAAGGCGACAACGAGCGGCAAATTCTTTTTAGTTTTCATAACTCTTCCTCTCCAGCCGGGCCGTCCCTTACGGAACAAGTATCTTCTTTATCGTCTGGCAGATATCCCTGGTCCCGTCGGTGGCCTGGAACCGGATCACCGCGAAGTAGACGCCGGGAGCTACCGTCTGGCCGTAGGTATTCACCCTGGGCCAGCAGGCTTCGTTGGTGTGCGTGACGGTGCACTTGCCCGCGCCGTCGACGTTATTGCCGCCGTCGCGCGGGGCGTTCAGGTCGCCGAAGTTCTTCTTGAAGACCAGGTCCCCGGCGATGTTGTACATCTTCAGGCTCACCCAGCCGTTCATGATGAACGGGATCTTGAACCAGCCCGAGGTGCCGGTATAGGGGTTGGGGGCGAAGAAGGTCTCTTTGATGAAATCCCCGCACAGGTCCGAGGTCCCGCCGCGCGTGACCGGGATATTGGAGGTGACGATATCGGGCACGCGGCAGCTCTCGTTGGGGCAGAGCGTCGGGGAGAGCACGCCGTCGATGGTGTTGATGGCGTCGGTGACGGTGGAGGCGTAGATCTTGAACACGTAGTTGCCGTCCGGCACTTTCGAAAGCGTCAGGTCGGTGCCGTCCCAGTATTCCGAGATCTGGGTGCGCGACGGCCGCACGCCTATGATGCGCTTCACCAGGCGCCCCGCGGGGGGATCGTCGGTGTCGTTGGGCATGGCGGTGCCGGGCTTGAAGATCTTCGTGACCACTTTCATGGGCTCGGAGATCTGGTAGGAGACCACGGCCATGTTCTCCAGCGTAAGCGGCACGATGGACACGTCGTAGATCTGCAGCGGGTTCACGTCGATGGTCATCTGGACCGTGGCGTTGGAAGCCAGCTGGGCGTCGATATCCTGGGCCGTGATCTGCACGTCGTACGCCCCGGCCGGCACGAAATTGCCGGACATATCCTTCCCGTCCCAGAAATCGCTGTACATCATGTCGCCGTCCCGGACTTCGTTGTCCGTGACCAGCGCCGCGATGCTGCCGGCGTTGGCGCCCTGGGCGTAGAGGATCCTCGTCGTGACCATCGACTGCCTGGTGACGGAGTATTCTATCTGGTAAGGGGGCAGCTTGATGGTATCCGAGGAGTTGAACATCTGCGGGATGTTCGGGATCACGTCGAACATATTGAAGATGATCTTCCCGCGGGAGACGTCCACGTAGCCGTAAGTATGGTCCGAGGCGATCATCACCTGCGCCGTGCCGGTGGTATAGGCCACCAGGGTGAAGGGGTAGCGGCCGTCGTCCACCAGCCGGCCGTTCACGTCGCGGCCGTCCCAGTACTCGGTCACCCTGAAGCGGCCGGGGCGCATGCCCTCCACGGTATAGACCGGGGTCGCGTTCGAGGGGATTATGATCGGGGGCCAGGTCACGGCGTTCACCACCGTGCTGACCGGGTAGATATTTATCTTAGTGTACATCGGCTGGGACAGGTTGAAGGAGATCCTGGCCATGTCGGAGGTTCCGCCCAGCAGGGACTGGGCCTGGACGTCCACGGCGCGGAACATATGCACCGGGATGATAGCCGTGGTGGTGGAGGTCTTCTGCTCGGAGCAGGCGAACGGGTCCGTGGTCACCAGTTCGGCCAGGTAGTTGCCGCTGGGAACATAAAGCCCGTTATTGTCCTTGCCGTCCCAGATCTCGCGGTTGCCGAAATTGGCGAAACGGACCTCGTTCTCGGTGACGGTGCTCACCACCGTCACGCCGTCCATCTTTTTTATGTACAGGCTGACCTTCGCGTCGCGGGTCGGGGTGTAGCGGAAAGAGAAGGGGTCGAGCCCGGCCACCGAGGGCGAAGAGCCTATGACAGTGGAGGCAGGGTTAATAAAGGCCACCACTTTGCCGCGCGCCACAGGGACGTTGCCGACCTTGGTGATCTTGGTCCAGACCTTTCCCGCGGGGGCGAAAGCGGAATTAGAGGGCAGAACGGCGTCTATCGCGTACATATAGTCGCCGTCGCAGACCGGGCGGCCGTCGTTATCGCGGCCGTCCCAGAAAGTGGAAACGGTCTGCCTTCTGTCCTTCACTTCCACGAAGCTCCTGATCGGGTCCTCGGTCGCGGCGCCGGTAATGTAGTTTATCTGGGTATTGGGCGGATAAATATCAACGTATACCGTAGCCGACTCGGTAAGCATGTAGCTTATGACGGCCATATCGGTAGAGGAAGCGCCCAGCGGCCTTACAGCCACGTCGGTCACCTGCAGCGGGTCGAGGGAGATCTGGGTGCTGACCGGCCAGGCATAATCGGTCGGGAACGCCGGAGCGTCGTTGGACCAGGCGTCTATTTCGGCGAGGTAGTTTCCGCCGGCCACTATATTGCCGGTATTGTCGCGGCCGTCCCAGAAATCGCCGTTGGTCAGGACGCCGTCCGGGGTGCCCTCTCCTACCCTCGGCGCGGTTGAAATGATCGTGCGCACGGCCTTGTAAGCGCCCTGAGTGTTCTCATCGTAAATGTGGATGCTTACCAGCGCGTCTTTGCTCAGGCGGTAAAGAATATTATAAGGCTGCGCGGCTACGCCGGTGATCTTGCCCACCACGGTGGGGCTGGAGCGCACGGTGTGGATATTGGTCACGTTCACCTGTATGGGGATCTGGTCCTGGCCCGGGTAAGCCGCCGTCTGCTCTATGGAAATATTGCCGGCCGTCGCGCTGACCTGGTTGGTCTTCACCTTGGCCCGGAACCCGAACTGGCCGTTGGTCTTGCCGAAGATGCCGTTGAGATTATAGGAAGCGTCCCAGTTGGTGCAGTAATCGTGCGTGGTATTGCAGGTCGCGCCGCCCACGTTGCACGGGCTGTTGTTCGTGCTCAGGCACTGGCCGATATTGTACATCGAGATGGTCTTTATGGGAGGGGTAGAGGCGGGATCGAGCGGGTTAGCCCCGGAGCCGAACTTGAAGATCTCGAAGGTGAGGTCGTCGATGCCGAAAGCGCCGCCCGTGCTTACGCAGATGATCTGGGCGCACAGGGCGAGACAGGCGCCCGGATAGCCGGTCTGCGGCTTGTCGAATTGTATGAAAGAGGAATCGCGCCAGGGATTGCCGCTGGCAGTGAGAAAAGAGCGGGAGGTCCCCAGGCTGCCGCTGTTGCAATAGTTCATGCCGCCGTCGCCCACGTCTATTTTGCTGATATAGAGCTGCTGGGCGGAAGCCGTTAAAGAAAGCCCGGCCAACATCGCCAGCGGGCCCAGGAATGAAAATAGTTTTTTTTGCATAATCTTCCTCAATAAAGGCAGAACCGGGCCGGGGCCGTTTTTAATCACGCCCCGCCTTCAAATATCTTTTCAATTTTGCCATTTTAGTCATAATAAATCAATATAAATAATAGAGCGTCTAGTCATAGAGTTTAAGCGAGTATCTCTTCAGCTCATAATTGCCGGACAGCTCGCCGGCTTTCTCTATGGTCCAGAGCCTGTCGCCCGCCACCCAGAAAGCCGCCGCGGGCCGTTTGCCGAAATCCTGGCTCGAGATCTTCCTGAACCCGCTTTCCGTCAGCTTGTAGCGCCGCAGGACGTTCTTCCCGTCGAGCGTCCAGAGCTGGCCGTCCGCCCACTGCATGCAGACCAGGCTCTTCACGCCTTCGAGGGTATAGGTGGCCGAAGCCCCCGCCGCGGGGTCCAGGCCGTATTTATAAAGCATGCCCGAGGAAGCGTCGAAAGCCCAAAGGTTGTAGCCGTCCCAGGCCGCGCCCTGCGGGGCGGCGCCGGGGGTCTTGACGGATTCGATTATGGAGCCGTCTTTGAAGTTCTGAAGGGCGTAGCGCAGCTGGGCCATGTCCAGGGTCCAGAGCCCGCTGTCGGAAGCGCTCAGCGCGCCGGCTTTCAGCGGCCCGCCTGCCGGGGCGGGCAGGACGCGCAGAGTGGAAAGATCTTTGGTGTCCCTGAGGATAAGACCCCTGTTCCAGTCGGCCAGCCACACGCCTTCTTTCGTCACGGCGAGGCCGGAAGGATTGGACAGGTCCAGCGGGGCGCTGCCCAGAAGCTTGTAATGCGCCTTCGCGCGCCAGCCGTAGATCTGCCAGGCGGCGCCGGACATCAGCAGCAGGCCTGCAAGGCCCATCGCGATGGCGCGGGAGACGTTCTTGCGGGCGCGGATGAAGCCCTGGTCGGGGCCCGCGGAAACGAAAACGCTGGGCAGCTCCACGCCTTTAAGGGCGTAAAGCTTCAGGACCTGGGTCACTTTTTCGGACCACTGGCTGGATTCTTTCAGGACATTGGCCAGGCCGGCGGCGTTCTCCACGCCCTTGGACTCCTGCTCGCGCATCTTCATGGTCCAGGCCTCGCGCTCGGAGCGCAGGCGCTCTTCCCAGACGGCGAATTCCTGCCGGTGGGTTTCCCACACGGAGCGCTCGCGGTCCCACATTTCGCGCCACTGCGCGCGTTCGGCGTCCCAGTTGGCCTTGGAATTCTCCAGGGTTCCGGTCAGATCTTTTATTTTGGACTCCAGGTCCTTCATTTTGACCTGGTCGTCGCGGCGGCTCTTGCGCTCGTTCAGCAGCTCGGCCAGGGTCTTCTCAACGGCTTCCTTGGAATCGGCCAGCTTGGCCGTGAGGCCGGCTTTAGCGTCGTCCAGGTCGGCTTTCTCCACGGAAAGGCCGGTAAATTTGTTGTGCCACTCGTCGCGCTCGGCGCGCAGCGCGTCGATGCGGCCCTGCAGGCTCACCATCTCCACCTTGGTGCGCTCCAGGATCTCTTTGAGCAGGGCGACTTCGCGGGCGTGATTCTTCCTCTGGGCGTCGAGCAGTTTCTTGGATTCCTCCAGGTTCAGCGCCGTGGCCAGTTCCTCGTTGAGGGATTTCTCGCGGGCTTCCTGGTAATGCTGCTTGATCTCCGAGAGATGGGCCTTGGTCTCTTCCAGCTGGTTGGTGAGGTCGCGCAGCTGGGCTTCCTTGCCGGCGAGCAGGGTCTTCCATTCGCCCTCGGCCTTGGAGAAATTCTCGCGCAGGAAACGCATGGTCTCCATGTTGGACTGGCGGATATCGGCGGGCAAAGGCGAAGCGTCCGGGACGTATTCGGTCCCCGAAACTTTTTTCCAAAGGTCGTTCAAATGCCTGTCGATCTCGTTGCTTTCCATAAATATTTTTATCGGTCGGCCGGCTTTCCGGCTTCCCCATATGATTAGTTTAACAGGAGGGTATTAACCGGCAGTGAACTAAATGTTAACAAAAGGTTACGGAACGGCCTGCCGCGGGGACAGGGTTAGAAAAACCCTGCCGGAGGCCCGAGCTTGCGTAGCGCGAGGGCCGAGGCGGGGAAGGGCGAGCACGGTGTGCGGGTGGCCGCTACGGCCACCGCAGTGACCCTGTTTTTTCTAGCCCTGTCCCCGCGGCAGGCCAGCCCCGCTCCCGGCCTACCTCACCAAGCTCTGCAGCTCTACCGTGGCCTGGCTGATGTCGATACCGGAGTCCTGGTACTGCGTCAGCATGCGCTGGAGGGAGCTTTTCAGCACGTCCGTGGGAGCTCCCCCTCCCTTCAGCTTCAGGTAGTTCTGCCAGTCCAGGCTGAAATCGTACTTAAGCTGGTTCAGCTTGTCCGCCTTGCGCTTTTCCGCCATGGCCTTCAGCTCAGACTCGGCTATGGCCTGGCGCTTCACTATCGCGGACAGCCTTTCTTTTTCGCTGTTGACGCTGGCTTTCTGGGCCTGCGTGTCCTTCAGCCGGCCGTTGAGCGAATCTATCTCGGCCTTCATGGAGGACAGCTCTTCTTTTAAAAGGTTCTCGCGCCTGGCGCTTTCGTCCAGGGCCTCCACCAGGTCCTTCCGGTATTTTATCTCCTGCTTTATAAGGCGCTCATACTCCGCCTCTATGTCCTGGTCTCCGAAACGGAGGGCCAGGGTAAGGGAATGCGCCGGCACTATGGCGCCGGTCAGCGGCACGGACAGGCCGTAGGAGATCTCGGAAGCGAGGTGCTTCCAGCCCAGGCCGGCGCTCAGGGCCGAGGCGCGCGACGCCAGATTCAGGCCCGTGCGGGAGAACAGCTGGCCGGCGCGTTCGGTGCGCCAGACATGCTCCACCCCGGGATTAAGGCTTACGTTCCCGGGCTGTCCGGAAGAGGAGGTGCGTTTGGCCAGGTCCAGCGACAGGGTGTAATCCTCATGCCGCTCCGAGACGCCCAGCCTTACGACCAGGGGAGCCTTGTCTTTAAAGCCGACGTCGAAAGAAGGGTTGTTCAGGTTCAGCACCGAAAATCCTACGGTATGATTCCCGTCCGGCCTGAAGGCCGCGCCCAGGTCCAGTCCCACGCCGGAAGCCGAGATCCCCCCCGAACCGGAAACCTGCAGGATCTTGAGATTGGCGCCCAGGTCGAGCACGCCGGCGGCGGTCCGGCGCAGCTGCCAGGTGCCCCAGCCGAAAGAGATGGTTTTCTCGGTCAGGACGCCGCCGTCGTCCCGGTAAAGCCCGGCGATGGAAAGCGTGCCCATCTTGCCGTAGGCCATGCGCGGGACCAGCGCCCACACCCCGTAGGCCGCGAAGTCCGCCGGGCCCTGCGTGGTCCGCTCGGAAGAAAGGAAATGCGCGCCGGTCTCGAACTTGCGCGAAGCGCCGGGTAGGGCCGGGTTGCCGTAAAGCGAAAGCGGGTCCTCGAGGGCGGCTCCCTGCCCGCCGAACCCTGCCTGCCGGGCGCCGGCGGGGATATCCTCGAAGACGGCGAAAGAAGGGACCGTGAAAGAAAGCAGCAGAAAGAAAGCAAAAGAAAAATTGCCGCAAAGAGGCACATGGGGAGAAATTTTAGTTCTGAAGAATGGAAGATCTGGTGTTCTCATTGTTGTGTTTGTGCTTCTTGTGCCTCTTTGTGGCTAAGTCTTCTTCGTTTCCGCGGCTTCGGCGGCCTTTTTCTTTTCCTCAGCCACGTCGGAATAAAGCGCTATTTTGCCGCGGCCGTGCGATTTCACCCAG
>Ga0208789_1000796_pt1 | contig 23937 bp, 20 predicted proteins | sample Methanotroph_Enr_FD_187368 | JGI IMG/M metagenome (GOLD analysis project Ga0208789, IMG submission 187368) | Enriched soil microbial communities from Old Woman Creek wetland in Ohio, USA - Methanotroph_Enrichment_5 (SPAdes) (version 2) | ecosystem: Environmental > Terrestrial > Soil > Wetlands...
TGGTTTTTTAACGAATGTTAAGTTTTCTTCATTTTCATAAATCTGTACAATATTTAATAAACCTCTAATCTGAAACACTTAATTCTGAAAAAAGCTCAATAGTAAATTCAAATTTTTAGATTGTGAATCTGGTTAGAAGAAAGCGCCCCTTCTTATTACAACTACTTCAGGTAATTGGCCACAAAATCATTTTTAGGGTTGAAAACCATTGCATCCCAGTTATTTTTACGTTGCTCTGCATTGGGCCAGTTGTGTTCACGGTAGGTAACCGGGTATATTATTTTTTGACCTTTTGCCTGGTTGATGGCTGCATAAATCGATGTGGATGGGCATGTATGATCGGCTAACCCGATTTCGACGACAATGGTCGCTTTCGAATCTTTTAGAAGATGTGCCGCATCAAAATAGGGAAGCACACCCTTCATTTTCTTCGTGTCGCCAGGTTGCTCAAAAGGTTGGGGCCAGCCACCTTTCCGTCCAACTAATGTACCGCCCCAGTCGCACATGGCCGGAACTGTTGCAACCACCGCACTCACTCTTTGATCGAGACCTGCAGCAGCTAAGGCCTGTCCACCACCCTGGCTTTCGCCAATAACAATGATCCGTTTCCCATCCCACTCAGGTAGTTTGGTCAAAAAATCGAGCGTGCGGATTAAGCGCAGGTACATTCCCCGGAAATAAATATTTTGCTTGCTATCTAAACCTTTGATGTAATATTCTTTCAATTCGCCAGCCTCCAGATTATTGTAATACTCATCGGGCTGTCCGTCGAGCATTCCGTGGGCATTCAGGTCGAAGCACATGGCGCCTTTTCCCATTCTTGCATACCGAAGCGCTTCTTTGGGATCCGATTTGCACCACGACCCTTTAACTCCGGCAGCATGTACCAGCAATACAATTGGGAGCGATTTGGCCGCAGCTTTTGTTGGCCGTGCAAAATACCCCATGGCTGATTTTGGGCCAGTGCAGTTGATTTCTGTGTCGAAACAAACGTATTGGTATTCCGCACATTCATTTTTGCCGAATTTTACATCCAACGGAAGTGCTGTCAAGGCTTGCTTTTCAGCATCCCAGTATTTTTTCAGGTCTTTTGGGCAAGCAGTTCCCGGTTTAATTTTTTGTGGATCAACAATCATCCCCGTCATTTGCTTGTTTCCTTTTGTTTTGGCTTCAACAATAATGGAACAAGGCTTTTTAAACGAGTTTTCGAAGATCACCATCGAGTCGTTAGCTGTGTTGATTGCTTTTTGCAGGATAACCTTGTTATTATTTTGCATCACCCGAATCCACAGAGTGTCGTTGGTACTTGGATTTATGCGATAGGCGGTTACCTTGATTTTCTCACCACTTTTATAAATACCACTTTCGCGTGATTGCTTCAGCCTTAGGTCTTGTGCCTGAGTTGTATAAACAAAAAGGATTAGTCCGACGAAAAAGAAAATAGGAAGTAATCTGGGTTTCATTTGTTTATGTTTTGGATCAGTTTTTTATTCGTTGTTTTCCACACAGGCATATTGGGCGTTTCGTTTTTTACTCTTTTCCTAAATATTTTCAATGCACCGTGTGGTTTTCAATAAAACAATTCGACAAAGCAAAAATTCCCCTTCTTTAGGCAGAACCTATTTTTCTTCCGGGAATTCTTCAGCCAGTTCTTTGTCCTCAGCTTCGTTTTCTTCGTAAATTTCGATGATTGGTTCGGTGAACGATTTACTAACCAGGCGTTTGTCGAGTGTGAGCAAAAGCGAAGGTAAAACCATGACATTAAAGAACATGGCGATAAGCAATGTTGTCGATATTAGTATTCCCAGGGCCTGAGTCCCACCAAACTCGGAAACAATGAACACGCTGAACCCAAGGACCAGCACAATGCTGGTGTAGATCATGCTGAATCCGGCTTCATGCAAAGCATTGATTGCAGAAAGCTTAATTGCCCCATTGTTGGCTTTCAGCTCGTGCCGGTATCGCGAAAGGTACTGAATGGCATTATCAACCGAAATGCCTAGTGCAATACTGAACACGATAATGGTTGACGGTTTGATTGGAATACCAGTAAATCCCATGATAGCAGCGGTAATTACCAACGGTATGATGTTCGGAACCATTGAAACCAATATCATCCGGAACGAAGAAAACAAAAAGGCCATCAGAATCGAAATCAAAATAATGGCAATGATTACACTTTCAAATAAATTCCGAATAAGGAAATTAGTGCCTTTAGCATAAACAACGCTGCTTCCGGTCACCTTTACATCAAATTTTGTTTTATCAAAGATAGTGTCAACCTGAGGTAAGATGCTGGCCATAAGCGAGTCCATATGTTTGGTGCCCACGTCGGCCATCTGGAAGCTAATCCGGGTAATTTGTTTGGTGCTGTCGATAAACGATTTGAGTAAACTGTTTCCATTTCCTCCAACTTTTTGGGGGATGTACCCAAAAATGAAGTTCTTTTCCATCGAACTTGGCAACGAATATTTGCTCGAATCGCCTCCATAATAGGATTGGCGCGCGAATTTGAATACCTCAATCAGCGAAAGCGGTTTCGAAAATTCAGGATGCTGATTGATCGTGGTTTGGAGTTTGTCGATTTTCTGTATGGTGGAGTAGGTCAGTATACCATTTCTTTTCTTGGTGTCTATTGAGATTTCGAAAGGCATAACTCCTCCAAAATTGCTCTCGAAGAATTTCAGGTCAAGTAAAGTTGGGTCATCCGATCTGAAATCATCAACGATTTTTCCTGAAGTTTTCATCATACTTAATCCGATGAAACCAACAAAAACCAACCCTCCGGCAATGCCGTAAATTAAATTACGACGGTTACTTATAAGATAAATTACTTTTTCTAGTATAGCGCCAAAGAAGTTGCTGTCGAGATGTTTCAGGTGCTTTGGGGTAGGTGGGTCCACCAGGCTAAAAATGATCGGGAGCAGTGTAATCGTCAATACATATAAAACCATAATATTGATAGAAGTGATCACCCCAAATTCGCGCAACATTTGGTTTGGAACCAGTATAAATGCGGCAAATCCCAGTGCAGTTGCGGCATTGGTCATAAACGATGCAAAACCGATTCGGTGAATAACCTGCGACAATGCCCTCATTTTGTTACCATGACTCCGGTATTCCCAGTGGTATTTATTTAGGATATAGATGCAATTCTCGATCACGATGATTACAATAAGCGAAGGAATAACTCCGGTAAGAATGGTGATTTTATAACCGAACAAAACAAGAGTTCCCATGACCCAGATAATACTGACACCTACGATCAAAAGCGAGCTGATGACTACCCGTAACGACTTAAAGAATAAAAACATGATGAATGTGGCAACGGCAATGCTGATCAATACAAACAAAAACAGCTCATGCTTTACTTTTTGCATCGTAACTGTTCGTATGTAAGGCATTCCGGAGCAGTGAATTTCAACGTTGTTCTTTGATTTATAAGCGTCAACTGATGCGATGATATTATTGATCAGAGTAATCCTGATCTTGTCGTTCAGCTTTTTCTTATCGAGTGTGATGGTCATGAGCGTGGCCTTGGTTTGAGGATTGTAAAGCAACCCTTCGTAAAATTTCAAGCCAAGAATTATATTTTTTAAACTGTCGACTTCAGCTTGGGTGGTAGGTTTTTGGGGAATAACCGGTACAATATTGAATTGGTGTGTTTCTTCATTCTTAACCAGGTTTATTGCCCTCGAAATGTTTAAAACTTCCTGAACGCCATTGATTTTCCGAATACTATCCCCCAAGTCAATCCAGGCATTAAATTGGTTTAGCTGAAATAGTTCTGGATTTATTGTGCCTATAACAATTACATTTCCATCTTCACCAAACCGGTTCTTAAACGCTTGATATTCTATTCTTGTGCTGTCTTTTTCAGGCAACATCGAATTGTTTTCGTAGGACAGAACGACATGTTGCCCTTTGTAGGCCATAAATACTGTCAGAAGAGAAAGTGTTACGATTAAAAAGGTTCGGTGTTTAAGTATGAATCTGGAGATGTGTGTAAACATTAGTAGAGGGATAAATATCTATTTCTAAATGAATTGTTTTGATCGTTGGCTTTTGACCGTGGCAAAAATAGTCATTTAGAAATAAAAAAAGAATTGTGCTTAAATATTACTCTTGAATTAAGTGTTTTCAATAATTCTTAACTAAGGTTTTTAAATAATGGCTCGAATATTTTTGCTATCTGATTGGTGTTGAGGGGTAAGTATGGATTTGTAGGATTCAGGAAACCCGGTTAAATATTAACAAAAGATTATTAGGTGTCATTTTGCCGGCAGGTGGTATTTTGTATCTTTAACCCAATAATTAATTGTTACGAAATGAACCGGTTTTTTCTCGTTATGCTGATTACTTTTTCAAGTCAGTTTATGCATGCACAAACTACAATCATTGCTCATCGGGGCTCGTCGTTTACTGCTCCTGAAAACACCGTTACTGCGGCTAAACTTGCGTGGGAGCAAAATGCCGATGCCGTTGAACTGGATATTTACCTTTCGAAAGACAACCGCATCATGGTGATGCACGACAGCAACACCAAACGCACCACCGGGCAATCGTACCAGATTTCGGAAACAAGCTCGGACGTATTAAGAACGCTGGATGCCGGATCGTGGAAAAATGAACAGTACAAGGGCGAAAAGATTCCTTTTCTGGAAGAAATGATTGCCACGGTGCCTTCTAATAAAAAAATGGTGATCGAAATCAAATGCGGAATTGAAGTTTTGCCTGCATTGCAGCAAGTTGTGAATAGTTGCGGGAAAAAAGATCAGTTGGTTTTCATCGCATTTGATTGGGAAACAATTCTGGCCACCAAACAGTTATTTCCGTCAAATGCCTGCTACTGGCTGAGTAGTTCTGCTGCTGAAGTTTCAGCAAAAATGAACGAAGCCGCACAAAAGGGGTTAGATGGCATTAACCTGAATAATAAAATTATCAATCAGGAAACGGTTAAAAAGGCAAAAGAATTGGGTCTTGAAGTTCTTTCTTGGACCATTGACGACCCGGAAGAAGCGAAACGGCTGATTCAATTGGGTGTATCCGGAATTACGACCAACCGTCCCGACCTGATCCGCCAAAGTATTCAATAGGTTGTTTATTTCTTTTCAACGATCATCTTTCTCAGCCCTTCAGAAAAGAAAACCTCATATTCGCCCTGTTCATTGCTGTATATAAAATAGACTTCAATCCCCGGAAGTTTTTTCAATAGCTCTTTGCTTTTTTCAAGGCCCAAGACCATGAAAGCCGTGTCCCACGCATCGGCTGTTATGGCATCGTCGCAAACAACTGTGGCGCTCAGCAAGGTGTTTTTTGCTGGAAAACCCGTCTTCGGATCGATGGTGTGGCCATATTTTACGCCATTTTCAACGAAAAATTTGCGATAATTTCCTGCAGTAGTCAACGATTTGTTATCGAGTTCAATAATAGCCTGAAGCTGACCTCCTGGAGCAATTTCTTCGTCGGTAGGTTTATCGATGCCAACGTGCCAGAGCTTATCTTTCGCATTGGTGCCTTTGCAGCGGACTTCACCACCAATTTCAACCAAATAGTTTTTAATGCCTTTGTCTTCAAAGAATTTACTGACAACATCAACCGAATAGCCTTGAGCAACTGCATTGACATCAAGCGATACGCCAGGACTTTTTTTGATGACTTTCCGTCCTTCGAGTTTCACTTTATCCATGCCAACATATTGCAGCAAACTGTCGATGTAGGCCTTGTCGTGTTTGGCAATCGTGGCAGTTCCAAATCCCCAGGCACGTACAACCGGCCCAACAGTAATATCTAAAGCACCCCCTGAAAGGGCACTCACCTCCTCGGATTTCTTGAATACATCAATAAACCAATCGTCGACTTCCACCGCTGGGTCATTGTTGTTAATCCTCGAAATGATAGAAGTCGGATCGTACATCGAACATGATTTATCGAATGCTTTCAGGATGGAATCGATATCATTTGTGTAGTCTTCATTCTTCGAATTCTCATAAGTAATATGGTAGTTAGTTCCTTGAGCAAAGCCTGTAATTTTGGTGTATTCACTTTTTTTGGGCTGGCAGGCATTCAGGAACAGAAAAGCAACAAGGGCTAATCCAATGAATTTCATGTAGTTCGTTTTAGCGATTCAGGTCAAAAGTCTTCAGTGCAATTTGGGTTATTTTTCTGACAATCTCAAAATGATTACCTAAATTTGAATGAAGCAACTAATTCAACTTAATGATGAATATGAAGGTTACCCATATCGATTACCGGCGATTAATCATACTTGCGCTTCTGATCGCTTTGATGGCGGTGATTGCTTCCCTAACCATCGGAAGGGATATTTATGAATCGGGAGAAAAGAGTATGTACTCCTTTGCGATTGTAAATTTCTTCGGCTATTTGTTCTTTTTTCTGCTCATGCCCATGGAGCTGGCCTTCATCTTTTATTTGCGAACGGGATACGATCCACTGATGCTCAACCTGGTGGCGGTGTCAACAGCAATGGCTTCGCAAGCTATTGATTACCTGATTGGTTATTTTTTCAGTGCCAGTATTATCGACCGTTTGATTGGACGGAAGCGCTATGAAAAGGCCGAAGACGAAATCCGGAAATATGGAAACTGGGCGCTGTTTTTATCCAACTTACTGCCACTTTCCTCGCCTATTATTTCGTTAGCCGCCGGAATGCTGAAATACCGGGTGAAAGATGCTTTATTTTACAGCTTTGTCGGCATGGTTTGCCGGTATCTGGTGCTTACACTTCTTTTTCAAGGATAGGTTTTATAACAAAAACTCCGGAAAATCTTCTTTTCAAAAGGCTTTCCGGAGTTTGTATTTTTGATTTAGTGAGTGGGTGGCTCAAAATATCCCGTTCACTATTTGCGTTAAATCTTTCATGTTAGTAGTTACATGAATAGTTTGCCTTCTAATTCCGGTTATAAATAAAAGTTTTGTTTTGCTTATCGCGCCATCCTTTTGCCAGAATAGTACCTGTGTGATCAAGGTAAACTCCCCTGATATTTGGTTCACTTAAAATGGTTTCGAATTGTTCGAAGTTTTGGGTTTTTAAGATACCGGTTCCGGACACTAATATATAGTAATAAGGTCCAAATTTTTGAATATTAGGTTCGAGGAGACCTGTGGCATAAGAAGCCAATACTGTATGTATTTTTCTAAAAGACTTGCCCTGATCATCAGACAAGAAGAAATTAGAAGGAGTTGTGTAGTCAGAAACAATAATTTCTTGTTTTTCTGTTACGTACAAATTTCCCAGATATTTAGGCGATTCAAAAGAAGTCCAGTTTTTGCCATTATCTCCGGACTTCATCAATAACTGGGTTGTTCCGGAAACCGCAAGGAGAGAGCCATCTTTTAACCTATTTATCCCAACGATATAATCATTCTTATCATTTCCATTTGCCGGATTGGTCCAGGTCTTTCCCCCATCGCTTGAATGCCATAAACCGCTGTAATACCCTGTCGCCCATAGATCATTATCATTGGTTATCCAGAAAAAGAAGTTGAAAGATTGGTTAGGTATAGGGTTGGTGCATTTTATCCAGGTAAGTCCATGGTCGGTACTTTTGTATAATTCACCGTTGTAAGTTCCGATATAAATTACTCCAGTTCTATCAATTTCAATTGCACTTGCCGAATATATTTTTTGTTGGTTAATTGGCTGCCAATCAAGAAAGTTTATTCCTTTTTTGTATATTCCCCCTGAAGAAATCATCCAGCTTATGTGATTTACAGTATCCGCAGCAAGGTCAATCAGATTTGACAAGGGAGAGATATCGACTTCATTCCAGGCATTACGAAGTATTCCGTGAGCCATTATTGTTGCTTCAGGAAGCAACTTACCATCCGGACCAGTAACTCTGGCTGTAACGATTTGGGTAAACGTATCGGTACCTAACTTCCATCGGGTTGCAGCCTTTCCATCTTTTCGGGTTTTAACCTGTTGCTGATCAACTGATCCGCCTCCTGTTTGAACTCTAAATTCAACATTAAATCCACCCACATCAAGTGGCGAATTTATATTTTGAACCTGAACATAAATACTGTCTTGCAAATATTCTCCTCCGTACGAAATCTGGTTTGTGTTTTGGTAGTTAAACCTATAGTTAACAAGTGACTCAATTGATGGATCGCTGTAATTTGTACACGAATTTACCAGTAAAATTACCGATGAGACAAATCCACATGCCATAATGTATGATAATTTCTGAATCCATTTAATTTGAAGCGAAACACTTGGGTGGTATTTATTTAATAATAGTTGCATTTGGCGAGGTTTTACTTGTTAATTGGCAATAGGTATTTGTAACCCAAACTGAAATGAAAGGCTTCCATTCTTTATAGAAAGGTCATCCTTCATATAATTAGGTGAGTTCTCATCCGGTTTTCGAAGTATAGGATTAAAACTTCCGTAGTAGCTAATTCCCAAATCAAATTTCATATTGTTCCTGAATGGAAACTGAAATCCAAGCCCGGTTTTATATCCCCAATCAACTGATTTGTAGTAACCTTCAATAGCATCATTGATGACTGTCTTTTGAATGGTGTAACTGTACGAATCTGAGTTTTTGTGAATTGCAGTGCCATGACAAAAAGCGTTCATGAGGAATCCGGCATACACGCCAAAATCGACATAGAAATTTAGCGCCTTTCCAGATGAAATTCTGAAATTTAAAGGAACTGTCAGATAGTCAAGTGCAATTTTTGTGTCTACATTATTGGCTACATATCTGGTGTCAGTGGCAATCCGGTGATAATAAAGACTAGTATCATCTAGAGTATATCCCTTTCTATCAAATATTACTCCGGTTTGTAGCGAAACCGATTTATCCAAGCGGTAGCCGAAAATCATTCCTACATTGGATCCAAATTTTCCTGAATAATTGTCTGGTTTCGTTCCTGACGAATTCCAGCTCCTTGTAGCTCCAGCTACAGGTATTACATAGCAACGACTAAATGAGCTATCGCGAACTGAAGATTTGAAAGATATTGGCACTTTTGTGCTTTTTCGTAATGGTGTATATTTTAATCCAAAGAGAAGTTCGCTGGCGCCGTTTTTTGCCTTGTAGTTTTCGATAAAAACCTTTTGCCCTGTTGCCAGTTTGCCAGTGACGAAAAATCGAACCTCTTTGGTAATTGGATATGAAAGATCGGCTGCAAACAAATAACCCCAGTCATGTGTTGGCGGATAAATTCTTCGATCTTCTTTTTTTGCAGCGTCTCTTTCAGCGTTGGTTAGGTCGTCATTCAATAAAATCGAATAGTACAAACCGCCACCGATTGCCAACTGTAATCGTGTTGGTGTTTTGTACTTGATTAACAATGGGACGCGTAAAAAGGAAAAATCCCATTTGGAAGGTTCATACACCGGATACCACGAGTTGGAATAACCATATAACATATAATCCATGGGATAAGCAACCGGATAATAATTTTGCTGGTTATACGATTTCATCTCGTAATACTGGCTTATAAAGCCAATTTCTGACTGTACTGAGAATAATCTTCCCAGATTGTATTCAACGAAAAATCCGGCTGATGGTCCTGATTTCGATACCCATTTATTTGTAGTCAGATTACCGTGAAGGTTGGAGAAGTTGGTGCCGGTATATTCTCCGAAAGATAACTTTTGTGCAAAGGAAGTCGCTGTGAAAGACATAAGTATTGCGCAAATACAAACAATTAGAAGGTTCTTCTTCATTGCAGTTTTTAGTTGTTAGATGAGGGTAGTTGAAAAAGGGTTGCGTTATGTTGAGAATAATATTAATATAAAACAAAAACTCCGGAAAATCTTCTTTTAAAAGGCTTTCAGGAGTTTTTGTTACTAATAGATTTATATTTTTACGCTATCCCAAGTTTCTTTAGTCCCATAGAGAGTCCTTCAAACCGGTACCTTTCATCTTCTTTGGGGTGGCTACAAATCTTTTCAATTCCGTTAAGTTTCGAGTTTACACACATTAAATATTCCCGGACGCTTAGTTGTGTCCCTTCAATTAAGTTTAGGTAAGCAAGTACCTTTTGATCAAGAGAGTCATTGTATTTCTGCTTGGATGGTTTGTCGTCACACTGAGGTAATATATCGATGCAAATGCCATCAGAATTCAATTTTGTACATGGAATACAAATGTCATCAGCACCAACAATCAGGACTAACGGTTGATCAATGTCCCACAAAATTTTGCTGGTAACTACATGCAAATCATGACCAAACGGATGTGGAGCAATTTTTCGTTCGTGACCAATATTCCGCACAATATCTAAAATATGATGAGGTCGTAATTTGAGCATTGTTATCTGACTAACCGCATTAAATCTTTTACAACAAATCAGCTTCCAAAAGCAATTCTTCCATTTCTAGCTGAACATTGATGGCTTCGTTGCGGGCTTTTTCGGCAAAGTCTTCGCCATCCGAAGCATAAATAATCTGGCGCGACGAGTTGACCAATAATCCGCACATGTCGTTCATACCGTATTTGGCCACTTCTTCCAGACTTCCACCTTGCGCGCCAACTCCCGGAACCAAAAGGAAATGATCGGGTACCAGTTCGCGGATTTCTTCCAATTTTTCGGCCTTGGTGGCGCCAACCACGTACATCATATTGTCGGTGGTTCCCCAGGTTTGAGAGGTTTTCAGCACCGATTCAAAAAGTTGTTCACCTGTTTCAGCATTTTTTAAGTACTGAAAATCGGCGGCACCTTTGTTTGAGGTCAACGCCAAAACAATCACCCAACGGTCGAGGTAAGTCATGAATGGTTTGATGGAATCTTCGCCCATATAAGGAGCAACAGTCACAGCATCAAAATCCATGTGATCGAAAAATGCACGGGCGTATAAATTCGATGTATTCCCAATATCTCCACGTTTGGCATCGGCAATAATGAACTGCTCCGGATATTTTTCGCGGATATAACGAACTGTCTTTTCCAGACTAATCCAACCAGCAACTCCCTGGCTTTCGTAAAAGGCAAGATTTGGTTTATAGGCTACACACAAATCTTGTGTGGCATCAATAATCTCTTTGTTGAAAGCAAAAATTGGGTCGCTGGTTTCGTTCAGGAAACGAGGAATCTTTAGAATATCTGTGTCTAATCCAACGCACAAAAAGCTGCGCTTCAGTTTAATCTGTTCAAAAAGTTGTTCTTTGTTCATATTTAAAATTGTTGCGAGTTGCGAGTTTCGCGTTACGTGATTTCCTCGAAACTCGCAACCCGGAACTCGTAACATTGTGTTTAAATTTCCGCTTCTTTCAGTCGTTCTGCGTTTTCTTCCACCTGTAGTTTATCGATGATTTCGTCCAGATCGCCTCCTATAACAGCCTGAAGGTTATAAATCGTCAGGTTGATGCGATGGTCGGTGATACGTCCTTGCGGCCAATTGTAGGTACGGATTTTGGCCGAACGGTCACCGGTTGAAACCATAGTTTTTCGTTTCGAAGCAATTGCATCGAGGTATTTCTGGTGTTCCTGGTTGTAAATACGGGTACGCAACTCAATCATCGCTTTTGCGAGGTTCTTGATCTGCGATTTCTGATCCTGACAAGTCACCACAATTCCGGTCGGAATGTGAGTCAAACGAATCGCCGAATAGGTTGTGTTTACCGATTGTCCGCCAGGTCCCGAAGAACAGTAGGTATCTTTGCGGATGTCGCTATCGCGCAGGTCGATGTCGAATTCTTCCGCTTCAGGCAAAACGGCCACTGTTGCAGCCGAAGTATGCACCCGCCCTTGTGTTTCGGTTTGCGGTACGCGCTGAACGCGGTGCACTCCCGATTCGTATTTCATAACTCCGTAAACACCTTCACCGGTGATGGTTGCTACAATTTCCTTAAATCCTCCGGAAGTTCCTTCGCTGGTGTTGGTCACTTCCAGGCGCCAGCCGCGGCGTTCGCAGAATTTGGTGTACATGCGGAACAAATCGCCTGCAAAAATACTGGCTTCGTCGCCACCGGTACCCGCCCGGATTTCCAGGATGGCATTTTTACCGTCTTCCGGATCAGCCGGAATCAACAGCAATTTGATATTTTGTTCTTTTTCAGGAATCAAGGCTTCCGAAGCTTCGATTTCTTCACGCGCCATTTCGCGGATGTCTTCGTCGGTTTCCTCGGCCAGCATTTGTTTGCCCGATTCGATGTTGTCGATCGTTGCTTTGTAATCTTTGAAAGCGTTGGTCAGCAACTCCAACCGCTTGTATTCCTGATTGAGTTTAACGTAGCGCTTCATGTCGCTCATCACCGACGGGTCGGTAATTTGTGAGCCAACTTCTTCGAACCGATATCGGATCGATTCGTACTTTTCCATTAATGAATAGTCTGCCATATAATAAAGATGATAGATTTTGAAATAAAAGATATTAAACCAATGCCTGGGTATTCCGCAGGGCGTAGCTAATATTCGAATTCTCCGAACTGAGACTTGATGGTAAGTTTTTTGCCTTCAGCGGCTTCAACGCGCCCAACGATTTTGGCTTCGACCTTGTATTTTTCGGAAATAGCGATCACCTCGGCGGCAAATTCAGGAGCAAGGTAAACTTCAAAACGGTGTCCCATATTGAAAACCTTGTACATTTCCGACCAACTGGTTCCCGATTCTTCCTGAATCATTTTAAACAGTGGCGGAACGTCGAACAGGTTATCTTTGATTACATGAACGTTATCGACAAAATGCAGTACTTTGGTTTGTGCACCGCCCGAACAATGGATCATTCCGTGAATGTTTTTCCTAAGTTTTTCGAGCAATTCTTTCACAACGGGAGCATAAGTGCGGGTTGGTGAAAGCACCAGTTTCCCGGCATCCAGGCCAACTCCGGCGATGGCTTCGGTCAGTTTTTTGTTTCCTGAATAAATGAGTTCTGCCGGCACTTCAGGATCGAAACTTTCAGGATATTTTTGTGCCAGGTAATTGGCAAACACATCGTGACGCGCGGAGGTCAAGCCATTGCTTCCCATGCCGCCGTTGTATTCTTTTTCGTAGGTTGCTTGTCCGAAAGAGGCCAGACCAACGATTACATCACCAGCCTGAATATGGTCAGCCGAAATCACATCTTCGCGTTTCATGCGGCAAGTGACAGTCGAATCAACAATGATGGTGCGTACCACGTCTCCCACATCGGCAGTTTCGCCGCCGGTTGGGTAAATGTTGACACCCATTTCGCGCAATTCGGCGCACAATTCTTCGGTTCCGTTGATAATAGCAGCAATGACTTCGCCCGGAATCCGGTTTTTGTTGCGCCCAATGGTCGACGATAACAAAATGTTATCAGTTGCGCCCACGCAAAGCAAATCGTCGAGATTCATGATAATGGCATCCTGCGCAATGCCTTTCCAGACCGAAATATTGCCGGTTTCTTTCCAGTAGAGGTAAGCCAGCGACGATTTGGTGCCAGCGCCATCGGCGTGCATAATGTTGCACCAAGCCGGATCGCCGCCCAAAATATCGGGGATGATCTTGCAAAAAGCCTTTGGATACAAGCCTTTGTCGATGTTTTTAATGGCATTGTGCACGTCTTCTTTTGAAGCTGAAACACCACGCGCCATATATCGGTTATCTGCTGACATATACTCTGAATTACCTTATCCGTTAAAGTGCGGCAAAGTTAATATTTTTGAGGAAATAATTTGTAGCAGGATATTTTAGCCCTGATAGGGTTTCAAACCCTGTCAGGGCTAAGGTACGATTGCACTTTGTTTATCTATTGTCAAATGTATTCTCCAGATTTTTGATAATACGATCTAAATTATGGAGGTGTTCAGGAAGCATCAAAGTCTTAATTGCAATCTCTTCTGTTGAGCAATAACTATAATTCGGAAAATTCACCGAAAAAAGGTGAGCAATAACGGTAGGCATAGGTTTGTTGACTAGAAATACCAATATAATATCTTTATTTTTTAACTCAGTTTCATTTATGTTCTTTCTGAATTCTAATACCTTCTGAAGATTCTGACCAAATTCATCAGGTTTATTGTGGAAAATTAATTCTCTAAAATCAACTAATACCTTTTTTATTGATTTTGTTGCAATATATTCCGTGATATAACGAGTATAAATTTGGTATTTCTCAACAGAAAAAGTCCCTAGGTACTTTTGGACAAATAAATTTTCGTTTTCAAACAGTTGATACTTAATTTCCATCTTTATCTCTCTTAATAAGTCTTATTATGAAATATACAACAAAGCTGGCAAATTATCAAGAAAGCTCTCTTGAATTTTATTTTCAAGCTATTTAAAAATCACTAATGGTATTGAGTTTATGACTCTAAAGAAAGATTCACTTTATTATGCGTCTCAGGCGCAAAGCCACAATCCCTCGTTTGAGCGGTAGCGATAACGAGGGGCGGAGCAGAGTTTCATATTTGAAAAGCTTAAATACTCACCTGGGTGCCTATCTCGAATGTGCTTTTCTGCGGCACATTGTAGTAGGTGGTGGCTCGCTGGGCATTTTTCGACATAAAAATGAATAGTTTGTCCTGCCAGATATTCATGCCCACACGATTATTTGGGATCAGCGTTTCCCTCCCGAGTATATACGACGTATTGCTGAGGTCAATGGTAATGCGTTGTTCTTTTTTTAATTCAGCCATTAGCCTGGTGATATCCACCTGATCCATAAAACCATAATGTGCAATTATCCGGTAAAATCCTTCAGCTAATTTTTCAATGCTTATCCGATTCTCAAAAATTATTCGGGGTACTGGCACAATATCAATCGTTAAAATAACAATCTGCTCATGCATGACTTTATTGTGCTTCAGGTTTTGTAACAATGCTGGAGGGGTATGTTCTTGATTACTGTTAAGATATACCGCGGTGCCTGAAATCGTATGGTATTCATTCCCCACAAATTCAGCAACAACATGTTTAAGTGACTTTGTGTTTTTCGACATTTGAATAGAAAGAAACATCCTCCCTTTTTTCCAGGTTTTCATGATCAATAATCCTGAAATTCCAATCAGGAGCGGAAACCATCCACCATTGGCAATTTTGGTTAGGTTGGAATACAGAAAGGAAAGATCTACTGTCAGGAACAGGATCGTAATGCAGGATGATATTAAAAGTCCCCACTTCCAAATTTTGTGCATCGCAGTAAAGGCCAGCAAACTGGTGATGGTCATCGTCATGGTAACTGCTAATCCGTATGCGGAAGCCAAATTGCTGGAAGTCCGGAATCCCAGCACCACGGCAATTGTACCAACCATTAACATTGCATTGATTTGAGGAAGGTATATTTGGCCTCGTTCGTTTTCTGAAGTGTGCCTCACTACAAAACGCGGTAGGTAGCCCAACTGAACTGCCTGAAACGTCAGGGAAAACGCTCCGGAAATTACGGCCTGAGACGCAATGATTGTAGCCATGGTTGCCATTGCCACCAGAGGATATATGGCCCACGACGGAGCCATCAGATAAAAAGGATTGGAAGCGAGCATAGGATTTTCGAGCAACAATGCGCCCTGCCCAAAATAGTTAAGAACCAAACAGGGCAACACTAAGGCAAACCATGCCAAACGAATGGGAGCTTTACCAAAGTGACCAATATCTGCATAAAGCGCTTCTCCTCCCGTTACAACAAGGAAAACCACACCCAGAATAATGAGGCCATGCCAACCGTGGATTGCAAAGAAGTGAACGGCATACCAGGGGTTTAGCGCCAGGAGAATTTCGGGCTTTCTCAATATTACTGATACACCGAGCGCGGCTATTGTCAGGAACCAAATAATCGTCATTGGGCCGAATACGGAACCTACCAATGAGGTGCCTCGCTTCTGAATCAAGAATAACGCAATTAAAATACCAATGGTGAGGGGAATGATAAATGGCTTGAAAAAGGGTGTCGCCACTTCAAGTCCTTCAATAGCACTCATTACCGAAATGGCAGGTGTGATAACACCATCGCCATAGAGTAATGCCGCACCAAAAATCCCCATGGTGGTAATAATCACTATCCTCGCTCCTTTTCCCCTGGGTCTGACGAACTCCATCAAAGCTAAGATTCCTCCTTCACCATCATTATCCGCCCGGAGAATAATCAGTAAATACTTGATTGAAATTACAAATATCAGTGCCCAAAATACCATAGAAAGAATGCCGAAAATATTTTCAGGAGAGGGCTCTATGCGATGTGGACCATAAAAACATTCCCTAATGGCATAAAGTGGACTTGTGCCGATATCGCCGTAAACAATTCCAATGGCAAGCAACGACAGGTAAAGCAATTTCTTGTTTTTTCTGCCTTCGTGTTCCGGACTGGTAACAGCTTCTTCTGATTTCTTCATGTTTCCTATTACGGCCATTTTTAGCTGCGCTCTTTATAACATCCTGTTTATTTTCCGAAAGTTATCTTAAAGTATTTATATACACTAAATTTTCAGGAAAGTTATCAGGAAGATGGAATCAGTCATGACCGATTTTCAAAACCTGCCAGGGCTAACACAATGTGAGGGTTAGGTTTTGCATTCAAACCGTTCCGGGTTGGTTTTTAAAAAGCAAAAAGTCCGGAGAAATCAACTCCGGACTTTTTAGCTTATTTATTCTTTTTTTGCTTTTTGACTTGTCCCGGGGCATACTGTTTTGCACTCTTTGCTCCGGTCATTTTTTTCATTTGTCCCGGTGGAATTTTCCCATTGGGGTTAGTTTGAATAATCACGGTCCGTGAAGGATGATGATACTGTGGACGTACTATCGTACAACCTGTTCCTAAAAATAGGAATGCCGAAATTAGAAAAAGGATTAGAATTTGATTTTTTGTTTTCATTGTTGTGTTTTTAAGTAAACGATATGGCTTGCTAAGCTTAGATCACATTTATAAATTTTGTACGAGGATGGTCAAACTAAGATTCTTTTCTCAATACCAGGGTGTAAAGGAAAATTTGGTGGAGCAATATCTATTTTTTCTTTTTCTTCGATTTTGGTTTTTGTTCTTCTTCCCGCATCAAAGCTTTCCAGTCGTTTGGATTGTCCAACGACAAATCAACAGTTGCCGTGTATTCTTCCTTATCGATAATTAATACGCTAACTTTTTGCCCCAGAAAGGTTTCTATTTCATCCAGAACGGGTTTTTCTTCCGGACTACAGAACGAAACTGCCAAACCCTTTTTTACCCCGCGGCCGGTACGCCCCACGCGGTGAACGTAGTTTTCAGCCACATCGGGTAAATCGTAATTGATGACGTAGTCAACATCAGGAATGTCGATGCCGCGGGCGCTAACATCGGTGGCGATGAGCACTTTTACTTCGCCCGATTTAAAAACAGTCATCACGTCCAACCGGTCTTTTTGCTCCTTATCGCCATGAATGGTCACGGTTTTAATGTCAACGCGCTCCATGGCTTTAAACACGCGCTCAGCCCGAACTTTGGTGCGAACAAAAACCAGTATTTTCGATTCAGGATGCTCTTTAATCAACCGTTCAAGAAAAAACCGTTTGTCGTCCATGTCGATCATGGCAACGGAATGAGTCACATTTTTGGCCACCGGATCTTTAGGCGAAATCTCAATTCGAATTGGGTTTGTAACCAACGAATAGGCCAGTTCCTTAATTTCAGGATTGATTGTTGCCGAAAAGAAAAGCGTCTGACGGTATTTGGGTAAATAGTGAATCAATTGCCTGATATCTTTGATAAATCCCAGCGCAAGCATATGGTCGGCCTCGTCGAGCACAAGAATCTGTATTTTATCGAGCAGGATGTGACCCTGACTAACCAAATCGAACATCCGTCCGGGAGTGGCCACCAGAATATCAATGCCACTTTTCAGTCTCGAAATCTGAGGTTCCTGATCAACTCCACCAAATACACAGGCTGTTTTCACCAAGGTATGTTTGCCGATTGTTTGAAAAACCTCGGTGATTTGCAGAGCCAGTTCGCGGGTAGGAACCATGACCAGGCAACAAAGGAATTCGCTTCGGCTGCTGCTTTTCTGCTGATGAACCATATCAATAATTGGGATCGCAAAAGCTGCTGTTTTTCCGGTGCCAGTTTGGGCAATGGCTAAAACATCGTCACCTTTCAGGATAGGTGTAATGGCTTTGTACTGAATATCAGTAGGGCGGCGGAATCCAAGTGTTTCGAGGTTTCTCTTAATATCGGGAGATATGCGGTAATCATCAAATTTCATTGCATGTAGATTTTATAAGGATACAAAGAAACGCATTTTTGCGGAAACACAGATTACGCAGATTTACCACAGATTGCACAGAGAAAGTCTGGATTGCTCGGGAGTTTATGCTTACTTAGTTGTATTAATTCAATTGAAGGCAAGACTACCCAAATAGACACTTCAAATAATAATGAAAATAGCATGGAACAACATACTCTTGAAGCCTTGCGCAACGGGGAGCACAAAGCGTTTGAAGATATATTTACTGCTTATTACAACAAGGTCAGGCATTTTATCAATGGCCTTTTAAAGTCGGAAACCGATGCTGAAGAATTGGCCCAGGACATTTTCGTCAAACTTTGGATAAACCGGGAGTCAATCAATCCGCAGAAATCGTTTAACGCCTATATCTATACTGTTGCCCGCAATGCCGCTTTTAATTTCCTGAAGCATAAATTGGTTGAAACTACTTACCTCGAGAACTACACCGAACTAAATGAGGTTGTCGGTTCCGACGAATTGGTTTTTGCCAAGGAGATTGGTTTGCTGATCGACCTAACCGTTGGCAAGATGCCCGTTCAGCGAAAAACAATTTATCAATTAAGCCGAACCCAAGGCTTATCGAATGACGAGATTGCCAGTCAATTGGGCATTGCCAGGAAAACAGTAGAGAACCAGCTTAGCCTGGCGTTGCAGGAACTACGGCGGGTCGTTCAGCTTTTTCTTGTATTTTTTATGTGAAAATCCACCTTCAGGTCGGGAGATTTCCGGAGCATAGTTGTATAAAGAGCGTAACAGGAACAAACTTGGCAACAATGATAAAAAAAATAGCAGCTCTTCTCTTTCTGCTTTTGGGGTTCGTAATGGCGACAATGTCGCAAACAAAGGAATCGCAGCAAGCGGTGAAAATCTCAGGGGAAACCTCGCCAACAAAATCTGATGTGGTTCTTCCTGAATTTCCGAAGCTGAACTTCTCGGATATTGAAATACGATCTCCATTTTATCCTGATTTCGATCAGCCAACCAGATTATTCAAATCAACTCATTCGATTTCCACTGCATCATTTAAAAAACAGATAACGTATTCGTATAGTGTATTCGCGACCAATAACGCATTGCCTTTCGAATTCAACAATACTCAAAAAGATCAAATAACCAACCGGTTTTTCATATTAAGTAAGGGCAAAAAAACAACTTACATGGGGCTTGGAGGATATACCCAACTGAGCAGTTCGCTGGGTTGGCAATCGTCGAATAAGCTAGCGATTGACGTTGGAGGGTTTGTTGTCCAGCAATTTGAGTCCGCCACTTTAAGCCAACGCAACATGATGGGAGTCGGCATCAGAACCAAATACAACCTAACCGACAAGGTTCAATTTAATAGCTGGGGCCAGTATGCCAATTCAGTGGACAACAATACTCTGGCCGGGTTCAATACCTTATTCCCGCATTCCGGGATTGGCAGTTCCGTTTCGGTTCGAATAAAAAACTTGTCGAAAATAGAAGGAGGGGTCGAATACCAGTACAACGAAAGCACAAAGGTTTGGAACCTCGAATCGCAGGGAAGGATATCACTTCATTTCTAATTTATACCGACCATGAAACCTGACTATATTTCACGAATATTCGATCAATTCTTCAACCAAACTTCCACTCCTGAAGTAACACAAAAAATTCAACGCTGGATGGTTGACGATAAATGGGCAAACGAAAAGAACGCTTCGCTGCACGCCATCTGGGATAAGCTGGAAGTCGGGCCCGACCAATCCACCGCCCGTTCGCTCCGGATGGTAAAGGCCAGGATCAGGAAGGAAGAGAACCATCATTCGCTGAATTATCGCATCCCCTTGCGTGTTGCGGCAGTCATCGTACCTGTTCTGTTGTTGCTGGGCGGCTATTTTTATTTCAACGGAAACACAAAAAACATAGAAGTCGCCACCTTGAACAACGAACAGAAACAATGCACTTTGCCCGACGGCTCCATCGTAAGGTTAAATTCGGGCAGCAAAATCAATTATTCGTCGCGGTTTAATGATACTATCAGGCTGGTTACTCTCGAAGGTGAAGCTTATTTCACCGTTCAGTCTAATAAAAAGAAACCCTTCGTTGTAAAAACAAAAGATTTGACACTGCGAGTTTTGGGTACCGAATTTAATGTAAGCTCCTATTTGTCCGACAGTCGCTCAATCGCTACTCTTGATCGAGGAAAGGTTCAGGTAACGATTAATACCGAAGAAAAAGGCCTTGCAAACGGCAGTTATATCCTGAAACCCAATCAGCAATTGGCTTATAATAAAAGCGACCAGTCGGTATTAATAAATATTGTTACTGAAGACGCTTCCGGTTGGAAAGACGGAGCGCTCATTTTTCAGGATGCTACTTTTAACGACATACTGAACACACTTCAACGACATTACAATGTGACATTCAGGTACGATCCGGCAAAGTTTCATGGAGATGTTTACTCGGTCAAATTTGTCAATCGCGAAAGCATCGAACAGGTAATGGCTGTTTTGCAAGATGTTGTGGGCGGATTCTCCTGGCAGATGAACGGCAACGAAATTGTAATCAATTTACCATGACAGTCAATGATACAGTATAAATTAATACAAATTGGAGAGTGTCTGATTTGCATTCAATGACTTCGGATGACCGTTCGAAAGCATCTGAACAGCGTTCAACAGTGTCGGAACATCAATCAATTGCATCTGAACGGCGATCAACAGTGTCGGAGCATCGATCAATTGCATCTGAACGGCGATCAATTGCATCTTGACAGCGTTCAACAACATCTGAACAGCGATCGGAAGCATCTGAATGGCGTTCAACAGTATCTGAACAACGTTCGGAAGCATCTGAACGGTATTCAATAGTGTATGAACGTTATAAGAGAAGTTCTAAGTTATTAAAATAATATGAACTATATAGGATTTAATTTTTAGACTACTCATCCTGACATCCGCAATGCGAACGTCGGGGTGAGTTGGGATAAAAACGTGAATTCAAATGCGGCATTATTTCATTTACACTACTTAAAATAAACATTCAACATCATAAAAGACCAATTCAATGAATAAAATTACCATCAAGCCAGCTAAGTTCTTCATGCTCCTGTTTGTTCTTTTCGGCATCTTGCCAGTAATAGCACAGAATATAAGGATAAGCATTACTGGCCGTAATATCACAATCAAACAGGCATTCGAACAAGTCGAAGTTCAGAGCAAATATACCATTGCCTACAACCAAACCCGGTTCGATGCCGAAAAGAAAATAACTATAAACATCCAGAATGAAAGTCTGGAGAAAGCACTGTCCGAAATTCTGAAAGGCACAGGTTTCACCTACAAAATAAACGGGAAACACATTGTCATCATTCCTGAAAAGGAAAAAGCAAAGGATAAAACTTCGAAGCCGGAACCTCAGCAAACAATCAGGGGTGTTGTTACCGACGAAGCATCTGGAGTTCCAATCCCGTTCGTTACGATTGCACTGCTAAACACCGACCCGCAACGGGGAACGGAAACTGATAGTTTGGGGCAGTTCAGGTTCAACCAACTACCGGTTGGGCGATACGACATTCAGGCATCGAGCATCGGATACGAGCCTGCTGTTATCCGCGAAATACAGCTTAGCTCGGCCAAGGAATCATTCTGCGAAGTTTCGCTCAAAGAACGCACCCAGAAAATCGACGAAGTGGTGGTGCGCCCGACAACCAACAAGGAAAAACCATTAAACCCGATGGTATTGGCCGGAGGCCGTATGTTGAGTGTGGAAGAAGCCAGTCGGTATGCGGGTGGTTTCGATGATCCGGCCAGGCTGGTCTCGTCGTTTGCAGGCGTGGCCGGAAATGTATCGACAAACGCTATTTCCATCCGCGGAAATTCGCCGCAGTTTTTGCAGTGGAAACTGGAAGGCGTTGAAATACCCAACCCAACTCATTTTGCCGACATGATTGGCGTGGGCGGTGGTTTATTTTCGGCATTGAGCAGCCAGGTGATGGGGAATTCCGACTTTTTAAACGGGGCTTTCACTGCGGAATACAGCAATGCTCTTTCAGGAGTTTTCGACATGACGATGCGGAACGGCAACAACGAAAAATATGAACACGCCTTTCAGTTTGGGCTTCTGGGGCTTGACTTTGCTTCGGAAGGACCACTAAGCCGAAAGAACAAAAGTTCGTACCTGTTTAATTATCGGTATTCTACAACCGGTTTAATGGGGGTGCTGGCAGGCGATATGAACATTGCGTACCAGGATTTCTCATTTAAGGTGAATGTCCCGACCCGTAAAGCCGGGACTTTTTCATTGTGGGGAATCGGGTTGTCTGATGCCAACAAATCGGACATCACCTCCGACAAAACCAAATGGGAAACGTACGCCGATCGCGAAAAATCGAAAACAAAGATGGCCAAAGCTGCCGGAGGAATCACCCATAAATATTACCTGAACAACAGTGCCTATCTCAAAACATCGCTGGCAGCAACTTATACCAACAACCATCCCAAAATCGATCAATTGCTTACGGGCAGCGAAACTCGATACCAAACCATGGTCGACATGAAAAATACCAACTGGGACATTGTTTTCAGTTCGTACCTCAACAAGAAGTTCTCTGCCCGACATACCAACCGCACAGGGATTACGATTACCGGACTTCAGTATAACCTTGATTTCAATTTAAGTCCGGAATTTGGCTTGGATCAGCCCATGAAGAAAATTGCACAGGGAAATGGATTTAGCACAGTGGTATCAGCATTCAGCAACTCGGTAATCAGCCTGAGCAACCGATTGACCGCAAATATTGGATTGACATCGCAGCTATTCACCTTGAATAACAATTGGGCAATTGAACCGCGCTTGGGACTAAAGTGGAACCTGGCACCCAAACAATCGCTGGCCATCGCGTATGGGCTGCACAGTCGTCGGGAAAAACTGGATTACTATTACATTAAAACGCCTGAGACAGGCGACAAGAACGTGAACAAAAACCTCGATTTTGCCCGGGCGCATCATGTGGTATTGGCTTATGATTGGAGCGTAACGCCAATCGTTCATTTGAAAGTTGAGCCTTATTTCCAGTATCTGTTTGATGTTCCGGTAGAGCCGGGCACTTCGTTTTCGATCATCAACCATGCTGACTATTACCTCGACCGAGAGTTGATTAATGATGGCAAAGGCCGAAACTACGGAATTGATCTTACCCTTGAACGTTACCTGAATCGTGGGTATTACGGAATGTTTACCGGATCGGTGTTTAAATCGGAATACAGCGGTGGCGACCACATCTGGCGAAACACACGAAACGACCGACGGTTTATTTTTAATGCTTTAGGCGGGAAAGAGTGGAAATGCGGAAAGGCAGACCAAAATGTTTTCAGTGCCAACATCCGGCTATCGTATCAGGGAGGTGATCGATACACGCCGATTGATGAAGCAGCTTCGCTCGAAAAGAAAGATATTATATATGACGAGACTCAGGCATTCAGTAAACAATACTTGCCTGCGCTGACATCCGATTTCAGTATAAGTTATAAACGAAATAGAAAGAATGTCTCTCACGAGTTTGCCCTTAAAATTCTGAACCTTACCGGATACACCGGACAGCATGGTTACCAGTACAACGAACAAACACAGAAAATTGAGAAAATAGATGTTGTTGGAATACTGCCCAATATCAGTTACAAGATTTTGTTTTAAACCTTACTAAAGCAAAGAGCCGGTTTTAACCGGCTTTTTGATGCGGAGAGAGCGGGATTCGAACCCGCGGTACCCTTTAGGGGTACACACGCTTTCCAGGCGTGCCAATTCAGCCACTCTTGCATCTCTCCCAATAAATCTGGCTTTATTT
>Ga0208789_1000797_pt1 | contig 23860 bp, 23 predicted proteins | sample Methanotroph_Enr_FD_187368 | JGI IMG/M metagenome (GOLD analysis project Ga0208789, IMG submission 187368) | Enriched soil microbial communities from Old Woman Creek wetland in Ohio, USA - Methanotroph_Enrichment_5 (SPAdes) (version 2) | ecosystem: Environmental > Terrestrial > Soil > Wetlands...
TTCCAGGTCGAGGTCTAATGTTTTTACGACGGCGAGGTCGATAATATTAAGGTTTAATAGCATCGGTGTCGGTGTGGTAGCCACTGCTCCAGTTTAATTTATGCCTGAGTATATAAAAGAAATCATGGTCTTCCGGGTGCAAAATTCTAATCGCTTTGGGTTCCTTTTTAATCAAAATCTTGTCGCTGATTAAGACTTTCGGAATTTCAATATGATCGCAAGTTACCAAGGCGTTGATTTGTTTAGTCTGGCAAAAGCTTATCTCAATTTCAGCCGAATCGTTTATTACGATAGGCCGGTTCGACAAGGTATGGGGATTAAGCGGCACTAATACCAGTGCGTTTAACGCCGGATGCAGAATCGGCCCGCCGGCAGACAGGGAATAAGCGGTCGATCCGGTCGGCGTGGAAATGATCATGCCGTCGGAACGTTGCGAATTTAAAAACACGTTATCGATTTTGGTGATGATTTCTATCATGCTGGGCGTTACCCAACGATGGATCACGACTTCATTGAGGGCGGTTTCTTCGTGGATAATTTGCCCGTCGCGGATGATTTTAGTGCGCAATAAGTGGCGTTTTTCCTCGGTATAACGGCCTTGAAGGATGCGAAGCAGCTTGTCGGACAGCTCGTTCGGCGATATGTCCACTAAAAAACCCAGCCGGCCCAGGTTGATGCCGATCAGCGGAATCTCATATTTGACAATGGCGCGGGCGGCGGCAAGAAAAGTACCGTCGCCGCCGACCGCGATAACCAGGTCGCAATGTTGGCCGAGCGTGTCTATGGCACAGGATTCAACGGATTGATTATCGATAAAATGAGCGCTGTCTTTAGCGACGATGACGGTGTATTGATGCTGCTTTAAAAAAGTATACAGGGCGGCCAAAGACATGGCGATGCTGGGATCGCTGGGTTTGCCTATGATGCCGATGGTCTTAAAAGGAGTCTGCATTATTGGATAATAATCTGGAAATGAATTCGATTATACAAAAAAACCTAGGTAAGACTACGAGTATTACAGATTCGATGAATATTTCGGATGGCGCAGTGTTTGGCTTTGTCTTTTAGCTTGATATTTTTGAACAATAGACACAATCTATGGCTTAGCGGAAGCGGTCAAGAACACTGCAATAAACGCAATGGATTGTAAGGGTGTAAAATTATTAATTCAGGAGATTAGCCATGAAACAATTACACAGAAAAGACCTGTTCGGCTGGTCGGAATTTAACCGGGAGCGCAATCTGGATTTTCATAGCGTGCTGTGGGTGCGTGACGGCGGTAACGTGCTGATCGATCCGTTGCCGATGTCCGAACATGATCACAGCCACCTGCAAAGTCTGGGCGGGGTCGGTTTTATCGTCATTACCAATAGCGACCACTGCCGCGATGCAGAGCATATAGCCGACCTTACCGGCGCGGCGATTTACGGCCCGGCAGCCGAGGAAGAAACGTTTCCGTTGGAGTGTACCCGTTGGCTTCACGATCGTGAAGAAGTCGTTCCCGGATTGATTGCCTACCAGCTCAACGGTTCTAAAACGCCGGGAGAATTGGCGCTGCTTTTGGAACACAGCACACTGATAACCGGCGATTTAATCCGTTGCCATATCGGCGGCGAATTGTGCCTGTTGCCGGACGAAAAGCTGGTTGATAAAAACAAGGCCATTCAATCGGTCAAACGCATTGCCGATTTGCCGGACATCAAAGCCGTTTTGACCGGCGACGGCTGGCCGCTGTTCAATCACGGCAGCGAAGCTTTGCATCGTTTGGCAAGGTCGTTGAATCATTAATTTCTTTTCCAATGTGCCGCTTGCTGCGGCATTTCAAGTCATACAGCAGGTTTTGTTAATGTGGGTACAAAAAGAATTTTCATTGTCAGAAAAGAGCAGGGGATTTCATCTGATTACCGGTGAAATCCTGAGCGTTATTCCTGAATTGTCCACCATAGAGTGCGGCTTGCTGCACCTTTTTATCAAGCATACCTCGGCATCGTTGACGGTTAACGAGAACGCCGATCCGACCGTGCGCCAGGATATGGAAAGCCACTTTAATCGGTTTGTGCCGGAAGGCGCGCCTTATTATAAGCATGGCTATGAGGGCGAAGACGACATGCCCGCGCATATAAAAAACAGCTTGCTGGGTTCCAGTTGCACCATTCCTATCACCAAAGGCGCGCTTAACCTGGGCATTTGGCAAGGTATTTACCTGTGCGAGCATCGCAATCGGGGCGGTAGCAGACGCATTGTCGCTACTATTCAGGGGCAGCCTAGATGAGCTATTGATTGAGGAAGTTGAACTCTCTATTCTTGTACAATATCAACTGATTTTTTAGGAGGGAAATTTTGAAGATATTAGTAACAGGAGCCGCCGGCTTTATAGGTTCAAGCCTTAGCCTGAAGCTGCTGGAGCGAGGCGACGAGGTTGTCGGCATAGACAACCTCAACGATTATTACGATGTTAATTTGAAGCTGGCGCGGCTGGAACGCCTACGAGATTATGATCGTTTTAAATTTATCAAGCTTGAAGTTGGGGACAGGGCGGCAATAGAAGAACTTTTTGCTCGTGAAAAGTTTCAAAGAGTCATGCACTTGGCTGCTCAGGCAGGCGTACGCTACTCGATAACCAATCCTCATGCCTATGTCGATTCCAATATAGTCGGCTTCATTAACATACTGGAAGCGTGCAGGCACAATGCCGTCGAGCATTTAGCCTACGCGTCGTCCAGTTCGGTTTATGGGGCGAATACCAAAATGCCGTTTTCCGTCCATGACCCTGTCGATCATCCGGTTTCCCTTTACGCGGCGAGTAAAAAAGCCAATGAATTAATGGCTCATACCTATAGCCATCTTTACCGCCTGCCGACTACCGGCTTGCGTTTTTTTACCGTTTACGGTCCCTGGGGACGCCCGGATATGTCGCCGATCATGTTTGCCCGTAATATCATTGAAGGAAAACCGATCGATGTGTTTAATTACGGTAACCACAGCCGCGATTTCACTTATATAGATGACATTGTTGAAGGTGTGATCAGGGTTATCGATCAACCGGCGCAAGCCAATCCCGGCTGGTCAAGTGAAAATCCCGATCCGGCGACCAGCTTTGCTCCTTACCGTTTGTATAACATAGGCAGTAATAATCCCGTGCATTTGCTGGCGTTCATTGAAATGCTGGAAAAGTGTTTGGGTAAGGAGGCGATAAAGAATTTGTTACCGATGCAGCCGGGCGATGTACCCGATACCTGTGCCGATATTTCGGATTTAGTGCAGGATTTGGGGTATAGGCCTGCTACGTCGTTGGAGGATGGGGTTAGGAAATTTGTTGAGTGGTATGAGGAGTTTTATCGGGGTGTTTGATTAAGGTGTTTTGGGAGGTGGGGTTTGTTTTTCATGGAAAGGTTGCTATTAAGGGGGGAGGGCTATAATATCTGGTCTAACGGATTGTCGGCGTGGCTATATGCACCGGTAATTGTAAATTTGATGTACACCTGAAAAGGTGTCTACTTAACGTTAGGCTGCGGTTGACTAAGATTATGTGCATAAGAACGCATGGTGACAGGAAGAGGGAAAGCGTATTCATTACTTATACACAATGAAACAACCCTTTTTAATTCATCAACGCTTATCTCAGTTAATGCTTCGTAATAGCACTGAAGCATCAGGGGGCCGTAATTTTTTGGAGCATTAAACACACAAATCAGCCTTTCAATTTCTTTTTTAAATTCTTGTTCTTTCATTTTTACACCTATGTCAATTAAAAACGTAACTATTGAGTCAATTCAAGACGCCATTTCAGCCGCATTAAGCGAGCTAACAAAATCAAATGTTAAGGCGAACATCAGGGCGATGGATATTTCAGGGGAACTAACCGGCGAGATGTTCGAAGAACAAACGGTAAACCTATCCATAAGTATGGTGCTTAATAATATTGAAGAAAGAGCTTCAGAAAACCCCTTTTTTAAATGAAAAAGCCTAACAAAACGGTCAAAGGAGGGACGCGCCGCCCCAATGCGGTTTTGAAGGATTGTAAATTTATCGGGTTCGGTGGCTTCGCTAAGGCTCATCAAGCGGCGCGCCCCTTACCTCTACGTTAGGCCATAATGGGACAGAATCAAGATGGCGTACACGGGTGAATTTCCTGGGAAGATACTCATTAATGGAGAACTGGTGGCAGACAACCTCTCCATTTATTTGACTGAAGAAACGTTGATTCTAAGTAAAGCAGGAGCTCGCTCCCCAAAAAAAGAAATTTACCTTTCTCCCTTCAATAAATTCATGGTGTTTACGCAAACACCCGCAAAATTGAAGGAACCATTCTTTTATGAAGTGACTGGAACCAGCGTTGGTTCGATTGCAGTTGGTCCTATTGGTCATCCTGGGGACGGGGAATATGACATTCGACCGATGAAGTCGTTTAGGCTTGATGTAAGGTACCTAAGTGACCAGATAGAGGTAGCAATATCGGGCAAGACTTCTGTCGGCACTGATGGTTTTGATGCCAATAAAACTCTTGAGCCATGGGATTTCTCAGCGCAGTTTTCAATTGCAAAGAGCCAAATACCAGAGTTTTTCAAGCTAACTGACTTTGTAAGAGACAATGTGCTCAAGCTCTTTGATGATGTTTTTGGCTCAGCCCTGTAGGCCGGAATAAGCCGGTTCGAGCGACAGCGAGAACCGGTGTTTCCGGCAACCACCATCCAAATTCGCCGGAAACGCCACCTCGCGCTACGCGCTTGGCTGGTCTTATTCCGGCCTACCCCGTAAACTAGCAAAAAACAGAGAAGCAACCATGTCAACAATCGCATTCAATACCCACGAATTCATCAAAGAGCTGAGAAATGCCGGGTTCAGCGAAGAGAAGGCCGAAATTATCACCAAGCTACAAAAGGCGGCTGTGAGTTCGACATTTGAGCAGATAAGACATGAATGATCTTGATAATTTGGTTACTAACCATTCCCTTGATAGCCGTTTGCGCGAGTTTGGATTAAAAAGCGAAGTCAGGCTGGCAGAAACTAAAAGCGAACTTATCCGCTGGGTTGTCAGTGTCGGCCTGTTGCAAACCGCGCTGATTACAGCATTGTTAATTAAGTTGAGCGCAGCTGTTTAATCCACGTCTTGTTTTAGCCGCTCATAGGCTAACAAATCAGAGTTATAGACGTTAGCGCAACGTATTACGCCCCGCGTATTGAAGCGCAACGGCAAATTGTGAAGTAGATAACTTTCCGATAAAGTATCAATTACTTACGAATAAATGATGGCATGACAGTGATTTATATAAGGATGATAAATGAGTGATTTTTCAAAAAAATACAAAGTAACGATATTCTTTAACTATGTAGGAATGCCATTAACGTCAACTTGTAAGACTAAATATTTCAACACTTATTGGGGGGCAAGTTTGTGGTCATGGTTCGCTCGTAATATTTTTGGATACAGCTGCAAAATATGGAAAAAAGATGGCAATGAAGAAAAAAATCCGGATTCCTGAAAACATTGTCAGAGGCAAGCCCGGCATTTATGGCCGGTATTACAAACCGCGCCGATTACAGCATTGTTAATTAAGTTGAGCGCAGCGGTTTAATCCACATCTTGTTTTAGTTGCGCATAGGCTAAAAAAATCAGGGCTATAGGCGTAATAGCGCAACGTATTGCTCCTTATGTATTGAAGCACAACGGCATTTTTTGCCAATCATGAAGTTAGAGAACTTTCACCGATAAATAAGTATTTGTGCTTATAGGAATTATATGGCTTACCTGCTTTACTTGGCTTGACTGAGTCTACTGTCTAGCCGAATGATCCATGTAGATTCCGATAATCTCTATTGACTAAAGAATCTATTAATCTTGTATAACCCATACTTCCATTTCAGCGAATCACCGTTTTCCATAGCGACCGATCCGCATTTTATTTATATGAGCCCGCGCCATCAGGAAGGTTTGGCTCATCTTCTTTACGGCATTAATTTCGGCGGCGGCTTTGTCGCTTTAACCGGCGAAGTGGGTACCGGCAAAACAACGCTTTGCCGCTGTCTATTGCAAAAAATCCCGGAACATATAGATATTGCGTTGATATTGAATCCAAAGCTCAATGCGGTCGAATTACTGGCTACCATCTGCGATGAACTCGGCATTATCTATGACAAGAGTCAGCGCTCGTTAAAAGACCTGATCGATCTGTTAAACCGGCACTTGCTGACCGGCCACGCCAACGGTCGGCGAACGGTTTTGCTGATTGATGAAGCGCAGAATTTAAGCATGGAAGTGCTGGAACAAATCCGTCTGTTGACCAATCTGGAAACCAACAAAACAAAGTTGTTGCAAATTGTCCTGGTCGGCCAGCCTGAGTTAAAAGAGTCGCTGAAACGGCGGGACTTGCGCCAGTTAAATCAGCGCATTACCGCCCGCTACCACTTGCTGCCGTTATCGCTCAATGAAACCCGGGCTTATATCCACCACCGGTTGGCTGTTTGCAACGGGCGTCCGGGCATTTTTAAAGAAAGCGCGATACGAAAAATCTACAAGCTTTCTTCCGGCATCCCCAGAATGATTAACATCCTTTGTGATCGCGCTTTGCTTGGGGCTTACTCAATCGATACTCATGTTATTACACCGGCAATCGTTAGTGCTGCCGCCAAAGAAACCCTGGCGTCTACCGATAAAAAACCGCCTTATCTGAGCGTATTATTAGGCTTGCTGTTTTTGGGAAGTATTGGCACGGGTATTTATTTTCGAATGGTTTGGCTCAAAGCGAGCAATGTAGTAATAACCATTCCTGATATTCAGGCAAAACCTGAAACCGTCAGCCAGCCTGAGCAACCGATTCAAACAGAAGCGCTTGCTGTCGCTAAAACAAAAATGTTTGCCGACTGGATCAATAATCCCGATTATTCATTAAATGCGGCATTAATCAGTACGCTGAAACTCTGGGGCAAGCCCGTTCCTGACGACAATCAGGTTGATTGCCATTACATAGAAACAACGGGACTGCGTTGCGGACTTGGCAAAGCCAACTGGAAAGATGTGTTGGCCGTTAAGCATCCGGTCATTCTGGAGTTCTCATTGGTTGGCGACAAAAAGATCTATGCCTTGCTTACCGGGTTCGGACAAAATCAATCGATGGTTCATTTTAAGGATAAGGCGGTCTTTCCGGTAGCGGATGTATTGAAATATTGGAACGGCTATTATTTGATAGTGGAGCCGCCGGTTCCCGATGACAAAGTGATACGCCCTCACCAGGCATCGGATAACGTACTATGGTTACGGCACCTGTTAAATAGTACTGACGGGAAAATTGAAGCGGCAGAGCAGCCGCGTCTTTATGATGATAAGTTAGTGGCCCGCGTTATAAATTTTCAGCATCAGCACCAATTACCGGAAGACGGCAGGGTGGGCGACAGGACCAGGCCTTATCTTGAAAATATAGCGCATGCCCTTGATTTTCCTCGCTTGGAAATAACCGATTAACTATGTCTTTTATTTTAAATGCCTTGCGTAAATCGGAACAGGAAAGACAGGCGCTTCAGTCTGAAACTGTAACTGACAAAATCCTTCTCCCTCAACCGCCACAAACTCGTAGCAAGATAAACAAGCTATTAGTGTTTCTTCTTATCGCTAATGTGTGGGTTATTACCGGTATCGTTTGGCTCGTGCGAAATGACTCTACACCGGCGCCAAATACAACAACGCAAACTCTTCCACTTCCGCAGCCGGAGCAAGGAGCAACGCTTGAGTCTAAAGCGATTGACAAATCTATTCAGCCGAAAAGACAGGCGCGAAAAGCGGAATCCGAATTAGCTTCTATTGCGGAATTGATTGATAAAGAAAAGCCTGAGCCGGTTAAGCCGGTTACCGCCAAAAAACCGGCGGCTGATACCATGAAACAGCCTGCTATTACCAACAATTCCAAAGCTATTTCGGCAACAACCCCAGCCGCCAAGGTTGAACCGGATGAGCCTGAAACAATACCTGAAATAAAAGACGTCCCTTTTCTAAACGATTTGCCGTTTGAGTTTCGTCAGACGGTACCGAAATTTACTATTAATGTATTTGTTTACTCACGGGAGCCGGCAGAACGGTTTGTTATGATTGATATGGTCAAATATAAGCCGGGGCAGCAAATAAAAGACGCAATGCTACTCAAAGAAATTCTCCCCGACAGTTTTGTCGTTGCTTACCGAAACCAGGCATTTAAGATTAAGCGGCCTTAGAATCTGCTTACGATCTTCTGGGTAAAAGCGTCAGAAAAATCTTTTAATCCTGCATGTTTATTCGGTTTAGCCGATGCAGCAGCCGTCCGCTGAAGTTTTTGAGAGGCTACAAGCTTATAGATCAGTGGCTGGCAGCGTTAGAGAATACATTCATTACCACAATGCCGGAGACAATAAGTCCAATTCCCAGCAACGCCGGCGTGTCCAGTTTCTGTCCGAAAACAAAATAATTCACCAGAGCAATCAGTACAATGCCGACTCCTGACCAAATCGCATAAGCAATCCCAATCGGAATTGTCCGCAATGTCTGGGCAAGAAAATAGAAAGCAAGCCCATAGCCTATAACGACTAGGATAGATGGCCAAGGCCTTGAAAAGCCCTCACTGGATTTTAGTGCCAAGGTTGCAATTGTTTCGGACAAAATGGCTAGGCTTAGGAATAACCAATTTTTCATAGTAAAGACTCTGTTTTTTGTTAATTCTTTTACCCCCCCAAATTCACCTAGAGATTGGCGGGATGGAATAAAAGCTAATTTTTCTGAGGATATTCAGACTGTTTTCAGACTATATAATAATTCAAATCCTTGTTTCAATATTCTTTATTGGATGGATTTTATGGTTTGTGAAAAGTCGTTCCACTCTTACCCGGCCGGGTCGGCAGAATTCCGGACGATAAAGCCTACAGATTCTCATACACGAGGTGTAACAACGACACTTGGGGCGCTAGGAGATTTTTTTCGTCCGTTTGTGTGACAAACTCAAAATGCTGGGCTATTCTTACGCCCTTTGCCGGATGAACTGGCATACCTCTACATACATTATTCGGAGCGCAACGATGATCATGAAACCGCTTTTTGCCATAGCACTCTCTTCGAGCTTGACTATCGGCCTGCTGAATCAGCCGGCCGCGGCTTGCTCGCGTATCCTGTTTAACGCGGGGCATGAGCATGTTGTCGCCCGTACCATGGATCTTTATATGCCGGACCATCCCAATGTTGTGGTCTATCCTCGGGGAATTTCCAGAGATGGAGCGGTTACCGACGGCAAGACGGTGCGCTGGACGTCGAAATACGGCAGCGTGACGGTGAATTCTTTGGGAATTGCCACATCCGACGGCATCAACGAGAAAGGGTTTGTGGCGAATCTCCTTTATTTGCATGATACCCAATATGAAAACAGGGATGGACGCGACGGCATAGCCAATTACATGTTGCTTCAGTACCTCTTGGATGTTTCCTCCACGGTTTCCGAGGCCTTGGTGGAATTGGATAAAGTCCAAGTCGTCTCGGTGAAAGCGGCCGGGCGGGAATGGCCGCTGCATATCTCCATTTCCGACGCATCCGGCGATTCGGCTGTCGTCGAGTTCGTTAACGGGGTTAAGGTAGTGCATCGCGGCAAGGACTCGGCCGTGATGACCAATGAGCCTCCGCTGGACTGGCAGTTGAATAATCTTAAAAGATATAGTTATTTCGATGGAACCGAATCCCTGCCCGGCGATATCGACCCGCCCAGCCGTTTTGTTCGTGCGTCGGCTTTCTTGAAAACAGCGCCGGTGCCAAAGGATACCCGGGAAGCTTTGGCTGAAGCCTACAGCATTGCTAAAACGGTCTCGGTTCCGCGGGGCGCCAAAAATACATCAGTTGGGGTCAACTCCGCAGATACATGGCCAACCTTGTGGACCACATTGGCGGATGCGAACAACCGGCTCTACTTTTTCCAAGCTTCAGGAGCCCCCAACATGTTCTGGATCGACCTCGGCAAAGTCAATTTCACCAATGGCGCGCCTGTTAAGTATGTTTCCGGGGATGATATTTCATTGGCTGGCGAAGTTTCCAAGAAGTTAAAAATATTTAAAAATAAATGATTGTGTCAATAAATAGCCATGTAGACCGATTTATTTGGCGTATCAACTCATTCCTGAATAACAGAAGCCGTGTAAGCATACATTTTTACCTATCGCGATTGTAAGCAAGGTCATCGCGACTTCGGCCCTTAAGAATTGGAAGGCTTTATTCGTTTGTGTCCATCGGTTTTTGTCATGGCCGGGTATACAATAGCCTTCTATTTTTCGATATTTTTCTGAAACTTTGGATAAATGGACTAAGCATGATGGATATAACTCTTGACGATGCTAACCGGCAGGCCGGCTATCGCCCTTTTTTTTCCGGTATCGGTTTGTTGGCTTTGGCGGCAGGCTTACTGGTGAGCGCTTGCGGGGAAACTGAACAAGCGCCGGCGTTAAAGCCGCAGACGGTGGAAGTGGTCGAGGTGAAACAAGAAGATGTTCCGATTCGGCAGGAGTGGATTGGCACGTTGGACGGCATGGTGAATGCGCAGATTCTGGCCCAGGTATCCGGCTATTTGATCAAGCAACATTATCAGGAGGGGCAATTGGTACAAAAAGGCCAGTTGCTTTATGAAATCGATCCGAAGATTTTCCAAACGACGTTGGACGGCGCACTTGGTAATCTAGCCCGTCAGGAAGCGATTTTAAAAACGGATAAATTGGATCTGGATCGTGTAGAACGTTTATTGCCGGAAAAGGCGGTCAGCGTGCGCGACCGCGATAATGCGGAAGGCCGTTATGTATCCGCTCAGGCCGAGGTAGTGGCGGCGAAAGCTTCCGTCGAAAGCGCTAAGCTGCAACTCGGCTTCACTAAGATTACGTCGCCTATTAGCGGTATCGCGGGAATCTCCAAGGCTCAGCTTGGCAATCTGGTCGGTTCTGGCGCTAATACGGAATTGACCACGGTTTCCCAGGTCGATCCGATTAAAGCTTATATTCCGCTCAGTGAGCAGCAATATTTGCAGTTCGCGCGCAATATGCAAAGCGAGAAGAAGGAACGCGACGATCAACCCCTGGAGCTGATTCTGTCCGATGGCAGCGTGTATCCGCATCCCGGCAAGTTTTATTTTGCCGATCGTCAGGTTAATTCGAAGACGGGTACGATTCAGGTGGCCATTTTGTTTGCCAATCCCGGCAATCTGCTGCGTCCCGGCCAGTATGCGAAGATACGCGCCGTGGTCAGGCATAGGAACAATGCGTTGCTGGTGCCGCAACGCGCGGTCGGGGATATGCAAGGCAGGCGGCTGGTAGCGGTTGTTAAACCCGATAACAGCGTGGAGCTGCGGCCGGTGCGGGTCGCCGAAACGATCGGAACGCAATGGGTGATTGAGGAAGGGCTCCAGCCCGGCGAGAAGGTTATTGTCGAAGGCATCCAGAAAGTGGGGGCCGGCGGAATCGTCGATCCTGTGCCGTATGCGGAAACGCCTGCGGTTGCGGAGAGGTAGTCCGGCATGGCTAAATTTTTTATAAATCGCCCGATTGTGGCGATTGTTATCGCCATATTGATGGTGATGATCGGTTTGGTTTCGATGTTAGGACTGCCTGTTGCCCAGTTTCCCGATATTGCGCCGCCGGAAGTGCAGGTGACGACGACATATACCGGCGCCGATGCGGTGACGGTGGAACAAGCGGTCGCGACGCCGATTGAGCAGCAGATGTCGGGCGTGGATAACATGGATTATATGTATTCCATCAACGCGAATAACGGCTCGATGACCTTGCGGGTCAACTTCGATGTGGCGACCGACCCTAATACGGACCAGATTTTGGCGCAGATGCGTAAGGCCCAGGCGGAGTCGCAATTGCCCCAGGACGTGCGCAATTTTGGCGTCACCGTGCAAAAATCGACGGCTTCGCCGTTGATTATGTTTGCGTTGTATTCGCCCAAAGGCAGTTACGACAATATCTTTTTGTCTAACTACGCTTTTATCAATATCAACGACCAAATGACGCGGGTTAAGGGCATCGCCAGCGTTTCCGTATTCGGCGCCGGCCAATATGCGATGCGTATTTGGGTCAAGCCGGACCAACTGGCCAAGCTCAATATCACCATCCCGGAAATCGTCGAGGCGGTGCAGGCACAGAATAATGTGAATCCGGCCGGCAAGGTCGGCGGCGAACCGGTGCCTGCCGGGCAGGAGTTTACCTATGCGGTGCGCGCGCAGGGCCGTTTGGAATCGGAGGAGGAATTCGGCAATATCGTGCTGCGCGCCGAACCCGACGGCTCTATTGTCCGTATCAAGGATGTCGGGCGTATTGAACTCGGCGCCCAGACTTATGATGTTGTAGGGCGTTTGAACGGTAAGCCGGCCGCTCTGGTCGCTTTGTATCAATTGCCCGGTTCCAATGCGCTTGAGGCGGCCGAAGGGGCCAAACGCGCAATGGAGGAGCTAAAGTCGCGTTTCCCGGACGATCTGGATTATGTGGTGGCGCTGGACACGACGCAGGCGGTGACCGAGGGTATTAACGAGATTATGCATACGCTGTTCGAAGCGTTAGTCTTGGTCATCCTGGTGGTGTTCGTGTTTTTGCAGGGATGGCGGCCGACGCTGATTCCGCTGTTGGCGGTGCCGGTGTCTTTGCTCGGCACTTTTATGCTGTTTCCGGTGTTGGGTTTTTCAATCAATACGCTGTCGTTGTTTGGCTTGGTGCTGGCGATCGGCCTGGTGGTCGATGATCCTATTGTGGTGGTCGAGGCGGTCGAGCATCACATTGAAAAAGGCTTGAGTCCGAAAGAGGCGACGCTGAAAACGATGCAGGAAGTCACCGGACCTATTATCGGTACTTCGCTGGCGTTGATTGCGGTGTTCTTGCCGACGGTGTTCATCCCCGGCATTACCGGCCGTCTTTATCAGCAGTTTGCAGTGACTGTCGGGGTTTCGGTGATTATTTCCACGTTTAATTCGCTGTCGTTGAGCCCGGCGTTGGCGGCGTTGCTGTTAAAGCCCAAAAAACGCGGCAACGGACCGATCCAGAAGTTTTATGACGGATTTAACCGCCGCTTCGGCCGCACCAATGAAGCGTATGTCGGTTTTTGCTCGGTGCTGATCCGCAAGGGGCTGATCAGTATGGTTTTGCTTGGCGTTATCACACTGTTTGCCGGCGGGCTGGGCAAGGCGTTGCCGATGGGTTTTTTGCCCGACGAGGATCAAGGTTATCTGTTTGCCGGCATTCAGTTGCCGCTGGTGTCCTCGTTGCAACGCACTGACGAGGTGACGCGCAAGGTTGAGGAGATCCTGAAGAATACACCGGGCGTAGCCTATTACTCTTCGGTCGTCGGCTACAATATGCTCAGCCAGGCCAATACGACGTATAACACTTTCTTTTTCATTTCGCTGAAAAAATGGTCCGAGCGCACTAAGCCGGAAGAGCAATACGGGGCGATTCAAGAGCACCTTAATAAGGAGTTATCGGCTTTGCCGGAAGCGATCGGTTTTTCTTTTCCGCCGCCGGCTATTCCCGGCGTCGGCACGTCGGGCGGGGTCTCGATGGTATTGGAGGACAGGGCCGGCAAGGATAATGCTTTCCTGGCGGAGAATACGGATAAGTTTATTCGTGCCGCCGAACAGCGTCCGGAAATTGCCGGCTTGTTTACGACGGCGCTGCCTTCGGTTCCGCAGATATTTATCGATGTGGATAGGGATAAGGTGCTGAAGCAGGGGGTGCTGTTATCGGATGTCTATAAGACGCTGCAAGCTTATATGGGCAGCGGTTTTATCAATTATTTCAACCGCTTCGGCCGGCAATGGCAGATCTATGTACAGGCGGAAGGAGAATATCGCCGGGATACCGACGCGCTCGGGCAGTTTTATGTGCGCAACAGTTCCGGCGATAGCGTGCCGCTATCGGCGCTAACCAGCGTGCGCAAAATCGAGGGGCCGGAATTTACGATGCGCTATAACTTGTTCCGCAGCCAGCAGCTCAGCGTCACGGCCAACCCCGGCTATAGTTCGTTGCAGGTGATGAAGGCGTTGGAGGAAGTGTTCGCGGAGACGATGCCGTCAACCATGGGCTACGATTATATCGGCATGAGTTTTCAGGAAAAGCAGGCTCAGCAAGGGATTTCGCCGGCTGTCGTGTTCGCGTTCGCGATTTTTTGCGTGTTTTTGATTCTGGCGGCGCTCTATGAAAGCTGGAGCCTGCCGTTCAGCGTTTTGCTGGGCACGCCGATTGCGGTGTTCGGCGCTTTCGCGGCGTTGGCGGTCGGGCATTACGAAAATAATCTTTACGCGCAAATCGGCTTGGTGATGCTGATCGGTCTGGCTGCAAAGAATGCGATTTTGATTGTCGAGTTTGCCAAAGCGGGTGTTGAACAGGGCAAAAGTCTTTCTGAGGCAGCTCTGGAGGCTGCTCGCCTGCGTTTGCGGCCGATTGTAATGACGGCGTTGGCGTTTATTTTAGGTTGTGTGCCGTTGGCTATGGCCAGCGGCGCCGGTGCGTTGTCGCGCCAGGTGATGGGTTATGCGGTGATCGGCGGTATGACAGCCGCCACGCTGATTGCTATTTTTTTAATTCCGGTATTGTTTTATGTGGTGGAAGGGCTGGCAAGAAAAGCTAAGCCGGCAGCGCATTCCGTTCAAGCTGAGGACGAAGGCAATGAGTAAGTTGATGTTTTTTGCGTTTGCCGTCGGTTTGTCCGGTTGCTTGATGGTCGGTCCGGATTATCAGAAACCGCAGGTCGATGCGCACAAGCAGTGGCGTTTTGCCGACAAGGATGCCCGCGATACGGCTAATCTGCCGTGGTGGGAGCAGTTGCACGATCCTGTGTTGAATAAGCTGGTGGAGCAGGCGCTGCTTAACAATCTTGATCTTAAGGTTGCGATAGCCAACGTCGAAATGTTCATGGGGGCTTACGGTTCCACCCGCGCCAATTTGTTTCCGCAGATTTTCGGCCAAGGCAGTTATGAACGCCAGCAAACCAGTGCTTTAGCGACCGGTCTGGATGGGAAACTGCCCGATGGCAATGCCGCGCAGCTTGGCGCGGCGATGTCTTGGGAGCTGGACGTTTGGGGGCAATTGCGCCGCGCCAAGGAAGCCGCCGGTGCGGACCTGGAAGCGCAGAAAGCGGCCAGGGATGCGGTGGTGCTGACCTTGGTCAGCTCTGTAGCCCAGACTTATATGGTGTTGCGCGCGCAAGACCGGAACTTGGACATTACCCGGCAGACGGTGGCGGCGCTTTCCGAGGAGTACCGTATTGCCAAGGTTCGTTTAGAGACGGGTTATGCGTCGGAAATCGATGTGATTCAGTCGAAATCGGAGCTGGAGCGGCGTCTTGCTTTTATCCCTTATTATGAGCAACAGATTGCGCAAACGGAACACGCCTTAAGCTTGTTGCTGGGCAAGACGCCCGCAGCGATTGAGCGCGGGCGGAGCTTGGATGATTTGTCGCCTCCTGCGGTGCCGGGCGGGCTGCCTTCCGAGCAATTGGCGCGCAGGCCGGATATTCAACAAGCCGAACAAAGTTTGATCGCAGCTAATGCCCGTATTGGTGTGGCGCGAGGCGAATATTTCCCGAAGATCAGTCTCACCGGCAATATCGGCCAGGCAAGCCTTGAGTTGGGAAAGTTGTTTGTTCCCGGCGCGAATTTTTGGAGTGTCGGCAGTACGATGCTGGGGCCTATTTTTACCGCCGGCAGAGTGGCGGGACAAGTGCAGACGGCGGAAGCGTCGCAACGGGCTGCGTTGGCCGGTTATCGGAAAGCGATTTTATCGGCGTTCCGGGAGTTTGAGGATGGTTTGGTCGCGAGCGCTAAGTCGGAGGAGCGGCAAAAATCGCAGGTCCGCAGGGTGGAGGCCTTGCAGGGCTATGTGCGCCTGTCGCGAAAACGTTATGACGAAGGGATGACTTCTTATCTGGAGGTGCTGGATGCTCTGCGCCAGTATTATGAAGGACAAATCGAACTGGTTCAGGCGCGAAGCGACACATTGACTTCGCTGATTCAGTTGTACAGAGCGATGGGCGGCGGCTGGATTACGGCGGCGGAACAAAAGATGCGAATGCCGGAACCTAAGCCGGCGGCGGTGTTTCCATAACTATGCGCAATTGCCAGGTATTGTATTGATGGGATAGCCGGAGAAAATGGATGGGCAATAATGCGGGGCAAATACGCCACAGTCAAAGCCGGTATGGCGGTGGCGGCAATTTTTATTATTTACTTGCCGGGTTGTTGATAACGTTGTTGGGCTTGCCGTTCGGCTCTAAAGTGCCTGGCATGGGACTTCATTCGATGACGCTGTTTTTCAGTCTGTTTATGCTGCTGGCTGTTTGGAGTTTGGCCGCTTCCCGGCGGATTTTTCAATCGGGTGTTTTGCTGGTGTTATGCATTTTCAGCATTGTCGGAATCGATGTTTTCCTCGGTTTTAGCCGGACGCTGGACGTCTTGAGTTTGTTGCTGATGATGATATTTTGCAGTCTTAGCTGTTATATCGCGGCGTTCAATGTGTTTGTTATTCATAGGGTCGACCTTAATTCTTTGATAGGCGCTTTTTGCGTTTATTTGTTATTGGGGCTGATGTGGGCGCTGTTTTATTGTGCGTCGTTTATTCTCGGTTGGGGTGCTTTCTCCGGCATTAGCGATGCGCAGGACCGGGAGGTTTTTCCCGATTTGGTCTATTTCAGTTTTGTGACGCTGGCGAGTCTCGGATATGGCGATATTTCGCCTGTCGGCGCATTGCCTAGAACGCTGGCTTATCTGGAGGGTGTGACGGGGCAGTTTTATCTGGCGGTTATGGTGGCCGGTCTGGTAGGTGCTTATAGTGTCGGGCGAAAGCGAGGGTGATAGGGTTGTAGCGGAAGAATTTTGGCTTATCGCCGGGTTGTGGCGATTTTGGGGAATGGCTCCAGGCCTACCAGCTATTCTCTTCGGAATACACGCTATAGGGAACCGGATCTCGGCAGCGATAACGCTGATTTTCCTCGGCACTATGTCCGGATTTCATGATTTTGTTCCAATCGCAAGCAGGACAGCCCACTTTTTAATAACGGATCTTATATAATCGGGCGCAATAAAATCACACTTTTTGGACTACTACCGTCGAGCAAACCACATGGATTTAAATTCAACAACTGACGAGGACATTGAACCCCAGGCTGCTTTTCGTTACGACGTGATTGCCGGCCTCACTGCGGCGGCAGTGGTTCTGCCCAAGGCAATGGCATACGCGACTGTAGCCGGATTGCCCGTTGCGGTAGGACTCTATTCCGCCTTTGTGCCGATGCTGATCTATGCGCTGCTTGGGTCGTCAAAAGTGCTTAGCGTCAGTACAACCACAACATTGGGGATATTGACCGGCACCGAACTTGGCTTGGCGGTACCGGATGGAGATCCGGGTAAATTGATCGCCGCTGCCGCCACGCTGACTTGTCTGGTGGGCGTGTTGTTGATGTTAGCGTCAATATTCCGTTTAGGATTCCTTGCCAACTTCATTTCCACGCCCATTCTGACCGGATTCAAAGCGGGTATCGGTCTCGTTATCGTGCTGGACCAAGCGCCGAAACTGCTGGGCATCCACATTACTAAACACGACTTTATCCGGGATCTGTTTAGTGTAGTGGATCATATCCCCGAGACGTCCATGATTACATTGGCGGTATCCGCTGCCACGCTGATAGTCCTCGTCGGCATGAATCGGCTGTGGTCGCATTCACCGGCGCCTCTGGTTGCGGTTGGCGGTTGCATAGCCGGCTCTTGGTTTTTAGGTTTGGATGCGCAGGGCGTTGCAACGGTTGGTCTCATTCCGGAAGGATTTCCAGGGCTGACGCTGCCGGACCTTGCCCTGGTCGAACAATTGCTGCCGGGTGCGTTCGGTATCGCGCTGATGAGTTTCACGGAGTCTATCGCGGCGGGGCGGGCTTTTCTCGGCCATGCGGAACCATCGATCGAGGCCGGCCAAGAGTTGATGGCTTTGGGAGCCGCTAATCTCGGAGGTTCTCTCTGCGGCGCGATGCCTATCGGCGGAGGTACGTCGCAAACGGCGGTAGTCCGTGCCGCCGGGGCTCGTTCGCAGAAAGCTGCGCTAGTGACGGCAAGCGCAGCCGGGGCAACCATGCTGGTGCTCGCGCCTATGCTGGGTTTGCTGCCGCAAGCGACGCTCGCGGCTGTCGTTATTATCTACTCGATCGGGCTTATCCAGCCGTCGGAGTTTCTCGCTATCCGCAAAGTCCGCAACATGGAATTTCTGTGGGCTATCGTGGCTTGCCTGGGGGTATTGCTGTTCGGCACCCTGGAAGGCATTGTGGTTGCCATCGTTGTGTCGTTGCTTGGCTTATCGAGCCAAACCGCCCATCCGCATGTTTACGTCATTGGCCGCAAACGGAGCACCGATGTAATGCGGCCGTTATCGCCCGAATATCCGGACGACGAGACTTTCGACGGCCTGTTGATCGTGCGTCCGGAAGGAAGCATCTATTTTGTCAATGCCCAGCATATAGCTGGCCAGATCAGAACGCTGGTCAAGCAGCATAAACCCCGAGTCCTTGTTTTGGACATGAGCCGGGTTCCGGATATCGAATATTCGGCATTGCAGATGTTGATTGAGCGTGAAAAGCGCGTAACCGAGCATGGCGCCACGCTATGGCTGGCCGGTCTCAATCCGAGTGTATTGGAAGTGGTGCGCCGCGCCGGTTTTGCCGACCAGCTTGGCCGCGAGCGCATGATATTCAATGTGATGCTGGCTATCGAACGGTATCAAGCGCTGCCTGAAGTCTCTCTGAGTGCATAATAATTATTTCCAAATACTGACGATATTGGTGAAGTCATCGGTCCAAGGCTTCATGTCAAAATATAACGGCATTTTTTGCCATTTGCCGAGAAGGCTCAAGCGTAGCGGCTCCAGTGTTTCGGCCTGTTTCGCCATAACCACCCAATCAGTCGCAACAACCAGCGGTATGTCCTGTTGCGGTTTGAATTCCTGAATCAACGAAGCCAAATGTAGGGCTTCCGCGTTAATCGATAATACTTTTTTCAACGACAGATGACGGTTGGTCATGTGGAATGCCAGTATGCCGCCTGGTTTGAGCTTCTTGAAATAAAGCGCCAGCGCTTCTTTAGTCAGCAGATGAGTCGGCACCGAGTCGGAACTGAACGCGTCCATGATTAATAAATCAAAATGTTGATCAGGTTCTTTTTCCAGCGATAAACGGGCGTCGCCGACGCGCATCGTAGCGTTGTGGGCGCATTGGCTCAGGTAGCTGAAATAGGCGGGGTTGCCGGCAATGTCTACAACCAGAGGATCGATTTCATACAGCGTCCAGTTCTGTTGGTCTTTGGCATAACAGGCCAAGGCGCCAGCACCCAGCCCGACCACGCCGATATTCCAGGCTTGATCGTTATTGTCATATTCCTTAAACAGCTGTCCCATCGGTCCCGGACGGCTGTAATAGGTTAGGGGAATTTGGCTTAAGTTGGCGGCCAGCCGCTGCGCTCCGTGCTTGGTCGTGCCGTGAAATAATTCATGATAGCTTTCAGGCTGTCCTTGTTCATCGGTTAACACGGCTTCACGAACAGCCAATACGCCGAAGAAGGTGCGTTCTTGGTAAAGCGTGTGCGAGGATAGGCTATGTACGCCCAGAGCCAGGAAAATAATCGCGCCGGTCATTAACGCAAAGCCGACCGGGCGCGCTCTGAGCAGATAGGTCAATAAAGTTAAGCCGATCAGGCTGATGACGATAGCGTCGAAATACCGGAGTAAATTATCGACGGTAGCATGAAGAATAATCCCGGCAATAACCAGCAGGACAGGGATTATTATTTGCAACAATAACCCGGTATTCAGTGATAGCTTAAGGCCGGGACGCAGCAGCAAGGCTGCAACAATCATGATCGGGTATTCGTAAACGGCATTGAATACGAACGGCGCAACAAAAGTGTTGAACATACCGCCCAACATGCCGGCAAAGGACATGATCAGGTAGAAGGTGGTTAGATGCCGGGTATGCGGCCTTAATTTAGCCAGCTCGCCGTGGCAAACCATCACTGCAAAGAAAAAAGCGACCAGATGCAAAATCAGGTAGGCCCAATAAGGCAAATCGGCCGGATTAATGAATGCGTAAGCGATAAACGGCAACAGGAATAGCGGTTGCAGTTTGACCATCAGCGGATGGATTTTGTCGTTCCATTTGGAAAAAACGATAACGAAAGACAATAAATACAGCGTTAACGGGATAATCCATAGCAACGGCACCGAGGCAATATCGGTGCTGATGAAGTTGGTCAGGCCCAGCAGCAGGCTGGACGGTACGAAGGCCAGCGCCAGCCAGTGCAGCTTGGTAGTAAGGCTGAGATTGTTTTCATCGGCAGTACTTTGGTCGTCCTCTTGTTGTTCGGTTGTTTGCCGGCTTTTCCATAGGACAAAAGCGCAGCCCGCAATCAGCAGGCACAGGATCAGGTAGCCGATGCTCCAATAACTTTTCTGGTTAGCCAGTCCGACGTTGGGTTCGAGTAGGAACGGATAGCTCAGCAACGCAATCAGGCTGCCGGTGTTGCTGGCCGCATAGAGATAATAAGGATCATGGCTGGTATGGTGGCCGACATTGGCGAACCATTTTTGAATCAGGGGTGCGGTGGTGGATACCACGAAAAAGGGCAGGCCTATAGCAAGAAACAAAGTCCAAAGCAGCCAGAAAGTTGGATTGCTGTCTGTCGGCGGGACGGTGTTTTCCGGCAGGGCTAATGGCAATGCGAAAAAACTGATCAGTATGACCGCTGTATGGATCAGGATTTGCCGGTGCTGGCTGTAGCGTGTAGACAGGTAGTGCGCGTACAGATAACCCAAAAACAAAATGCTCTGGTAAAACACCATGCAGGTGTTCCAGACTGCCGGCGATCCGCCCAGCAAGGGTAATAGAATCTTCCCGAACAGGGGTTGCAGCACAAACATCAGCGACGCACTGGTAAACAAGGTCGCGGCAAACAGGAAGATCAGGGATAAGTTGCGGTCGGTTGTAGCGTTTGAATGGTGGCTCATTATTTTTATAGGTAGCCCTTGGGGCTTTTAATTTTTAATGGGCTAATGATAATGCATTTGTTGCTGGATGGGGCATTTGAAAATAACCCGGCATTAAAAAAGGCGGTCATGCCGCCTTTTAAAACGTTAGACAATTAGCGTCTATGTCGTGGCTGTGCTCCCGGTAATCCCCTGGCGTTTTGATCGATATTATCGTTGTATCGATTATAAGGCGGTTCCTGACCTCGGCGGTCATCGGCATCACCGGAGTTATCATGGTCCCTGAATTGATTAATCTCATGTCTTTCATCGGCCCTGTCTCTGCCGCGAACATTATCGCCTGTTTTTGATTGCTTATTGCTGTTCAACAAGCGCTGGTCAAAATCAGCGTTGTTATTGTGATTGGCGCCATGTGTATTCGGCTGCTTTGCAATAGCTGCATTGGCTATGGATAGCGCTAAAACGGTTGCCGGAAGTAAAAAATATTTTACATTTGTCATAGCGTTACCTGAGTCGTTATAAAGAGCCGAAATAAGCCGCCAACGCTTTAAAATCAGCCTCGGACAGGCTGGCGGTAATGGCCTGCATCGGCCCGTTTTTACGTGAACCTCCCTTGAACGCTTTTAATTGTTGCTCCAGGTATTCCGGATGTTGCCCGGCAAGTCTTGGAAATTGTCCGTTGCCTTCAGCTTTGGCGCCATGACATCCTTGGCACATCGCAGCCTTGGCTTCGCCGGATTTTGCCAGTGCAGGATCGCCGCCGGCTTTAGCAGGGGGCTGGCTGGAATAATAAGCGGCAAGGTTGGCGATGTCTTCGTTACTCAGGTGGGCGGCCATCGGTTGCATGATAGGATTAACGCGCTCTCCAGCCTTGAATGCTTTGAGTTGATTGCTTAGGTAAGTCGATTGTTGTGCCGCCAAGTGGGGCCATTGCGCGTTGCTGCTGTTGCCTTTTTGACCGTGACAACTGGCACAGTGCGCTGCTGCTTGCTCTCCGGCTGCTATATCGGCCGCCGAAACCGGCAATGTTAAAATAGTCAGGAATAAGGATAAGAGAAAGGCTTGTTGTAGTGAGTTCATGGTTCACCTCGTAGGATAGTTGGTCTATCTATGACGATCTGTTTGGCGGGCTATCGAAAGAGCCGGCCTGCTCAGATAGGGGCTTCACTATACAACCAAAAAGATTAACTGCTAACAAAAAGTTAAGAGTTGGCGGCAGGAGAGGGGCAATTGTTATTGATCCTGCCAAAATTAAAAGAAAGAGATTGCTATGTTCAGGCTGCCTGGACATAGCAAGAGTGACTGTTATTTTACGATGCGTAAATTTGGCTTGGGCGTCGGTTTTTTTACCGGCGGTGGCTCGTCGCCATCGGGATCTTCCTGATCGAAGATCATGCCTTTGCCGTTTTCTTTGGCGTAGATTGCCAATACGGCGGTTATCGGCGTAACAATGTGCATCGGTTTTCCGCTAAATCGGGCATTAAATTCGATTTCCTCATTGCCGAGCGAAAGTCCCTGTATCGCTTCAGGCCGTATATTTAAAACGATTTTGCCGTCTTCAATAAATTCTGTCGGTAAAATTGCGTTGGTATTTTCTGCATCCACGAGAAGATGCGGGGTTAGGCTGTTGTCGATAATCCATTCGTAAATTGAACGAATTAAATAGGGCTTTAGAGAAGTCATTGGGCTAGGGCTTATTTTAAAGGCTCGATCATTTCTTTTTCGGCATCGCTCAGGCTGCGCTTGAATGCGGCTCTGTTGAACATGCGTTGGGCATAATTGGTGATTGCTTCGTTCGGTGTCGACACATCGATGCCTATGCTCGGAAGGCGCCATAATAAAGGTGCGATAACGCAATCGATCAGTGAAAACTCATCGCTCATAAAAAAGGGCCGGGCGGAAAAAATAGGCGAGGCGGACAAGATGCTTTCCCTGAGCATTTTTTTGGAACGGGCGGATTTTTTCTCTCCGGAAAATAAAATTTCATCTAATAACTGATACCAATCCTGATCTATGCGTTTGATCAACATTCTGGTATTGGCCCGTGAAACCGGATCCATTTGATGCAAAGGCGGATGCGGAAAGCGTTCGTCCAGGTATTCCATGATGATGCGAGAGTCGTAAAGCACTAAGTCGCGTTCAATCAATGTCGGTGACGTACCGTTGGGATTTAGTTCAAGTAGATCTTCCGGTGGCTCAGTCGGGTCATAATATTCTATGTCTGCGACAACTCCTTTCTCATGCAAAACAAAACGGGCGCAGTGGCTCATCGCGCAGGTTGGTGATGAGAAAAGCGTCATTACAGATTTACGAGTAATATTTGTCACGAATAACAACCTCTTTAAGACGTGTAGGGCAGTAAAAAAGGATATTATAACAGATTGGCAAGGTTTTTATTTGCCGTTGTTAATCGAAGTTGTAGGCGGGTTTACGGCTGTTTTGCCGGGGCGGGGAATCGCTTCCGGAGAGACGATGTTGGAGTAGGGAGATGTTGCTGGTTAATGCGTTGGATTAAGGCTAGCGCCTTAACCCAACTACTCCCATCTGATCTAAAAACCGTCTAATTTTGAAAAAGTGCGGGGAGTGTCAGGCGAGGATGTCGGCAGCAAGGATGCTGCCGTCAAGCCCCCAGGGATGGGTTCACGGCGCTCCTCGGCTGACACTCCCCGCATCTTTCATAGTTGAACGATTTTTCAGTATGAAAGGAGTAACGTTCTCGTCGTCAAAAATTAATGGATATTCTTCCAGTATTCTTTTTTCAGCAGATAAGCGACCACTAAAAACATCAAAATGAAAAACAGGACATATTTCCCGAGACGCTGTCTTTCCATCTGCACCGGCTCACCGACATATACCAGGAAATTAACCA
>Ga0208789_1000798_pt1 | contig 23834 bp, 14 predicted proteins | sample Methanotroph_Enr_FD_187368 | JGI IMG/M metagenome (GOLD analysis project Ga0208789, IMG submission 187368) | Enriched soil microbial communities from Old Woman Creek wetland in Ohio, USA - Methanotroph_Enrichment_5 (SPAdes) (version 2) | ecosystem: Environmental > Terrestrial > Soil > Wetlands...
TGTATTTGCGATTCGATGTTGCGTGGTTTCGAAAGTTCAGGTAATTCGTACTCGCAGAACCAGCCTACATTGTCGGTTTCAGCCCCGGCGGCGATTTGCGTGCCGATGGGCTCGCAACGAATGAAAAGCTTATATACGTATTCGAATTCGGGAGGCATTTGCTGTGCTGTTTTGTCCATTATGGCAATCAGGTGGCTCGATTTTACAGTGAGTCCAGCTTCCTCGAAACATTCTTTTTCGGCGATCATGCGCGGGGTGTAGCCCACATCGGCCCAACCGCCAGGTAAAGCCCAGCAACCATCCACTTTTTCCTGAACCAACAGGATTTGTCCTTCAGGATTGAATACAACTGCACGAACATCGACCTTTGGTGTTTTGTAGCCATTCTTCTCCTGAATTATCGCTTTTATTTTTGGCATTGGAACATCGGTCAGTTGTTCCAGCATGTCCAGACAAATTTCCTGAATTTCCTCGTATCGCTCAATGTCGTAATGGCTGTTTGAATATTCGAGGCCAATCTCGGCCAATGCCTGAAGGCGTTTGAGTCGTTCGAAGAAATTTCGTTCCATCGGTGAAGCTAAATTTTGAGATTATTTTGCCAATGCATTTCCGGGTTTGGCGGGTTTTAGTTTTTGGTCAGGAACTACTGGTGTTTTGGTTTTTGTTGCCGGAGCGGTGTTGGTTTCCGGGGCCGGATGCCGAAAAATGTCCTCCTTGTTTTTAGGGCGTATCTCGGCCTGCCAGTTGAACCCCGGGAGTAGTTTGTCGCCAGATTCCAGTTCGGCAAGAGGCTTGAGTTCGCCATCGGGCGATTTGATGAAGGCAATTTTTTTGACTTTGCCTTTATTCATGTAAATGGTAATGTTGCTGCTTTCGGCTTTGTTGAGGCCGATCACCCCGTTTTTGTCGCGTGCATAATAATTCGACTGGCCATTCCCGTTCACATCAATTTTAGCCAATTCATTATTGCGAATAAAGCCAGTCATGTTTTTCCCTTTAATCTGGTTGAACCGAAGGCTGTCGTCTTCCATCGCGATAATAAATGCATCGTCTTTCATCCGGACTTCATCGGGATCTTTGGCCCGGTTAATCATTTCGATGTAATTGGCCGATATCTGATTTTTATCCGACCAGATAACTGGATGGGTAAACATCTGTATCGTTGAATCTTTTGACCAATACGTCAGCGAATCGCATTTCCCCTGGATGTCGTCGCGAAAGAATCTGACCCGATGGTAAGCCAAAACCAGGCGGGCATCTTTAGGCGGTTTGGTGGCAAGGGTGTCGGTACGCAACGAGTCGGCGACTATTTTGCCTGATATTAAACTGTCTTTATATAATTTCTGCTCAGCCAGCAATGTAGTACTTGTTTTTGCAACTGACAGTGAGTCAGGAGTACCATCTTTAATAACAGGCTTCCTTGGAAATTTTTTATCCTGAACAGGTTTTTTAGGAGCGGCGGTGTCGGGCATTGTTTTCAGATAGTCGGAATGTAAAAACAGCGAATCGGTTTTGGAATACTGAATGAGTACGGCCGAGTCGGTTGCCGAGGCAATTTTCGTAATGTCGTTGTATTTTACCTGGTTTCCAACCACAATAATACTGTTTTCAATATCCTGAATACGGGCATGTCCCATGGCCAATCCTTCACCATTTTGCTTGTCGTAAAAAATAGAATCGGCTTTCACTTTTTGTTTTTCGTTCCAGATTTTAGGCCTTTTGGTCAGACTGGCATAACTTTTCATACTGTCGTACCAGCCATATTCGGCATAAAGGGTATCCTTCTCATTGAAAATATAGGTAGGGCCTTCGATGAAAACTTTCTTGGTATCGGTGAAATAGATCAGGGTGTCCGATTTGATTTTGTAGTCCTTGGTAACCCCATCAACCTTTGTCTTGAAGTAGGCCTTTTTTTCATTCACGTAGTATTGGCCAACGGTAGATGTCAATACATTGGTCGAATCTTTTACTGTTCCGGAGTAATTGTACGAGGCCAGGTCGTTTACCATCGAGTAGTCGAGCGAGTCGGTAGTAAGGGTTACCTGCTTGTCGATGAGTTTTACGTTCCGGCGAGCTTTTGCAATCTTGGTTTCCGGGTTATAATTAATGAAATCAGCATACATATCCAGGGTATCACCACGAACGATATGTACATTCGCGAATGCATCTACCGTATTGTTTGCGTATAAATATAGGCTATCGCACCACATCAATGCTCCATCAACGGTGATCTTTACATTTCCCAGCAAACGTTGAGCATTTGCAACGATGTGTTGGTCGTATGCACCCAAGTCGCTATGGATAATCTCTACTTTTTTTCGATTTTGTGCCTGAGTAATTTCAGGAAATGCCAGAAACCCGATAAGCATCAACAGGATTGGCAACTTTACTTTTGCGATAGCTAATTTTATGTTGCGTTTTTCACCCCAAACCCCTAAAGGGGCTTTTGCTGTAGGTATCGAAAATACTTGCAGTCGGAGAAAGTCCCCTTTAGGGGATTTAGGGGTAAAGAGAAATTTTGTCATTCAGCTTACTTCATCAATTCTGTGATAATATCTTCAACCGAAAGGTTTTCAGCTTCAGCCTTGTAGTTTTTAATTACCCGGTGACGGAGAATGCTTACGGCCACTTTTTTTATGTCGTCAATATCAGGCGAATATTTACCCTGAAGTGCAGCCAGTGTTTTCGCTCCTAAAACCAGGTACTGTGAGGCGCGGGGGCCAGCTCCCCATTTGAGGTATTTGTTGCTGATAGGTGCCGCCAATTCAGTATTGGGGCGCGTTTTGGCCGACAATCCAACAGCATATTTTAATACATTTTCGTTGACCGGAACTTTCAACACCAATTCCTGAAAGTAGCGTATTTCTTCTTTTGAGATAATTTCATTCAGGTGGGTTGAAAAGTCGGAAGTTGTATTCCGGACAATGGTTAATTCGTCCTCAAATTTTGGGTAATCGAGCCATATTGAAAACATAAAACGGTCGAGTTGTGCTTCTGGCAGTGGATAGGTTCCTTCCTGCTCAATCGGGTTTTGCGTTGCGAGTACAAAGAATGGTTTGTCCAACTCGTATTTCTGCCCCGCGGCTGTAACCGACCGTTCTTGCATGGCTTCGAGCAAGGCAGCCTGTGTTTTGGGCGGTGTACGGTTAATTTCGTCGGCCAGAATAATGTTAGCGAAAATAGGGCCACGAATGAATTTGAATTCGCGGTCTTTGTCCAGAATTTCAGTCCCAATAATGTCAGAAGGCATTAAATCGGGAGTAAACTGGATTCGTTTGTATTGAAGGCCAAGCACTTCGGAAATCGTATTTACAAGCAGTGTCTTGGCTAGCCCCGGAACGCCAATTAACAAACAGTGACCACGGCTAAACATGGCTACTAAAACTTGATCGATGATTTCATCCTGTCCGTATATCCGTTTTTTGATCTCGGAACGGAGCTGATTGAATTTGCGGCTCAGCTCGTTTACTGCTTCAACTTCATTCTTAAATGTCATCTCTATCTATTCTGTTATTGTATGCTAAAATCAGGATTTATCCTGGTTATTTCAATTAAACTTCATTTTTGAAGGCCAGTTTCATCCTATCCAAAAATTTAGGTAAAGCATAAAAATATATTCAATCGCGGACGGTTTGGCTTTAATCTATTTAACCCGGGGTTTTGCCCCGGGCTATAATATTTGGCCCTTACAGGGCAGAAGTCATTATTCGAAGCGATTCTTAACTTGAAACTTTGAACCTGAAACTATTTATTTCGTCCAACCCTTATACTTGAAATTACAATTCAGATAAGTATCGTCAATATGAACATAAGTTCCTGATTGCTTTTCGCGAATCCAACTGTCAAGCGTTTTTTCTTTTTTTGAAGCCATATAGATGTTACTCAGTTCAACGTAATCGTCGCGCAAATTGGCCTGGTGCGCATTGGTTTTATTAATTAACTTAACGATCTTATAAACTGGCCGTTGCTTATCATCCATCGTTTTGAATGGCTTCGAGATTTCGTTGATGTTCATTTTCGTAATTACTTTACTGACATCAGGGTCAAGCTCGCTCAATTTCCATTTAGATTCGCCGGTTTCCGGATTAATAACCACTCCTCCATTGTTGCGTGAATCTTTGTCGTACGAAAATCTTAAGGCGGCATCTTCAAATTTAAAAGTCCCTTTGCGGATGAAGTCGGCAATACTGTCGATCTGGCCAAATGCTTTTTCCATAGCCTTGGGTGAGGCTTTTGGCATCATGATAATGTGGCGCGTTTTAATTTGTTCGCCCTTGCGGTCAATGACCTGGATGATGTGGTATCCAAAATCACTTTTTACCACGTTCGAAATTTTATCACCTTTCAGGTTGAAGGCTGCTGAAGCATAGGCAGGATCCAGGTTTCCACGTCCCATGTAATCCAACTCCCCACCGTTTCGGGCTGATCCATCTTCTGAATACATAACTGCTAAGGGAGCAAAACTACTTTCCCCGCTTTCGATACGGCGTTTCAACTCGCGAAGAGTTGACTTAATGCGGTCCTCTTCTTCGATACTGATAATAGGTTGAACTACGATTTGCGCATATTCAATCTGTGCATCGATCTGTGGAATTTCAGCAGGCGGTAAATTTTTATAATGATAACGAACTTCGGCAGGTGTGACAGTAACTTTATCGATAATCTTCCCCTGCATCTGTTGGGTCATTTGCTGGTTTTTGATCACTTCCTGCAAATCGGATTTGAGATCGATGATCGATTTCTTGAAGTAAGCTTCTACCTCTTTCTCCGAGCCAAGGTGTGAAGTAAAGTATTGGATGCGTTGTTCCAGGTTCTGGTTCAACTGGCTGTCGCTAACAGTGATGGTTGTATCCAATTCTGCTTCAGCCAAAAGCAGTTTTTCAACGAGCAAATTTTCAAGAATCTCACATTTCATATCACCTTCGGTGGTTATTCCCTGTGCCTGTTGTTGTTGATACATGCCTTCAATGTCCGATTTCAGAATGATATTTTTTCCTACTACGGCCACAATCTGGTCCACAACTTTATCTTGCGCCTTGGTTTGATTGCTGAATACAATACATCCCGTCAGGATAAATAAACCAATTAGTTTTCTGATCATAAACGATTATTTTTTATTTTAAATAGTTTAACCTTATTATTGTCAACGCCCTCTTTGTATATATCTTTTTCAATTTGTTTTAAAAATTCAATTTTTTGTTTGCTTAGAATCAGGTTCCTGATGTCGTTCTGAACATATTCGATAGGCGAAACCTGTCCTGAAAGCCGATAATCCCGAATGCAGACAATATAGTAATAATTCATATCTGTGCTTTCTACAAATCGGTTTCTTTCCAGAAACTGATTTTGATCTTTGATAACCGCAGGCGTATTTCTCAGAACCATATCGGCTGCAACCCACTGATCGTTAAAACGGTCGTATGCTTTAGCGTAGCTCATGCAGTATTCATTGAGTTTGGCCTGTTTTTCCTTATTTTCCGACATGCACAAATCCTTAATATTATCAGGATTTGAAACTTGTACCGGTATTTTAATGTAGATGGCTTTTACAATATTCCGGTTTAGTATAAAGCTTTCGCGATGTTCGTTAAAATACTTTTGAATATTCGAATCGGTGACTGTCGTGTCCATTTTATCTTTGACCAATTCATTTTTATATCGGTATACTAAAAGCGAATTGCGGTATTCTTCCAACTCCTTGCTTACATCTTTAAGATCTGGTTTCAGATTTTCCTCCGCTTTCAAAAGCAAAAGTTCGCGCTGAACCCATTTTTTGACGTAATCATCGGCCCAGAGGGCACTGTCGGTTGCATCCAGATAATCAGGAATATACCCCGAGAGTTCTTTCATTGTTAATATCCGGTCGCCAACTTTTGCAATGGGCTCGCCGTTATCGACAAATAAGTTGCATGCCGTCAGAAAAAATGCTAAAAAGCTAATATATACAGCGTATTTTATCATTCAATCGACGGGATTTTCTTTAATACTTTTTGATTGATTGAGACTGGATATTTCTTTAATAACGAGTCAACCCATTCTTTTTCAATTTGTTCCTGAAAGTCGGATGAATAAAGTCCCCAGGCATCTTTAAGTTCCTTCAATTCATTCTTAACTATTTTTCCGTGGACAAAGGTAGTAGTTTCATCAAAACCTGAGGGTTTTGCTCCTCCCCAAATGAAATAATCGACAATTGGATTTCCACCCTTTTCAAAAGCTACATCGGTAATCTGGATATTATTTTCAGTCTTTGTATTAAAAAGATCTGTCAATTCCTGTTTGCGGACTTCTTTTTCATTCAACAGCGTTTCGACTTTTGTGCGGGTTTCGACATCTTTTGCCTGAATAATCCATCCTTTGAATCGATCTTCCCAGTAATGTTTATTGGATGACTGATTAAAATAGTTTTGCATACGTGTTGTATCGTTTGAGGCTATATCCCAGATTTTATCCTTCGAGATATTGAACAGCAGAATTCCATCGTGATATTCTTGATACAGGCGTGCAAAGTCGGGATGTTTCTTTTCCAGTTGCGAATTTTCGTAAGCCAGAAGTTCCTGGTTGATGTATTTGTTAAGCAACCCTTTCAACTGAGGTTGGGCCTGATTGATTAATGGCGTAAAATTCTGTTTCTGAAGGAACTCGGTGAATTCTCCAACACTTAATTTTTGATTAGCAAAAGTAACCAACTGTTTTTCTTTCAATTGATTATCAATGTTCAGGTCTTTCTTGGAAGTATCTGAAACTGTTGCAATCAATTTTATGAAAGCGGGTTCGTCAATTTTTAGCTGGTATTCAGCACGTAATTTTCGGTCGAACGCCTCGTCGCTGTGCTTGCTGATTGCCGGATTTTGTTTGATCTTGGCTTCAAGGTCAGGGCGCAATTTTTCGATTGGTTGGGTGGTTTTCCGTTCGAGCCGTTTGATGATGTGCCAGCCATAGGGCGTTCGGATTACCGGTGAAATATCTCCATCGTTTTTCAACGCAAATGCAGCTTCAGCAAACTGTGGCACCATGTTGTTTGGTGTGAACCAGTTCATGACTCCACCTTCAGTAGCCGATTGTTTATCGTCGGAATATTTTTTTGCCAATTCTGCAAAATCTACACCGGAGGTGGCTTTTTGCCAAATGCTATCCGCTTTTAGTTTCAGGTTGGCTATAGTTTCTTCGCTGGCTTGTTTCGGAAACATTTTCATGATGTGTGCCACTTTAATTTCGCCGGCAGCCAACCGTTCATCATGAACTTTAATCAGGTGGTAACCAAAGCGTGTGCGGACAATCTCGGAAACCTGCCCAACCGGAGTGCGGTAGGTCATTTCTTCGAAAGGAAAAACCATTTGGAAAGCAGTGAAATAACCCAGAAGCCCTTTGTTTTGAACTGCGGAAGGATCTTCAGAATATTTGGCAGCCAACTCGTTGAAATCAGCTCCGGCTAAAATTTGCTGGCGGAGATCGTTTATTTTATTCCAGGCCGCCAAAGTATCGGCCGGTGATGCTTCAGGAGTAACACGAATCAACAGATGGCTGGCTTTTCGCTCATATTGGGTGCGGTAATAGGCTGTTTTTACCATTTCTTCATTGAAGCTCACATCGGTCAGGTAAGGTTTTGCCAACTCCTTGCGGTAACCCCCAAGCTCTTCCCGATATGAACGAACCGTGTCGTATCCTAATTTTTCCGCTTCCAGCACTTTCAATTTAAACTTGATGTATAAATCGAGGTATTCTTCCGGCGATTTCAGATCTTTTTTGTCTAAAATGTTGGTGTTATTTTTTCGATAGTTGGCTTCGAATTCTTCTTCGCTCACCTTCTCCGAACCAATGGTAACAACAGTTTCGCTCTTCTTTTGTGCTGAAAGGCCCAATGAGAACAAAAGTATGAATGCGCCAAGTATCAAGCCACATGCCGATGAGTTGCGGGTTGCAGGTTTTGGGTTTTGGGTTAGCTTTTGTACTCCGGTTCCCGGATCCCGCTCTTCTTGCTTTTGGTTTCTGGTTTTTGACTTCCTGAACATTTATCTGGAACTGTAATTAGGTGATTCACTGGTTATACTCACGTCGTGCGGATGACTTTCCTGCATTCCGGAGTTAGTGATTCGTATGAATTTGGCATGTTGAAGTGTCTCAATGTTTTTGGCTCCGCAATAGCCCATTCCGGCTCTCACGCCACCGGTAAGCTGGTGAAGTACTTCGTCAAGTGAGCCTTTGTAGGGAACCCTTGCAACGATTCCTTCCGGAACCAGTTTTTTGATATCGTCTTCCATATCCTGAAAGTAACGGTCTTTCGAGCCAGTTTGCATGGCTTCAACCGAACCCATTCCGCGGTAGGTTTTAAATTTTCGTCCCTGAAAAAGAATGGTGTCGCCTGGGGATTCATCGACTCCGGCAAAAAGAGATCCGGCCATGATGGAATGAGCGCCTGCAGCCAAAGCTTTCACGATGTCGCCTGAATAGCGTATTCCGCCATCGGCAATGACTGGCACGCCGCTTTTTTTGATGGCTTTGCTCACGTTGTAAATGGCCGAAAGTTGTGGGATTCCTACTCCGGCAATCACGCGGGTAGTACAGATCGACCCTGGACCAATTCCGACTTTTACGGCATCAGCTCCGGCCAAAACCATATCCGAAGCCGCTTCAGGAGTGGCAATATTTCCAGCCACAAAATCAATTTCAGGATATTTATTTTTTGCTTTTTTGAGCATTTCCAAAACATACATCGAATGACCGTGGGCCGTGTCAATCACAATGGCATCAACCTGTGCCAATACCAGTTCATCGATCCGGTCCATGGTGTCGCTGGTGATTCCAACTGCTGCAGCAACTCTTAGTCGCCCCTTCAGGTCTTTCGAAGCCAATGGTTTATCCTTTGCCTTGGTAATGTCTTTATAGGTGATTAATGCAATTAGTTTATTGTTGGAATCGACCACCGGCAGCTTTTCTATTTTGTATTTCTGAAGGATGGCCGAAGCTAATTCGAGCGAAGTGGAAATATTGGTAGTAATGAGGTTGTCTTTGGTCATCACCTGTGAGACCAGTTTATTCATGTCGTGTTCGAAACGCAGGTCGCGGTTGGTTACAATGCCGACCAAACAACCTTGGTCATCAACCACCGGAATACCTCCAATCTTGAAAGTTTTCATCAATCCAATAGCGTCGCGTACCGTTTTTTCTTTGGAGATCGTAACCGGATCGTATATCATACCGTTTTCGGCTCGCTTTACGCTGGCAACCTGTTTGGCCTGTTCGGTAATGCTCATGTTCTTGTGGATCACACCGATGCCACCGCCCCGGGCAATGGCAATGGCCATCAGCGAGTCGGTCACCGTATCCATGGCCGCTGTTACAATCGGCGTATGTAGCCTGATGTTTCGGGTAAACCACGACGATAGGTCAACCTCGCGCGGTAAAACTTCTGAATACGAGGGCATTAGTAATACATCGTCAAAAGTTAAACCTTCGGATACAACTTTATCGGCGAAAAATGACATTGATGTGTATTTTTATGTTTTGGTTAAAGAACAAAACTACGAAAAAAAGATGTACAAATGTCCTGATTTTTTTGGCGGTATCCTGCCTATAAACTTTAATGTATCTTAAAATTTGTTAAGCAGAATTGAGGGGATTTGGGGATGGGGAGATTTGAAGATTTGAGGATTGTGAAAAGTGTACCGTCCGAAGAATAACTTATCATTTTGTAGTTGATGCCGAAGGGATTATAGAAAGGGAAAAGCTTATACCAGTGACTGATCAAATATTTTCAAAAATATTTTGTACTAATTGGTACAAAATATATCTTTGCATCGAAGAAGTAAAAATAATATGGCAGGAAGACCGAAAATATACAATGAAGAAAAAGCCCTTGACAATGCGATAGAGGTGTTTTGGAAGCGAGGTTATGAGAAGGCTTCTGCTGACGAACTTCTGAAAGCAATGGGAATAGGCAAGGGGAGTTTTTATCTTGCTTACAAAGACGGCAAGCAGGAATTGTTTGAAAAGTCAATAATCCGCTTTTTCAACCTCTATATCAATGGTTTTTTACAAGGACTTAAATCTACTGATAACCCAATTGAAGCTATCAAGAATTTTTTCTACCTGATGGCCGACCCGGAATCGTTGATTGGCAAATATGGTTGCTATTTTGGAAATGCAATTTCACAGGCTGAGGATATTAATTTGAAGAAATTAGCAGGACAACAACAGTTGATTATTTCAAAAGCGTTCACGGATGAATTGCGTCGGGCAAAGAATTCCGGTTATTTGAAATCAGAAATTTCACCCGAGCTGTTGGGCTCAAATCTGCTTAATTTCTGGAATGGGTTAAACATTACCAGGAATGTAGTGAAAGACCCGGAAAAGCTAAAGCAACTAATAGATATGAACTTTGAACTTTTAGAATAAAATTTTTTACATTAAATTGTACTAATTGGTACAATATAGAGTTGTTTCTTACGAAACAGGGTTTAACTAACAATGAGTTTATTATCAAATAATTCAATAACAATTAAAAAAAATGAGTAAGACAATTTTAGTTACCGGAGCATCATCAGGTATTGGTCTATTTATCGCCAATGAGCTTCATGAAAGGGGGCACCATGTAATCGGCACAAGCCGTAATCCTGAAAAATATCAAACCAAAGTGCCTTTCAAATTATTAGCACTGGATATTTCTGATAACAATTCAGTTGAATCTTTTGCAAAACAACTGTTCAGCGAAATCAAGCAACTTGATGTGCTGATCAATAATGCTGGGTTCATGCTGACCGGGCTTGCCGAAGAAACCTCTGTTGAATTGGGGAAACAGCAATTTGAAACAAACTTTTGGGGAACTGTCAAACTAACAAAAGAATTGCTGCCTTATTTCAGGAAACAACGAAAAGGGAAGATAATTTCAACCGGTTCGTTCCTTGGACTAATCGGACATCCGAGTGTGGCATACTATTCCGCCTCCAAACATGCACTGGAAGGGTATTTCAAATCGCTACGATTTGAATTGAATCAATTTAATATCAAGGTAAGCATGGTTGAACCTATGTACACCAAGAGTAATATCGAAAGCAATGGTGTAATCGGGAAAGATGAAGTGAAGGATTACGATACATTCCGGCGTAACATTAATTCATTTTACAAAAATGAACTTGAGAAAGCTCCAGAACCCAACGCAGTTGTTGATACAGTCCTGAAAATTGTTAACGAAAAGAACCCGAAATTCAATTATCCGGTGGGTAAAGGAGCATCGCTTATCCTTATGCTGCAACGTTTTGCCTATAATGCATTTGAAAGTTCAGTATTGAAAAGTGTGAATAAAACAAACTAAAAATTAAATTTTCATTGAAAATGACAGATTAAAATTTGTTCAAAGCTTTATTCGAAAATCCTTTACTGAAAGTCAATCACTTTTTGCACATTGGTTAAATGGGACAGTGCTCGAAGTTGAAAAAAAACTCAGTTACTTTTCAATTTACAGTAAGAAAGGAAACGACCAATCCGGTATGAATGCTACCCGAAGGTGTTATCGCAGCTATGATTGATGACTGTATGGGTGCCCCTTTTTTTTATGGGGTTGAAGAATTTTTACAAGATTCTAAACTTTGAATATCGTGGTTTTTGATGCTTGCTCTTGTATTTTCTGATTTTACCCGTTTATTTTTTACATTTACATAAATCAATACGTGCTGTTTGAGTAACAGTCAAAAATCGGTTAATTTAGGCATCCCAAAAAACACGTGATTCTTTGAGCCAATTTACACAAATATTAACCAAGTATTGGGGCTACGCCACGTTTCGGCCATTGCAGGAGGAGATCATCCAGTCGGTTGATCAGGGGAAAGATACGCTCGGGTTGATGCCTACCGGTGGTGGAAAGTCGGTTACTTACCAGGTGTACTCCCTTTCGAAACCGGGTATTTGCCTGGTGATTACCCCGCTGATCGCCCTGATGAAAGATCAGGTGGAGAACCTGAACCAGCGTGGAATTAAAGCTTTGGCCATTTATTCGGGAATGACAGCTCAGGAAATTAAGATAGCCATGGATAATGCCGTTTGGGGCGACTATAAATTTTTGTACCTATCGCCTGAACGTATTGCCACCGAACGTTTTCGCGAGCGTATTAACCAATTGGATGTGAACTTAATTGCCGTTGATGAGGCGCATTGTATTTCACAGTGGGGATACGATTTTAGACCATCATACCTGCGGATTGCCGAATTACGCGATTTATTGCCCGATGTTCCGGTTCTGGCGGTAACGGCTACAGCAACTGCGCAGGTGATCGAAGATATTCAGGATCAATTAAAATTCAAGCGAAAAAATGTACTCCGAACCAGCTATTATCGAAGTAATTTGGTTTATCTGGTCAGGAACGAAGAGGATAAGGTGAATTACCTGGTAAAGGCTGTTCAGAAAGCAAAAGGAACAGGGATTGTGTATGTGAAAAGCCGGAAATTGACGCGCGAAATCAGCGATTTACTTCGGAAAAATGATGTTTCGGCCGACTATTATCATGCCGGATTGCCGTCGAAAATCAGGTCGACTAAACAGGAAGCATGGAAGAGCGGCAAGTGCCGGGTGATCGTTTCGACAAACGCGTTTGGAATGGGAATCGATAAGGCTGATGTGCGGTTTGTGATTCACCTTGAAGCGCCTGATTCGGTGGAAGCGTATTTTCAGGAAGCGGGTAGGGCAGGGCGTGACGGAAAACCTGCCTGGTCGGTTTTGCTGTACAACAACAGCGATAAAGTAAAACTGGAGCGAAATGTCGTCAAAGAGTTTCCTGAACCTGATGTAATTAAACGGATTTATGAGGCGATTTGCAATTTTTATCAATTGGCGGTGGGGTTCGGAAAAGACCAGTCGTTCGAGTTCAGCATGGGAGCCTTTGCTTCCAGCTTTTCGTTCCAGATTACCGCTGTTTATAATAGCCTGAAAATACTTCAGCGCGAAGGTTATTTGGAATTAACCGATGAGCTGGACAATCCATCGAAAGTATATTTTCAGGTCGATCGCGACGATCTGTACAAGTTTCAGGTGGCCAATGCCGAGTTCGACGGGTTCATCAAACTGTTGTTGCGCTCCTACACCGGACTGTTTACCAACTACGTTTCGATTGACGAAGAACTGATGGCTAAACGCGCCAATGTAAGCCCCGATCTGGTCTATCAATTTCTGATCCGATTGAGGACCCAGCGAATCATCGACTACATTCCGCAGAAAAAAACACCGTTTATCATTTTTGTGAAAGAGCGAATCGACCTCGACCGGCTAAAGATCAGCAAGGAAAATTATGAAGACCGAAAACGTGATTACATCCGGCGAATTGATGCTGTGGTTCATTATGCTTCGTCGGGGCACAAATGTCGCAGCCAGTTGTTGCTTCAGTATTTTGGTGAAACCGAATCGGTTCGCTGCGGTAAATGCGATGTGTGTATGGAACGCAACGAGCTGAATGTGAGTAAATATGAGTTCGATACTCTGTGTGAGCAGATCAAAAAAGCATTGCTCGAACCTTGCTTTTATGAAGAGCTGTTGGCGAAAATAGAAGGGAAGCCGGATAATGTGGTGAAAGTGGTGCGCTGGCTTCTTGAAAATGAAAAGATTGTTTATCGGGTTGATAACCGGATGGAATGGCGAAAAAATTAGAATTGCTTTGCGCTATTGTTGGTCTGGTGGTTGAGTGTCTGTAGTTGTTGGTTTTGTTGGCAGTCGGTCAGTTTAAATTCATGCAGCTGTACAAAACGATAGCCCATTTTCCGCAGTTCAGGAACAATGTCGCGAAGGGCTTCGCAGGTGTTCCACTGCGGGTGGTTCATGTGCATAATAACAACTGCCCCCGGACGAATACTTCTCAGGACATTGTTTTTGATTGTTTGTTTGGAGGCGTTAGCGCCAGCATCGCCTGAAAGAACCTGAAAACTTACGGGTGTTATTCCCAGTTCGCGAGCCAACCGTGCGCAAGCCTCGTCGATAAATGCGGTGGCCGAACGCAGGAAAACAGGTCGTCGTCCGGTCAGCGCTTCAATCTTGCGGGCATTCCCTTCAATTTCGTCAAAAGCTCCTGACGCATTGGCAGTGCCGCGGATCCCATATGCACTTTCGCCACAAACAGAGCATGGCTGGTGGTTTAGGCCGTGGTTTTCTATTTCGAATAAGCTATCATGGGCGAGATTCATAAATTCGGTGAAATGCGAATCTATCCATCTGCCGGTGATGAAAAGTGTAGCTGGTATCTTCTCTTTTTCCAGAAAATCAATCAGCTCATTGTCGAATCCGGTGCCTTTTTCTCCTCCACAGGCATCAAAAGTCAACGCGATAACTTTTTGGCTCGTATTTAAATCCTCAGAAACTCCTTTCACAAATTCGCCCCAACGACCCGGCTTGGCTCGATTGTATTTCTGAACGACCTTATTTTTCAGGTTCGTGTACCATGGATCGGAATACAGGTTTTTTAGGAAAGTTGCATTGGTATATTGTTCCGGAATTTGTCCGTGTACCTGAATTGCAGAGCAGAAGTACACCAACATACCGAATAGAATGAGCCTCATTTTATTTTTGATTTTGCGGCAAAGTTAATGCGGATTTATCGTTTTGTATCTTTTAGAGATTTAATTTAACGTAAAAGTCAGAGCTTCACTCCAGTGAAACCCTGACTTTCTTTTATTCTGAATAATGGGTTCAGAATATTTTATTCTTCTTTCTTTTTAATTCCAAATTCAGGTTTTACATTGATGAAAAACACCGGAATCATTCCCGGAAGCATACACAGCATCACCCAAACAAAGAAATTCTGATAGCCGATAATTTCCTGCAACCAACCCGAAAACATTCCGGGAAGCATCATTCCCAAAGCCATAAAACCAGTGGCGATGGCAAAATGTGCCGTTTTATTTTTTCCTTCCGAAATATAGATCATGTAAAGCATATATGCGGTAAAGCCGAAGCCGTAACTAAATTGTTCGAGTACCACACACAGCCCAATGAGCAGTTGATTCTCAGGTTGGACAAATGCGAGGTAAACATACGCCAAATGCGGTACGTTGATGGCCAGTACCATCCACCAAAGCCAGTATTTAAATCCTTTGGTCGAAGCGGCAATCCCGCCTAAAATTCCACCAGCGGTAAGAGCCAAAATTCCGAACGTTCCGTAGAGAAGTCCAACATCGCCGGTAGTGAGGCCAAGTCCGCCCAGATTTCGCGGGTCGAGCATAAACGGCGATGCCATTTTGATGAGTTGCGCCTCGCCAACACGGTAAAGCATCAAAAATGCGATGATTACGCCAATGTCTTTCCGCCGGAAAAAGGAGCCAAAAGTCTTGAAAAACTCTTTCAGCAGGTTTTGGCCTTGGCTGGCAGCTTGCTGATCGGATTTCGGATGAGGCAAAATAAACCGGTGATAAAACGAAAATAGCACAAACATCACAGCCAGAATCACAAAGGTGATGCTCCATGCCAGGTGTATATTTCCTGAAGTTCCCTTAAACGAAGCCTGAGTTGATCGCGCAAGTTTCGGGTCGCACTGAAAAAGCAGGTAGGCAGGCTTATCCTGATTTGCAGAATTAAAAGTCAATCGTTCGCCTTCCAAAAGCCGGATGCTGTTATCGCCATTCCTGAATTTGACATTCAGGACCATTTCCTTGTTTTCTTCCGGTTTTTTTGTCAATTTAACGGCTACAACTGTAATATTACCTACTAAAGTATTGCCCGAAACTGGTTTGACTTTTGCCTGAAATTTATCTTTCAGGAAGTTTTTCAGAGGTGTAGAAATATAATCCGACCACCACGAACCTTTGTTTTTTGTTTCTCCTTTAGCTTGATTTTCAGATTGAAGCGCTACGAATTTGTTGGATTGATTGTATTGCACAACAACTTTCCGGATAGAATCCAATTTTGCAGACGGAATATTTTGTGTGGATATTTCAGCTTTTTGAGGGAAAACTGCAAAAAAAGTCTGGCCCGCATTGGCAGTACTTTGTGGTGTTACTTCCGGCAATTGTATTTCTTTTGAATAAGCCGGATTGGCTGAAACATTGATTTCGATGGGCGGAAGTCCGGTGGAAACTTCGAAAAATCCTGCCAGAATAATAAGCAAGCCTTGTCCGGTTATCATGGCGATGCGGTAAAAAGTACTGCGGATGCCGACAAAATAAGCTTGTTGATGTTCGTCGAGGCCAAGCATATAAAAACCATCGGCAGCAATGTCGTGCGTGGCCGAGCTAAAGGCCAGAAGCCACAAGAAGATCAGGCTGATTTTGAAAAAGCCTGGCAATGGAATGGAAAGCGCCACTGCACCCAAACTGGCTCCAATGACCAATTGCATGAAAATAATCCACCACCGCTTGGTTTTCAGCAGGTCGACAATCGGGCTCCAGAGCGGTTTGATAACCCAAGGCAAATACAACCAGCTGGTATAAAGTGCGATATCTGTATTCGAAATTCCGAACCGCTTGAACATGATCACAGCCACGGTCATGGCAACCACATATGGAATTCCTTCAGCAAAATATAGGGTTGGAATCCATGCCCATGGGTTGCGCTGTTTTGGATCAGTTTTTTTTTCGGTGTTAGTCATCTTGAAAGTTCAGTGATTTGTTTTTTGAGGAAATCCCCACGATGGGTGTCGTTTGATTTTTAAAATAAATGTCTTGAAGATATTGCAATCAAGACGATTCCAATGATGATGATATAAGTAAATGGGTTTGCACAATTAAATGATCCGCCTGAAGAGCCAATTGCAGTATCTATTTTTGGCACAATCAATCGAGGATCTTTGCGACAAAAATAAAATGGGCCCCTCCAATTTGCAGGATCTTTAGCCATTTGATCAAGCATATGATAATCACGATTAGCTTTCATTCTTTATGAACTATAGTCAGATTAGTACTCCTTAGAAATGCCTGCCCCACGGAAATAATGCAACAAGATTTCATCGTATTTATATCCTTTGGCACCCATCATGGCCGCGCCAATCTGGCACAGACCAACGCCGTGGCCCCATCCAGCTCCGGTCAGGATAAATTCGTCCGGAATTCCATCGGTGATGTTCTGTTTGTCGACCACGAATGCGGAACTGTATAAATGCGATTCGGACAAGGTTTTGCGGATTTCCAATTCTTTGCCGATGGTCAGCGTAAGTTTTGAACCTACTATTTTCAATTTTTTCAATCTTCCTGAAAGTCCGCGTTCAACAGGAACCAAATCGAGAATCGCACCGAAATCGCGGCCCGATTTACGGGCAATCAATTCAGCCAGATCGGCTTGCTGATAGGTGAGTTTCCATCGGTAAAAATCGGTAGTTTCCTGATCGTAGTCGTTCAAAACCTGCGAAAGGACTTCTTTATCGTGGGTATTGCAGAAAGCTTCCGGAGCATTTCTGATCCATTTCTGAGCTGCATCTTCGTTAGTCAAATCAGCATGATATCCTTCGGGAAGTGTTGGATTATCGATAATTGATTGCAGGTAAGGATGCACTTCGGGTTCCCAAACATTTTCGAAGGTTTCGGAAATTCCGCCACAGCTTTTTGAGAAGCGTGCATCACAAATCTGGTCGTTGTTCATCAACAACATCCCACGGGTTTCGGCAACAGCCTGTTCCACGATTTGGGTCGATTGCCGGGTTATTCCCTGGTATCGCTGACAATGGTCGTCGGCGCAAACGTCGAAGTTGAGGTGATCTTCGCGGTCGTACCACCGGATGTATTCTTCCGGAGTCTCAGAAATGCTTTGGTAAGTCTTTCCTGATTGCTTAATCAATTCACCTTTTTGGGTTTGGGCCAGCATCCACGAGCGCGAAATAATGGCATGTGCTTTCAGTAATTCCATGTTACTGGTTGCACTCATTTCCGAAGAGATTACGCTGACCAGGTAATCTTCGAGCGGCAAAATATTGATAGCTGAAAGTTTTTCGTTTTCGATCATGATTTCCAGCGAGCCTTTGAATGTCTGGTCTTCTTTTCGTTCCCAATGAAACTGAATTCCGATGGTCACATCATTCAACTCAAACGATGCTTCGTGATAACGAACCGGATCAAAAACGAGTGTTTCTTCATCGATCAATTCGTCATTCAGCCAAATTTTGCCCTCACGATAATTTACTTTCTGAATTCCTTCGTAAGGAATTCCGTTGGGTGCCAACAGATATGTTTCGTTTAGCCTGAAGATGATTTCGGGCTCGTACATTATTCCTATTCGCAGGTGTGGTTCGGTCATTGCCATAACATTTCGATTTTTATATTTTTTGGTTGGGACGTAACATGCTACGTCTCTACGATTCACCTAAAGACATAATTCCAATACCGGATATACCGGTTCGCTGAAGCCAAATTTACGGTATAATTTTTCTCCGTCTTTCGATGTGTGCAACGAAATTTTGCTGATCCCACGGTCTTTTGCTTCGTTTATTAGTTGCTGAAGTATTAATGCAGAAATACCTTTTCTACGGGCAAAAGGCACTGTGTACATATTCAGGATATCGCCTTCAAGATAAGCTGATTGGTTGAAATCTCCTGGTATTTTTTTGATTACCATAGCCCCGAAGCTTAAAACTTCTCCTTTTAGTTCGGCCAGATAAGCGAAAAATCGCTTTTCGGCCAATGCCTGAGCGAAATATTCAGTTAGTTCTTTTCTCAATTGCAGTTGGTATTCTTCGCTTTGTTCACCCTGCAACTCGGTGAGGTAGGCCATTCGATAGGTCGTTAAAAGTTCTACTTCGTTAATTCCGATTTCCCTGATTTGAATGTTGGATAAATCAATTTGCATGGTGTTAGGCTTTTAGTTTTGATGGAAAACAGAAAAATTCTCTAATTTGTGAATGACTAACATAGCAATTATTGTGGAGTAAAGCACAGCGAAATCATACAAAATCACAGAATTGTTATATAACAGTGAATAAATGAACAAATTTGACGAGATATGCGACTTGATAAAACTTGCAATTTGTTTTTTTCAATTGGTTAAAAGTAAAATATCAGTTTTTTTAGAGCTACTTTGATCCAATAGCTTTCAGGATTGTTTACTATCATATTACATCGTTGTTTTCGATGATTATTATTGCACCAGGTTAAATTTCTCATTTGAATGATTGAATCACAAAATTTAATTGCGATTATTATAGCGAAAGTGCCGATATTTGAATAGTAGAACTTTTTGATTTATGAGTTCTTCAAAACAAGAGTTTTAATCGTTATTTTTAAAAATATGATTTCTTACATATTATCTATACGCCAATCAATTAGAGTTTTATTTGTTCTGATTTATATTGGATGTGTTGCTGCTTTATCGTTATTGCCTATGCAAGACTTACCTCAGGTACCCATGTTTCGGGGAGAAGATAAATTGATCCATTTTACGATGTATTTTGGGCTATCAATTTTGTTTTGCTGGACACTCAAAACTGAATTGAATTTCTCAAGATTATTTTTTGTCGTCCTGGTAACGGTAGGTTGGGGTATTTTGATGGAATATTTACAGTTGGATATGCATATGGGACGTTCATTTTCATGGTTAGATGAACTGGCAAACTCGATAGGCGTTGGCTTTGGTATATTGATTTATATTCTTGTCTCGCGAAAAACAGTAGCTAATCTGACGTCAGGATCAGTGTGAAATACGAAAATCTATTTGAGTATTACTTTGTAGGTCTTTGGTTTCTTCTGCGCAATTTGTATGAAATAGACTCCTGGCACATTGCCATCCAGTTTCAAAATTTCTTCACTGTTTCTGATCAATGATTTGAAAATGAATCTTCCTGATTCGTTGTAAATGTTTATCCATGTTCCATATTCAGGAATCTTTTCAAATTTTATATGTAAGTCACCATCAGTTGGATTTGGGTAAACCGATACTTCAGTATCATCATTAATTGGGTTAATCCCGGTTGGAACATCTACTTCAACATTAAATTTTGATTGTGCTTCTTTCCCGTTTGAAGATGCTTTAATGATGATTTGCGACAATCCGGTAATTTCTTTCGAAAAGCTCAATGTCAAATCTGTTCCGGCTATTTTTGTAGTTACTATTTTGTCGTTTGTATTCGACGCAACATTGAAACTCAGAAGGTCACCTTGATCGTCATCGGCAAATATAGATTTCAGGTCGATTACCATATCAGATGCCCCTTTGATGACGGATACATTTTTAATGGAGTCTTTCACATAAGGAGCATCATCTACATTCGTAACTGATATCGTAATTGTTTCCTGTGTGCTAGATATTCCGTCTGAAAGGTTCATTTTAAAGGAGTTGATACCAATATATCTGTTTGTGAAGGTGCCAGACAATACAGCCGAGGTATTGTTTTTTTTAGTCAGACGAAGAAATGACGGCAGGTTTTCGATTGAAAAATTAATTGGGTCATTTTCAAAGTCAGTGCCTTCAAATATAATCTCTTGCGGTATATCTTCGTAGACAGTGTAGGATTTGCCCGATTTAAATACCGGAGCTTTATTAATTTGCTTGACTGTAATAAATAACTGGTCGGTTGTTGAGTTTACCGTTCCGTCGTTAACGGTGAGTGAAAAAGTATAACTCTGATCGGTCAGTACTTCGGGCGCTGTAAATGATGGTTTTGCCACTGTTGTTGAACTCAAAGTTATCCCGGAAGGAGCAGTCCATGCATAGGAGAGCGTGTTGTTGTCGGGATCTGAAGAGGCAGAACCATCAAGGGTTACCACCACTCCTTCGTTAACGTTTTGATCTGCTCCGGCATTAGCCACGGGTGCCTTATTGACTTGCTTTACAGTTACTTTTACTTCAGCTAATGAGTTTGTCGTACCATCGTTTACGATGAGTGAAAAAGTATAATTCTGATCGGTCATCACTTCAGGCGCAGTAAAGGTCGGTTTTGCCACTGTAGTAGAACTTAGGGTTATTCCACTTGGGGCCGACCACGAATACGTGAGCTTATTATTCTCCGGATCCGAAGAAGCAGAGCCATCCAGGGTCACAAAAGTGCCTTCGTTTACAGTCTGATTACTTCCTGCGTTGGCCACTGGAGATGAATTAATGTGTTTTACGGTTATAATTACCTGATCGGCAGTCGAGTTTACCGTCCCATCGTTGACAATGAGTGAAATTGCGTAATTCTGATCGGTTAGTGAATTTGGTGCAGTAAACTTAGGGTTTATAATGGTTGTTGAGCTCAATGTTATTTCAGGAGGTGCAGTCCAGTAATAGGATATATTACTATTATCCGGATCGTAAGATGCTGAACCATTGAGGGCTACAATTGACCCTTCAATTACTGATTGGTCGGCTCCGGCATTGGCAACCGGCGCTTTATTAACTTGCCTGACAGTTATAATTACCTGATCAGCTATTGAGTTAGTTGTTCCGTCGTTTACCATAAGCGAAAAGGTATAATTCTGGTTGGTCATCACTTCAGGAGCGGTAAATGTAGGTTTTGAAGCTGTTGCAGAACTCAATGTTATTCCCGAAGGAGCGACCCAGGAATAAATCAGGGCATCACCATCGGGATCGGATGATCCTGTTCCATTAAGGGTCACTAATACTCCTTCATCTATTGTTTGGTCGATACCTGCCTGAGCTGTAGGTGCTTGGTTTGATTGTTTTAAAGTAATTACGACCTGATCAGATTGGGAACTTAGTTTGCTATCGCTAACCGTAAGTGTAAAAGTTAAATTCGTTGCTGTGGTTATTGTGGGAATCGTGAATGTTGGCCTTGCAACAAAATTTGAACTTAAGGTTATCCCTGCCGGTGCAGTCCATAAGTATGTCAGCACATCTCCATCAGGATCGGCAGAAGCTGAACCATCTAAAGTATATAAAGTATTCCTTTCAACTGATTGATCGGGGCCTGCATTTGCAACCGGCGCTTTATTAACTTGCTTGACAGAGATAAACACCTGATCAGCTATTGAATTTACGGTTCCGTCGTTAACGATGAGTGAAAAAGTGTAATTCTGGTTGGTCATCACTTCTGGCGCAGTAAAAGTTGGCTTTGCCGCAGTCGTCGAACTTAGTATTATTCCGCTTGGTGCAGTCCATGAATATGTGAGTGTGTTATTGTCCTGATCAGAAGAGGCAGAACCATCTAACGTTACAACAACTCCTTCGTTAACGATTTGATCGGCTCCGGCATTAGCCACCGGTACTTTATTGACTTGCTTAACAGTTATAACTACCTGATCGGCTACAGAACTAACTATTCCATCATTAACAATTAGCGACAGAGTGTAGCTCTGATCGGTCATCACCTCAGGAGCAGTAAAAGTTGGCTTTGCTATCGTAGTTGAACTCAGCGTTATTCCGGTTGGCGAGGTCCATTTATAAGTAATTGTGTTATTATCTGGGTCGGAAGATGCAGAGCCATCAAGAGTTACCACAATTCCTTCGTTAACAGTCTGATCAGATCCTGAATTAGCTACCGGCGCTTTGTTTACTTGTTTAACAGTTATAGTTACCTGATCGGCAACTGAGTTTACTATTCCATCATTCACGATGAGAGAGAATGTGTAATTCTGGTCGGTCATCACTTCCGGAGCAGTAAAAGTTGGTTTTGCTACCGTAGTTGAGCTCAACGTTATTCCGGTTGGTGCAGTCCATTTATAAGTTAGCGTGTTATTATCCGGATCGGAAGAAGCAGAACCATCCAGAGTGACCACATCTCCTTCGTTAATAATTTGATCAGTTCCTGGATTAGCTACCGGCGCTTTATTGACTTGCCTGACAGTTATAATTACCTGATCGGCAACTGAGTTTACTATTCCGTCATTCACGATGAGTGAGAAGGTGTAATTCTGGTTGGTCATTACTTCCGGCGCAATAAAAGTGGGTTTTGCTGCAGTTGTAGAACTCAGGGTTATTCCTGTTGGTGCAGTCCATGTATAAGCGAGTGTGTTATTATCCGGATCAGAGGAGGCTGAACCATCGAGTGTCGCCACAACTCCTTCGTTAAGGGATTGATCAGTCCCAGCCATGGCCACTGGCACTTTGTTAACCTGCTTGACAGTTATAATTACCTGATCGGCTGTTGAATTAATCTTCCCGTCATTGACAATGAGTGAAAAAGCGTAATTCTGGTCGGTCATCACTTCCGGAGCAGTAAAAGTTGGTTTTGCTACCGTTGTTGAGCTCAGCGTTATTCCGGTTGGTGCAGTCCATTTATAAGTTAGCGTATTATTATCCGGATCGGAAGAAGCAGAACCATCCAGAGTGACCACAGCTCCTTCGTTAATAATTTGATCAGTTCCTGCATTAGCTACCGGCGCTTTGTTGACTTGCCTGACAGTTATAATTACCTGATCAGCTGCTGAGTTCACTATTCCGTCGTTGACGATAAGTGAGAAAGTGTAATTCTGGTCGGTCATTACTTCCGGCGCAATAAAAGTGGGTTTCTGCGATGTTGTTGAATTCATCGTTATTCCCGTAGGTGCAGTCCATTTATAAGTTAGAGTGTTATTATCCGGATCGGAAGAGGCAGAACCATCCAGAGTGACCACAACCCCTTCGTTGATGGTTTGATCTGTGCCAGCATTGGCTATTGGTTGTGCATTGATAAATACACTGGTCGAAGCTGGTGAGATACATCCTGACACATTGGTGACCGTAAAAGTATATGTCCCTGTAGCGAGTGATGAAATTGTAGCGCTGGTTCCGCTACCGGTGCTAGTCGTTCCTCCGGGTGATCTGGTTAGCGTCCATGTACCTGATGATGGCAATCCATTTAAAACGACACTTCCCGTAGCCAGAGAAATAGTTGGTTGTGTAATTGTGCCTACTATTGGGGCTGTTGGGGTAGTTGGTTGGGTATTGACAACCACATTGACCGAAGCAGGAGAAACACATCCTGACGAATTGGTGACTGTAAAAGTATATGTCCCTGCGGCAAGCG
>Ga0208789_1000799_pt1 | contig 23828 bp, 10 predicted proteins | sample Methanotroph_Enr_FD_187368 | JGI IMG/M metagenome (GOLD analysis project Ga0208789, IMG submission 187368) | Enriched soil microbial communities from Old Woman Creek wetland in Ohio, USA - Methanotroph_Enrichment_5 (SPAdes) (version 2) | ecosystem: Environmental > Terrestrial > Soil > Wetlands...
AAAAAACACATTCTTTGCAAGCAAAGCGAACAAGTTCGAGCGGGCTTTAGCCAAATAGTATTTAAAATTTGGCTAAAGCCGTGTAAATCTATATCATTTTATTCGTCCCATAAATGGGACGGCAATTGAAATACATTTTCTCTATAAAATTAAAATACGACATTATTTACTTCCACTTACTTATAATTCATAATTCAAAATTAAAAACTTAAATCGAAGCCGTCTTGACTTTTTTTCCGATAATTATCGGGAGTCGCTCCTACGGAGCTTTGTGTAGCCAGGGCTCAAAAATCTACCATAATTCCGCTCCTATGGAGCACCATAGGAGCGAAATTATTGAAATATAAAAAGTCAAGACGACTTCATCAATAAACAAACGGAGTTTTTTCCAAATAGAACTGATAATCTTTCACCACACCGACACTGCTTTTATCGGAACGAGGTAGAATCCGGAATCCTTTTACATTCACCACTTCACCCATGTCAATGACCACTTGGTGCGGGTGTTTGGGGCTTGCCCCCGTAATTTGCGTTTGCCAAATAATTGATTCCTGCAAATCAAACAGTTTGTCGGCCGTGTTATTAGCTTTGGTAACTTCTTCGCTATCGGCATAAAGCACTTTCCAGTTCAGCGACGAAATAGGTTTATCATCACTCCCAATAATTTCTATCTCTGCAACAGAAGTCACCGGATCATTCTCATTCTGAGAATTTAAGGCTTCGAAACAAAAGTAACGACCAGATTTCACTTCATCGAATGAGATTTTTTTCCAACCTTGTTCGGCCGAAAGCGAACCTGCAATTACCGGCTTCACTCCTTTTAAGTTGAGATTTTGCCCTTTTTTACGATGAAGCAACGACTCATCCGGAATGATTTTGTCCAGAATAGGATGATTTATTCCCGAAATGGTCAGTTCCTGCGGATTATCCAAATCGAAAACAATAATTTCATTCCGTCCCTTTTTAAGCCAACAACCCGGCAAATAAAGCGTTTGCGCCGGGCCGATCCTCCAAAAACGGCCCAAATCATGACCATTTACCCAAACCATCCCTTTGCCCCATTTGCTCATATCGAGGTAGGTATCTCCGACTTGGGATAAATTAAAAAAAGCTTTAAACCACGCCGGGCCAACAGCCGCTTGTTTTGAATACTTAGCTTTCTGTTGAAAAGAATAATCAACCGGAAAATTATACACCGACCAGTTTTTCAAATCAGTTTCTTTTCCATCTTCCAGCAAAACTACTTTTTCAGTAATTCCTTTTCTGTCTATAATTCCTTTGCCATAGTTCACCCGCCCCATTCCTTCTACCAAAATATCAAGTTGGGCATTTGCAGCCAATGGCGGTATCCCTACACTTTTGTCACCCTTGCGGCGATCAAGCTTTCCAATTGGTTTTCCATTAATCGAAACGGTTGCCCAATCGTGCACATCGGTAATCATCAGTTTTCGTTTGTTGGAAGAAGCTGCAATTTCTGTCCGATAAAGAATCGTTCCCCAACCCTGATTGAAAAACTCCATGGTTTGAGTATTTTCACTCTTTCGAGGTTTTGGTAGATTCTTGAACAAAGCAGCAGATTGGGTGAATTCAATTGCAGGAATTTCAATCTTCTTTGCCGGATTAACAGGAATTTCTCCGAGCGTTTCGCCATCTTGCAAATAGTTTTTGAGCAAATCACGCACAGCATAGAACTTATCAGTCGGATTTCCCGCTTCGTCAATCGGCGCATTGTAATCGTACGAAGTAGTGGTTGGTGCATAACCCGGAGTATTTGCCCCAGCCCATTGTCCAAACGAAGTGCCGCCGTGAGCCATATACAAACTGAACGAAATTTTGCGATCCATCATATCTTTCAGGCTGCCGATAAAAGTATTGATGGAGCGAGTTTCATGTACACTGCCCCATTTATCGAACCACCCGGTCCAATACTCGCTGCACATCAACGGTGCATCAGGATTTAGTTCTTTGAACTTTTTAAACTGATTATCGATATTAGATCCTGCGCCAAAATTCAGCGTGCTTGCCACACCCGGAAGTTGATACCTGTTGAAGTTTGATGACCAATCGCAGCGGAAAAGTTGCACTTTGTCGAAACCAGCCGAACGGACATTGTCGCGTATCGTTTCCATATACGCCTGTTCATTACCCCAAACTCCATATTCGTTCTCTACTTGCACCATAATAATCGGTCCACCGTTCTGAATCTGATAAGGAGCGAGCTGTTTTCCTACCTGCTTCAAATAGATCTTGGTACGAGCCATAAACAAACTATCCGACAAGGTTCTTACCTGCAAGTATTTCTTTTTCAGCAGCCACCAAGGCAATCCGCCCATTTCCCACTCCGCACAAACATACGGGCCGGGACGAACAATACAGTACATGCCATTCTTTTGTATCAGGCGAACAAACTCAGCTATATCTTTTTGTCCCGAAAAATCAAAAACACCTTGCTCCTGTTCATGAAAATTCCAAAATGCATAAATACATATTGTATTCATACCCATTGCCTTGCTCATTTTTATACGATGATCCCAATACACCTTTGGGATACGGGCATAATGTAATTCACCCGCCCTCAGAACAAATGGTTTCCCATTAAGCAAAAACTCATTTTTACCTGCAACAAAACTACCGGGAGTCGTTTTTTGAGCATTTGTAACATAGGATAACAACACTAACAGAACGAATAACAACCAAAATTTTCTCATTTTAAAAAACTAATATCTAAATACTCTTTTATTTTGAAGTGAAGTCGTCTTCACTTTTTATAATATCACTCCTACGGAGCATATGTTTCATTGAAATAAATATCCTACCATAATTATCGCTTCTCCGAAGCTCTTAAAATGCTCCATTAGGGGCAATTCCCGATAGCTATCGGGAGGTAGCAGCTTGCGAATATATATTTTTTTAAGCTCCATAGGAGCGACATTATACTATCATTAAAAAGTCAAGACGAACTCAGTAATAAAACCTAGTGAGTGCCCAATTGCAAAACTACTTTCTTTCAATCTATGTGAATTCTTGAAAGGACAGCGGTAATTTTATTATAAATCATTTCCTAACTCGCATCATGTTATTTTTTACAAAAGTATTAATACAATTTCAAAATTGTCCGCTTATATCAATGCATTGTTGTCCCATTTTATAATTTGGAATAATCTTCCGGCCAATTCAACTTAAATAATGAACTCAATATGATTGTTATGGATAAAAAATATATTAGCTTTGCATATCTAATAATGACATTGAAATTGGTTAGATACACTCGAGAGGTTATTTGTCAAAAATAAGAAGTAAAAACTGTATAATTAGCCCGGATTCTGCATTTAAGTTGCAGGAATAATATAATGTCGTATTTCAAAAAATACTTTCACGTATTTTTTGAAATACGTTCTTTGCGCGGTTTCTTGATAAATTTCACGCAAATGGAACATACCGGATACCAGTAGACCGCTAAGTTCGCAAATATGATATACCGTTATACAGTAGAATAAGAATGCGACAGTATATTCTTGCCCCTGCTTGATAATCTGTTTTAACCTTAAAATAACTCATAAAACGCAAAATGAAAACATCAAAAATTCATTTAAGTCTTTTATTCTTATTTACTTCTTTTTTACCATCGCTTGGTAACAATTCATTAGTCAAAAACCTCAATTTTGAGACTGGCTTGAGCAGTAATTTCATTCGAACCATCTATAAAGATTCTGAAGGGTTGATCTGGATTGGGACTGATACTGGATTAGACAGTTACGATGGCCTGCAAATTGTCAATTACGGGAAACGTTTTACAACCCCCCTCAAGGGTGCAGTCCAGTCTATCCTGGAAAGCAAAAAAGGCATATTTTGGATTGGAAACGAACAAGGAGCTTTCCTATATAATAAAAATGGGAATCACATTGCATTTGTCAACTTCAACAAACCAACTATCAATGTTCGGAAGATTTTCCGGGCTTCTAACAAAAAAATATATTTTGCAACTGACAGAGGCCTTTACCTGTTAGACTCCCTGAATTTTAAGGCAAACCCTATCAACTTAAAGAAAAATATCAACGAACCTCCCTCGTTAAATGGGATAGTTGAAGACAATAAACGAAAACTTTGGATCAGTAGTCTTGAAGGGTTATTTAGCTATGATACAAGGAGTAAACGCCAGGAACTTTATCGTACAAATTCAGTATTCGATGCGAATGTAATCAGGTCAATTGTCAAGATCGGCAAAGGCGAGATAGCATTAGGAACTGAAAGTGGCGCTTATACATTTAATCTAGCAACAAAAAGCTTCAGTCCGATTTCTGGCACAGAGAATAAGCTTATTTTATCGCTCGATGTCAACACCAATAAACTGTTTATCGGCACTGAAGGAGACGGTGTACTCGTGAAAAGTTTTGAGTCTAACTCTATCCAAACCATTGACAATAATACTGTTCCTGTTTTTTCAATTTTATATGATAAAAACGGATTACTTTGGACGGGTACTTTTTCAGAAGGAATAAACTACTATAACTTACGTCCATTCAGCAAGTTCAACACAATTGACCTTAGAAAGACAAAAAAAATTGATGTCAGGTCACTTAGTTTCTGTGCCAATGGCGATGTATTAGTAGGATCAAGGAATGGATTCTACGTAATGACTCCGAATTTTGAAATTAAACATGAATTTGCGCCCTTCAAAACCCATGGAATCCGCTCACGTATTATCACCACTATTTGCCCTTATCCGCAGAATAACGATTTGTTCCTGATTGGAACCTTTGGTGGAGGCGCATCAATATTTGATCTAAAATCAAGTAAGTTCTACGATATTTCAAATAACCCGGCCTTGCAAAACGGGAGTGTCTATAAATTTGTTTCAGACAACAACAATAACATATGGATAGCCACTTTGAACGGGCTATTTAAATACGATATTAGGGATAAATCCTTAATGAAATATGATTTGTCAAAGGTTATTGGAAACAATGAATTATTTGATTTGCATTTAGACAAACATGACAGGCTTTGGATAGGCACCCGTGTGGGTGTATGTTTTTACTCTTTGAAAAATAAAAACTTTGTCATTCCAAACTCATGCAGACCCTACCAATATCAATGTTCGTCTATTTTTGCAGATAAGTCCAATAACATCTGGTTTTGTTTTAACAAAGGCGGTGTACTTCAGATTGACAACAAATTGCAACAAAAGCAATGGATTACATCCGAGATTGGATTGCCCGAAAATGCTCCATCATCCATAATTGAGGATAAAAATAACAATATCTGGATTGGGACTCAAAAGGGCCTTTACAAACTCAGTAAAATCGGAGAAAACCATGCATTTGGATATGAAGATGGTTTGACAGGATTAATATTTTGCCCAAATTCAGCAACAAAAGACTCAAAAGGAAACTTATGGTGGGCTAATGACAAAGGCCTAGTAAACTTTAACTATGCCTTTAACGCAGAAAACAAAGCTATTCCAAATATTATATTTACCAACCTCTACATAAATGGGGCACGATTGTCTATCGACACACTGTCCTTTATAAATAAGACAACAAGCGGCAACTATAAAGTTTTTATAAAAGGACGGACAAAAAACAATCTTGAATTTAGATTTGCGGCATTGAACTTTCACAGCACCAAAATGAACCGCTACTCTTATATTATCGACGGCATTGATAATGAATGGAGCAAACCGACTGAAAACAATATAGTGTCATACAAAGAATTGCCAATAGGAAAACACACGTTGAAAATTTTGGCATCCAATAACGATGGAGTCTGGACAACCCGACCCTTAGAGGTTGAAATAGAAATAAGTGCTTATTTCTATGAAACTAATTTTTTTATAATAATAATTATCATTCTTCTAACTGCAGTTACTTATTATTATACACGATCGCATTTTATCAATGCAATAGAAAAAATCAAGAAGCAATTTGAAGATTCAAAAAGCAAACAAACTATCGGCCAACAGACTCTGAAAATATCCGAAGAAAAAAGCAATGAAATAAGAAACAGCTTAATCAGATACATGACAGAAGAGAAACCATTCCTTAACCCCGAGCTTAAACAAGCCGATGTTGCAGCCGTATTGAATTTTTCTGTACATGAAATTTCGCAGGTATTAAACACCCAGATACAGCTTAATTTCTCGGATTTTATTAATTCGTACCGGATTGAAGAAGTCAAAGAAAGAATTGCTTGTGGCAAATACACCAAATACACTGTATCTGCCATTGCCGAACAATGCGGATTCAACTCAAAAACAACGTTTTACAGAGCCTTTAAGAAATCAATGGGAGTTTCTCCCTCTGAGTACTTTAAAGATGTGCAGGAGTAAAACTTTAAATCCGAAAAGTATCCTAATGGGTAAAATTATTACTTTTTAAGTTGGGTTTCGCGATTTTTAATCGCGGTTAAATAGTGACATACACGATTAAAAATCGCGAAAGCCATTTCAATTCTCTTTCATTCAGAATACAATATTCCAGGATATTATGAGGATAATCATTAAACTTTTATCTTCAATTTAATCAAAAAACGAGGTGTTTCTGAATTCAGGAGCACCTCGTTTTTTGATTAAATTAACGTGAATTCGACAAAATCTTGTAATGCATCGTGTGTTTCCCGTAGGGAATTAATACCAATAGAATATTGAATTCAAGAAATAAATTCCCCGATAGGGGATAAAGATATTGATTCCCTATCGGGAAACCATTACGAACAAAAATATTATCTATTGATATTGAAGCCCTAACGGACTAATCTTATATCGAGCTTACGCTGCTTATAACTACCTAAGACTCAATTATCGCCTTTCCTTCATTGAGTTTCTTTAATCTCAACAAAGCTTCAATATAATAATAGTCAGCATATATAATGGAAGCATCAATCTCTGATTTCTTAGGCCAATGCCCCGTGGAATGCAATAAGAATGATGGATTTTTATCCCTGCTTTGATAATCCGACGAGCTTAATGTTTTCAACATTTCTATAGCAGCCTGTTTGTACTGCACGCCCTTTTCTGGTTGTACATAAGTAGACAATTCCAGCAACCCGGAAGCCACCAAAGCGGCTGCTGAAGCGTCACGCGGCGCATTAGGAATCCCCGGGTCATCAAAATCCCAATAAGGAATATAATCTTCAGGCAGGCGTTTTAAATAAGCATCGGCCACTTTTTGTACAAATTCGAGGTACTTAATATCCTTTGTCTCCCGATAACAAGTAGTAAAACCATAAATAGCCCATCCCTGCCCCCGGGCCCACATCGAACTGTCTTTATAGCCCTGATGGGTTATTCCTTTTACAAATGCCCCGGTAATTGTATCGTAAAGAGCTACATGGTAACAGGAATAATCGGGTTTAAACTGATTTTTCATTGTGTTGTTTGCATGAGATACAGCAATGTCGTACAATTCGGTATTTTCCCCATTTTTGGCTGCCCAAAATAACATCTCAAGATTCATCATGTTATCAATTATCGTATTGTGAGGCCAGTTATTCTCTTTGATAGCACGGGGCCATGACAAAATAGTCCCAACTTTCGGATTGTACAAAGTAGCAAGGGAATCGGCAACACTAAAGATTATTTGCTTATATGCAGGATTTCCGGTCAACCTGTATGCATTACCAAAACTATTGAAAACAAGGAATCCCAAATCATGGTCATAAGCCCGGGTATTGGCCAAGAAGCCCAGAGAGGCTGTATATTTTTCAGCAGCTTCTTTGATTTTCAAGTCTTTTGTAAATTCATAATCGTACCATAATACCCCAGGCCAAAAGCCACTTGTCCATTCTTCTTTACAAACCTTACGGCAATTCCATTTGCTTCCATCATTCAACACATTCCGGGGCATCATTGTATAATCGAGCGTTGAATCACCCTTAAGTTCATTTAACGAAAGAGTTGTTTGATCTGCACAGTACCCCAATGCATTATCCACAAATCTACTTTCATTACTTACGGAACAAGAATACAAGGCGAATAAAATCACCACTAACATATTTATTTTCATACAACTAATCATTAAGCCCTCTCTACTTTTACTCCGAAAGCACAATATGTCAAATATAAAACGCAAACTAAAATAACTAATACACCACCGATAATGCCTACAGCATCGGTTGCAACACCAATAATGGGAGTTACAGCTCCGCCACCGGCAACTGCTGTAATCATTAAACCTGAAATTAAATTGGCTTTTTCAGGACGCGCCTGAACTGCCATTGAATAAATAATTGGGAAAATACATGATGCCAGGAAGCCGATTGCTCCGATAGCTACCAGATCCACTATCTCAGTTTGAACAAAAGCCAATACAAGCAACACGCCAATAGCAGCAATGATATTCATTTTAAAATACTTCATTCCGGCTATTTTCGTCATTAAAAATGCACCAAGCAAAGCACCAACCGTACGACTAAAGAAATAAATCTGCGGTGCTATAACAGCCTGCGATTTATCCCATCCGAAGCGGGAAATCATTAGTTTGGAACTGATAAAATTGGTTGCAACATCAACACCCACTACAAAGAAAATCCCAAAGAATAATAACAAAATCTTTTTGTCTTTCAGCAATGACAATGTATCGGAAAACGATGAACCCGTAGCAACTTCCACTTTTTCACGGGGTATTGGCGTTGTTAATAACCATAGCCCTGACAATAATGTAATAGCACCTAAAATCGGGAAACTATAATACCAAAAGCCGGTATCTCCATTTCCAAAATAATTGACGGCCAACAATACAATTTGCGGCCCAACTAATGAAGAAACAGCCTTGACAACCTGACCAGCAGTCAAACTGCTGGTCAGCATCTTCTTATCATTTATCACATTATTTAGCAAAGGATTCAGCGATACTTGAAGAATGGCATTACCAATTCCCAGAAGCGCATATGCCACCATAGTAGTTATGCTGTTGTAATTTACCAATGGAACAATCATACCAACAATTGTAACAACCATACTCAACAAAACAGTATTCTTACGCCCCCATTTATTCATTTTGATTCCAACCGGGATACCGAGGAATAAGAACCAGACAAAAACCATTGAAGGAATAAACCCGGTCATTGTATTTGACCAACCAAAGGCATCTTTTGCATAGTCGGATGATATGCCAACTATATCGCAAAATCCCATTACAAAAAAACCAAAAAGTACGGGCAGAGCTGCCGGTGTGAATGTTTTTGAAGACATAATAATTTTATATATTGAATAAATAATTTCCCCGGATGAATCTATATAGGTAGTTACGAGTAAATAGTTACGGCCCTGCCTCTACCTACGGCAGATAAATGCGGTAGGCAGGCTGCAAGTCAGTATATATGGATATTGCAAAAAATAAAAAAAAATATCATTAAATATTCCGTGTTACTTAAAATCGCACAACTAGGAAAAAACAGGCCGGAAATATAACTTCCCCGACCTGTTTTCAACCATAATAACAAGAACGTTATCTAACAACCACTTTTTCTACCTTAGTTGTTGCCTGCGAAACAACTTTTACAATATATTGTCCTTTTGGAACTTCCACTGAACTTACCGAACCTGCAATATTTTTCACAATACGGCCAGTTATATCATAAACCATTACATTCTGAATAGCAACGCCATCAATTTTCACTACTCCATTTGCATTGTAAATGGAAATACTGTTACCAGTCATTTTAGAAACTCCCGTACCCAAATCTGGGACTGCTTCGAAGTTGTAAATCAAACTATTACCCAAAAAAGCATTAATGGTAGCCGTAGAACTATTTGAAAAAGTAACAGCACCAACATTTACAGGGGCAGACACTGAGGTTGCAGTACCCGGTGAAGTTGCATAAGGCCTGATATATCCACCTGCGACACGTTTCAAAGCACAAACGCTACCATCCGAATAAATATTAAACGTATTATTTGCAGTACTGTAAGCATTAAAATCGAAACTGAAATCCTGATTTACCTGTGCATGTGTATAGGAATTTTCCAAACGGTATCTTCCTTCGATTTTATATCGGGAAGCAGTCGCATCCCAGGTTACTTTAAACTGTTGGTATTTCAACGCATCTCCTGTGGCTGCTAATTCATAATCTACTGGCTGAACAGCAGCAGTTGCATCGGTATGGGGATCTTTGTCAGTAAGATAATATTTTGTTCCGTCAGGGTTTTTTGTGCAAATGTAATAATATCCGTCTGCCAACAAATGATTATTAGTTACCACTTTATTCCTGAACCAAACTAATGAAGTTTGAAGCGTTCCAAAAGCGACTCCAATCAGATCTGCTGTCGCAGACGCATTGTCAATAACTATTTTGGCAGCATCAATTTTGCCTTTGAAATCGGCAAGGCTACCAATTGCATAGTTTCCTACAGCAGTTCCTTCAGTACTTCCATTATACAGGCTTAAACAAGAATTGTACAAGTCAGTAAGAGCCGGTTTTTGATCGGCTACAATTGCCTCCTGGATTTTGAAGCAGTACAAAGCGTTACCCTGTGCCGGAATTGACGCTTGAGTACCCTGAGCAGTGAAGTATGCACTAACGCCAATTTTATTATTGGTAGATAATATAGGAGCAATCCAACATTTGCCATTATTATTTGCATTAGGACGGATAGCATACAATCCGGTAACATTATCTTTCACAAAATAGAACTTCTTCCACGAATCTGTTGATCCTGTATTTGGGATAATGTTACCCGTTCCTCCATAGGTATTTGATTTCCAGTTGGCATTTTCACTTAAGAAGTTATTTGCATTGGAAAGGGAATAGATATAAAAACAATTTCCCCAGGTACCATCGGTTGTTTGATAAACCATCGTTAATGCTTGCGCATTGCTTCCGGGAATAAGAGGAGTAAATGACAAATCATAGGAAATAGGATCGAACGTAGCATAATAATCGACACCGCCGGTTGTATAAATAATGTTGTAATAAGCAACCCCAGTGAGTAGCGGGTTTGTTGTTGTCGGTATTTGGGCGGTAACTTTCGAACCGGTAAAACACATAGCCGCAAAAACCACAAAAAAAGTAAAGATTCTTCTTTTCATAATTAAATTTAAATGTTAGTTTTTAGAGATTATTTTCGGATACAAACTTATAAATAGATTGAAAAAACAACTAATTATTTAGCTTCAATTTGGTTCCATATTATAATTTGGAACAAGAAATGTTAGTATTCTGAATAAACGAATTCTAAAAACGATAGAATCTATAAATCAATCCAATTTCAAGCGCCTGGCATTCTTTAATAAAAACCGATTCCCAGCAGGCAATCACCAATAATTTACTTTCAACTATTGCTCCTGAAACAAAAAACACAAAAATGACTAAAAAAAAGAACTGCCTATTAAATACAGGCAGTTCTTTTATTCAGGGAACTAGGTAATATCATCCAAACGGTTAACTAAAAACGAAGTCCTATTTATTATTTAAATCAAATAAAAGCAAGTGGACTAAAAAATCAGTAGCCCTTATCTGTGATTTTAAGCAAGCTTAAACGGATCGTTATTGAAATATTCCGGCATTTTTAGCTGAGTTTCACCTGGAACAATAGGCGGATCTGACTCAAGTGCCAGCGAAATCTCGTTGTCAAGCTTAATCTGTTCTATTTGTGGAGCGCAATATAAACGCTTTGCCATATCTTCAATTTTTAACTTCAGAATATTATATCTTCGTTTATTACAATTTATGTTTCAATGCCGTTCAGTTAAGCACACTGAATACACGGATTATACTGAACATATACCGGAATATCTTTTGTAGCAACTACATCCCAGATAATATGTATTTTAAGGTCTTGTCATTCTGTGTTTCTCCATTTAATCTGTGTGTTCTGTGTGCGAATCACTAACTTAACGACATTGATTTATGTTTTTAAAATCCTTCAGATTCCTTATACAAGGCCTGTAAGAAGAATATCAGTTAAGTACTACTTTTCGGGTTGTTCTTTGCCCGCCATTATTAACGGTTATTACATAAACGCCCTTAGCTAAAGTAGCTTTTACAACTGTGCTGGCATTTGCAATTTGCTTAGAATATAATTTTTGTCCCAATTCATTATAAACAGATACACAAGCATCACTGCTGATACCACCTTTACAATTAACCGTAATTTGGTTATTCGCATTCTTAGAAATCAATGTTGCCTGATTGGCACTGGCAGGATTCGAGCCTGTAGCTACACTTGCGGTTTTGAATACTATGTTGAAACGAGTGTTGGTTGAGGCAGTATTTGAGTTGAAGCCATAAGCAGTACCATCTGTCAGTTCTTGTTCCGTATTCAACACATTGTCTCTCAAATAAACTTTGGTACCTGCATCAAAATTGCTGAATTCAGTAGCTTTAATTGTAAACGAATTTGATTGTCCTGTGGTGAATCCAAGCAACAGTTCCTTATCAGGTGTAACACTGTTCAATCCATTGATTGCAAGTTGGCCTGTACCTGCAACGGTATAAATTTCAGGAATGGCAGCATTTGCATTCGTCATCTTTGGGGAATCGAAAGCATCAAAAGCATCCGAAGCATTCGGGTTGAAATAAACGACTGCTTCATCACTGTTAGTACCATTTGACACTTGAAGACGTAATAATTGTTGGGCAGCTTTAGTGGCAGCTGGCGCTTTCAACGGATTAGATGTTGCACTGTGCGAACGCATTGTATTATCAAATGAAAGTGTTCCTCCTCCGGCATTAGCCCTTACCCAGAATGCCTGCATAGGCGGAATAACGCCTGTCACCTCGGCTGGAGAACCAATGCCACCAGTTGCATTGTAGGTATGGAAAGCATAAGCACTGGTAACATACGTACGATACCAGATGGTTGATAGCGTATTTGCAGCAGTAGCTATGGATTCAGTCCAAGTCAAATTAGATGGATATGGATTACCAACTAAATTAAAGCCTTCCTTGGTTTGACCAGCAGTACGAGTTAAAGCGATTGATACGTTTCCGGTATTCAACGTTCCCGTGAAAGTGATAGCTGCATTAGATGTTGTAGCTGTTGAAATATATCCTTTCATAGGTGTTAGTAATCCACTCTCGGTTACCCAAGGGGCTGAAGTTCCATGTACTTCATCATAACTTACAATTGATGTGGCAGTGCTTAGCGCAGCAGTTGTAGCTGCACCAACCGGGCTGGAAACATACCAGTTGCGGCCTGAAGTGAGGTATTGATTGACATTAGCACTTGAATTAGCCAGCAATCCTCCATCCAAAATTGTTCCGGCGCCATTAGTTGCATCACTGTTTATTGTGAAGTTAGTAGCCGTAATGGCAGAACCTGAAAGTGTCAGTTTTGAACCGGCATTAACTACCAAACTATTTACGGCACTACCTGTCAGGTTTGTACTGGCAAGCGTTTGTACTGCTGTTCCGCCATAGGCCAGTGTACCACTGGTTCCGGTATTGATATAACCGGCACCCGATGTAGCACCTTTTAAGGTTAATGCATTGGCTCCGGTTGCCAAAGTACCTGAGGTTAATGCTAACGTTCCGTTTACTGTTGTAGCAGCACCCAATGTAGCACCGGCAGCATTATTCACGGTAAGGTTATACACGGCGCCATTCAGGTTTGAAATGGTCTGTGCTGCAGATCCTGCATAAACCACTGTTCCTGTTGAACCTGTAACTATATAACCACTTCCTGTAGTAGGAACTGCCTTAGTAAGAGTAAGTGTATTTGAGCCTGTAGTCAGGTTTCCTGAAGTAAAGGTCAAAGTGCCGGTGCTGTTTACCGTAGCATTTGAACCTAGGGTTACTCCTGATGGCGTATTTATGGTCAAATTGCCTAATACTGTAGCAGATGCAGGTATTTCAGACCCCGTAGTAAATGCTGTAGAATAGGTCAGTGTATTTGTTGCGGAGGCTGTTGCTGCTTGCGAAAGAGTAAGGGCTGTCCCTGATACGGAAGCAACAGTAGTACCTGCCGCAATACCTGTACCCGTTACACCCATTCCTGCTGCAATACCCGTATTAGCTCCTGACAATGTTACACTTGTACTACCATTTATAGCTATTGAAGATTGGGTAGTATTTAAGTATGCCACGTTTACAGAAGAACCAAATACAGGTGTGCCATTCAATGAACCGGAAACACGACTTATAGTGTTACTTGCATTCAACGTCAATGTGTACGTTGATAGGTTTAACTGACCAGCATTTAAAAAAACATTTGCATTTGTAGTCCCAGTAAAGCCAAGATTTCTGCCTAATGTAACTCCAGCCGGATTATTGAGATTCAGGTTAGTTGTATTTGTTAACCTAAGTGTTTGAGGCGACGAACCGTTACAACTAACTGAAATCCCTTTGCCATTACCTTCTATATAGCCTGAGCCGGGCATATCTCCATACAGAGTAACATCATTACCGTTATTAGCCACCCATAATACAGAATTGCTTTGCGCCAAATTTAAATTGCCATTTACAGTAATCTTATTTGGTAGAGTCACAGATATACTGTTACTTACTGTCAGATTATTCAATTTTGTTGAATTCATATATCCGGTAATTTCATTGCCCATGGTTATATTAGATAAACCATCATAAGTAACATTAACAGTAGTTCCAACAGTTGGCAACGCAGACAATGAACCTGCCGTACGAACAATGGTAGCTCCGTTGGCTAATGTCAAAAAAGTTGAATTGGTAAGCGTACCTGCACTAAGTGTCAAAGTACCACTTACAGTTGTTGCTGCACCCAGAGTAACTCCTGCAGAGTTATTGATTGTTAGATTAGCCACAGTTCCTACAAGTGGACAAGATTGCTGAGCACTACTTCCATTAAATACGACTGTACCTGATGTGGCTGTTATTGCGGAAGTTCCAGATATAGTATTATTGATTGTTAGTGCATTAGCCCCATCAACAGTTAATGTATTATTCAAGGTTAGAATACCATTAATTGTAGCATCACTTGTGAAAGTTGTTGCTGCTCCAACAACTAATGAGTAGCATGCGAACCCAGGGCCATTATATGTTCCGTTAATCACGGCATCGACATAGGCAGTAGGTGTACCATTCGACCAGGCAAAACCATCCCATGTAGTAGTAGTAAGCGCACCATAATAATACAAGCGGAAATTATCAATAACTTGCCATTGACCGGTAATAGAATTAACATAAACACCACTGACACCAAGTGTAAGAGATCCGCTTCCATCTACAATGACAGTACCCAATTCATTATCATACAAGCCGGCTGTAAATGCAGTCTGCGCTTCAGCCATAGTATTCGGAAATTTAAGACCATCAATGGTTGTACCTGCAGAGCAAGTGGTTTCAGAATAGATATTCCTTATCGGAATAAAAGAGGTCGTGTTTGAAGCTGTAGCATAGAATTTTGCGGAAAGATTATCCGACCCATTAGTATAAGCAGTACGCGCAGCTGTCGCAAGTGCAACCGTACGTTGAAAACCCTGCATTTTCACTACATATACCCCTGGCGTTAAACCGGTAACTGTTTGATAAAAATTGAACGGATTTTTTTGATAAAACTCTACTTCTGAACTACCTGCAGTACCACCATTAGGGTTTGTCCAACTTGCGGCATTAGTAGTAAAATTCGGATTTAAAATGGATGTTGTATTATCTGTAACTGTTAGAGCTGCTTGCAAATTTGTTACAGCCGTAGTAATATCAGAAGTTGTACCTGTATTATAAGTACTGATATAAGAAGTTAAATCAACACTACTTCCTACATATTTTGCAATGCTCATATATCTATCCAACAAAACCTGGGCATTGTATTTTGCCAAATCAGTTGCCGTAACGAACATCCATTTAGTATAATCACTTGCAGCGCGGTTATATCTAACATCATAAACAGTACCCTCCTTGTTGCTAGAATACAAATTCGCTGTTGTTCCTAAATATTGGCTTGCATTGTAATCCGGTGTAAAAGTGCTCGGCACCTGAATAGAGTAAACATTATTCACGGCATCGGTCACCTGAACATTCCATGGATAGGAAGCAGCAGCGCCATCTGTATATGTCCATCCTAAACCTGCATTATATTTCAAACACTTAGAACTACTGTTTTCATATTCTAAATTCCACAATGCACTGTTTGCAACAGTAGTAATTAACGCACCAGTAGACGGAGTCACGATAGCTTGTGCATCCCACTCTCCACCACGATCTAAAAAAGCCTTTGATCCTACATTGTACACATAGTACTGTTGATTATTTGTCATCACACTACCCACCGGAACTGGAGCAGTCCAAGTCTGTGCTTGTATGCCTATCACGCATAAAAAGCTCATTAAGGCAAGGATAATGCCTCTTTGTTTTTGTAGTAAATTTTTCTTCATGATATTTATGTTTTGAACCTCTAAAAAGCACCATTAAATAATAAGTAATAGCACTTTGTTTTATATGTTAAGGCATAAAACTTGTTGATAGTTTTCTGCTACAAACATATATATAATGTTAAAAGCGAACTAATTTTCCATTCTGAACTTTGTTCCATATTATAATTTGGAACTAAATTGTTTGTACGGATTACAATCGGCTAGCAAAACTGGCACTTTCACAAGCCACGCAAAAAAACACAAGCCACGCAATTAGACGTGGCTTGTGATAGAGTGACACAATCAAAAAGCAAAATATTAATTTATATATACCTCCTTTTAATTATTCCCTTCCAAACAGATTTAATAAACAACCAGTTTTCGGTTATATGCTTTATTATCAGAAACTATATTAACGACATAAACACCAGCCCTCATTTTACTTGTAGAAATAGTAAAATCATTTCTATCGAACAATTTATTTTCAATTACTTTTCCGTCCATACCAATAACATACAGATGCCCTGCTGCATTCTCATTTCCCTGAATATTTACGTGTATTTGCTTATTAAGCCTATCATAAAACAATCTCAAATTCGAATCAGGGCCTTTTACTTCATTCAGGTCTGTAGTTTTGGCTACACCCCAGAATTCAAGTTCAGCTACGTTACCGTTTCCATTTGTTGGAGATGCATACCGTACATAGCGGGAATAAAGCGTATTGTTTATATCTACCGGCGTATATGTGCCAGAAGTCGGAGCGTAATTAATGGTATTAATAACAGATTTATCGCTAAAATCTACCTTGTTAGCAACCTCAAATGTCCCATTCACCATGCGGTCTTGCAATCCTTCACGAGGGGTGTATTTTACTTTTGTCACATTAAACTGAGCCTGATAGCCCAAATCCAGACCGACCCAATGCGGTTTTGCAGCACCCGATGGCGCATCAAAAAAAGTTGTGCCGTCAAAATCGAAAACATTTTCTTTCATTGCATTGGCAGTATTATTCCATGACCCTGCAGTACCAATTACAGTACCGGTCAACAAATTGGTATTGTCCTCCAGATTGGGGGCACCTCCCACCTTGACCTCAGCCAAACCTGCAACAGCCGAATTGAATTTAATTCTGATTTGCCCAACATTGCGTCCCAGATTACCATAAGCCAATCGGATTTTATCGTTATTAGAACTTACCGACTGGTCAATTACTTTTGTCCAGCTATTGCCGTCCCCCGAAACCTCAATGGTATATCGATATGCATCTGCTGTTGGGAATTCAATTTGAATCCTGTTGATACAATAAACAGCTTCCATACTTAACACACACCATTTAGCAGTATCACTAACTTCCGGTTGCCAAATCGTTGCAGATGAATCATCATTTACATTGGATTTGGTTGTACCAGCCAATGTAGAACTAACTTGTACCGGCCTGCTCTTCACCAATAACATATTAAGAATATCGGGATTCTGCGCAGGTCCAATATAACGGTGATACGGATGCTCTTCTGTTTTAGGAGTTACACCTTCCTGATAAAGGGGAGTTCCCTGCGTTGTAATAACTATACTATCTGCCGCTAATCCCGGCGATGTAGCTCTTATAACAGTAGTTCCGGCATAATACGACCTGAACTCAATAGCACATTGCCCATCGCGAATGGTAATATCCGATGCTTCGGCAGTTGACGGAGCTGCAAAATCAATAGTAGTTCCTGTAGGGAATGCTCCCGGACCGGAAACAATTGAAAGCTTCACCGGTACATTATTACTAATATGTTTTCCATTGGCATTAAGCACCGTAGCAATTATCTGAACATCATCTGTACCATCGGTGGTTTTAATTACATTGCTTGAAGATGTCAGTTTCAATTTCGCAGGAGTTCCTACGGCAGGCCAGACAGGTTCAACCGGATTTACATTTCCCTTTGCATACGCTTCCTGATACCAGTAATAGTAACGTTTTGGCAAACGGAAATAATCGACAATACCCGTTATAGCAAGCCCTTCGCCCCCAACAGTTCCATGGTCGAATCCACACCAGATAACCTGTCCACTTCTCCATGTTGGACGCACATATCCATCCTTCAAATCGCCCCAACCGGGAATGAACGTACCCGGACGTTGAGTAAAAGCAACTCCATATTCGGAGACCATATTTGGCACACCCGGATTTTGATATAACGATGCACCATCACCATTATAAAATGCCACAGCTCCTTTACCTAATTTGTCGACATCGCCACGTTGTGCCCCACCAATAGCCACAGCACGGCTTGGATCCCAAGTCCTGGCACTATCAGTAGATGCATTAAGCAGGTTTTTCATCCCCGTCATTGTAGAGTTATCCGTAAAAAATGCCTCGTTACACATACTCCAAGCAGCAATTGAAGCCCTGTTGCGATGCACTTTGATGGCATCTTTCAGTTGGCTTAATACGCTTTGGTCATACAATGGTTGATCTGCTGGATTTACAGGATAACAACTTGAAGAAGGTGTACCCCAGCTGTTTCGGTCGCCAGAGCCGCCACCCATTCCCCAGAAAGCATTTTCGGAGAAGAATATCATTCCTATTTCGTCGCAAGCCTGCGAGAAAGCAGGATCGTGAGGGTAATGCGAACCGCGGATACAGTTAAAACCGGCATCTTTCATCAGTTGCACATCTCTTTTGATAGCCGAATTGGCAACGCCATCACCCCAACCGGCATGATCTTGGTGAACATTAGCCCCGAGCAAATAAAAATGGTCGCCATTCAGGAAGAAACCCTTATCGCTAGTCCAGGTAAACCAACGAACGCCAAAGGAAGTTTCGTAGCTATCCACATCTGATCCGGCAACCGAAATTGTGGTAACTGCTTTATGCAAATAAGGTGTAGAAGGAGTCCAAAGCATTGGACTTGAAAACTGAGGCAGTAATTGGGTAATTGTTTTGACCGAATTCCGGGCTACGACATCAGATGCCGATGCTGTAGCTACCAATGCTCCATTGGGGTCATAAATATCAGTTTTTACCGTACAAGTTTTGTCTGTTGAATTGTCGTTTCTGACATCGGTCTGTGCTTTGCAGATAGCAGCTGTTTTACTTACAGTAGGAGTTGTTATGAAAGTTCCGCACCAGTCAACATGCACTTTATCCGTTACATTCAGATATACATCGCGGTAAATACCCGCACTAAACTGGTGGTCGCCTGCACGTGGTGCAACGCTTGCTTTCCAATAGTTATTTACCTTTACAGCTATCAGGTTAGTACCCGAAGTCAGATAGTTTGTAATATCAAAGGTAAATCCGGTATATCCCCCAACATGCTTACCCACTGAAGTTCCGTTTACAAACACTTCGCTTTCGATAAACACACCTTCAAACTCAAGTGTAACCGTTTTTCCTGTCCATTCGGCAGGTACATCAATCTGTTTACGATACCAAACATAACCGTTGTAAACAGATTTCCACATAAAATAGGGTGCAGAAGCGGAATGAGGCAACCCTACCCTACTCCAAAATGCATCGTTATATCCCGGACTTTGAGCTCCTGCCGAATCACCGATGGCAAATCTCCATTCCCTGTTGAAATTTATTTTACTTCTCAAACTCGTATTCGAGATTGATTTAGATTGCTTTGACTGACCTGTTGCAAGCAAAGATAAGCACAGCATAAATAAGCAAAGTATATTTTTGGCAAGTAAAGTATTAGTTTTAAGATTTTTCATGATTTAAATTTATTCGATTAACAAAAAAGATATATTAACCCCAATGTGATTATCAACAGGACCTAATTCCAGTAAGAAAAGCAACTATTGTACAGTTACTTTTACTACAGGTTGTTCTACATTGTTCGCCACCTTTACGATATACATTCCGGTTGGAAGCGAGATATTTTTGACACCTGTTAGTTGAATCCGTTTAACTACACGACCTATTTGATTATAAACAGACACTTTGGAATCAACATCACATCTGACACCCAGGGTATTTTTACCTGTCCAAACCGAGCAGGTTGGGTTTGATACTGAATGTAAAGCCGTAAAGGTTATAGGAACAAATTCAAAAGCCAGGTCTTTGGCTTCATCAATACTTGTATTTGTTGAATACACAATGGCATTACTAGAATTTATATTCCAGAAGAAAGCACCTTTTGACTGTGTTTCTGCACTTTGCGTAATTTGTATGGCTGAATAAATGCTGTCACTATAAATATTATAAGTATTCCAACTTTGATAATAAGCATTTGTTCCGAAGTTTCCTTTCTCGTTAATATAACGACCATCGGCTTTACTCACAATTTTATAGTACCCACCATCCAACGAAACTGTCCAAACCTGGGCATTATTTGTCAAGTCGGATTTTGCTGAAAATGAAGGAGTTCCTCCTGTTGAAGAAATGTTCGTGTTAGTCCAGTATAGCTGGGTATCTTTTTTTTTTATATAGTAATCCCCTGCTACCAAAACATTCTTTTTGGAATTGAATTTTTCCTGAACGATGACATTAAAAGTATAGACCGCTTTCACACCATTAACAGTCTGTATAACAATATAATTACCTGAACTAAAAATGGTTACATTAGACAAGTTAACTTCTCTTGTTGAAGCAGTAAACGAGTTAGGGCCTGTCCACGACCATGTTCCCTCAGAGGAGGTTGACTCCGGGGAAAGTGAAACAGTTACTCCTTTAAGTACCTGAACCGAAGAAGACAAAATCTTCGCATTGTTATTTACCTGAACATATGGAGTAATTACAGCAGCTTGTGTTGCATTATTTTCAAATGCCAATATATAATTATTTCCGGCAGTGGTTGCGAATGCGATCAGATTGTTGTTCTTTCTTACATAAGGTACATTTACGCCGTTTTTATCTACAACAGAAGTCAACGCGATTGAAGGATAGTAAATTTTGCAAGAATCTCCTGAAGTTGAGTAAACCACAGCTTGTTGCGGTAGCGAATTTTTCCAGGTTACATCTACCGTAAAGTTTCCAATTGCTTTCAAACCGGTATAACTACCGTTTGGCCACACACTTGGCAATGCAGGTAAAAGTTGTATGAAACCCTGGTTACTTTGTATAAGCATTTCGGTAACGCCGGCAGTAAATCCAAAATTGCCATCAATCTGGAAAGAAGGGTGCGCGTCAAACAAATTCTCATAGACTCCACCATGCCCATCGTTCATTTCTACCACCGTAGTAACACTTAGATTCTGCGCTGCTTTCATCAATTTATAAGCATGGTCGCCATCAAATAAACGTGCCCAACAAGAAATTTTCCAAGCGCGGCTCCAACCGGTACCGCCATCGCCACGGGAATTCAATAATACGATAGCTGCTTTTGCATTTGTACTGTCTTTGTGATATGAAATCTGGTTTCCGGGATATAGCGCAATAAGCGGCGATAAGTGACGATGTGTATTACCCTGAACATCTGGCTGGGTAGTCCACTCTCTGATTTCCCCCCAAGGACCGATATGAATTCCATTGTCTAATTTCGCTAATTTATCAGTCAGTGTATCGATGAACGTTGCATCTGCTTTAATCAATTTGGCAGCTTTCAACGTATTATCGAACAATTCCCATATCAATTGTTGCGCGTAAGCCACATTATCTTCCCAGTTTCCTTGCTCAGGCGACCATTCATCAGGAGCTACCAGTTTTCCGTTGGCATCGGTTTTTAAACGGTCGAACCAAAATTCACAGGCACTCTTCATTGCCGGGAAAGCATTATTTTGCAGGTAGGTCGTATCGTTGGTGTACGCAAAATGTTGCCAAAGGTGCATGCAATACCATGCATTGGCAGGACGGTTCCAGTTCCAGTCCGAATATCCGAATATATTACTTTGGGTTCTAAGTGTCCATCCACGGTAACCAGTCATTTTTTCTCCATTGCTTGTTGAAGTAATTATGTTAGACGCCATTTTCGACCATGAACCATTTGATTTTGTCGCTTCATTCTTTATATAATTTGTAAATGGCAAATGACATTCGGATAAGTTGGTATTTTCAGCCGGCCAGTAATTCATTTGCACATTAATATTGCTATGGATATCGCATTGCCAAGCCGGACTATTTGTATTATTCCAAAGTCCCTGAAGGTTTGACGGCAAAGCTATACCACGTGAAGAACCCAACATCAGGTAACGGCCGTATTGATAATACAACAAATCCAAATATGAATTATCTTTATATGAACGAATCAAAGCATCAGTATTTACATCAGGAGCCGGCACGGCCAAATCAAGTTTCACACGGCTAAACAACGGTTGATAGTCACTCAAGTGATTTGTTTTCAGCGCATCGAATGTTTTTGCACTGGTAATTGCCATACGGTTTGTGATGTGATTGTGCAAAGAAGTGGTGTTTTCGCCTATATAGCTCAATGAAGCCGGATTGTAGTTAGTAGCCCCTGCAAGGATAATCGTTACTGCATCTGCATTCGAAACTGAGATTTGACTACCGTTTGTTGTCAAAGTTCCTCCCTCATTCAGCACTTTAACCTGAGCTTCGTAAGATAATATTGAACTCATTCCACTCATGGTAATTTGATTACCGGAGTATGAAGTTGTTCCGCTATGCGCATCGGTCAGATTTACCGTAAAAGTAAGTTGACCTGTTTGTCCGGGAGCAGAAATCCTCATAACAATAGCACTGTCCGGATTACTGGCAAAGTATTCACGTAAATACGAAACTGTTCCCACCTTGTACGAAACCCGTCCTATAGCCTCATCCAAACTAAGTTCTCTCTTGTAATCGGTATAGGAAGTATGCGTCGGGAAATTAAGGTATAAATCACCAAAATTCTGATACGCACCTCTGACAGCTGTACTCCCCGACCAAAGCGTCTTATCGTTAAACTGCATATGCTCCTGAGCTACACCACCGAAAAACATGCCGCCAAACACACCATTTCCTATGGGCAAAGCTGAGGTCATCCAGTTTGTTGCCGGAAAATTGTAGCGCAACTTCAATTGCGGCTGAGCTGCTTCAACAAACTGAAATGAGAGTAATACGAATAAGATTAAAATTGTTTTTTTCATTACTACTAGATGTTTGATTTATTTATTATTAGAGTTTGATTATTTTTTAATTGTCAATTAAAGTATCAGTCAAATATCAATAGAAAACATAGGCTATAATACTACAAAGAAATAGCATCCGTACCATTTCATCAGGGGGTGAATTCATATTTGCCAGGGGGTGAATTCGTACCCTTTAGCTACAAAACGTATTTTAATGTGGTAGATTCGTTTTTTTGCACACATTACACTTAACCTTGGAGTGTGTAAAACTTTGGTACAATAAAAAGGCTTTTTCCCAATGAAACACGACTGGATTTTAATTAAATATTTACTAATACAAAGCTATATAATTTAAAACTAACCAAAAAGAGAAAAAGAATGGTTTATGTTTCAAATTATAATGTGGGACAAAAAGCACCAGATAAGGTCAATAATCCAGGAAATAATACCAACTGTACATATAAAACAGTCCAATCTGTTTTATATATCTACTGTTGTTAATGCCGATGATTACAAACAAATAGTACAATGAGACGAAGTCGAAATTGGGCTATATTGTTT
>Ga0208789_1000801_pt1 | contig 23812 bp, 16 predicted proteins | sample Methanotroph_Enr_FD_187368 | JGI IMG/M metagenome (GOLD analysis project Ga0208789, IMG submission 187368) | Enriched soil microbial communities from Old Woman Creek wetland in Ohio, USA - Methanotroph_Enrichment_5 (SPAdes) (version 2) | ecosystem: Environmental > Terrestrial > Soil > Wetlands...
AAATCAATTGTTTCGTTGTCCATAATTGTACCCTTTTATTGGTTTGTATGCCCGAAGGTACAATATTTTCATCATCTTTGGTGAACGCGAGCGGTCATGTAGGTTTCATACGTTCATATTTATTTTTTGAATAGTTGTCGTATGGAACTCGCAATGAACATGGTCTTTGGTTTAACGCCAGTTTTAATGCTCGTTTCATGTGTAAATAATTGTTTTTAGTTGTCACATGCGACCTGCCTGCGGTAGGCCGCATGTGACAAACATTAACGCGATAAAATTTATTCTACAAAGCCTCGTTAATTCACAATTCATCAACTTTCTTAGCAAATAAAGCAAAGCCGTCCAGATGAACCTCGGCATTCATAAACGTTTCTGCTATTCATTTTTATTAAAAAAACGGGCTCTAACCGGTTTACTTGAAATTTCGACAGGAACCGTTAAACTCTTTTTTACAGACCATGCATTCCATAGTGCTTTCAGTTCATTTACTTTATCGGGATTTTCTATGGCTACATTTTTCGTTTCCGACAAATCGGTGTCCATATTAAACAACTGCCAGGGGGCATTTTTCAACGAAATCAACTTCCAGTCGCCCATGCGAATGGCCCAGCCACCTTCGTGTTCCCAGTACATAGGGGGATGCTTATTCGCGAATGTGCCCCTGAAGAATTGAAGCCATGCTTTTCGATTCCATTGGTTTTATGGTATTTCCTTTGTAAGCGACCGGATACCTGGCTCCGGCCAACTCCATACAGGTTGCCATCATATCAATAATATGAACCGGCTGATTTGTAATGCTTCCCGGGTTTATTTTTAGTCCGGCAGGCCACTGTACAATCATAGGTGTGGCTGTACCGCCGTAAAAAGATTCTGATTTCCAGTAGCGATAAGGAGTATTCAGCGCTCCGGCCCATGCATCGCCAATATAACCATAAGAAGTTTCGACACCCGGAGTTGGTCGCTCAGCAGGATATTTAATCGGTGTGCCATTACGTGTCATGGAAGGACGGTCGAAATCGGCATTCATGTTCCGTTCCTGTTTAACCGACTGGGAGCGCCTAAAAAAACGCATCAAATTGTACGGGAACTTCTGACGCAGGAAAATCATTCATAAATACGGTGGAAATGCTGAGTTCCGCAGTCCTTATGTGGGCCGCGCATTCAAAAACAATCCGGAAGGTTTTATGGACGAAATGGACGAAGACGATGGCACCATGGGCGCCTGGGATGTGTTCAGGTTTATGGGACTTTACCCAATGATAGTGAGGCTGTTTATGAAATCACCTCCCCCCTATTCGAGCGTATTACGTTGAAAATGGAAAATGGAAAGACATTCACCATTAAAACACGAAACAGAAAAAATACATTGAATTCAGCAAAAGAGATTTCGTTGAACGGAAAACCCTACGGTCCATGTTCACCGAACTTTTTTGCATCCACCGTCCAGGATGCCAACACGGCATCATCGCTTCCTTCACCATCAGGCGGAAGCAGATTTAATCCATCCGGGCTGCTTTGCGTTATCTTTTCCACAATAGGTGCAAACGGCATATAGCGACTGCCAATTTTCCTTGAAAAAGTTATAGATTTCAAGCGGATAATCCACATTGTAGTTATTGATAACCGACAAGGTATTGAACTCCACCCCATGTTTTTGCAACAGTTCAATCCCCTTCATCACCTGCCGGAAAGTTTCTTTTCCTCCCTTATTCTTCCGGTAATTATTGGGGCAATGTTCGGGGCCATCAATCGAAATCCCGATCAGGAAAATATTGTCTTTGAAAAACCTGCACCACTCGCCGGTGAGCAAGGTGCCATTGGTCTGAAGCAAGTTATCTATGTTCTGTACCCGTCCATATTTCTTCTGCAAGCCCAGCGCTTTGCGGTAAAAAGAAATATTGCGCAACAGCATTTCGCCGCCGTGCCAGGTAATAACAATACGAACAGTTGAGATTGCAAGCCGAACCGTTCGGCTTTGCCATTACATATGCTGGCATCGACAGTGGATTGAACGCTATGGTATTTTTCATAAATAGTTTTTGAGCGTCCGGCGTTACCGGCATATAGTGAGGTTATCCGCACCTTATTTTCAAAATGAATGTTGAGCCTGCAAAGATATGAATTACGGCAATACAAAAAACAAACACTTATTTCTATTTCATAAATTATATTATCTCCACCATCTTGTGCCCAATGCAAGATTAGTCTGACCTAACATTTAAAGCCCTCTCACCTTAAGCCATTTTTTGCAAGACGCCGACCATGTAGATTCAGTATCATTTGATTTTCCCAAACCATATCCATGTCCTCCTGATTGGTAAAGATGAAGTTCGCAAGGTGTCTTGAAATTCTTCATCGCCAATGCATAAGCGATACTGTTTTGCACCGGAACGGCATAATCATCAAATGAATGAACCAAAAAAGCCGGCGGAGTATTTTGGGTTACTTGCAATTCGTTTGAAAAATGCTTAACTAACTCCGGCGACGGATCTCCACCCAACAAATTGTAGCGCGAGCCCGCATGAGTTATAGCTGCATCCATAGAAATAACCGGATAGATTAGCAATGAAAAATCAGGGCGGGCACTTGTTGAATCTTCCGGCTCATACACTTTATCATTAAAATGGGTTGAAAGGGTCGACGCCAAATGCCCACCAGCAGAAAAGCCCATAATTCCAATCTTCGCCGGATTTATATTCCATTCACGGGCATGACGGCGAACTAAACGTATCGCCTCTTGTCCGTCCTGCATGGGGCCGACCGACTTATTTACCATGATGGAATTATCCGGCAAACGGGATTTAAGCACAAAAGCAGTTATTCCTAATCCATTCAACCACTTGGCTATCTGCGCCCCCTCATGTTCGATGGCCAAGCCCCAATATGCACCACCCGGACAAATAATAACAGCCGTACCGGTTGATGTTTTGACCGGAGCAGGGTACATGTCGAGCGTAGGATTGGTGACAAACCTCATCTTGATCCAATTATCAGCAGAATCAACCGTCTGCTTAAAACTATTATTTTGGATTGACCCGGGAACTTTACTTTTCCAGATATCAATAACCTTGGGTTGACCTAAAAGATTACCCACAACAGCCATTACGCAAACTAATGACAGCATTGTACGTTTTAAAACTTGAATATTCGGACTCATATTGTAATAATTTTAATAATATCAAGAATCATTTTTACTGGATCTTCACATCCACTTTTCCTTTGACATCACGCGAAGACGCTCCCAGGAAAAGGGTATAAATGCCCGACTCCACTTCCCAGGCACTTTTTGTTTCGTTATAGTAGGCAAAACTGCTTACCGGTACTTCCAGCGTTACCGCCTGTGTTTCTCCTGCTTTGAGGAACACCTTTTTGAAAACTTTCAGTTCTTTTGCAGCACGGGTCACAGCAGATGCCGGTTTGCTTACGTAGAGTTGTGCGGTTTCAGCACCATCTGACTTTCCGGTATTGGTGAGCGTGAACGACACTTTCACTGTCCCGTCGGCTTTTGCTTCAACCCTATCAACAGCCGGTGAAGAATAAACGAAGGTGGTGTAGCTCAACCCGTAGCCGAAGGGGAACAGCGGAGCAATTTTCTTGGTATCGAACCAACGGTAACCCACCAAGATGTCTTCCTTGTAATATTGGTTGATGCTGTCACCGGGGTACGAGAGTTTTCCGAACGAGTACGCGGCGTTATCTTCCAGTTTTTTCGGGAAAGAGAAAGGCAGCTTGCCCGACGGATTTACTTCTCCCGAAATCACATCAGCCATCGCATTGCCGGCTTCAGAACCCAGGTACCATCCTTGCATAATGGCAGGCACTTTGTCGACCCACGGCATGGCCACCGCATTTCCGCTAAGCAATATTACCGCTGTGTTTTTGTTTGCTTTCAGCAAGGCATCGATTAGCTTGTCCTGCCCGAAAGGAAGGTTTAACGATTTACGGTCACCACTTTCGCAGTCCTGAAAATAATTTTTATTGAGGCCGCCAACATAAAGCACGATATCGGCATTCTTGGCAACTTCGATTGCAGCAGCCAGTAATGAATCGGCATTCAGTTTAGAAGGTTCTTCACGTCCGTACAATGAAGGACCAGATGCGTAACCGAGGGTGTAAATAATATGGTCATCTCCATATTTATCTTTCAATCCCTGCAAAGGCGATACTTCATATGCCACTTTGAGCGAAGTGGAACCTCCTCCTACGACCATACTGCGAGAAGCATTCTCACCGATAACGGCAATTTTTTTATACTTACCGGCAGGTATAGGAAAGAACTGATTATCATTTTTCAACAGCACAATACCTTCGCTGGCAATTTTACGAGCTGCCTCACTGTGTTCGGGAGAAACAAAACGGCCGAACGGCCGGTCAGCACTCATGGTGGTGCGAAAGATCAAGCGCAAAATACGGCAGGCTTTGTCGTTCAGCAGGGCAATATCGTATTTTCCCTCTTTGATGCCCTTGAGGAACGGATTGGCCAGATAATACTTCGAATAGGGAAAATTGCCGTTGGTGGTGAGACCGTTGGTATATGTCCCCATTTCAATGTCAAGTCCGTTTTTCGCGGCCTGATCGGTGTTGTGCACTCCGCCCCAGTCACTGATTACCACTCCATCAAATTTCCAGTCATTCTTCAGGATTTTATTCAAAAGCAAATCGTTGTGACAGCAATGCTCACCTCGTAACTGGTTATAAGCACCCATAATAGACCAGGCTTTTCCTTCCTGTACGGCAGCTTTGAAAGCGGGCAGGTAAATCTCGTGTAATGCGCGATCGCTCAAATTCACATTGATTTCACCCCGGGATATCTCCTGATTATTCAATGCAAAGTGCTTTACGCAAGCTGCAACACCATTGGACTGAACACCCTGAACATACGGCACTACCATGCGCGAAGCCAGATACGGATCTTCGCCCATGTATTCGAAATTTCTGCCGTTCAATGGCGTGCGGTAGATATTTACCCCCGGTCCGAGAAGAACCGTTTTGTCGCGGTAGCGGGCTTCTTCCCCGATGGATTTTCCATAAAGCAAGGACAAGTCAGGATTGAATGTAGCTGCCAGGCAGGTTAACGCCGGGAATGCAGTACACGAGTCATTGGTCCATCCAGCCCCACCCCATTCGTCCCAGATTTTTTCGTCGCTAACACCGTGAGATCCATCAGCAGACCACACTTCGGGGATTCCCAATCGGGAAACCCCTTTCGAACTGAATTTCGACTGCGCATAACAAAGTTCCACCTTCTCTTTGGTGGTCATCTGCGAAAGTGCATTTTCCACCCGATCTTCAATGGGTTTGGTCACGTCAAGGTAAACCTGCGATTTTTGTTGTGCGGAAACCATTAGCGAGATTCCTAAAACTATGGACAATATGATTGATTTCATTTGCAAATAATTTTATTTTATAATTTTACAACAGTTTTTGAACCATTGTACTGTATAACCTTTACTTCTGATCCACTTTTTCCTACTAGCTTGATTCTGAAAACACGATTGTAAAGCATTCCTTCGAATTCTCCTACGCGCTGACCAATAATCAGTTTATTTTCAGCATCTTTATATTCAAAAGCAATTGTTGAATAATTTCCTTTTTCGTAATTGTAATTTACACCCTCATCTTCGTACAAACTAAATTGACCGTCTTTACCGGCATACACCTGAATCTCAATATCATCAGCTTTCTTTTCGGCAGCATATTGCAATACGGGACCTACCGGAAGAATGGAACCGGCGGGAACGAAAAGCGGAACGCGTTCGAGTGGTGCTTCAACACTGATTTTCTTTCCACCTTCAATAGTTTTGCCGGTATAGAAATCGTACCATTTTACTCCTGCAGGGAAATATACATCTCTTTTTGTCGCCTGATAAGTATAAACCGGACAAACCATTATGGAAGGACCAAAAAGGAATTGATCACCAATGCTAAATGTATTTTTATCGGCCGCATAATCCATAACCAATGAGCGCATCAAGGTATAATCGTTGAAATGCGCCATGCCATTAAGCGAATAGATGTACGGCATTAATTTGTAGCGCAATTCATCGTAATATACAAGACTCTTGTAAACCGGATGGGTTTCGGGAGCTATGTTGTATATTTCGCGGTAAGGGAACTGACCGTGGCTACGGAAAAGGGGACAGAATGAACCAAACTGAAACCAACGAAGATTTAACTCACGCCATTCTTTAAGGTCGGCATTTTCATTTCCGGTTTTATCAAATTCATTTTGTCCGTTTTCATATCTTTTTTCTACACAAAAACCACCAATGTCCATTGTCCAGAAAGGAATTCCCGACATGGCAAAATTCAGTCCGGCCGAAATTTGCGATTTCATATCTTCCCAACGTGTGCCAATATCGCCACTCCAGGTTGCAGTTGAGTACCGTTGTAAACCTGCAAAACCTGAGCGAGTTAATAAAAATACGCGTTTGTTGCTATCCACAGAGCGCTGACCATTGTATATAGCTTCGGCATTCATCAGGGCATAAGCGTTGAAATACTTGTTCGAACTACCCAACGCATTTGGATGCATCAGTTTTTTTCGGTATTCGATGCTTGAGTTGGACAAAATGTCGGGTTCCGAAGCATCCATCCACCAGGCATCCATCCCTTTGGTGTAGATATTATCATGCATTTGTTTCCAGAATAATTTCCGGGCATCTTTACTGTATGAATCGTAAAAAGAGCCTACATATCCTTTTCCAATCCAGTCGCGAACACTATCTTTTACCGCTAGCATGTACATCCAGCCTTTTTTCTCAAATTCTTTAAAATTTTCGGTTGTGTCATAAAATTTAGGCCAAACAGAAATCATAATATGCGAATTTTGTTTGTGCACAGAATCAATCATGGCTTTTGCATCAGGGAATCGTTTCAAATCGAACTTGTGGCTTCCCCATTCTTTTTCGGGCCAATAACTCCAGTCGAGCACTATATTGTCGATAGGAATATTTCTTTTTCTGTATTCCGAAACAGCACCTAAAAGTTCATCCTGTGTTTTATAACGTTCACGACTTTGCCAGTAACCCATAGCCCAGTTCGGCATTATTGGAGCTTTCCCGGTTAAGGTACGATAGCCACTAATTACATCATCCATTTTTTTTCCGGCAACGAAATAATAATCCATTTTATCCCCCATTTCGGACCAGAATGAGATATTTCCGTTTTTTTCGATAGGTGAAACACTTAACGCTTTCAGACCAATGTACGATACACCACCATCAGGTTTCCATTCCAATTTGATTTTTGTACGTTTTGATTTAACGAGTGGAAATTCGAAACGATAGGTATTTGGATTCCACGAAGTACGCCATCTTTCGGGTACGATAAGTGAATCATTGATATATACTTTGGTATAACCGGCATAATACAGGTTGAATTTATAACTGTCCGTTTGATTGGCTTCAATAGAACCTTCCCATATGATAGATGCACCACTGAAACTGAAGTTTACGGGAAATTTCTTTACCGTTTCAATATCTTCATAATCAATTTCATTCTCATTTCTAACGATTGTAGGACCATTCTTTTGCAGGTAAGTAGCTGTCAGAAATCCCTTATTTCCATTTTTGTCGTACAATGTGAATTGATTCAGATTTTGATACGGTCTTGGATCACCGTATTTACTCTGCGAGTAATTATCCCACAGAATCCCATAGTTTTCAGTAGAAACAACAAATGGTACAGACACTTTGGTATTGTATTGGAACAAATCTTCGCTTTTATTTTTGTAATTGAATACATCCGACTGATGCTGCCCCAACCCGTATATAGCCTCGCCGGGAATGCCGGTAAAGACTTGTTGCATGCTGTAGCCTTTGTCGCTATCCACATTAAAAGAGTTGAAACTTCTTCCACCTTTGGCCTCTTGAAGCAAAACTTTCCCCGATTTGTCCATAAATGAAATTTCACCTGTGAGCAGAGAAACTTTCACAGTAAGTTCATCGGTTGACAGTTGTGCAAATTTTGCGTTACTTGTCACTTTAAATGGATCGTTTGTTTTTAATCCATGCACAACACAAAGGCTGGAGACTGTAGGAATCACGCTTTGAGGTGAAGCTTGCACCCGGACAATCCGGTTGTTGATAACGCTGATTTCAATGGTTTTTGCCGCTCCGTTTTTGGGCGTAACCTTCATACCGTTTTGCAATGTCTGAACTGAGCCGGCCGCAAACAAGTGCACGGCAATAATCAGAAATGCAATAAAAAAAGAGATTCGTTTCATGATATAATTAATTTTTCTATAATTTTCGTTGTTTATATATTTCAGCCATTCTTTTATTCGCTCCAAACCAATACGCCGGCAGGTTTCAGTGTTTTTTCTCCAACAAGGACTTTAGCTGTTGCAGGCAGAGTCATGGCATAATCTGTTGATGAATAATTCACAGCCATATAAAATCCGTCGCGCCAGTAAACAAAAATTCCTTCCGGATAATCCTCAGTTGTAGCTCCGGCTTTTGTGTACATCTCGCGTAAAATGTCTTTTTCAAGTTTAGAATCGTCGGTGTCGACACCTATGTAGGTGACTGTACCTTTGCCAACCTTGCGTTTTACTACAGCAACTTTTCCTTTATAGAACTGATTATCGTAAGTGGCAAGCACTTCGGTGTTTTTATCGGCTTCGAGCAAATCGCCCCAGTTGTTCCAGTTGTAGTGCGATGATTTCATCACAATATCTCCTTTGGCATAACCCGAAAGCATATCGGTAGCTTTTACACGCGCTCCGATAAGATCTGAAATAGGAGCAGCCCATTCGCCTTCCCAAAAATGCCCGTCGCGATCTTTTGTTGCCGTACGACAAGTTAGTATCAAATGACCTCCGTTTGTCACGTAATCGTTCCATTTCTTCACCAAAGCCGCATCGGCCAGTTCATACGCCGGAACAATCAGGAACTTATACTTCGAGAAATCTGCAGTTTCGGGAATTACATCGGTGGGAGCACCCATGGATTTTGCCATTTCGAGAAATTTGACCGGGTAGTTCCACGCATCCCATTGGAAGGTTTGCTTTTGCCTGTCGATAGTCCAGTAATTTTCTAGATTCCAAAGAATGGCCGTTGACCGTGCAGCCAGTTTTTCGGGCATCTTCGTACCCGGTTTGTATTGTTTCCTGAGCTCTTTTATTTCCTTCATGAATTGGATATAATCTTCCCCTCCCTGCGATGGTGTCACACCATCTGTTTGAATTACCCCGGCATGATATTGCTCTGAGCTATACAAAATCTGACGGAAACGGTAGGAGCAGGCGAGCTTGCCACCGGCCGCAAAGCTGTGATACAACCACATGCGCACCGTACCCGGCATCAGAAGCGGATTGTAACTACCCCAGTTTACCGGTCCGGGCTGCATTTCCATTACTCCCGAAATGCCACCTACCGATTTGTAATACTCGGCCGCGAAAAGAACAGCCTTGCTGTCACCCAAGCGAAAGCCTATTTCGCCAATATTATTACTGCCTCCATTGGGATACGCCGTGTAAGAAGCAAAATCCATTTTTTTTGTTCGTCTTGGATCAGCACCCGTGCAAATGGCGGTGTAATTTGTGGTGATGTATTGCGCTTTCGAAATGGAATTACGCAAAGCAGTTGCCTGAAAATCGAGAAATTCGGCCTGCGCATCGGCCAGGTAACGTTTAAAATCGAGCAAGGCGTGAGGATTGTTGCCCCACCAGCCCACCAAGCTGGGATTCGGAATAATCACCTGATCGAAATTATTGAACCATTGACTCCAGAAAGCGGCTCCCCAGGCTGTATTCAAAGCATCGATGGTTTTGTATTTGTTTTTCAGCCATAGTCTGAAAGCTTCCTGCGAAGAAGGGCTGTAGTCGGGAATTGCAGGAGGCTCGTTATCGAGCTGCCATCCGATCACGTTTTTATTCTGCCCGTAGCGCTTGGCCATTTCTGTCACAATTCTTTCAACAAAGGCGCGGTATTTTGGATTGGTGATGGAGCCTAATCCGCGCGTGCCATTCTCGGCGCGGATGTAGTGGCTTTCCATGATAAAAGTTTCGGGATAATTCACCCGCACCCATGTAGGAGTGGTTGCCGAAGGCGTACACATCAGCACTTTCAGGTTGTTTTTTATACACAGATCAACCACCTTATCCAACCATGCAAAATCGAATTTTCCTTCTTCGGGTTCCATTTTATACCAGGCAAACTCGGCCAGATGGACAAATTCGAAACCCATATCGGCAATTTTCTTAATATCCCGTTCCCACTGGTTTTCGTTCCAATGCTCGGGATAATAATAGATCCCGGTTGTCACCAGATCCTTATCAGGAAAATATGAATTGGCATTTTGAGATTTCACGGTCAACCCCGAAATCAATAATAACAATAAAAAAAAGAACTGTTTCATAATCTTTTCTCAGAAAAATTACCTTAAAAAATACATACTAACACTTTCAAATATGAATCATTTGTCCAGCCAATTATACCACTAACAATAGCAGAAAATTTGAACTAAAAATAACATCCAGACGCTCCGGTTACAATTAGATTTTTCATTACAGAGATATAAACAAGCATCCAGAAGGCATTCTTCAACCTAAATCATAACGACTAAAATAACGTAATAACCATGGGCTGAACACAGGTCGCGCCCCGGTTATTACACTATTTTTCTTCGTATTACTACATTCGTAAAAACGGATTCATTCAAATTATTCTAACAGAACAATTACTTCTTAACAACTTTAAGAGATTTCATCCAGTTTATCCCGTGAACTTGTACAATATACATGTTGGGTTTCAGTGAAGAACCTAAAACCATTGAGTTTGAAATAGCCGAACCTTTAATTGTTTCGACTTTCTTCCCCATCATATCGAACACCTCGATGGACATAATCTCGCCCGGCTTATCACATTTTAGTTCAAAAGTAGATGAGAATGGATTCGGATACAATGACAACTGGTTTTCTGCTTGTTCTACAGTTGCAATTTCAGTTGTTACTGATTTTACCTGTTGAGGACCGGCGACAGTAGTAATTGTCCACTGTTGGTTATTATTTGAACTGGTCTTATATTGACCTAAATCAGAGCCATTAATTGTTTTGCCCAATCCGTCAAGATAGATCCCCGTACCCCGGTTCTTGAACTTAATATAACTTCCGGCTGTTACTTGTTGCCATTGCTGGTTATTACTGGTACTGCTGCTTGACTGGCCGGCAATAGAACTATTGGTTCTTCTGCCCATACCATCAATGTATAGACCAGTGCCCCTATTTTTGATTTTAACATAACTTCCGACTGTTTCTAAAACCCATTGCTGGTTATAACTTCCGCTGTTACTCCATTGGCCACAGTTGTCTCCATTATTCGTTCTGCCCATACCATCAATTAATAACCCAGTGGCACGATTGGTGAAAGTAACATAAGTAGTTTGCGGAGGTGTTACAGTCGATTTAGTCAAAATTATTGCCGTTGTCGAAAGCTTTGGCACAGATAAAGTTAACGAGTTTGAACTCACAGAAACCTGACCTGCAACGAGTGCATTTTGAGTCTCCGATACAAAAGTCTCTGTTGCTGGTAAAGATGACAACTGCAATGTTTTGTAATTTCCATTACTTACGGTAAATCCGGTAAGATTTACTGTCACATTTTGAGCAGAGTTCACATCGCGATTCACGACAATTACTGTCATCGAGTCAGCGGCTTCATTTATCGAGGAATAAGCCGAAACCGTATTTTCTACTGAAGAAACACTTGACACACTATATTTTTTTGCATTCCTGCTAAAGAGGTGTAATGTTTCCCACATACCGATCGACCAGTTCCATGGTGAAAACAACTCAACGCCATTGTTTGCAAATGTGCCCAGGTGCGAAGCATATATAACAGATTCAAGGCTTGGGGTGCTGTTTGTCGTCATGGTACCCCATTCGCTTACACCGGTGGTTATGCCATGGTTTGCGCCAAATTGTTCGGTTAACCAGCCGTCGATACGCTTGAAAATATATTGTTGTTTAAGTGAAGTATCCCAGCCGCCTGTGCTTGTATAAATACCGTTTGAACCCGGATAATCATAGGTTTGATCATAATAAATCCGGTGGCCCTGCAATGCCTCGGTATTATTATTATACCAGGGATAGTTGTGAATATCCAGTACATCTACCAGTTTGATTCCGGTTGCCTTATACTCATCGCCCAGACGTTTGATGAAATACTCGATCCACGGATAATACCGACCGTTCAACCATATACTTTCATTCGACCATTTGTACCATTGCCATTCGGAGGTTGTTACAGGGCCGCATAGCTTGATGCCGGGATACAATGCTTTCGCTTTCTTCGCTAACTCTATGTAGCGATCCATAAATGCAGAAGCAGATATCAATGTTGGCATAGCCCAGTCGTGCGTGCCATTCCATATATCCACTTCGTTGTCCATATTCCAATAAACAAACTTGTCTTTGTTCAGCCCTAAGCCATTGGCTCCGAACCAGTGGTTAAGAATGGCCACCGAAGAGTCGGCAGGCCAGGGCTTAGAGAACAAATCAATGTTCCCATCAACCAGGGCCTGATTCCCTCCTGCAGGATCGGGTGATCCCCCACCGGCTAAATTTTGACCAAAGCCATTAAAACCCGGGTGAGCCTGCATGTAACCCCAGTCATCGAAGTTGTGCTGGTTGCTGGATGCAACTCTGCCCAGTAACTGAAAGGCAAACATGCCCTGCATGTTGGAATAGTTGTTATTCATATTTTGCGCCAGTGCATCCCAATCATAAGCATAAACATTATTAAACCAGTCGGGATGAACCGCAAGTTTTTCACGCCAGTTATGAGCTGAGGCATTATTACCTCGATTCATCCGTGCGAAGCGCAACCCCGCATCTTTATAAAACTGCACAGAATTTTCCAAGCCGTCATTTTTCCCATAGATGTTTGGCGAAATCAAACGTTTGTTTTGGCTAGCATCTACGGCTATGGTAACTGACTGCGCCCACGCATTGGCGGACATTAAAAGTCCGATTGCAAAAATTGCCAAACTGAGTTTTCTAATTGTGAATTGTTTTTTCATAATAGATTTTAATAATTAAACATTGGTATTTACTTTGTGCAACATTGCACAGAGTTTTATTTTAATGGGTAAAATTAACCCGGCTAACTTAAATTATGAGGTCTAACTAATAAAGATTCAGGTATTAGATGCAGTTGAATAGTCATTTTATCCAAGACTACCTTTTTACAATTTTAATGGATTTTGACCAGTCTTTTCCTGTAATTTGTACAATATACATGTTGGATTTCAGCGAAGAGCCAATAGCCAATGAACTATTAACAGCTGAATGCCCAATCGTTTCGACCTGCCTGCCCATCATGTCGAAAACCGTAATACGATCTATATCATCAGGATTATTGATTTTCAGTTGAAGTGTTGTTGTAAATGGATTGGGGTATAATTCTATGGCATCATATTTTAAAACCTGAGTATCGGTAGTCGCATCTCTGGCTCCCTGCATGATAGCACTTAATACATCTCTATCCTTGGTCTGTCCCGTTGTGAAGTTCATTATCCCTCCTGTATCCCAACAATATGTTATGATTCCCTTTTCCATTGCAGATTTCACAAAATACCGATAAAAAGATTTTATAGAAGCATTGTGGAGCGCTTGATTAGAAGGAGCTAAGACTGTTTTTCTGAAAGCGCCATATTCTCCAATAATTACAGGAATTCCTTTGTCTACAAACTTGGTCTTCATCATACCTAAGTATTTATCCATATCGCTTTCTTCGCCCCAGGTTGCATTACGTTTAGCATCGGTAGTTGAATGATTTTCTTTACCCCAATAATAGTATATTTGATCCCATGAATTAGTTCCATCTTTTTCCAGAATACAAAACTGCCATGGTGTATAATAATGAACTTCAACCATCAACCGATTAGCAATACTATCTACAGGCATTTTGTTCATTAAATTATTAGTTGCAGTGATGTCAGTCGAGGGACCTTGTATAACAAGTGTACGCGAACTATTATTTCCTCCTGTAGCACGGACAGCATTGATAAATGTCTGGTGATAGGATAATAAAACCGACATGCCTGTGGCATCGGATACATTTGGTTCGTTAGCACCTGCAAAAAGCAGGTGATCACCGTAATTTTTGAAATAATTAGCTATTTGAGTCCAATATCTTTTCTGCCTTGCGTTAACAGTATCTTTATTGGCAGCATTAACCCTGTTTTCCAGCCAACCCAAATCCCAGTGGGCATTGATAATTACATACATGCTATCTTTAATACAGAAATCCACCGCTTTTTTGACATTTGCGAGCCATGTTTCATCAATTTTACTGGTGATTGTATCGGAATGAAAGAACCATGCCACCGGAAGCCTGACTGTATTAAACCCAGCTAGTTTCACAGAATCAATGGTTCGTTGATAAGTTGTTGCTTGGTAATTTCTTCCCATCCAAGTAGCTTCAAGCATGTTTCCTAGATTCCAGCCTATTTTCATTTTACCGGCAAGTTGTTGCGCAGTTGGCAACTCTGCTTTAACTGTTGTAGACATCAAAAGTCCGCACATAATAATGGAAAAAAGTAAACCTCTATTAAATAAGCGAGGTAAAAAAGTAATTTTATTTTTCATTTTGTATTTGATGAATAGTTATCAATATTTATCGGTTAAATATAAAACGAACAGATTCAGGCTAACAGATCTGTCCGTATTATATGTTAATTATCTTTTTACAATTTTGAAGGATTTTGTCCAGTTTTCTCCATAAACTTTCACAATATACATACTTGGGTTCAAAGTAGAACCTAAAGCCAGTGAACTATTAACCGCTGAATGCCCAACCGTTTCAACTTGTCTGCCCATCATGTCGAAGACTGAAATGCGCACTACCTCATCGGGATTATCAAGTGTAAGATTGAAAGTTAACGTGAATGGATTTGGATATATTTCTATCGAATTTTTATTTACTGGGGCAACAGAAGAGGTACCCAGAGCTTCAGCAGCTCCTTTCTTCATAGCATTGATTATTCCCCAGTCCTGCACAGCTCCGGTGCTTCGGTTGATTAATCCCCCGGGTATATCCCAGCGAAAAGGAATTGCCCCGTTTTGAAGTGCTCCTTTTACCATGCGGTAGTGATAATACTCAACAGATTTATTGTGAAGTTCCCGATCTGCCCCAGAAGCAAGATTTGCACGTTTCCATGCTGCGTATTCACCTAAAATTACAGGAATACCTTTATCTGAGAATCTTGTTTTAATCGTGTTGTAAAACTTATCTATATCAGCCTCCTCGTTATAGGTAGGATTATGCTTAAGATCAGTTAATGAATGATTGCCATTTCCCCAGTAATAACATGCATAAAGGGTATCCCCACAACCACCACACCATGGATTAACCATATCATCTGGCTGAAGTGAAAACTGATAAGGATAACTGTGCACTTCGAACATTAAACGATCGGGGATTTCGTCTTTTGGTATGCCTGTATAATCCATGTGACCCTGGTAAATCAGCGTTCGCGAACTGTTATTTGCGCCTGTAGCACGCACTGCTTTAATGAAGGTTTGCACATAACTTTCAAACACAGTACGCCCGATTGGTTTATCAATTTCATTTGGTTCGTTGGCACAGGCAAAAAGGAGATGGTCGCCGTAATTTTTGAAATAGTTAGCTATTTGGGTCCAGTAAGCACGCTGCCTTACATTTACACGGGCTGAGTCGGCTACTGTGACATGGTTCTCCAACCAGCCGCTATCCCAGTGGATATTAAGCATTACATACATGCTATCCTTTATACAATAGTTCACAATTTCCCTTACACGGGAAAGCCAGGCGTCTTTAATAACATTGGTAGTAGTATCTGAATGTGTGAACCAGGCACAAGGAAGGCGAACCGAATTGAATCCGGCAGCCTTTATCGAATCAACCAATCGCTGAGTGGTATAAGCAGCTCCCCAACCGGTTTCCCCGTAAGGGCATTCAAGCGTATTCCCAAGGTTCAAACCAAGTTTCATCTTGCTGGCAATTTGCTTAGCTGTAGGCAATTCAGCCCACGCAGTCGTTGATATAAACAGTACGAGCACAATACTCGCAAAACGGAGGTTTCTTAATTGTAGTAATTTTTTCATAACATAGATATATGATTTTTTAATTATTTTAACGCATCGGTATCGATTTGAAAAAGTTTGATTATAAATAGTTTATGTCGCTGTGTAAAAAGCAAAAAACGCACACTGAATATACTTAGTAAACGAATTTTCATAGATAAAAAAAGTATTTATGATGAATATCAATAACTTGCAAATAATTTCAATTATTATTCTGTAAATTCCGTATAATCCGTGTGCAATTTTTACACACCCTCGAAATCCTTTCGAGGGTCACTTCCCGAAAAAACATCTATCTCAATGAGTTGAGCCCTTAGAAGCATCTTTGAATCCTTGATTAATGGTATTAACAATACCCCGATCAAGAATTGCACCCGTTTTGCGATTAAACAACCACCCGGGCACATCCCAGCAAATAGGAATCAATCCTTTGCTAACGGCTGATTTAACCACGTACTTATAATAAGAGTCCACCGACGCATTGTGAAGTGCCTGATCTGAAGACATACTCAGTTTTCTTTTTGCGGCGGCAAATTCGCCAATAATCACTGGGATCCCTTTATCCACAAACTGGGTTTTCATTTTCCCGAAATTTTTGTCTACATCGTTTTCTTCTCCCCATGAAGCATTGCGGGTGGTGTCGGTTGCCGAATGATTGTCCTTTCCCCAATAGTAGAACCTTTTGCCCCAGTTAGCATCATTTTCCATAAGGCAGAATTGATATGGAGTATAATAATGGACTTCCGCCATCAGACGGTCGGCAATTTTATCTTTCGGCATTGTTTTCATCAATTTGTAAGTATCATCTACGTCAGTTGAAGGGCCTTGGATAATAAGGGTGCGCGAACTGTTGTTGCCTCCTGTAGCCCGAACAGCATCAACAAAGGCCTGATGGTATGTTAACAAAACTGACATTTGGATTGAGTCGTGAGCATTGGGCTCATTGGTACCCGCAAAAAGCAGATGCTCATCGTAGCCTTTAAAATAGTTGGCAATTTGTGTCCAATAAGCTCGTTGCCTTTTGTTTACGATTTCCTGATTGGCTTTATTCACCCTGTTTTCCAACCACCCTTTGTCCCAGTGCATGTTTAAGATCACATACATATCGTCCTTGATGCAATAATCCACGATCTCTTTCACGCGGGCAATCCATTCTTTATCAATAACACTGGTAACGGTATCGGAATGGATAAACCACGATACGGGAATCCTCACAGTATTAAAACCGGCAACTTTTACCGAGTCAATAAGTTGCTGCGAAGTATGACCTGCCCCCCAGGCATCTTCTCCGCCAATAGCCTCAAGCGTATTGCCCAAATTCCAGCCTATTGTCATCTCACCGGCAATCTTTTGCGCTTTTGGCAACTTTGCTTTTGCGGATACAGACATTAAAAGTCCACAGGCTACCATTACAAAAAATAATCTTCTCTTAGATGATTGAGGTGAAAACTTAATTCTTTTTTTCATTTTAAATTAATACTTGTGTTTTATAGGTTATTGCACCCAAAAAAAATCAATACCTGATTCTTTAGTGTTGTTTATTAGATTTTATTGTATGATTTTCTTATAATCACCTTTGCATGTTCGTTGCTTGTTGCAGCCTAACTAACTTTAGCCATCGATTCATAGTTGATTCGTGTTATTTGGAGAATTCCCTTAATGCATACACAGTAACTTCAACCATAAGCTTTTATATAGAATTCACAAAGCAAAGATACTCTCAAATTTCATATAACTCAGGATTGATTTGTTTCCGATAGAGGTCGTCGAAGTATTATTTGTTGCAATTGAAGCAGCACAAATAATCAAGGGAAAGACGGGTTATTTTGCCCGGTGGATATAAAGTGGTAATTAAGAACAACTAACTGTGAATATGTCATTTATTTATAATATACCCGCAAAGTCAGAGGAAGGTATATTCAGACAGTAGCTACACAGGTTATAGCTCTGCGTGCAGGTAGGCGAGTTTAATGAAGTGTATCTTGGATTGAATTATAAATCAGCGAAGCTAAAACCAAAACTGTGTATAACTGAATAAAACATGTAGGTATAAACTGCCCCGGTTTCTAGCACAAGTCCCCGTTTCACTCCGACTTATACTATTCTCCGATTGCAAATTTACATACTTGGACGAAATAAGTAATTTTTCTGTATTACTGTCTTTTAATCACTTTTACTTGCTCGCTGTCAACCGCCAAAATATAAGTGCCATTTAAAAGCCTGGCAATATTAATCTTTACATGACTATTCTGCATTTGACCCTTTAACAACAATTTCGCGGATAAATCTGTAATCGTGTAAGTTGCATTTTTTCCTGTATTTTCAGCCTCCACTTGAATAACATCGAAAGCAGGATTAGGATAAACCTTTATTTTATTGGAATAAATTGAATTGACTGCTGTTTGCTGCACATCCAACTCTTTCGATACAATCCGGGTTTCATTTGTAGCGCTTAATTTTATAGAGACTTTGTATTTACCCGATTCTGTAACAGTCATTTCTTTTAATTTGCCTTCCTTATTTGCCTCAACCGGTATTCCATTCAAGTACCATTGATAATCGTCGCCATCAGAAGCAACCACCTTACCGTTATTAAAACTTATTTCCGGCTTCGGCATCAAAAGCATCTCCTTGACTTTCTGAGCAATGACTCCGGCTCCGGCTATCGAAGGATGCACTCCATCAGCAAGATACCAGTCGGGTCTGTTCTTATCCATCTCTGTGTACAGGTCGATTAGACCCAAACCCATTTCCAAAGCCACTTCCTTTATCTTTGGATTCACCTTATCCCTAATATCGGATTTAAAAATATCCCAATCCGCCTTTTCGCTGGGGATAAGAAGGCAAATCCATATTTCAGGCTTAGATGATAGCTTTTGAAACGACTGCACCATCGCCGTATAATCTTTTTTATAATTTGCACCTAACCAATTCCAGAGCCAGCGTTTCGAATCGTTAGTACCCAATTTAAGTATTAAACAATTTGGATTAGAGGCGAGAGCATTCGTGTACAAAGAAGAATCCCAGTAAGAATAACCACTGCCTTTCAGCATTGAGCGGCCACTATCCCCGAAGTTCCCTACCTCCCAACCTGTTGTTCCCAGCAACGTGCGCAACTGACCGGGATAGCTCTGGCTGTAGGGATTGGAAAATTCATAGCCGTAGGTAATGCTGTTGCCTACGCAAGATACCTTTTGCTTTTGCGCCAACCCTTGTTGGGGAGCAAGAACTGCCAATACAATAGAAAAAACTAGAATAGGGCGAATGAGTTTAACAAGCATCATAATTTATAATGTTATCGTATAATTTTTTATTCCTATTTTAACTTTAGGAACCCACTTGTTTCAAGCCATTTACGGCAGGCTTCGGGCCATGCGGACTCGGTATTTGCCGATTTGCCCAAACCGTAACCATGCCCGCCCGTCTGGTATAGGTGAAGTTCGCAGGGGATATTAAACTTATGCATGGCCAACGCATAGCTTATACTATTTTGCACAGGTACTGCCCCATCGTCTAACGAATGAACCATGAAAGCCGGCGGAGTTCCACTGTTTACCTGCAACTCGTTAGAGTAATGTTTCACCAACTCCGGCGTTGGTGTACCGCCAAGTAAATTCACACGCGAGCCCCAATGCGTGATCGTTGAATCCATGGAGATCACAGGATAAATAAGCAACGAAAAATCGGGTCTGCCACTGGTCGAATCGTCAGATTCATATACTTTCTCATTGAAATGGGTGGAAAGTGTAGATGCCAGATGTCCACCTGCTGAGAATCCCATGATTCCGATTTTCTTCGGATTGATGCCCCACTCTTTCACATGACTGCGAACAAGACGAATTGCCCTTTGTCCATCCTGCATGGGGCCAATTGATTTGTTTTCCATAATGCTATCGTCAGGTAAGCGATATTTCAGCACGAAAGCAGTTATGCCCAAACTATTCAACCATTTGGCCACCTGCGCCCCTTCATGTTTAATCGCAAGTCCACCATAGGCTCCGCCAGGACAAATAATGACTGCCGTACCCGTTGCCTTTGCCTCGGGAGCAGGATAAATATCGAGGCTAGGATTGGTGATTAATCTCTTATCGATCCATCCTGCAGCTGAATCGACTGCAGGCTGGAATTTGTCGTTGCGAATAGCCCCGGGGACTTTTCCGCTCCAAAGCTCAATTACCTTGTTTTGTCCTAATAGACTTCCATTGATTGCAATAAGGCAAATGAATGCCAACATTACTTTTTTCAAATTCACAATGTTCATTTTTTTTATTTCAATATTTTATTCATCTTATCATAAAATAACAAACGACTCATTTTTAGTCAATAAACCTTGGGCATCAAGCCATTTACGGCAGGCTTCAGTCCATGTTGTTTCGGTATTTTTTGAGCGCCCCAATCCATATCCATGCCCACCTTGTTGGTAAATGTGAAGTTCGCACGGAATATTGTGTTTTTTCATAGCTAATGCGTATTCCATACTGTTTTCTACCGGAACTGTACCATCATCCATCGAGTGTATCATAAATGCTGGAGGCGTTTTGGCAGTAACTTGCAGCGCGTTCGAAAAATGGTTCACCATTTCCGGTGAAGGGTGCTTTCCAATCAAGTTCTCACGCGATCCCGCATGAGTAATAGTAGAGTCCATGGAGATTACGGGATAAATTAACAAAGAAAAGTCTGGGCGAGCACTGGTAGAGTCTATCGGATTGTACACTTTTTCATTAAAATGAGTTGAAACAGTGGATGCGAGATGACCTCCGGCCGAAAAGCCCATTATTCCGATTTTATGTGGATCAATGCCCCATTCCTTTGCGTTACGGCGCACAATACGAATAGCTTCTTGTCCATCCTGCAACGGAGCTATGGATCTGTTTTTCATAATGGCATCGTCGGGCAAACGGTAATGTAAAACAATTGCCGAAATGCCTAACCCATTTAGCCATTTGGCTACTTCCGTACCTTCACCTACGAATGAAATTCCATAATATCCGCCTCCGGGGCATACTACTACAGCAGCACCGGTATTTTTATCGGCAGGTGCAGGATATACCTGAATAGTCGGTTTTGTAACAAATCTTATCTTAATCCAATAAGCTGAATCAACTATTTGTTTATAGTTGGAATTGGGGATTGAACCGGGCACTTTTCCGTTCCAAATGTCAATTACTTTGCTTTGTCCGGAAAGATTACCGATTGTAGCAATCAGGCATATAAATGCCAATACTGTTTGTTTTAAAACTGAATTTCTCATTTTTTTTATTACATTGAATTAATATGCCTTATTTTGTTAATATCCTCTTTAAGTTACGTGTATACAGTCCTCCAGCCTGATACTATCAACCGATTATTCTGTAATTACATCCACTTCGGCATACCCTGCTACATTATCCCCAAAAGTATTTTTTAATGCTTGCAGTTTAATAAAGCGTGCTGCAACAGAGCTGAATTTTTTTACTTGTGTCAATGGATTATTCTTTATATTCGAAAACTCTCCCTGATCGACTAATTTCCAGTTCTCGTTGTCGTCGGACACATAAAATTCGTAGGTAGTAATGATGCCAGAGCTCCATTTGTTCTGATCGGGTAAATACTTGAATCCACTAATTTTATAGCTATTACCAAGATCGATTACTAAATCCATAGGCATCTTTGCATCTTTTTGATGCCATACGCTGGCAGGATCTCCATCAATAATTGCAGCAGCTTTTTCATCATTTAATCCGACAAGTTTCCAGCTTTTTCTGGAAATGTCAAATTTCTCCAATGCTACCGGGCTGTTTTTGCGTGAAGCCGGATCGTACGAGATTGCTTTCACGGTCACCTTTCCATCTGCCGTGAAAGGACCGGTATATTTGGTTGACTTTGCAGTCGGCTCGCTTCCGTCCAATGTATAGTAGAAAATCGGGCCGATGTCGTTCGTGTTTATGGCCACTTGACCAGATTGGTTTCGGGTAATGACAGGAGCATAAAAGAATACCGGAGCATTATAAACGCCGATATTGGAAATGACCGGATTGCATTTGGAATCGGTGATATTGAAACGCACCTGAGTCGCTTTGACAGCAGGGAAACGAAGGATACGTTTGTAACCGATAGTAGTCGCTTTCGCTATTTCTTTCCACTTTCCGCCAACAAATGCTTCCACCGTAAAGGATTTTACACGTTGTCCCAAACGAATGTATTCCTGTGCCATAAAACGGTTGAACAAAGTCGGTTTGCCCAAATCTATAGTCAACGAGGCTGTCTTCGAATTATCATCCGTGGCCCAATAGGTGCTTTTTTTTCCATCAACTGCCATAGCCGCGCCAAACTTCACTGATTTTCCACGAACATTCGATGCTTTCGCTTTTTTATTGAGGGCAAGGTTTACTGCAAACGATTCTTTCACCGCTTTGGCAAATTCAGTCCCATTTTTTTCATCCGTCGGGTGGATTAATCCATTAGGCATAATCGGGTAGTTGAGCAACATAGTGCCGTTGCGTCCGATAGAATGATAGTAAAGATCCATCAATTGAGGAACGGTTTTTACTTTGGTGTCTTCGTTCGGATGGTAGAACCACTCCGGACGAATAGAAGTATTTACTTCGGCCATTACCCATGCATTTCCTGTTTCCAGACCAAAATGCAAATTGCCCCAAGGGACATCACCCGTTGCGTTCAACAAGCTCCAGTTTGTCTCGCCAACAGAACCTTCTTCGGTACCTACCCAACGCAGGTCGCCACGCTCGCCGCCATCGTTCCAAATCACACACTTGGGTTGCAACTTGTGAATCAGGGCATAGGTATTTTTCCAATCGTAATAGGTTTTAGCATCGATTTTACGGGTTTCGTTTGCTCCGCCATAGAAGCCGTCTCCACCGTTAGCACCGTCGAACCAGATTTCGAAAACCTCGCCATAATTGGTCAAGAGTTCGGTAAGCTGGTTACGGAAATAGGTGATATATTCAGGTTTTCCGTAGTCGGGGTGATTTCTGTCCCATGGCGAAAGGTAGACTCCGAATTTCAGCCCGTATTCTTTACAAGCATCGGCCATTTCGCGAACCATATCGCCCTTGCCGTTTTTCCACGGAGCATTTTTTACCGAATACTCAGTGTATTTTGATGGCCAAAGACAAAAACCACAGTGGTGCTTGGCGGTGATAATAATTCCTTTCATGCCCGATTCTTTACAGACACGCGCCCACTGGCGGCAATCGGCCTTTTCGGGGTTAAAAAGCTTCACATCTTCGTTCCCGAATCCCCACGACTGGTCGGTGTAGGTGTTGAGCGAAAAATGCACAAAAGCATAACTGTCCATTTCCTGCACTCTCATTTGGTTCTCGGATGGAGTCGGGCCGCAAGAAGCCGGAGCTGTTACTTGGGCATTGCAAATGCCGATTGAAAACACGGATAAAATGAATCCGTAGAAAAAAATTTTAATCATACTCATAATTTATTTCTATATCAGTAATCCTTGATTATTTTATCACACCAGCAAACCCTCCTCTTGGAAGACATTCAATTTTCAAAGTATCTCCTTTTTTTATTTTTATTAGAGTTTATATAAGTTAGTTTGTTATTGATATTTTAGTTTAAAATTAGACAAGGCACAAGCGAGTACCATAACTAAATCACGGGAATCATCAATAAATGATCTGATTTTCTCTTTGACAATTCGAAATACTTTGCAGTTGCCAATTGCATGTTCGACTTTGACACGAGTTCTGGAAATTTGTTGATTTGACTTCTTTTCGATTTCAGTTA